>Ga0335071_10002425_pt1 | contig 19961 bp, 14 predicted proteins | sample Lox_Sample_15_FD_206724 | JGI IMG/M metagenome (GOLD analysis project Ga0335071, IMG submission 206724) | Soil microbial communities from Loxahatchee National Wildlife Refuge, Florida, United States - Lox_Sample_1.5 | ecosystem: Environmental > Terrestrial > Soil > Wetlands | place: USA...
CGTCATGAAAGGATGCGTGGTTTCCAATGAGTCAATCAGAAGACGAACGCGGGGATCAATTCTACGCAGAGACGTATGATGAGTCCGTGCCGGACTGGCCGAACGAGATCGATTTCTATCAGGAGATGGCCGCAGATGCAAAGCAGGCAGGCAGGAGCGTATTGGAACTTGCCTGTGGTACGGGACGAGTGGCGATTCGATTGGCCGGTCATGGCGCAAGAGTCGTGGGGTTGGACTTGTCCAGGGATATGCTCGAGGTAGCCCGACGGAAGAGCGTTGGCCTCGCCAACGTACGATGGGTCGAGGGGAATATGCAGTCTTTTCAATTGGACGAGGTTTTTGGGCTGGTAATTATCACCGGGGACGCATTTCAGCACCTAAATACGCCCGACGACCAATTGGCATGTCTTGAATGCATCAAACGTCACCTCATACCACCGGGCCAATTGGTCCTGCACATAAACCATCTGGATATCATGTGGCTTGGAGAACTCCTTCGCCAGAAGGAGCATCCCTTCGAGCTGGAAGGAAAGTTTATCCGCAGCGCGACTGGACACGAAATCCAGTCCTATCGTGCCTGGTCATATGAACCATCCACTCAGACTGCCATCGTCCATGCTCGTTGGGAAGAAATGGATACCAATGGGCACGTGACAGATTCCTGGCAGACGGCGCCTGCCCGCATACACTGTGCCTTCCGTTTTGAGATGGAACATGTTCTGGCAAGAGCAGGCTTTGTGGTGGATTCCCTATATGGTGACTTTTCTCGTCACCCCTTGGCGGATAACAGCGCAGAAATGATCTGGGTGGCACATGGGGGATCAACAATTCCTTGATCTCCCATGCCCCTTGTCCAGCTAGAGGAAAGTGCCGCCCGACGCCAGCTTTTCCTCCTCTACTCTTCAGGGTGCTGGGAAAAGAGACGCTGCCGGTCGTGATCGCGTATGCCAAACGACAAAAGGAACATCACCGGGAACGGTCCGTTCTAAATCGATCAGAGCAGATAGATGAGGAAGTCAAAGATGCGGAGCAAGCCTAACTGAAAGCCCAGGGGGTTCAAGCATCGGATCAGGTCACCGTTCCTGCCAAGCAGGAGCACTTCCATCATTTTTCTGCATGGTGAAAACAGGTTACAATTCCCTTATGCCATCCGATACCCAGGTCATCTACTCCATGATGCGCGTCGGGCGCATCCATCCGCCCAACAAACAGGTCCTGCGGGACATCTCGCTGGGCTTCTACTACGGCGCCAAGATCGGCGTGCTCGGCCTGAACGGGGCCGGCAAGTCGACCCTGCTGCGGATCATGGCCGGCGTCGACAAAGATTACGTCGGCGAGATCGCCCAGTCCAAGGGCTACACGGTCGGTCTGCTCGAGCAGGAGCCCCAGCTCGACCCGGACAAGACCGTGATCGAAGTGGTGCGGGAGGCCGTCCAGCCGACCGTGGACCTGCTCAAGCGCTTCGACGAGGTCAACGCCAAGTTCGCCGAGCCGGCTGCGGATTTCGACGCCCTGATCGCCGAACAGACCAAGCTCCAGGAGCAGCTCGACAAGGTCGATGCCTGGAACCTGGACTCGCACCTTGAGTTGGCCATGGACGCCCTGCGCTGCCCGCCCGCCGAGACGCCGGTCAAGGTCCTTTCGGGCGGCGAAAGGAGACGGGTGGCCCTGACCCGCCTGCTGCTGACTGAGCCGGACATCCTCCTGCTCGACGAGCCCACCAACCACCTGGACGCCGAGTCGGTGGCCTGGCTGGAACACCACCTGCGCGAGTACAAGGGCACGGTCATCGCCGTCACCCACGACCGCTACTTCCTGGACAACGTGGCCGGCTGGATCCTCGAGCTGGACCGGGGCTACGGCATCCCCTGGAAGGGCAACTATTCGTCCTGGCTGGAGCAGAAGCAGGAAGCCCTGCGCCAGGAGGAGAAGGCCGAGTCCAAGCGCCAGAAGACCCTCGAGCGCGAGCTGGAGTGGATCCGCATGTCGCCCAAGGCCCGCCAGGCCAAGGGCCAGGCGCGTGTCACGGCCTACGAGAAACTGCTCTCCCAGGAAGTCGAGCAGTACCGCGGCGAGCAGGAGATCTACATCCCCTCCGGGCCGCGCCTGGGCGATGTGGTGATCGACTTCGAGAAGGTCGCCAAGGGCTTCGCCAGTCCCGACGGAAGCGGGAGCGAGCGGCTGCTGCTGGAGGATTTCTCGGCCAAGCTCCCGGCCGGCTCGATCGTCGGGGTCATCGGTCCCAATGGGGCCGGCAAGACCACCCTGCTGAAGATGATCACCGGGCAGGAGAAGCCGGACACGGGTTCCATCCGGATCGGCGAAACCGTCAGGCTGGCCTACGCCGACCAGCTCCGCCCGCTCGACGCCGAGAAGACCGTCTATGAGGAGATCAGCGGCGGGGCCGAAGAGCTGACCCTGGGGACGCGCAAGATGAACGCCCGGGCCTACTGCGCTTCCTTCAACTTCCAGGGCGCCGATCAGCAGAAGAAGGTCGGGACGCTCTCTGGCGGCGAGCGCAACCGGGTCCATCTGGCCAAGACCCTCAAGGAGGGCGCCAACGTCCTGCTGCTCGACGAGCCCACCAACGACCTGGACGTCAACACCCTGCGCGCCCTGGAGGAAGCCCTCGAGAACTTCGCCGGCTGCGCCGTGGTCGTCAGCCACGACCGCTGGTTCCTCGACCGCATCTGCACCCACATCCTGGCCTTCGAAGGCGACAGCCAGGCCCGCCTGTTCCTGGGCAACTGGTCCGACTACGAAGCCCACGTCAAGGAAACCACCGGCAGGGACCTGCAGCCGCACCGGGTCAAGTACCGCACCCTGAAGCGCTGATCGGCCAGGGAGCCATGACCCCAACCCGTCCGCCAAAGAAGCTCCTGCCGCCGTTCCTGCTCACCTGGGCCGTCCTTTTCGGCGGGGCGATCCGCCTGTATGCGGCCTGGAAAGCCGGCTTTCCGATGGTGGACGGGGGCATGTTCGTCAGCATGGCCCGCGACCTGCAGGCCAATCATTACCTGCTTCCGGTCTTCACATCCTACAATCATCTCCAGATCCCCTATGCCTACCCGCCGCTGGGTTTCTACCTGCTGGCGGGTTTCAATGACCTCTTCCATATCAGCCTGGCCTCCCTGCTGGTCTGGCTGCCGGCCAGCCTGTCCATCCTGACCATCCCGGCGGTCTACCTGCTGGCGAAGGCCCTGCTGGGATCGGACTCCCGCGCCGGCCTGGCGGCGGCGATCTACGCCCTGACGCCGATGGCCTTCGAATGGGAGCTCCAGGGCGGCGGCCTGACCCGCTCGCTGGGGGCCGTGTTCGCCCTGCTGGCCGTCTATTTTGCCATCCGCATGTTCCGTGAAAAGACCCCGGGGCTGCTGGCGGCAACCCTCCTGGCCGGGACCCTGACCGTTTACAGCCACCCGGAATGGGCGCTGCAGGCGGCCGTCGCCTGCCTGCTGGCTTGGCTGGTCTGGGGCCGGAACAAATGGGGCGCGCTCTCCGCCCTGGCGGTGGGCGGCGGGGTCCTGGCCCTGTCCGCCCCCTGGTGGGCGGTCGTCGCCGCCCGAAGCGGGTTGGGGACCTTCCTGCTGGCCGCGGGGACTCCCCAGGGCCGCCTGTTCTTCTGGCTGCCCCTGCTGAGCATGGATTTCGCCTCCGCCGCCAACGTCCTGGCGGCAGGGCTGGCGATCCTCGGCCTGTTTGCCTGCCTGAAGGAGAAGGAATACTTCCTGCCGGCCTGGCTGGCGGCCAGCTTCCTGGCCGACCCGCGCGGCGCCGGGCACGTCGTGCCGGTGCTGCTGGCCCTGCTGTCGGCCGCCGCCCTGGGCGGGATGGTTCTGCCGTGGCTGGGAACGCCGCAATCCGGCGACCGGCCGGCCGACTGGACCCGGACCCTGTCCCGGCCGCTCGTCCAGGCCTGTCTCGGCTATCTCTTCCTGGCCATGTGGATCGGCTCGTTCACCTCGGCGACCAGCCTGTCCGGCCTGAACGTCCTGCCGGCGGCGGACCGCCAGGCGCTGGAATGGGTCCGCCTGAACACGCCCCCCGGGAGCCGCTTCGTGGCGCTCGCCTGGAGGGACAGCCCGTGGGTCTCGCCGCTCCCGGAATGGTTCCCCGCCCTGAGCGGGCGCGCCAGCCTGACGACCGTCCAGGGCCGCGAGTGGCTGGCGGGAAAACAGAACCTCACCCCCTGGATCGAGGACTTCGAAGCGGTCCAGGCCTGCCTCTACCGGGACGCCGCCTGCCTGGAAGCCTGGTCTGCCGAACAGGGCCAGCCGTTCGATTACGTTTACCTGTCCATGCTGTCTTCCCTGGGCGACCCGGATTCGGTCCGGGTCAGTCCGCTTTTCCTGTCGCTGAGCCAATCCAAAGATTACCTGCTGGTCTACGATACGCCGGCGGTCGAAATATTCGAGCATTCTAAATAGTCAAAGGCAGTCCGGCGGGGAACCAGGCCCGGCTGCCAACCAATATAAAGAAATCCCCCGGCGGTCGAAGACTGCCGGGGGATCGTCTATTTTCAGGGGTCGATCTGCACGGTCGTGCCGATGTCCGCCCATTCGTAGAGCAGGCGGGCCTCCGCGTCGCCGAGGACGATGCAACCGTAGGAGACCGGCGTGCCGAGCGAGTCGCCCCACAGGCGCTCCCCGTCCGGCAGGATCGGCAGGGCATGGAAGCCATCCTCCAGGTCCCCGGCGTAATAGATCCCCATCCAGTCCGGCATCCAGAAGTTCCAGTCCGCGCCGTAGGCGCTGGGGAGCTTGTCGAGGATGGAATATGTGCCCGTCGCCGTGCTGTTGCCCGAGCCCGTCGAGACGATGAAGTCATAGACGAGCGCGCCGCCTTGGTAGGCCTCCAGACGCTGCGCGCCGATGGAGACATGGATGAGCTTCGGTCCGTCCGCAGGGAGCTGGGAGGCGGCATATTCGCCGTCCAGCAGGCCGGCAGCGGATTGGACGGTCGCGGCTGGCTGGGGCGCGTTCGTCGAGGTGGGAGGTACGGTCGGCAGGGGCGTCGGGGAGGAGGTCGCCGTCGGGGTGAAGGTCGGCGAAGGCGGGGGTGTATCGGATGGTCGCTCCAGGTCGACCTGCACGCCGGGCGCGACGGGAGCGCCCGGGGAGGCGGCCGCCCCCCTCCCCGGCCGGGCGACCCAGGCCGCCGCCAGGCATATGGCCAGCGTCAGGGCGAGCGCCGGGAGGGACACTTTGACCGCCGCGGCCGCCCTGGCGGAGGGATGAAAGGCGATCCGGCCGGCTTTGGCAAGCGGCTCGAAACGGGCGGGCGTCTTTTGCTGCGGGACAGGGTTCCGCCCGACCGGCTGCGTCGCCTCGGCGGGCCGGCGAATGGACGATTCCAGGCCACGCCGGGCGGCTGCGCTCTGCGGGTTGACCTTCAGGGCCTGTTCGAAATAGGCGAGCCTGGCCCGCGGCCCGGCCACGGCCGCCAGGATCAGCCAGGGGGCCTCCAGCTCCGGCTGCCGCGCCGCGGCGCGCTGCGCCCAGCGCCGGGCGGACAGTTTGTCGCCGCGCTGCAGGGCTTCAACAGCCAGATCCAGCTCCCGGCCTGCCGGGATCGCTTTGCCAGTCATCGATCGCCTGAGCCTTCGCAACGAATATAACTTCAGGGCAGTTTTTTAGCTACCGCAAAAACATCCACTTCGAAGGATACTATTTATCCATTTCCAGAATATGTGGATTCCATGTGGGGATTAAGCAAAAACAGTCCACCCCCGCCGAGAGGCGGCTTTTGGAACGCCCTGCGGAGCGAACAGGTCCAGGGGGCGAATCAAAGGAGCGACCGTTTCGGTCGCTCCCGGGGGTCAATCGTTCAATACGGCCGTTTCGACCGACAGGATCGGCGGGAGGTAATCCGCCAACAGGCTCCAGTTGTCGCCGGCGTCCCGGCTGTAGAAGAGCTGGCCGGTGTTGGTGCCGGCGTAGATCCCGGCTTCGTCGAGGCTGTCAGTCGCCATGGCGTCCCGCAAGACGACCAGGCGGGCCTGCTCCGGCAGGCCGGTCGTCAGCTTTTGCCAGCTCTCGCCGGCATCCCGGCTGCGCCAGACGGCGAACTCGCCGCCCACGCTCATGTGATACTCGTCGCTCTCTTCGGGAACCACGTAAATGGTCTTCGGCTCGTGCGGGTGGACGACCATCGGGAAGCCGAAGCGGGTCGGCAGCTTGCCGTCGCCGATGTCGATCCAGTCCGCCCCGGCGTTGTCGCTCCGGTAGATCCCGCAGTGGTTCTGCTGGTAAAGCACCTCGGGATGGCCCGGGTGGAAGGCCATCTTGTGGACGCACTGGCCGAACTCGGGGAACTGGATGCCGCCGAAGTCCACCCGGGTGTTCTTGTTGTACGGCGCCCAGGTCTGACCGCCGTCGTCGCTGCGATAGCAGCCTCCTGCCGACACTGCGATGAAGATGCGCTGCGGGTTGGTCGGGTCGAGCAGGATCGTGTGCAGGGTCAGCCCCCCTGCCCCGGGGTTCCACTGGCCGCGCTGGGGATGGTCGTAAAGGGATTCGTTCAGGGTCCAGGTCTCGCCGCGGTCGCGCGAGACGAACAGGCTGGCCGGCTGGGCGCCCGCGTAGAGCACGCCCGGCTCGGAGGAGCGGCCCGGGACGATCTTCCAGACCTTGATCAGCTTCTCGGGGATCCCGGCGGTCAGGGGCTTGCCGCCGTTCTCGAAGTCCAGCTCTTCCGGGCTGGAGGCCGGCCGCCCCGACTTGGACGGCCGGGTCAGGGTTGGGTTCTGACTCGCCTGCGTCCAGGTCCCGCCTTCGTCGTCCGAGTAATGGGTGGTCGGGCCGTAGACGAAATGGTTGACCGCCGCGTGCAGGCGGCCGTCGCGCGGGTCGCGCTGCATGTGCATCATCCGCCAGCTCTTGAACTGGATGTCGCTGGATTTCCATTTCTTGCGGCCCGGATCGCTGCGAAAAATGAAACCGCCCTTGCTCGTGCCGACCATTACCATGACCTTCTTACCCATAATTCACCTCACTCTTCCTTTGACTATCGAATAGATGTTCTAAAGTATACCATATTTATCCAATTACCTGTGTAGGGCAAGATAATATCTTGCCCTACACTATGCACTTTGCACAAAATTCCTCCCCAAACCTCGACAGAACTCCCAATAGACAAAGCCCTTTCTCCTCGGTAATATTGGACAAAGTATATACAATTTGTTTCCATAATGATCTCCCCGTCGCTACGCTTTCGAACGGTTCGTCGATGGGCAGTCCGGCATCACGCCGCCCGTGCGCCATGTCAACGGCACGAAGCCGGCGACGCAGCCGGGCAGTTTTGTTTTCAGGCGGAGGCCAAAAAATGAAAAAGGACAAATCCTCTCACCAGTTTTCCCAGGGCTGGCGGCCCACCGGCCTGCCGAAGCCCTGGCTCGATGAACACGACGCCTGCGCGATCGTGGCGGCGGTCCGCAAGACGGGGGAACCCACCCACGGCAATCTCAAGCGCACGATGGACGCCCTGTCGAAGATGGGCCACCGCTCGGGCAGCGTCAACGGCGAAGGCGACGGGGTGGGCGTCCTGACCGACATCCCGCGCAAACTGTGGGGGCAGATCCTGGCCGCGGCCGGCAAGCCCGCCTGGCTGGCGGAGGACAAGCGCTTCTTCGTCGGCCACCTGATGATCCCCCAGGAGCTCTTCCCCCGCCAGGAGGAGGTCCAAAAGGAGATCGCCAGGCTGGCCAGGAAGGCCGGTGCCAGCCTGCTGGTCAGCCGGGAAGGCCTGACCCGCGGCTCGGCTCTCGGCAAGATGGCTTACGCCCAGGCGCCCTACTTCTGGCAGATCGCCGGCCTGGTCGAGAACTGTCCGCTCGAAGAGGTGGAAGGCCGCCTGTTCGACCTGGCCCTGGCGATCGAACGGGCCAACGGCGTGCACGCCGCCTCCCTGTCCAGCCACGTGGTGGTCTACAAAGTGCGCGGGGCCATCGAAACCCTCCATCGCTACTACCCCGACCTGCACAGCCCGGATTACCTGACCGCCATCACCCTCGGCCATGCCCGCTACTCCACCAATACGACCACCGCCTTCGAGCGGGTCCAACCCTTCAGCCTGCTCGGCCACAACGGCGAGATCAACACCATCGCCCGGCTGCGCGAACAGGCCCAGGGCATCGGCGTCCAGCTGGTCGAGGACGGGAGCGACTCTCAGGACCTCGACCGGACCCTGGCGACCCTGATCCATCATTACGGCTTCAGCCTGCCGGAGGCCATGGAGGTCGTCCTCCCGCCCGTCCAGAGCGAGATCGACCGGCTCCCCTTCGGGGAGGATATGCCCGCCCCGCTGCAGTCCGTCTACCGGCATTACCGCCAGGCGTTCGGCCCCTATGCCCAGGGACCGGCGGCCCTGATCGCCCGCAGCGCCGACGAATGCGTCTTCAGCGTGGACGCCATGGGGCTGCGCCCGCTCTGGTTCGGTGAGACCGACAAGGAATATTTCTTCTCGTCCGAGAAAGGCGTCTACCCGCTCGACAGCCTGTGCAGCGAGCCGGTGCCGCTGGCGCCCGGCGAAAAGATCTGCCTGAGCCTGCGCCGAGGCGAGGGCGTGGACGTCCAGCCCTACCCCGAGGTGCAGCGGCGGGTCCGGCAGGCCTTCGAACGGCGGCTGGGAAAACTCCCGGCGAAACGGGCCCTTGCGGTGGCGGAAAGCCCGGACCCGTCCGCCCCGGCCGTGGGACAAATTGGCAATTTGTCCCACACGATCCCCGCGCCCGATCCGCAAGCCCGCCTGGAACTGGAACGCCGCCTGGCCGCCTTCGGCTGGAGCCGCGAGCATCGCGAGTGGGACCAGGCGCTGGCCGAAACCGGCCAGGATCCGATCAGCTCGCTCGGGCACGACGGTCCGCTGGCCGCCCTATCGAGCGAGCGGTTGAACCTTGCGGATTATTTCAAGGAAGCCGTGGCTGTGGTCACCAACCCGGCCGTCGACCGGGAACGGGAGGTCGAGCACTTCTCCACTCAGACCCTGCTCGGGCCGCGTCCATCCCTCCTCGGCGATGAAGCCCTCGAAAAGGAACCGCTGGCGCTGGATTGCCCGGTCCTGCTCGAAGGTCCATATCGCTTCCAGGCTTCCGGCATCGGCGTAGCCGCCTTCGAGGACGTCCTGGCCTCCTTCGATCCCAAATCCATCGCAAGCCTGCCGGCGGTGACGCAGCCCGGTGAGAGCGTCTCGGTGGCCCTGGGCCGCCTGGCAGACGAGGCCGTGAAGGCCGCCCGGGGCGGGAAGGAACTGATCGTGTTGGACGATGCGGCCGCGTTCACGGAAGGCCGCGGCTGGATCGATCCGCTCCTGGCCGTCGCCCAGGTCGACCGGGCCCTGCAGACCTGCTTCGTGGATTCTTCCGCCGGCTTCGCCAGCCTGCGCCGGCAGGTCGGGCTGGTCCTGCGCTCCGGCGCGATCCGGGACCTGCACGACCTGGTGCTGGTCCTCGGCCTGGGAGCGGACGCGGTCTCGCCTTACCTGCTGATCGAGTCCGCCATGGAAGCCAAGCTGGAGACCGGTCCGGATAAGCGCCTGGCGAACACCTTCGAGGCGCTGAAGGCCGGGCTGGAGAAGGTCATCAGCACGATGGGCACCCACGAGCTGCGCGGTTACGGGCGGCAGTTCGCCAGCCTGGGACTGAGCAGCCCGGTGGCGGGCGTGCTGGGAACGACCAATTATGCCGGCTCGACCGAACGCGGCCTGACCTGGCAGGGACTGGACGATAGCGTTGCGGCCCGGAAAGCCATCGCAGCCGGGGAAAGTCCGGCCCAGCTCGCCCGCGAGGCCCACTTCTATCCCAAGGTCTGGAAGGCCGCCGGGGCGGTGGCGCGCGGCGAGGGCGACCCGCAGGCCTTCGAGCAGCAGGCCGAGGCGCTGGCCTGCGAGCTGCCGGTGACCCTGCGGCACATCCTGGACTTCAAGTTCCCCGAAGCCAGCCCAATCCGGCCGGAAGAGGTCGACCTGGGCCTGACCGGTCACGACCTGCCCTTCGTCATTTCATCCATGTCGTTCGGCTCGCAGGGCGAGACCGCCTACCGGGCCTATGCCGAGGCTGCCTTCCGCCTCAACATGCTCTCCCTGACCGGCGAAGGCGGTGAGATCGACGACATGCTGGGCAAGTATCCACACAACCGGGGCGTCCAGATCGCCTCCGGTCGCTTCGGGATCAACATCGACGTGCTCAACTCGGTCAACCTGCTCGAGATCAAGATCGGCCAGGGCGCCAAACCCGGCGAGGGCGGGCACCTGCCCGGGCGCAAGGTCACCAGGAAGATCGCAGCCACCCGTCATGCCACCCCGGGGATCGACCTGATCTCCCCCTCCAACAACCACGACATCTATTCCATCGAGGACCTGTCCCAGTTCATCGAGGAGTTGAAGACCGCCAATCCCAAGGCCCGCGTGGCCGTCAAGGTGCCGGTCGTGCCAGGCATCGGCATCATCGCCGTCGGGATCGCCAAGGCCGGGGCAGACATCATCACCTTGAGCGGCTACGACGGCGGGACCGGGGCGGCCCGGGCCCATTCGATCAAGCACGTCGGCCTGCCGGCCGAACTGGGCGTCATCGAGGCCCACCGGGCCCTCACCCAGGGCGGGCTGCGCGGCAAAGTCGAGCTGTGGTGCGACGGCGGGGTCCGCACGGCCGCAGACGTCGTCAAGCTGATGCTGCTGGGCGCCAACCGGGTCGGTTTCGGGACCCTGCCGATGGTGGCGGCCGGGTGTACGATCTGCCGGGCCTGCCAGAAAGGCACCTGTCACGTCGGCATCACCACCCAGATCCACACCGCCGAGGAAGCCCAGGCGCAGGGGCTGAAACGATTCGTCCCGTGCGACCTGGACGGCTCCGTCAGCGGCCTGGTGAATTTGTTCACTGCCCTGGCGAGGGGCGTGCAGGCCCTGACCGCCCGCCTCGGCTTCGACCGCACCCAGGACCTGGTCGGCCGGTCCGAGCTGCTGGTCCAGCGCTCGCACCAGGCCCAGCTCGACCTGGATAAATTGCTCGTCCCGGTCCAGGGGTATCTCGACGAACAGGCCCTGCCAATCGCCGAGCTGGCCGCCTTCGCCGAAGGGATCGGCCCGCTGCGGCGGCCGCGCAACGGCCTGACGACCGTCATCTCCAACCTGGTCATGGAAACCATGGTCGGGGGCGAGTCCCGGGTCAGCTTCGAGGACGACAAGGTCACCCCGGTCGACCGGGCCCTCGGCACGCACCTGACCGGCGCCCTGACCCGCTACGGCCGCCAGTGGACCTGGGCGCCCGGGCACGGTGGGACCGGCGGAAGCCTGGAGACCTGGCGCCAGCCGGCGGTTCAGCCGTCCAACGGGAATGGCAACGGACATTCCAACGGGCACAACGGGAACGGCAAATCCGCCACGCTGCGGTTCTACGCCAGTTCCATCCCCGGCAACGGCCTGGGCGCCTACAACGCCGATCCGCTCACCATCAACGTGGAAGGCGGCGCCCAGGAGGGCGTAGCCAAGTCCATGCGCGGCGGACGGGTGGTGGTCATGAAAGGCTACAACCACGACGGCCGGCGCATCGACGGGTCGGTCGGGAAGAGCTTGGCCTACGGGGCGGTCGGCGGGTTGGTCATCGTCCAGGGCAGCGCGGATTCGCGGGCCTGCATCCGTCTCTCGGGCGCGGACGTGGTCATCGGCGGCGGGATCCCCGCCCCGCTGGACGACCGGCTGGGTTGCCTGGGAGCGCGCGCCAACGTCAAGGGTTTCCTGTGCGAGTACATGACCGCCGGGCGGGTCGTCGTCCTGGGCGACCCCGGTCCCTGGATCTGCGCCGGGATGACCGGCGGGGTGCTCTACCTGAGGCCCCAACCCGAGCTCAACTTCGACCTGAAAGCCATCCAGAGGCGGATCGCCCGGGGCGCCAAGGTCGTCCTGCTGGATGTGGACGAAAGCGACGAGTCCAACCTGCGCAGCCTGCTCTCGGAATTCGCCGAGGAGCTGGCCCGCAGCCACCAGCCGGAGGAAGCCGAAAAGATCCTGGCGCTGCTGAACGCCTGGCGCAGCTCGTTCGTCAAGATCGTCCCGAGCGGCAGCCGCCAACTCGACCAGGCCGTGGCGACGGAATGAGGATTTGTACGGGCGACAGATCTGTCGCCCGTACCATTTTGTCCGAATATTTTTTGGGTTCCGTCCGTATATAAGATGGGGTAAGATTGGCCAAAACCCGCCCCGAGGAGAACCCATGCCCATCCAGTCCCTGATCGAGACCCGCAACCTGGTGAAAAAATACGGCGACAAGCTCGCCGTGAACGACGTCAGCTTCGAAGTGAACGGCGGTGAGGTTTTCGGATTCCTTGGCCCGAACGGGGCCGGGAAGACCACCACGATCAAGATGATCGTCGGACTGCTCCAACCCACCTCCGGCTCGGTCAAGGTGGCCGGGTACGACGTCCAGGTCCAGCCGCTGCAGGCCAAGGCCTCCAGCGGTTACGTGCCCGACACGCCCAACCTGTACGCCAAGCTGACCGGGCGCGAGCTGCTCCGCTTCGTCGGCGACCTGTACGACCTGGACCGGGCGCACGTGGCCAAACGGACGGATGAACTCCTGAAAATGTTCGACCTGACGGCTGCGGCCGATGACACGGTCGATTCGTACAGCCACGGCATGCAGCAGAAGGCCTCCCTGGCCGCGGCACTGATGCACGATCCCAAGGTGCTGGTGCTCGACGAGCCGACCGTCGGCCTGGACCCCAAGTCGGCCCGCCTGATCAAGGATATCCTGCGCCAGATGGCCGACCGGGGCGCGGCGGTGTGCCTGTCCACCCACATCCTGGAGATCGCCGAGCGCATGTGCGACCGGATCGGGATCATCAACAACGGCTCGCTGGTGGCCGTCGGCACCATGGATGAGCTGCGCAGCCTCGGCAAGAGCGGCGAGACCAGCCTCGAAGATATCTTCCTCAGCCTGACGGGCGGCGCCGAGGAAGCCGAGATCGCCGAGATCCTGAAATGACCGTGTCCGCCCCCCTCCCCACGCCGCGCTTCCTGCCGGTCGTCTGGAAATTGATCCGGCTGCGCCTGCTGCTCAACTGGAATACCTTCAAGCACGCCAAGGTCGGCCGGAAGATCGGTACGATCGTCATTACCCTGCTGATCCTGGCCTTCGCCGGCTTCATCTTCTTCCTGAGCTGGCTGTTGCTCGGCTTCCTGCATTCGCCCACCATCCATCAATACACCGGCTTCGATGCGGCGCCTTTCCTCCAGGCCGTACCGGTGTTGGTTTTTGCAGGCCTGTTCCTGGGCATCCTGTTCTCCAGCTTCGGCGTCCTGCTCCAGGCCCTCTACCTGTCCGGCGACATGGATTTCCTCTTGACCTCGCCGGTGCCCATCCGGGCGGTCTTCGTCACCAAGCTGCTCCAGGCGGTCCTGCCCAACTTCGGCCTGATCGCCCTGTTCGGCCTGCCGGTGCTGTTCGGGTTGGGTATTTCCGGGCATTACAACTTTCTCTACTATCCACTCATCCTGCTGACCATGGTCGCCCTTACCCTGGCCGCGGCGGGGCTTTCGGCCCTGCTGGTGATGCTGGTGGCGCGGGTCGTCCCTCCCCGGCGGGTGGCGGAAGTGCTCGGCTTCCTGACCGCCACCATCTCCATCTTGTGCGGGCAGAGCGGCAATCTATACAATTCCATGTCGCACAACGTGCACGTCTCGGGCACCCAGGTCAACAGCCTGTTTAGCCTGCTGATTCGCCTGAACACGCCCTGGAACCCCCTGGACTGGGCCGGCCGCGGCCTGGTGGACCTGGGGGAGGGCCGCTGGCTCTCCGGCCTGCTGCTCGTCGTCCTGACCCTGGGACTTTCGACCATCGCTTTTTCATTCGCCCTGGCCACCGCCGAACGGTGGTACTACACCGGCTGGGCCGGGATGCAGGTGGTCGCCCGGCGGAAGAGACCGGCCCGGGCCGAACGGGTGCAGCCCGCCCAAACTGTGGTCCTCCCCGAAAGCGCGGCCGCAGTGCGGATGCGCAGGCTGGTCCCGACCCCGGTCCAGGCGATCGTCCGGAAGGACTTCCTGGTCCTGCGGCGCGACATCCGCAACCTGTCCCAGCTGGTCACGCCGTTGATCTTCGGCGTCCTTTACACGTTCATGTTCCTACGCCCGGGCGGCGGGATGTTCCCCGACCAGCCCGACATGCCGCGGACGCTCGTCAACGTCTCGCACTTCATCACCACTTACGGGAACATCGGCATGTCGCTCTTCGTCGGCTGGATGCTCTTGAGCCGGCTGTCGAGCATGGCCTTCTCGGCCGAGGGCAAAAACTACTGGGTCTTGAAATCCTCCCCCGTGCGGACCGGACACCTGCTGACCGCCAAGTTCCTGGTGGCCTACCTGCCAACCCTGGCGCTGGGCGTGATCTTCATGGTGGCGGTCTCGATCATGCAGAAAGCCACCCCGGTCGTCTTCCTGTATGGGCTGCTGGCTTCGGCCATGTGCCTGGCCGGGATGAACGGACTCCTGCTGGCCTTCGGCGTGGCGGGCGCAAACTTCAACTGGACCGACCCGCGCCGGATGAATGCCGGGGCGCTCGGCTGCCTGGGCCAGTTCCTGACTTCATTGTTCCTGGCCTTCTCCTTCAGTCTCTTTGTCGGCCCGCTCGTGCTGGTAGCGCTCTTCCAGTGGCCGCTGGTGTATGGCTACCTGGTCGGAGGGATCTTCGGGATCGTGATCTGCGGCCTGGCCGCCTTCCTGCCGCCCTGGCTGGTGCGAAAGAGAGTGGAGCGGTTGAACGAAAATTGAGGAAATACAGAACTCCGGGACTGTACGGCCCCGGAGTTCTGTTCTTCATGCCGGCGGGAAAATTACCTCCTGATGCTCCCGGCGATGGCGAGCATATCGGCCTGGCTGATATCGTCGCCGTAATAACTCAGTTCGAACGCCACGCCGTTCGCCCGCCAGCGCAGCCGCTTTACCGGCTGGTCGGGCTCCCAAGCCCAGGTACCGTTATTGTTCCTCCCCGTCCAGACGCCCTGGACATATTCTCCCTGGGCATCCCCGACCTGGACCATCTGGATGCCACTGCCGACCACGGAGGCAGTCGTATCCGCCCAGACCGCCGCGCTATCCCCCACCCGAAATCCGCACCAGGTACATCGAGCCTGGTCGGGGACGGGCTGTTCCTGCAGGAAGAGGCCATCCGTGTTGGGGCCCTGGATGTTCTGGTCGAGCAGGTAGAACAGCGTGACTGCGCCCGGGATCAACTCATCTGGCGTGTTGATGCGTGCCCCAACGAAAGACAGGATCGCAGGCAATTTGGAAGGTGCGAGCACGGGGAAACCGGCCTGCTGTTCAGCCTGGGGGATCGTCAGGGGAAACGCCGATTGGAAGTTGAATGTGTTTGCGGTCGGGGTCGGCGGCATGGGAGTCAGGGATGCCGCCACCGATCCCGTGGTCAGGCTCGCGGCCAGGCTTACGAAGGCCTGCCGATCCACCGGGAGAACGGGACCGGCGGATTGCATTTCATAGAACACGCCGCCGTCCACCCAGTGCAGGGTCTGTTCGTCCGCCTGCGCATCCCATGTCACGGTTTGGTCCCCGTCTTTCATCATAAATGTTCCACGAACATATTCGCCGCTCAGGTCGCCGATCCGGACGCTCTCCACGACCGCGCTGGCGCCGACCTGCCAGGCGGTTTGTTTGGAGCTGCCTGTCCAGGGCTCCTCGCGGAGGTATAGAAAGCCGCCGTGATCGGCGGAATCGTAAATCAGCTCAACCGCATCTGGCCCACCGGTCGCGCCGATAAAATACAGGCCGGCGGGGATGACCCCCAGTTGTTCGACTTTGAAATTCACCTTGCTGCGGATCTGTGCAAAGGTGCAGCGCGGGGCATGAATATCGCCGCAGTCAGCGGAAAAGGCTGGCTGGGTTGGCTCCTCGGGGATGAGCGTCGGTGCAGGACGGCCCGGGGTCTGGTCCACCCAGCGCATGGTCGGTATGGTGGGCGCAGGCAGGGTATCGCCGGAGGCGCGGGTGAAAAAGCGCAGGGCTTGCTGCGCCCAAGCGCGGCCTTGCGGGGTGAAAGCCAACAGGACGACTGCGATCATCAATGTCAGGCCGGTCGTGAGGAGGACCCGCCGCCGGGCAATCGCCACCGGCGTCCATGCAGCGCGGGACATGCGACGATAGAAACGCGGCGAGGGGGATGGCCGCAAATGATCCAATCGTTCTTCGATCGGTTCTGGGGACATATTCAATCCTCCTGCTCCTGCAGCCACATCTGGCGCAGGCGCTCAAGTGTCCGGTTGATGGTCACCGAAACGGTATTTTCGGGCATTTCGAGATACTCCGCGATTCGATTGACACGCCAGCCGAGCAGGTAACGCAAGGCCAGAATTTCCCTCGGCCCGTCCGGCAATGTCGTCAGGAGGGACCATATTCTTTCCTGGTCTTCCCCCTGCACGGCAGCTTCTTCAGGTTGAGGATCCGACCCAACATGCAAGTTCGGAATATCGCCTTCGGTGACCGGACGTGCCTTGCGGCGGCGATAATCATCGATCACCAGCCGACGGGCAATTTTCAGCAACCAGCCGAGGGCGGCAGCCTCGTCCCCCTGGAAGGTATGGCGCGCCCGCCAGGCCCGGGTGAAGGATTCAGCCGTGAGGTCTTCCACATCCTCCCGGGGTCCCCCGGTCAAACCGTACAGATATCGGAAGACGGGCAGGTGGGTCCGCTCGTAGAAGACGGTGAAATTGGCCGGGCTGCCCAAAGGTTGGGGGCCTTTTTGCCGGCGTAAAAGCTTGAAAAAACGATTGGTTCGATCGCTCAAGTCTCGCTCCTGAGTGACGGGGTAACGTGCGCGCGTTTCATTATGATAAACGCATTCAAGAACAAAATCTGACGGGAATCCTGCTAATCTCTCAAAGAAATCGTATAATGGAGCCTGTCATGTTCAGAAAACTTGCCCTGCTTGCATGCGCTTTCCTCCTGGCCGGCTGCATCCTGCCGTCGCCGAATCCGCCGACACCCTCCGCCGAGCAAATTGGCACCGAGGAGGAGGCGGTCTACGCGACCCTGCTGCCCAAAATGTACCATGCCACCGGGTACGTCATCATGGAGACCACTGCCACGAACGCCGTGGGAGTGGAAGATACGGCCAAGACCGTCGACTATGTCATGCAAAACATGCACGACGTCGCCCCCGGGATCTCCGCCAGCTTCCTGTCCCGCAACGACAAGGCTTATTCGTTCCGGCCGGACCTGAAAATCGGGAACGGCTACGTCCTCCTCAGTTGGGACCAGCGCAACGAGATTTTCAACCAGAACCAGAGCGGGTGGGAAATTTTCTATCAGAACTACCCGACCGCGCCCGGGATCACGACGCTCTCGCGGGTCGGCTTCGACCCGGCCTTCGACCAGGCCCTGGTCTACATTGGCACTCAAAGCAACTGGCTGGCCGGAGCGGGCTATTACGTCCTGCTTAAAAAAGTCGACGGCCTCTGGACCATCGATCAAAAAGTCATGGTCTGGGTCTCCTGATGGGAGGCCGGTCTGTTTTCGGATACCTCACGCTATGTCCCGCCTGAAAAGCCCCTTTTTCTGGTTCATCCTGGCCCTGATTACCACCGCGGGACTGACCGCCCTCGGTCCGCAGGAAAAATTCCTCGGCGATAACATCCGCATCGTCTACCTGCACGGCGCATGGGCCATCACGGCCGAGGCTGCCCTGGGACTGTCGGCCGCGGCCGGCCTGTTCGGCATCCTGCTGCGGCGCGAGCGCCTGCACCGCTGGTCGGCCGCCCTGGGCCACACCGGACTCTTCTTCTGGCTGATCTACATCCCGCTCTCCCTGTGGGCAATGCAGGCGAACTGGAATGGCCTCTTCCTGGCCGAGCCACGCTTCCGGGTGGCGATCGTCTTCGCTGTGACGGGCGTCCTGCTCCAGGTGGGCCTGACGTTGATCGCCCGGCCGGTCTTCACGTCGCTCTTCAATGTGTTTTTTTTTGCCGCGCTGCGGATCGGCCTTGCCCAGGCCGATTACGTGATGCACCCGCCACCCTCCCCCATTTTCAACTCGGGCATCCTTTCACTGCAATTATTCTTCATCGGCATCACCTTCCTGACCATGGCCTCCGCCTATTTCATGACCCGCTGGTGGCTGTCCCGCTGAATTTCATATGGACGATCCTTCCATCCGAACCCCTCTGCGCTGGCAAATCCTCGCCTTCACGCTGATCCGGACGATCTTCAATACCCTCCACCGGATGGTGTATCCCTTCCTGGCGATCTTTGCCCGCGGCCTGGGCGTGGACCTGACCACTTTCTCGCTGGCGCTGACCGCCCGCAGCGTGGTCGGAACCGTAGGCCCGTTCGCGGCTTCGGTGGCCGATCGCCGGGGCCGACGATTCGGCATGCTTTTCGGGGCCGGGCTCTTCATGGCCGGCGCGGCGGTGGTCGTCTTCTGGCCGACCTTCGCGGGCCTGACCGTCTCGCTGGCCCTGGCGACCCTCGGGAAATACATCTTCGATCCGGGCATGCAGGCTTACCTCGGCGACCGGGTCCCCTACGAGCGGCGCGGCCGGACGATCGCCCTGACCGAATTCGGCTGGTCGCTGGCCTTCGTCGTGGGTGTGCCGCTGATGGGATTCCTGATCGCCCGGCTGGGCTGGCTGGCGCCCTTCCCGCTGCTCACTCTCCTGGGGGTCGCGATCGTCGGCGGTCTGCTCTGGATGCTGCCAAAGGACGGTCCCCCCGCCAACGGCAACCGCTCGCGGGACAACTTCCGCCTGGTGCTGACCTCCCTGCCCGCCCTGACCGGCCTGGCGATCGGGCTGTTCGCCACGGCCGCCAACGAGCAGGTCAACCTGGTGTTCGGCGTCTGGCTGGAGGATTCCTTCGGCCTGAAGATCGCCGCCCTGGGGGCCGCTTCGGCGGTGATCGGGATCTCCGAAATGAGCGCCGAAGGTTTGGTAGCGGGCTTCGTCGACCGGCTGGGCAAGCCGCGGGCCATCGCCCTTGGCCTGGCGGTCAATTCGCTGGCCGCCCTGGCGCTTCCATGGCTGGGCCGAACGGAAGCAGGCGCAATGGTCGGCCTGTTCCTCTTCTACCTGTCCTTCGAATTCACCATCGTCAGCTCGATCCCCCTGATGACCGAGCTGCTGCCGACCGCCCGGGCCACCCTGATGTCCTTCAACGTCGCCGTCCTCTCGCTGGGACGGGCGATCGGCGCATTCCTGGCGCCCCGTTTGTACGGTCTGGGTTTCCTGGCCGTCGCCCTGGCGGCGATCCTCTTCAACCTGGTAGCCCTCTTCGCCGTCAGCCGCCTCGGCAAGGAGCAAAGATGATGAGATCCAAAAGGACCTGGCTCTGGGTCGCGGTCCTCCTTGCCGCAGCGGCCTGCGCGGCGCTGGCCGTCAGGATCGTCGCTTCGATCGACTACCGCAACAACGACTTCTTCACGTTCTGGCTGGCCGGACACCTGGTCACCCAGGGCGGCAACCCCTACGATCCCGCCCAGTGGGTGGCGGGGCATCAGGCGTTCGGCGTCACCTGGATCCCCAACCAGACCTACGTCTATCCGCTGCCGCTCTCGCTGCTCTTCGCCCCGCTGGGCTGGCTGTCCCTGAAATCCGCCTTCACCGTCTGGGTGGCGCTCTCCGAGTTGATGATCCTGGTCGCGCTGGCGCTGCTGGCATTCGGGCAGCCGGGCTCTGGATCGGGGAGATACTTCCTACCGCTTCTCATTGGGTTGATCTTCTTCCGGCCGACCAGCCTGACGCTTTTCCACGGCCAGTTGAGCGGGGCCCTGCTGTTGCTCCTGGCCGGGACGATCTTCCTGTGGGAGAAAGGAAAGTGGGAATGGGGCAGCCTGCTCCTGCCGCTCCTGATGCTGAAGCCCAACATCGGCGCGCCGCTGCTCGCCCTGCTGGGCGCCTGGCTGCTGGTCCGGAAACGCTTCCGTGCCCTCCTGGCCATCGCCGCCGGCCTGCTTGCGCTGCTCGTCATCG
>Ga0335071_10002426_pt1 | contig 19959 bp, 21 predicted proteins | sample Lox_Sample_15_FD_206724 | JGI IMG/M metagenome (GOLD analysis project Ga0335071, IMG submission 206724) | Soil microbial communities from Loxahatchee National Wildlife Refuge, Florida, United States - Lox_Sample_1.5 | ecosystem: Environmental > Terrestrial > Soil > Wetlands | place: USA...
GCCCACGGCTGCTGGTTGACGGCGGGGGACCGGCGACGATTCGAGAATGCCCTCAACGAGGCCAACACCGAACCGCTGGTGGACTCGGGTTTCGACTCCCAGCTGGGTTTCGCCGTGCGCGCGCATTGCGCGCCGATCCTGGGACTACCGAAACACGTTGAGCCACAGGACTACTGGGAACGACGGCGGCAACTCGGCGAGACCGAGCTGGCGCGGCTGTTCCTGCCGGCCGCGAAGGTGAGCGACTGGCTGGTCGACACGGGAATCGGCGAACACACGGCCGGCACCGCCGAAATGGCAGAGCTGTCCGGCAACCGCGCCCGCGAGGTCGTCCGCCTCGAGCAGGTGGCCGAGCAGGCCGCGCGGGCGCCGGGCGACTACGCCTCGGCGTTCGAGGAGATCCTGCACCGGCGCGCGGCCACCGCGGTGGGCACCAAGTCCATCCTGGCCTACCGCGGCGGGTTCGACGGAGACCTGAGCGAGCCGTCGGCGCCGCAGATCGCCGAGGCCGCCGCCCGGTGGCGCGACCGCGGCGGCACCCGGTTGCGGGATCGGGTGCTGCTGCGCTTCGGGCTGCACCAGGCGTTGCGGCTCGGCAAGCCACTGCAGTTCCACGTCGGCTTCGGTGACCGCGACTGCGCCCTGCACCAGGCCAACCCGCTGTTGCTGCTCGACTTCCTGCGGCAGTCCGGCGACACGCCCGTCGTGCTGCTGCACTGTTATCCCTACGAGCGCGAGGCCGGATATCTGGCGCAGGCCTTCAACAACGTCTACCTCGACGGCGGATTGAGCGTGAACCATCTGGGTGCGCGCGCCCCGGCGTTCATCGCCCGGCTCCTCGAGCTGGCACCCTTCGGCAAGCTCCTCTATTCGTCGGACGGGTATGGCCCCGCGGAATTGCACTTTCTCGGCGCTGCGCTGTGGCGCAAGGGTATTCACCGCGTGCTGCGCGAATTCGTCGCCGCCGGGGACTGGAGCGAGGACGACGCCATCCGGGTGGTCGACCTGATCACCCACCGCAACGCCGCCCGCATCTACGGCGTTTGACACCGGGTGACACCGGGGTATACCCGCGATTATGGCGACCGTGGGGGACGTCGTGGAGTGGGCCCGCAACCAGGTGGTGTCGCGGGTTCCCAAAGCCGACCTCGATCAACGCGATCCCGACTACATCCGCGACCAGCTGCCCGGGACCTGGCTGCTGGCGTCGCTGTACTTCCGGGCCGACGTGCGGGGCCTGGACCGGATCCCCCCGGAGGGACCGGTGCTCCTGGTCGGCAACCACAGCGGCGGCAACGTGCCCCCGGACACCTTCGTCTTCACGCTCGCGTTCTGCTCCTACTTCGGTGTCGAGCGGCCCTTCTACCAGTTGGCCCACAACCTCGTGGTCTCGGCGCCACCGCTGGGCTGGTTGCGCAAGTTCGGCACCGTCGCCGCCAACCCCGAAAACGCCCGGCTGGCACTGGATTCCGGGGCGGCGCTGCTGGTCTATCCGGGCGGTGACTACGAGGTCTTCCGACCATCGTGGGAACGCCACAAGGTCGACTTCGGCGGCCGCATGGGCTACGTGCGGCTGGCCCGCGAGGCGGGCGTGCCGATCGTCCCCGTCGCCAGCGTCGGCGGCCAGGAAAGCGCGCTGTTCCTCAACCGCGGGCAGTGGTTGGCCAAGCTGCTGATGGCGGACAAGTTGCTTCGGCTCAAGAGCATCCCGATATCGCTCGCGCTGCCCTGGGGCCTCAACATCAGCGACCTGGCGGGGCACATTCCGCTGCCGACGAAGATCGTCATCGAGGTGCAGGACCCGATCGAGGTCGACGGTGACGACCAGGCCGTGCACGACAAGGTGATCGGCAGCCTGCAGGGCGGCGTCGACCGGCTGGCCGCCGAACGCCGATTCCCGGTGATCGGCTGATGCGCGTCGAACGCCGCTGCATGATCAAAGCCGACCGCGACGCGGTCTGGAAGATCGTCAGCGACCCCGACTGCTACCCGTCGTTCATGACGAGCCTCGAGCGGTGGGAGTCGTCGAACGACGAGCCCCCCGGCGTGGGCGCGCGCTACACGGTGCACTGGAAGATCGGCTCGGTGCCGGTCGGCGGCCTGATCGAGGTGGTCGAATTCGACGACCGCCGCGACCTGGCGTGGGTGGGCATCACCGGTGTGACCCTGCGTGGGCGGATGCGGCTGCGCGACACCACGGAGGGCAGGACGAAGGTGACGTTCCGGCTGTCGTACCAGGCGCCCGGCGGCTTGGTCGGCTACATCGCCGACCGCATCGCCGTGCGTCAGGTGGGCCGCAACCTGTCGCAGACCCTGAAGTGCCTCAAGCGGCTGGCCGAGTCGTAGCCAAGCCTGCGCGAGCACACGCGAAAGCCCCGACACGCCGTGCGTGCGGGGACCTTTACGTCTGCTCGCGCGGGGGCTATGGGTACTAGCGCCCGGGCCGCAAAGTTGTCACGACGGTCTTCACAACTTCTATTGTGAGTAAGCGGCGGCAGCGTTTACGCTCATCTTGACGAATCGGGCCACGTCACCACGCACGACCGTCACCAACCGGGGAGATTTGGGGGACGTGTTGTCCCGTGCAACATCACTTGTAGTAGCCGCCTTATGACCGTCGCGTCGCTGAGCCGGAATTTGTATGAGTTCGCCGTAGAGTTACGCCGGTTGGCCTATACCATGCCCGGCGGGCATGAGGACCCGCTGATCCACCTGAGCGAGCGGATGCTCTGCTGCGCCAGGGAAGAGGCCCTCGACCACCGGCTCGCCGAGTAGCAACCGCCCGCATTAGAGCGGCACGAACCTCCGCAGTTTCCCGCTGGCCTGATGGCGCTGCAGGCGGTCGGCCACCCGGATTCGGATCGACGGCTCGGGTAACCCGTGCCGGCGCAGCGCGGCGACCAGCGACGCGGCCAGGTTCTCGAGGTTCGGATCGCCGACGACGACGATGTCGGCGCCCGTGCCGGTCTGGACGACCTGGTATTCGGAGATGCGGGGATCGGTGCCCAGGAGGTGACGAAACGCGATCGCCGGCACCGTCGTTGCGCCGTAACGGAAGTCGTCGTCGCGGCGCCCACCGATGTCGGCGACGCGTGCGAAGGCGCTGCCGCAGGCGCAGTCGCCCGGCAGCGGCGTGACCTGATCGCCGAGGTCGTAGCGGATGAACGGGAAGGTCCGGTTGGCCAGCCCGGTGGCCAGCGTGCGCGCCGCCGGCTCGTCGGGCCCGACCGGGTTGCCGCCATCGTCGACGCGCTCGAGGACCACTTCGTCCTCGCAGACGTGCAGTCCCTGGCCGCACCCGCAGCCCACCGCCTGGACGCCGATTTCGGTGGAACCCCACAGGTTGTGGATCGGGGCGTCCCACGCCTCGCGGATCGCCCGCCGGTCCTCGTCGAGCAGCGGCTCGGAGTTGGTGCTCACGCGCACCGGCGCGATCCGAAGTTCGCCGGCCGCGGCGGCGCGGGCAAGCCGCCCGATCACCGACGGATAGCCCACCAGATGCGTGGGTTGGGCGGCCGCCACCGCGGCAAGCACCTGCCCGAACGGCCCACCCGCGGCGATCCCCACCGTCTCCATGCCCGGGGCGGTCGGCACGTCGAACAACGGCGTGCTGGCGTGCGGCGGAACGCCGGCCTCCAGCACGGCGAGCCGCGCGGGAGGCGAAGCCTTGCCCCCGTGCAGCTCCTCTCGCGCCTGAGTTCGCCACGCCAGGCACGCCGCCGAGACGAAGAACTGCCAATCCCACACATAGACGCCGCGCACCCCGCTGGAGCCGCCCGAGCTGAAGATCTGCTGACCTTCCGCGGTGTACGAAAACCATTGCTGCTCAGCGAGAATCCGCTCGGCGCGGGCGCGGTGGAGGCCGGGTGAGGTGACGATGTCGTCCCACTGCTCCCGGGCGTCCTGCTTGGTCATCATCGGAAGCGACGCCAGTTCGGCGACCGTGGCGCGGGAGGGGTCGAGGCCCCGCAGCCGCCGGGCGTGAAACGCTGACCGCTCGCGTGCGAAGGCGAGCAGGGATCGCAGCCGCCAAGTCTGGTAACGCTCGATTTGCTGGCGGGACCAATCCAGCCGTCCGACGTGGTCTTCGAGGCCGGCCCGCACGGCATTCAGGTGCGCCGCCCGCATCCGCTCGTACGCCGCCCGCGGCATCGCTGCCCTCCATTAGCCGTTTTGCCGCCGCCATCCGCGACGACGGCAACACTGTATCCGTGAGCCCTCCGGGGCGGCAGGCCTTCAGGCTCGCGTCGCCGTATCCAGCTGCAGACCTGCGTCTTGCGGCCTGGTGGCCGGGGGCAAGATGTAAGGCGTGAGTTGGACGAGGTATGAGGGAAAGGCGCTCGCGGACACGACTCGTACCGGCGCAGCGCTGCTTGCGGAGCTGGAAGACTATGTCCGCCTGCAGAATCCGCATTTGACGGACGTTCGCCTGGAGCGGGCAACCGCGACCGAGGCGCATGAAACCGGTGTTCGATCCCCCAGGCGGTGGTACGAAGTCACCTACTTGGCCGACGACGGCCAGGGCTATTGAGCCGGCGTTGCCGGCTTCTGCGACATGGCAAAGGTGTTGTAATGACCGCTCTAGCCGCCGTACCAGACTGTTACCCGGGTTAATAATCGAGCGGCACAGGCACTTTCGGGCGTACCATCCCCGCCGTAAACCCATACGACAACATCATCGGTATCGCCGCAGGACCGCCGAGGGTGGGCCGACCCCGTAGTCGCGCTAGGGGCCGGTTCACCGGGCCGACTATTTAACCCCGCGTGGGTAACATGGATAACCCAGAGCTTTAGAGACGATGAATGTCACACGGAGTTTTGCCCTAGCCGCCATCTTCGCCGCCGTCGCCTTGGAGCCAGCTAGCCCCGCCTCTGCTGCTCCCGTGATGAGCGGCCACTACATCATGACCACTACCGGTCCCACACGAGGCGGCCATACTTTTACCGAGGATTGGTTCTTCACTCCCTGCGGTGATGGATGCGCTGACATGTCGAGTCCGGCGGCAGGCGGCGGCGCCCGGGCGAGGCTGGTGAATGGTCAATGGACAATTGATAGCGTCAGCGACGTCGTGTGTAACGACGGTACGACGGAGGGCCTCGCGGCGAACACCCATTACACGTGGGATCCGAACACCCTTGCCGGCACGGTCCAAGTCATCCAAAATCGGGCCGTCTGCGACCATGCGCCCCAGTCATATACCGTGAGCGTCCAACTCACGAAGGCACCGTGATGCATACTGCTGGGCAGTCTCGGCAGCCACATGCAGGAAGTCCTACACCATTGCGGGAGTGGCAGCCGCCTATAACAAACCCACCGCAAGCTATTAAGTGAGCTCCTACGAGATCGACATCCCTGCCGGTAGTAGCTGTCTTCCTTTCCCTCGTGCGCGACCCTGACCGGCTTGTCATGGTGGCCGATCCAGCGGCGACTGCGACTGCCTCCCATGACGGCTCGAGTCTCGAATCTGATGCCGACGGCCTGTAACGGGCCGCGTCAGACCAAGGCTGTCGCGTCAAAAACCCAGCTGGTGTCGGCTTTCGCAAGGTTCTCGAAATGGTTCGGGGGCGCGAAGCTGACGAGGCTGTTGAAGTCCCAATAGTCTTTCCAGACAGTGATTTTCGCCTCCCCGTCTCGCAAGACGACCTTGTGGACCGTGACGAACCTCAGCACGCCCTGCTCGCCCGACGCGAAAGTCCAAGTCTCCGAGTGCTCGTAGATGACGTCGGACCCGTTGGACACCAGCACGCCGTCGTGGTTTTCATAGCCGGCCAGCGGTTCGAGCCCCATCTTGAGCCGCTTCACGATGTCTTCGGGACCGCGCGCCGCTAACGCGGGGACCGGCATGTCGACGTAGAGGCAGTCCTCGGCCAGGAACGTCTTGACCGCATCCCAGTCCCGACGCGATAGTGCCTGCCACATCCCGACGACGACGTCCTCGACCGCGACCGGAGAAACCGCAGAGACTTCAGCCATAGCGGCCAATAAACCCGGTTGCTGAACGCGTGTCAACCACAGTTAAGCGGCGGATACTGCTGAGGGTGACCGCGCTCAACCGCTACATCGCCGAGGAAATTGCCACCGACCACGCCGACGGTCTGCTGACCCGGCGCGAAACCTTAAGGCGGCTCGCCCTGCTCGGCATGGGCGCCGCGGCCGCCAGCGAGCTCATTGCGGCCTGCGCCCAGCGCGACGAGGCAGCCGATTCCCCCCAGCCCACCGCAGCCGAAAGCCCAGCGGGCTCAACGCAACCGCCGGGGGCGGCGAACACGCTGCCCACCGCCCCGATCACCTGGGCCGGGCCACAGGGCCCGCTGCAGGGTACATGGGCCCAAGCATCCGATTCCAAGGGGTGCGTGCTGGTCATTCACGAGAACAAGGGATTGAACGACTGGGTGCGGTCGGTGGCCGGCCGGCTGGCCGGCGCCGGCCATTCGGCGCTGGCCATCGACCTGCTGTCCGAGGAAGGCGGGACCGGCGCCTTTCAGGACCCGGCGCAGGCCACCGCCGCCTTGGCGAAGGTTCCGCCCGAACGGTTCACCCATGACCTGAATTCCGGTGTCGCGGAGCTGAAGTTGCGCGCGCCCGGGCAGAAGGTCGGCGTGGTCGGCTTCTGCTTCGGCGGGGGACTGGTGTGGCAACTGCTGGCCTCCGGGGCGCTGGGCGTCTCGGCGGCGGTGCCGTTCTACGGTCCCTTGCCGGCCAACCCTGACTTTGCCGGATCCAAGGCCGCCGTCCTGGCGATCTATGCCGCCCAGGACTCGCGGGTCACCGGCTCGCAGGCCGCCGCCAAAGCGGCCCTCGACCGCACGGGGCTGGTCAACGAGATCGTCGTCGAGCCCGACGCCGACCATGCGTTCTTCAACGAAACCGGCCCGCGCTACAACGCGGACGCGTCGGCCGACGCGTGGCGGCGGCTGCTGGATTGGTTCGGCCGCTACCTCGCCGGGCAATGAACGGCGCAACCGGCGACATCCTCCACCACGGGTGCGGAAATCTCGGTGCCGCTCACGACTTTGCCGCATACTTGGCGACGTGACCTTGCAGCGCGATGCCTCCGAGGAGACCCGGGACGAGCAGGTCGACCGCCTGCTGACCCGGCGCGAGGCCTTCCGACGACTGGCGCTCGTCGGCCTGACCGCGACCCCCACCGCGCTCATCGCGGCCTGTTCGGGCAGGGGGAACTGGCCGAGCCGGCGACGGCGGCGCCGCCGCTGAAGGCAGAGAGCTAAGCGTCGACCGGGGCCATCGACCGTGCCGGCCCCAGGGTCACCGGCAGCGTCGACCAACCCCGCAGCACCCGGGTGTCGCGCCTGCTTCCGGTGCCGGCCGCCCGCGCTTGCGGAAAACGATCGAAGAACGTTCGCAACCCGACCTCTCCCTCGGCACGCGCGAGCGCGGCCCCCAGGCAGAAGTGACGGCCCCCGGAGAAAGCGAGATGCCTTCCCGCATTCGCCCTTTCGATGTCGAAGCGGTGCGGATCGGGAAACACCGATGGATCGCGGTTGGCCGCGGCCAGATAGATCACCACCAACTCGCCCGCTTTGATCCGCATGCCCGCCACCGCCACGTCCTTGCGCGCCGCCCGCGCGGTGAGCTGCACCGGAGAGTCGAGCCGCAGGATCTCTTCGACGGCATTGGGCCACAACTCTGGACGTCGGCCCAACGTGTCCACATGCTGGGGCGCATCGAGCAACATGCGAATCCCGTTGCCCAGCAGGTTCACCGTGGTCTCGAAGCCGGCGGCCAACACCAAACCGGCGATCCCCTGCAGTTCGGCCCGGTCGAGATGCGTTTCGGCGGAGCCGCTTTCGGCCGTCTGGATCAACTGGCTCATCAGGTCGTCGCCCGGCGCCCGCCGCAATCCGTCCAGGTGGTCGGCGAGCCAGAAGTTGAACCCGGCGATCCCTTCCTGCACCCTTCGGTATTGCCACCACGGCAATCCGATGTCCAGGCTCGGCGCGGCGAGTTCGCCGAACTCCAGCACGCGCGGCCGGTCGCGCTCGGGTACGCCCAGGATGTCGCTGATGATCGCGACCGGAAGTTGCGAGCAGTACCGCCCGACGACGTCGACCACGCAGGGCCGGCCGGCCAGTTCGTCCAAGAGCTTCGTCGCGGTCTGCTCGACGCCGTCCCGCAGCGCCGTGACCGCCCTGGGCGTGAACACGGCGGATACCGTCTTGCGGTAGCGGGTGTGGTCCGGTGGCTCGACGGCCAGCAGCGACGGCGCGCGCAGCGGGTACAGAAAGTCGTCGCGGCTGCGGCGCTCGAGCCAGCGCAGCGGCGCCGGCAGATTCGAGCCCATGTTCACCACGCGGAAGTCGTCGGATCGCAGCAACTCGTGGGCCAGCGCGTGATCGGTCGTCAGGTAGTTGATGCGCCCTTTCACCAATGGACCGAGGGCCCTCAGCTGCTCGTAGAACGGCACCGGATCGGCGGCCACCGTAGGGTCGGCGATCAGCCTCGCCTGGGGTTCGCCGCGCCGCGCCCCAAACGCCGCGACGCCTCGGATGAAGCCGTGCATCGCAAGCCAGTGCAACTGCTCTTTCACCGCGCCTCCCTCACCTCGGGCCTTCACCCAGGGTAAGCCGCGACGACTCAGCACTCGGCGATGATCTTGAAGTCGGTGTTCACCGTCTTGTTGGGATTGCTGCTGTTGATGCCGTAGGCGCTGCCGGTGATGGTGTAGGCGCTGTTGGTGACGTCGGCGTGCGCGTCTCCCACCCCGCCCTGCCAGTAGCTGCCCGTGAACCCGTCGACGTTGCGGATCTTGACCCACTGCGGGATGACGCGGTAACCGCTGAGCACGACGACCGCTTCGACGTGGCCGTTCTCGTCGCGGATGTCGATGGTCCGATACGCCTGGATCTGGCTGCACGCCGCCGGACGCGCCGTGCGTGTGGTGCCGTCGATGGTGACGCGGGCGGCTTTCCGGGGCGTCGTCTGCGCCTGCCCGCATCCCGCGACGCCGGCCGCGGCGATCAGGATGAAAGCGACTGCGAGCAACCGGTTGTGCACCAGGCGATCTCCTTTACTGCGGCTTCGGCATGAGCGCCGGCAGGGACTTGGCGATGCGACCCCGCACGAACTCCGGGCTCAGGCCCTTGAGCAAGTCAATCATCCGAATGCTCTTGGGCACATACCAATGCAATCGCTTCGGGTTGTGGTAGGCCTGCCACGCCGCCGCCGCCACGCTGCTCGCCGGCATCAGTCGCATCATGCCCTTCTTGGGCGCAAGCGCACGAAGCTCCTCCCCGGACATCGCCCGACCGCCGTCGTCGGAGTGGTTGGCGGTGGTGGTGAGGATGGCGGTGTCGATCAGACCCGGCAGCACGTCGGCGACGCGCACACCGTGTCGCTGCCATTCCACGCTCAGCGCCTCGGTCAACCCCTTGACCGCGTGCTTGGTCGACGAGTAGACGGCGATGCGCGGCATCCCGTAGGTGCCCGAGGACGACGACGTCGAGAACATCAGGCTGCCCGGAGTCTTTTTCAGGTAGGGCAGCGAGGCGTAGGCGCCCGTCAGCACCGCCTTGAAGTTGACCTCGACGACGCGCATCGCGGCGTCGTACGGCACGTCCTCGAACCAGCCCGATTCGCCGATGCCGGCGTTGTTCCACATCATGTCGAGCCCGCCGCCGGCGTTGCCGGCGCAGAAGTCCGCCAGGGCACCGTCCAGGGCGGCCTTATCAGTCACGTCGACCGTTCGCGTCCAGAGTTGATCGTCACCCAGCTCCGCCCGCAGCGCCGCCAGGCCGTCTTCGTTGCGGTCCACCGCGCCGACCCGCCAGCCCCTGGCATGGAAGAGCTTCGCACCCTCGCGGCCCATGCCGCTGCCCGCGCCCGTGATGAAGACCGATTTCACGACGCGTCAGCCCGCCTCGACCACGTCTTTGATGCGGTTCAAGGTCTTGGTCATGTCACGGACGTTGCGTCGCCTGCGCAGGAAGCCCCCGAACAACCAATAGATGCCCAGCCACGGCGCGGGGGTGAGCCGGAAAGACTCCGTCACGTCGGTGCCGCCGCCACCGCTGGGCGCCAACCGGTAGTGCCAGTTGTTGACCGGCCTGTCGCCGAGCATCACCGCGAACCCGAACTCGCGGCCGGGCTCGCACGCGGTGACCTCGCACGTGGTCCAGTACACCGGTCCTAATTCGTTTCGCCGGACGTGGCCGCGAAATTTCGCGCCGAGTGCGGGGCCGGTCGCGCCGCCCAGCCACTCCGCCTCAAACACCTCGGGGGAGAACCGTCCGGTGTTGCGAACGTCCGCAATGAGATCCCAGATCTTGCCCGCGGGCGCGGCCATGTGAACAGTCGCCGAACCTTCCATGGCCTGATCCAAACACAGCTTGCCGCCGGGTCATAGGGCGCGGGCCCGAACGTATCAGTGCGGCACCGCCGCCTGGATGAGGCCGTTGATGATCTGCTTGATGCCCTGCGCGGGATGCGAATACCACGCGATGGGAAGGCCCGAGGCGGTGCCGCATTTCGGCCATGGCTCCAGCCCCTCTTCGGCGAAGACCCGGTTGGCCACGGCGATCTGCTGATCCCTGGACGCGGCCGCCGGGTTGCCGACACCGCCGTATTGGGTCCAGGTGCCCGGCTTGAATTGCAGCCCACCGTATTCGCCGTTTCCGGTGTTGGCCTGCCAGTTGCCACCGGACTCGCATTGCGCGACCGCGTCCCAGTTGGGGGCCGAGGGGACGGCGTTGGCAACGCCGGTGGAGGAAGTCAGCGCCACTGCAACTAACCCGCCGACCATCGCGGACTTGGCGAGAGGCTTGCAGAGTTTTCTCATGTCAGGCATTTCGCGGAGCGTGTCCGAAGCGTTACCGATTCGAAAATGTCGCGAGATAGGCCCACTAGCAGCGAAATCGGCTCTCTGAGCAGCGGATTCGCAGCTTTAGAAAATGGTGAGAATTAAGTAAGTCAGCCCTGGCAATACGACTGAGTCGCCAGCGAAAGCGCTTGTCGATAAAGGTCATCCAGGTGTCGGGCGCGAATGACGTTGCCCCTGGCGGCGTCCAGTTCCGGGGCGCAGGCGGGCGAGTGCAACAGGCCCCAGTCGGCCACGATCTGAGCCAGCATCGTCCGGTTGAAGCCGTCGATGGTCGACCGCGACGCCGACAGGTCCGGCGGCGCGGATGGCGCATCGGCCGGATTCAGCTTCCATCCCGCGAACCGGCTGTATTCGATTGCCTCCGTGGCGTTGATCTGATCGCCGAAGATCCGGACGACGTAATCGGCATCGATGCGTGCGGCGTCAGCCTCGGAGCGCTCATCCGCGAGCTCTTGCCGGACGCGGCCGGGGTCCTCGATGGCGCCGTGCGTATTCCACTTGAACGCCGCCACCGGCTCGGCGACCTGTAGCCGTTGCGCGGCCGCGTCGACTAGGGCCATCAGCGCGCCGGTGGTGTCGGCTCGCGCCTGCGTCGTCGACAGGATCGCGGCCACCAAGCAGCCGATCACGCCGGCTCGCGCGCAACCCATGACCATGATTGTGACCTGACGCCGGCTTTTTCCGGAGTTAGCCTGGCCGCTGATGCCACTGACGTCTGCATGGTTGCGCTCGACGCAGGTTCGCGCGCTGATCGCGGCCGCGCTCGCGGCCTCGCTACTCCTGGGCGGGGTTTTCCTGGCGGTGGACAGGCTGCACACGACACCGGCCGACATCCTGGACCATCCCGCCCACCCGGTCACCGACGAGCAGTCCCGGGCGCAGGTGGTCGAGTCGGCCCGACAGATCGTCGCCCTGACCGGGCTACAGACGGCGTCGGCGGGCTACACGCTGATGTCGTGCAAAAACCGGGACGACCCACCGTATCAGGGGGCGATCTATCTGACCTTCGCGCTGCCCCCCGCCGCCCGGCCCGACGTCTATTTCCCGACGATTGCCGCGACGCTCGCCACCCACGGTTGGACACACGGCCTGCCGCCGAACGATCAGGAATTCGCCGAGTCCCTCTCCAAGGACGACGTCACGATGATCGTCTACCTGCAGAGCGAGGAGCCGGGCCTGGGCATCCTCCGCGTCTACGGTCAGTGCCGGAACATGAACGACCACCGCAGCGACTCCACGGCGTGGGTCGACGTCACCGACCGACTCAGGACCCCGTAACGCGCTACTGCGCCCGACGTCGTCGTCGGGCGCAGTAGCGACCTCAGGTTTTGGGTGGGTGGTTATCCGCCGCCGCCGGGAGTGGCGCCCAGGCTGCCCTGCAAGTCGGGCTTCATGGCGTTGACCTGCGCACCCCAATACTCCCAGCTGTGGGTGCCATTGGCATCGAAGTTGAACACGGCGTTGTGGCCGCCGGCCCCGTTGTAGGCGTCCCGGAACTTCAGGTTGCTGCTGCGCACGAAGTTCTCCAGGAACTCGGCGGGCATGTTGGCCCCACCCAGCTCCGACGGCGTGCCATTACCGCAGTAGATCCACAGGCGGGTGTTGTTGCCCACCAGCTTCGGGATTTGAACCGTGGGGTCGTTGCGCTGCCAGGCGGGGTCGCTCGACGGACCCCACATGGCGTCGGGCTTGTAGCCGCCGGCGTCCCCCATTGCCAGGCCGATCAACGAGGGCCCCATCCCCGAAGACGGGTCCATCAGGGCCGACAGCGAGGCCGCGTAGATGAACTGCCCGGGGTGGTAGGCGGCCAGGATCAGCGACGAGGATCCGGACATCGAGATGCCGACCGCGGCGCTGCCGTTGGACTTGACGCTCTTGTTGGAGGCCAGATACCCGGGCAGTTCGCTCGTCAGGAAGGTCTCCCACTTGTAGGTCGAACAGCCGGCCTTGCCGCAGGCCGGCCCGTACCAGTCGGTGTAGAAACTCGATTGCCCACCGACCGGCATGACGATCGACAGACCCGACTTGTAGTACCACTCGAACGCGGGCGTATTGATGTCCCAGCCGTTGTAGTCGTCCTGGGCCCGCAATCCGTCGAGCAAGTACACCGCCGGGGAGCCGCTTCCGCCGCTTTGGAACTGGACCTTGATGTTGCGGCCCATCGCCCCGGACGGCACCTGCAGGTACTCGACCGGCAAACCCGGGCGCGAGAAGGCCCCCGCGGTCGCCGCGCCGCCGGCAAGACCGATCAGGCCCGGCAGGGTCACAGCCGCGGCTGCACCGACCACAAGCCGGCGCCCCCAGGCCCGCATCTTCTCGCTCACGTCTGTCATACCTGCCCCTTGTCTGTATGTGCTGGCGGTCTCAGCTGGAATTTACCGGGTTATTCGGCCAAATGTCGATTAGGACGCGGTGTTGTCTCGGTTTCATATCGGTTTCCGACCGAATTTCGCATTGTGGACACGGGAATCACGCGGCCGGCACCGGCTAACGCACCGGCCCCCTCGTGGCGCCATACCGGGCCGAAAAGCGCCAGGCAGCGGCTCCGCGGCGACGAACGCAAGCCGGTGCAGCAACCGCGACCGCGTCCGGTGCGGAGCACTTCTCCACGAATGGCCGAGCCGATTTCCCCGGCATGCGCTGCGGGACGCCCGCCGGTGGATCCAGTGGCGTGGTGGCCGGTCGTCATGTGTTCCATTTCCGCCGCCGCAAAAGGCGATTTCCGCGGCCGGCGCGGGCGGCCGTTGCCCGATCCGCCTGCTCGCAGGCGCGTGGCCTGCGAGTTCAACGCGAATTCAATACCGGGGCAGCCGAACTTGCGCGGACCGCGTAGGCTCTCACGGAGCAAGCCGATGGAGACCACACATTCCGGTCCGTTCCGGTTCTCACGAACTGCCGTGCCAGCGAGCTTTTGGTGCGCAAACGCGGGTGAGGGCGACGGAGGTCCGGACCGATTGAGGTGCGAGTTTGGACACGGTACTGGGGCTATCACTGACGCCGACCACCGTCGGTTGGGTCCTCGCCGAGGGACACGGCGCAGACGGCACGATCCTCGACCATCAGGAGTTGGGTCTGCGCGCCGACCGTGGGGTGCGCGCCCTGACTACCGCGGAGCTGGTGGCAGACGAGGTGTTGCGGGTCGACGAGCTGGCCGCCGCGAGCGATCGCCGGGTGCGTGTCATCGGGCTGAGCTGGAGCGACGAAGCGTCGGCTCAGGCGGCACTGCTGGTGGAGGCGCTGACCGACGCCGGCTTGGACAACGTGGTGCCGGTCCGGTTGCTCGAGGCGGTCGAGACCCTCGCCCGCGCGATCGCGCCGGTCATCGGCTACGAGCAGTCCGCCGTCTGCATCCTCGAGCATGAGTGGGCGACGGTCGTCATGGTCGACACCCATGACGGCGAGACGCAAACGGCCGTCAAGCACGTGCGCGGCGGATTCGACGGGCTGACGTCCTGGCTGAGCGGCATGTTCGAGCGACCGAGTGGATGGCGCCCCGGGGCGGTGGTGGTCGTCGGCGCCGACACCGACATCAACGGATTCTCGTTGCAGCTCGAAAAGGCTTTGCCCGTACCGGTTTTCGCGCAGACCATGGCCCAGGCGACCATCGCGCGGGGCGCCGCGCTGGCCGCGGCCAAAAGCACCGAATTCACCGACGAACGGCTGGTGGCGCAGGTCAGTGAGCCCGCCGCCGCCCCCGCGGTTCGGCCCCGGCGGTTGTCCTACACCGGCGCTGCGACGGCTTTGGCGGCCGGCGCAATCACTTTCGTGTCCTCGCTGTCGCTCGCTTTGGGTATTCACCTTGCCCCGGCCGGCGAATCCGCTCCGGCGAAGCGCGTCGTGCACGCGCCGCCCCCGCAGATCGCCGAGGCCGTCGCGCCCTCCGTCGCACCACCTCCGGAGGCGGTCCCGCCCGCACCGCAGTCGAAGGCGCCCGCCGGCGAACCCGCCCCGGAGTCGGGCGCCCAGGGGCGGCAGGAAAGCGCTCCCGCCGACCAGCAACCGGACGCCGACGTGCGCCAGCCCTACTTGACCCGCGTGCTCGAGCACATCCCCGGCGACGCCGGTGATCCGGCGCCGCCCGCGCCGACGCAGCCTTAACCCCCGTCGGGATCGCCCTTGGGGTGCACCGCGGTGAAGGACAGCGACACCTCGTCGGTGACCTTCACCGAGCCCATCAGCAGCGAGTAGGGTTTGACGCCGTAATCGGTTTGCCGCACCGTGGTTTCGACCGACATCCGCCACTTGTCGCCGAGATCCTCTGTGCGCAAATCGATTACGTGCGTTCGGGACTTGCCGCGGATGTGCAGCTTGCCCGTCAGGCGGTACCCGTCACCGGCCTTCTCGATGGTGTCTGCGGCAAATCGGATCTCGGGATAGCGGTCGGCGTCCAGCGACTTCAACGCGTTCGATTTCACCATGGCCTTCTCCGGGCCGGACAAGCCCTTGACCCCGCCCTCGCCGCGCAGCACCTCGAAGGAATCGACCTCGACGGTCAACTCCGCGGTGACCGGTTCGGCGCCTGCCCACGCCACCGTGGCCTCCCAGCGCGTCATCGCGATGGTGAGCCGATGGCCCATCCGCGCCGCCCTGCCGGTGACACCGGTGCGGATCAACAACTCGCCGTCGGATGGGGTGAGGGTCCATAGCTCGGTCACAGATCGACTGTAGTCACATCGTCAACACGGTGCGGTAGTGCGCTCGCCCCTGCTCCAGCGCCGCATAGCCCTCGGCCGCCCGCGCCAGCGGCAGCTCCTCGATCTAGGCCCGAACACCGGACAGGACCGCGAAATGCATGGTGTCCTCGACGTCTTTGGCCGTGCCGGAGGCATGGCCGACGATGCTGTTCCCCGGCGTTATCAGCTGTACGGGACTGCTGGGCAGCGGCTCAGCGGTCACGCCGATGGTCACCAACTCGCCTTGCGGCGCCAACCCGCCGACCGTGTCGGCCATGGCGCGGGAGTTGCCGGCGGTGCCGAGAACGACCGTCGCCCCGCCCAAGGCCCGCAGGGCTTCGGAGACGTCACCGCTGGAGGAGTCGACGTAGTGATGAGCACCCGATTTCTTTGCATCCTCGGCCTTTCCGGTGCCGCGCGCGATCGCGATGGTCTCGAATCCCATCGCGCGGGCGAACTGCACGCCGAGGTGGCCGAGCGCGCCGACGCCGAGGATCGCCACCCGGTCACCGGGCAACGCCTTGGTGTGGCGCAGCGCGTTGTAGGTCGTGACCCCGGCGCAGCCCAGGGGCGCGGCTTCCACATCCGTGAGCCCCGAAGGGATTCGGGCCAGGGCGCTCGAAGGCACCGTCACCGATTCCGCATAGCCGCCGGGATAGTGCCAGCTCGGAACCTTGCCGTTCACGCAGTTGATGAAAAGGCCTTTGCGGCAGGGGTCGCAGTGGTAGCAGCACCCGCCGAACCAGCCGACGGCGACGCGATCGCCGACCGCGAAGTCGTCGACGCCCTCGCCGAGTTCGGCTACGGTACCGGCGATTTCGTGTCCCGGCGTCAGGGGCCACGACATGTTCGGGAAACCTCCGTTGACGAACTCACGGTCGGTTCCGCACATGCCGCATGCGGTCACGGCTATCCGCACCTCGTCGCGACCGGGTGGGCGCGTTTCTGCTTCGGCCAGCTCTAAAGGGCCGCCCACGGACTGGATCCGGACGGCTTGATGTGTCGGCATCGGCTTAGCCTAGTGCGCGACAGGTCATTTCGTCGCCCCGTCGGTGTGGTAGTCGACCTGCCAGTGCTTGATCCCGTTGAGCCAGCCCGACCGTAGCCGCTCGGGTTTTCCGATCGATTCCAGGTTCGGGATGCCGTCGGCGATCGCGTTGAACATCAGGTCGATGGTCATCCGCGCCAGGTTGGCCCCGATGCAGTAATGCGCACCGGTGCCACCGAATCCCACGTGCGGGTTGGGGTCGCGCAGGATGTTGAACGTGAACGGGTCGTCGAACACGTCCTCGTCGAAATTGGCGGAGCGGTAGACCATCACGACCCGCTGCCCCTTCTTGATCTGGACGCCCGACAGTTCGTAGTCCTCCAGCGCGGTGCGCTGGAACGACGTGACCGGGGTGGCCCACCGGACGATCTCGTCGGCGGCGGTGGCGGGGCGTTCCCTCTTGAACAGCTCCCACTGGTCGGGAAAGTCGGTGAACGCCATCATGCCCTGGGTGATGGAGTTGCGGGTCGTCTCGTTGCCGGCGACCGCCAACAGGATGACGAAGAAGCCGAACTCGTCGTCGGACAGCTTGTGGCCGTCGATGTCGGCCTGGACCAGCTTGGTGACGAGGTCTTCGCCCGGATTCTTCGTCCGCTCGGCGGCCATCTGCATGCCGTACATGATGAGTTCGACGGACGCGGTGATGGCGTCGTTGTTGGCGAACTCGGGGTCCTGGTCGCCGACCATCTCGTTGGACCAGTGGAAGAGTTTCTTGCGGTCTTCCTGTGGCACGCCCATCAGCCCGGCGATCGCCTGCAACGGCAGCTCGCACGACACCTGCTCGACGAAGTCACCGCGACCCTCGGTGGCCGCTTCCTCGACGATGCGCCGGGCGCGCTCGGCGAGGTCGCCGCGCAGGCGCTCGATGGCCCGGGGAGTGAAGGCCCGCGAGATGATCTTGCGCAGCCGGGTGTGTTGCGGTGCATCCATATTGAGCAGGACGAACTTGCCGCGTTCGACCTGCTCGCCGACGGTGCCGTCCTTATAGCGCGGCAGCGCGGTCTTCTGCAGGCTGGAGAAGACGTCGCTGCGCAGCGAAACCTCTTTGACGTCCTTGTGCTTGGACACCACCCAGAAGCCGCCGTCGTCGAATCCGCCCGCCCCCATCGGCTGCTCGTTCCACCAGATCGGCGCGGTTCGGCGCAGCTCGGCCAGCTCTTCCACCGGCAGCCGCTCGGCGTGCACGTCCGGGTCGGTGAAGTCGAATCCGGGCGGCAGATTCGGCTGGGTGGTCGGCTCTGCGGTCGACATGGCGCACTCCTCGATACGAAGTCCTCTAGGCGTCCTCTGGGCGTCCTTGTGCAAGGAAACCATTGCTAGGCCACGGTTGGGAAGCACCGAAGCAAGATCGCCGGCCCGAATTGCAACACGTTCAGCACCGATGAGTTTCACAATTGATCGAGCACGACCTCGTCGACCAATAACGGTTGATGCTCGAGCCGATCCTGCTCGGCGGCGGCAAGCGGCTGTTCCCCAGCGACGGCAGGGCCCGCGCGCTGGAGCTGGTGTCGGCGAAGATTACCGGGCACGGGAAATCTTCTGGGGTACACCCCTGCTTGTATCCGCCGGGGGCAGCTAGGCAAGGGCGAGCACGTGATTCCTAGCAATCCAGTCGTCGATGTGGCCCATGGTCACGCGTAGTGCCTCCCCTGAAAACACCATGTGGTCGGAACGCGGAATCTCGACGTGGGTGCAGTGCTGATATCGGGCTGCGGTCTGGCGCACGACTCCGGATGGCACGATGTGGTCGCACTCGGCCCCTATCACCAGCACCGGGGCGGTGACCGCCGCGAAGTCGACAACGGTGGCCTTCGAAAGCTTGGCCACGCTAAGGGCCGTTTCCCAGATAAAGCGCCCGGATTCGCAGACCAAACCATCATGTATCTCGCGGGCGATGTCCTCGGTCTGGGTGTGGGCGAAGTAGCGTCGAAATTGCTCGAACGTCGGGGGGCGCGACGACTTAGTCCAGGGGCGTGGCCATAACAAGTGCCGCAGGGACATGCGCACGCTTGTGGGCGTCGCACCGGCGATGCCCGCTGCCGCGCCGGGGCATGCAGCCACTACGCCAGCTGGGCGTGTGCGCGCGGCGACCAACTGCGCCAGCAGCCCGCCCATCGGGTGACCTACCAGAAGCGGTGGTGAATCCAGCGAATTCACGAATCTCACTAGGTCGTCGGTGTAGTCGCGAAGGCTCAGTGACGCGATTTTCATCGCACCCTCGTTCAAGGGCAGCTCGTGATGACGCAACGTCGGGGTGTGCGCGGTGTAGCCGCGCTGTTCGAACGCGGCGCGCGCTGAAGTCCACAGCTCCCCACGGCACCAGGAGCCGTGAATCAAGACGACGTGTTTGGTTTCGGCCATGACGCTAGAGGATGACAGCCAAGGCGCCACACGTTCAGCGATTCGCTACCGTCGTGGGTGCGTTGTCGCGTGTGGGATACGTCACACGTGACGCGCCACGCAGACAGGATCGCGGTGGGCGCGCTTTGTCACGTGCCCTCGCAGTCCAGCAGCGTTACCGCTTGAGTTTTTCCCGCTGCCGCACCCACGGCGTAAGAACACACTTCAGACAATCGATAACACCATTTGCTCAAACATTCTGCGGGTGGCGCGACCAACAACTGCGCGACGTAGCGGGGTGCTGATCTGCACCTACCGGCGCCGTTGACCGTCGGGGGCAAACGAGCTTGTGGCTCCCGGCGCAATGGATATGCTTTGATGCAGGTCAAAGGCGACAGGCGGGGTGGAACATGATTCGCGAACTGCTCAGCGCCGCTTCCATAGCGGGCATCATGATCGGCGTGGCGCCGTGCGCGGCCGCCGATCAGCATTACGACGGCGACGTGCCGAACATGAACTACCAGGCCTCGCTGGGCGCGCCGTGCGACAACTACGAGCGCTTCATCTTCGGGCGCGGACCCAGCGGCCAGGCCGAGGCCTGTCACTTCCCGCCGCCCAACCAGTTCCCCGCGGCCACCACCGGCTACTGGGTCATCTCCTATCCGCTGTACGGGGTGCAGCAGGCCGGCGCCAAGTGCCCGGGCCCACAGGCGGCCGCCCAGTCACAGGCCGGGCTCCCGATGCTCTGCCTGGGCGATCAAGGCTGGCAGGAGGGATGGTTCACCGGGGCGGGGTTCTTCCCCCCGTCGGGATGACCGGCTGACGCCGTGAACCAGGCTCAGCCTGCAAAAGCGCCGGTTCCGCGCTGGCTGCGCCTCGTCCTGGCGTCCGACCGGGCCGGCTCGGCCTGGTACGTCGGGGCCAGCTTCTTCTTCGCGCCGGTGCTCGCGGTGCTGTCGCCGTGGCCGGCGGTCACCGCCGTACTCTGGGGTGTCATCGGCCTGGCCGGGCTGTGGCTCGGCCTGCTCGGCGTCGCGATGGCCGTCGGACTGGCGCGGGT
>Ga0335071_10002427_pt1 | contig 19944 bp, 13 predicted proteins | sample Lox_Sample_15_FD_206724 | JGI IMG/M metagenome (GOLD analysis project Ga0335071, IMG submission 206724) | Soil microbial communities from Loxahatchee National Wildlife Refuge, Florida, United States - Lox_Sample_1.5 | ecosystem: Environmental > Terrestrial > Soil > Wetlands | place: USA...
CGAGTAACCCACCAAAGTTAGGATGGCGGCGATTACCGTCAGGCTGATCTCCTGATTGGTCAGCGCAAACGCGCCCACAGTGATCAGCGTGTCGTGGAAGCAGGCCACCACGGCGGCAACGCCGTAGATCAACTGGAAGCGGAACCAGAGATAGACGAGCATTCCGGCCATGGAGTAGAGCGTTGCCAGGCCGGCTTGCTTTTCGAGCTGTCTTCCTACAGTCGGGCCCACAACCTGCACATTGCGGACCGTAAACGGATTGTCGTAGTGGGCGTGAAGCGCACCCTCGATCTGCTCGCGTCCCGTGTCGAGAGCCGTTTCGTTGGTCTGCTCGGGCAAGCTGATCAGGACATCGTTACTCGACGCCTGGTCGACGTTCTTGATGTTTTGGATGCGGGCATCCTTCACACCGGAGGCATCCATCGCCTGACGAATTTTTTCGGTGTCGGGAGCCTGTTTGAATTGCACCTGGACCTGCGTGCCGCCCTGGAAGTCGACACCCAGGGGCACTGGGCTGCCAATGTGGGCCCAGTGCACACTCATGGAGATGATGCCGGCCACGCTGAAGATCAGAGAGAAGCCGAGAAAGTACCACTTCTTCCCCAACCAGTCGATATTGACGCTACGAAAAAATTCCACGGATTTCTTTTCCCTTCCTGCAAGGCTGGGGCAACTCAGTTTCCCAGCAGTGGATCAAACCGCACGTCTGTTTGCCTGCGCCTAAATCGAGACCAACTCGCCCGGCTTCAGATTGTTCAGGTGAGCTTCGAAGATCACGCGTGACACGTAGACCGCCGTGAACAGGTTGGCCGCGAGACCGAATGTGAGGGTCACGGCAAATCCCTTCACCGGACCGGTACCGAACAGGAAGAGGATCGCGGCCGAGACGATGGTGGTCACGTGGGTATCGATAATGGTCACCCAGGCGTGTCCAAAGCCCTGATCCACGGCTGCGGACGGCGCCTTGCCGGCTCGCACTTCTTCACGGATGCGTTCGAAGATCAGCACGTTTGAATCGACGCCCATACCGATGGTGAGAATCACACCGGCAATGCCCGGCAGCGTGAGGGTCGCTCCGGAGAAGCCCATGAAGCCGAGCAGGATGACAAGGTTGAGAAAGAGAGCCAAGTCGGCGTTGATTCCCGAGCCGCGGTAGTAGATGAGCATGAAGACCATGACCAGCAGAACCCCGACGATGGCGGCGGTCACGCCTTCCTTGACCGAATCGGCGCCGAGGGATGCGCCTACGGTGCGGTCTTCGAGATAGTTCAGAGAAGCCGGGAGTGCGCCGGTGCGAAGCATCTTGGAGAGGACCTCGACTTCATCCTGGGAGAAGCTGCCCTCGATCTCGCCGGAGTCACGGATGGCGCTCTTGATGTTGGCGACTTCGCGGACGCGGCCGCCGAGCACCACGGCCATGGCGTGGCCGACGTTCTGGCTGGTGTACTCGTAGAAGCGATCACCGGCTTCGTTGGTCAGAGTGAAGCGCACAGCGCGCAGGCCATTTTCGCTGGTGCCGGGATCTGCCGAGCGAAAGTCGCTGCCGGCAACCACCGGAATCCGCTGCAGCACATACACGCTGTCGGCGTCTGAACCGTTGGCAAGGGCACCCGAGCCGTGGACCACTTCCTGATCCGGAGGCACTGCGCCGCCGACGCTGGCCAGCGCGGCTTGCTCGTCCTGATAGGGTCCGCCGATGACGGGATGAATCTCAAGCCGGGCGGTGGACTGGATGATGCTCTTCACACGGTCGAGGTCTTCGATGCCTGGCAGCTCGACGAGAATCTGGTTGTCGCCGAGTCCGTACTCCTGGATGACCGGCTCGGCAACGCCAAGCGTGTCGACGCGGTCGCGGATGGTCTCGATGGCCTGCTCGACGGTCTTCTTTTCCAGAGACTGCTCGACGAGCGGCTTCATGGTGACGGTCAGGGTGTTGTCCGATCCGCCGGAGATGTCGTACTCGTTGGAGAACTTGGAATCGAGCAGCGACCGCGCGTCGCTGGACTTGCCCTGCGCGATGCCCTCGATGCGGATGACTTCAGGCCGGCCCGTCCCATCGGATTTCAGCGGATCGGGCTTGATGACCTGGGAGTAGGTCAGGTTGGCGGTCTTCATGGCCTGCTGAATCCGGCCCAGGGCGCTGTCGGTCTCGGCGCTGACCGCCTCTTTGACGACGACCTGGAGGATCAGGTGGGCTCCGCCCTGCAGATCGAGTCCAAGGTGAATGCGCTTGGTGATGCTCGCGAGCAACGCCGAGCCGCTGAAGCCAGACGGCACACCGAAGATGCCGTAGATGAACACCACCAGAACCGCAACAATGAGAGCAATTCTGCCTTTGAGGTCTTTTTTCATTTCTCCACTTCTCTGCTCAGGAAAATGCGCGCCGGTCGTACTACGAGTCCGAGGCGCTGTCCTGTGTGGTCACGGATGCGATGGCAGTCTTGGCGATCTCGAGTTTCAGATTGTCGGGCGCCACGCGAATGATGATCACATCGTCCTTAATGGAAAGGATAATTCCTCGAATGCCTCCGGCCGTGGTCACGCGATCGCCAGTTTTCAGGCTTTTCAGCATATCCTGCCACTGCTTTTGCCGCTTCTGCTGCGGCCGGATCATAAGGAAGTACATCAGCGGGATGAAGAGCAGCAGGGGAAGCATGCCAATGCCGCCACCGAATCCGCTGGGACCTGCCAGAAAAGCCAAACTCGCTTCCACACGCATCCTTTGCTCGCCCTTGCGATGTGCGGGCCATCGCTCAGGGCACAGGAGTACCGGCTTTTTGCCGATCGCCTGATGAGAGATTTGTCTCCGGGAATGTTCCTGGCTCCGAGTCGGTTCAGCTCAGGATCTGGAAGGAGGGGTCGGTATCGACGCGCTTGATTTCAATCTTCTTGCAGCGCGTGCTGACAGCTCCGAACCCAACTACCGTCTGCTTCCTGTTCGACACAGGCTTCTTCTGGATTTGGCCCCGGTATCTCCCCGTTTCCCGCGTTTGTTACGGCCAAAATCCCAAGGAAGTCCTCTCAAGATAAGAAACGCGTAACCGCAGGTGTGTCAAGGCTGCAGCGCACGCGGGCGCTCCGATTTCGCCGGCGGCCAAGTGGGCTTGGCTGTCCGGGGTCTTCGGCTATTCAGGCCCTTACAAAGCTCTTACGGAATCCATGCCGCGTCTTTAGCCTGGCGGATTTCTTCTTGGATCAGCACGGTGTCTCTCAGCGGTGGCTTCCCCATGGTTCAGCATTATGCACTCGATTACCTGTTTGTCTTGCCGTTCGCCTTGGCGGTTGTGTTCATGGTGTGGGTGTTCTGGAAGCTCGGCAAGCAAACCAAGCGATAATCTCTCACTTGTCGTGGCTCACTCTGCGGTCCAGTAGCGCAGCTCCGGGCGGGCGCAGCTGAGACAGAGTTTCTCGCCATGCACTTCTTCGAAGCGGCAGAAGTTCACGCCCTCGCCGCAACGGGGACAGAGAAAACGATCACCGCGATAGCCCGGCAGATCGGCAGGATTGGGCGAGACCCGGACCCACTGCTCGCGAAAGAGCTGTTCGTCGGCGAGTTCGCGGTACGCAGCCATCTGCTGCGCCTTCTTGCCTTCGATGTGAGCGTAGTGTTTCTCGGCGAGCGCGCGGGAGTCTTCGAGGGCGACAATGCGAATGCCGCGGCCGGATTCGAGATCGACGAAGGTTGCCGCCATCTTGCCCCAGTCGCGGAATTTGAGGGACCGTTTGCCCAGCCGGCATCCGGTGACCATGCCGATTGCGTCGGTGGCGCAGCGGTCGATCTCGATGTAGGTGATGAGGCGCTTGCGGTCCGTACCCCGCGGGTCGTCGATGCCGAGGCGTTTGAGCCCAAGCAGCGCCATACGCACGCCGAGAATCTGGCCCGGGCACATGTGCCCGTGGGCGGCCTCGGCCTTCACAAGCAATTCGTCAAAAGATTCCATCACTGTTTCGATCCGATCGGAAATCAAAGCTCGATTTGCGCAGAAGGCGCACTGGGACCCGCTCCGCAAAGGCTGTCGAAGCGGTCGGCTCCGCTCTCTTAGACTAATTCGCCTTTGCCTGCGCTGTGTCGGCCTCGTCGTCCGATTCTTCCACCAGGACGGCCGATCCGGGGACAAGGTCGAAGCTCACGGCGTCCTGTCCGGCCGGATGGAAAGTGACGCGCATGGGGTCGCACTGCCAGCCGGGTGCTGCGCACGGCGGACCAGCCTGACCGGCTGGATCGAATGCAGCCAGCTTCTTCGCGAGCACCGGCCTGCGCGCGGCCAGTTGCGCGACCACGGCATAGAGGCTCTTGCCGCTTGCCGTCAGTCCGCAGTAGGCCCCGTAGTCCCGGAACCAGCTCACCTGGCTCACGCCGGGATCGTAGTCGGGCAGTTTGAGGGCAGTAACATGGCCGGTGACACGATCGACCATCAGCCAGGGGCCGCGCTGCCAGACCCAGGTCTCTTTCGCGGCGGCCGGCTTGTCGCCGGGGAGCGCGTCATTGAGCCGGAGCGCACGCCGCACCAGAAAGCTGCGATCGGTAACGTCGTGGGCCTCGCCGGCGGTCCACTCCTTGACAAGGCCGTCGACGAGGAGGGGCCGAATCTTCAGTTGGGTTTCGCCTGCGGCCGCACCCGAAGGATCGCCGGCCTTGGAATAAGGCACGCGCCTGGCTGCGCCCAGAAACACGGTGTGAACCTTGCGGGCTGCAGCCGAACTTGGCTGTGCCCCGACGACCAACTGAGCGGCAAAGGAATCGCCGCCAACCACCGTCCGAAATGCATGACGGCTGTACTCCTAACTCTGCGCCGCCTCCACTGCCCGTGCAACGCGGAACGCCGTGCCTTCGTTGAAGTGCGCGGCAAGGACCTGCATGCCGATCGGCAGGCCGGCCTGGGTCGCGCCGCAAGGCACATTGACTCCGCAGATGCCCGCGAGACTCGCAGTCACCGTATAGATATCCGCCAAATACATAGCTAAGGGATCGCCGGTTTTTTCGCCGAGCTTGAACGCTGGACCCGGCGCGGTCGGTGTAACGATCGCGTCGACTGCGGCGAAGGCCTTCAGGAACTCCTCGGCAAGCAAGCGGCGGACCTGCTGAGCTTTTAAATAGTAAGCATCGTAGTAGCCGGCGCTGAGCGCGTAGGTTCCCAGCAGAATGCGCCGCTTGACCTCGGCGCCGAAGCCCTCGTCGCGCGAGTGACGATACATGGCGGCCAGCGTGTCGGATGCCTTGGAACGATGGCCATAGCGCACGCCATCGAAGCGGGCGAGGTTGGCGCTGGCTTCGGCCGTTGCCACCAGGTAGTAGGTCGGAATGGCGTATTGGGTGTGCGGCAGCGCGATGGTCTTGATGGTGCAGCCCGCGGCCTTGAGGTCACCGATTCCCTTTTCGATTGCGGCGCGCACTTCAGGATCGAGGCCTTCGCCGAAATACTCGGCTGGCACGCCGATGCGCAGACCCGCAACTGGTTTGTCGCTTTCGGCAGCGTAATCCGGGACGGGCGCCGCAGAACTTGTGGCATCTTTCGGATCGTGGCCGGCGATCACGCCAAGCAGCGTCGCAGCGTCGCGCACATTTCCGGCAAAGGGGCCGATGCGGTCAAGCGACGAGGCGAAGGCGATCAGCCCGTAGCGCGAGACGCGACCGTAGGTGGGCAGGACGCCGACAACCCCGCAGAAGCTGGCCGGCTGGCGGATGGAGCCGCCGGTGTCGGTGCCGAGCGTGGCGACGGCAAGATTGGCAGCGACGGCGGCTGCCGATCCTCCACTCGATCCACCCGGGACGCGTTCGGTGTCGACGGGGTTGCGCACGGGACCATAGGCTGAATTTTCGTTCGACGAACCCATGGCGAACTCATCGCAGTTGAGCTTGCCAAGCAGCACTGCACCTGCGGCCTCGAGCTTGGCGACGGCAGTTGCATCGTAGGGCGGCTGATAGCCCTTCAGGATCTTCGAGCCTGCCGTCGATGGCGCACCACGCACCACGAGCACGTCTTTAATGCCCACGGGAATGCCAGCCAGCGGGCCCAGAGGATTGCCGGCGGATGCGGCCGCATCGACGCGCGCGGCCTGCTCGAGTGCGCGGTCTCTGGTCAGACTCAGATAGACGTTCAGATGGGGATTGACCTCGGCGATCCGGTCGTAGTACCGGCCGGCCAGATCCGCGGCTTTCACGCGACCAGCGGCGATCTCTTCGCGCAGGACGGCGAGTGTCTTCGGCTTCTCAACGTAGCTTTTCACGTCGCTCGGCAATTGCTGGAAATCCTCTCTTGGGGTTGACCATGGCTCCGGACAGCTCGGGAAATGGACTGGCAAGAAGCTCTGCGATCAGCGTTCGATCACCTTGGGCACTTTGAAGAACACTCCATCGCTTTCCGGCGCCTGCGGAGTCACCGCAGCACGGTCCAGCGAGGGAATCGGCGCGTCGGCTCGCAGCTCAGTTGTGGCGCCCGCTCCCACCAATTCGCTCACCTGAGCCAGCGGGACCACACCCGTGGTATCGAGCTCACTGAGCTGAGCCACATAGTCGAGAATGGCGTTCAGATCGTGCAGCATAGCGCGGGACTCTTCCGGTTCCAGTTCCAGATTCGCCAGCTCGGCGACGCGCTCTACATCCGCAACTGTGACTTTCTCGGTCATTCTTCGCTCGTTTCCGATGTGTTGGTCCTCTTGAACAGTTGTTCGCAAGGCGCTGGAAGTTCAAGTATAGCGGCTGCTCATCGTTGATTTTCAGGACTTCGACGCACCTTCAATCTGGCCGATCGCAATCCGGCCGGTCATCTGGCCGGTCAATCCACCGTGAGCGTCAGAGTAACCGAATGTGCGATCCCGTTCGCGGCCACGGTTACGGGGATTGAAAAGGTCCCCACCGAAGAATTCGAACTCCCCTGTCCACCGACTGTTGAGCCGCCAGAGCCTCCGCCGGAGCCGGAGCAACTGGCAACGCCACCAATGAGGATCGCTGCCAGGGCAGCCAGACCCAAGGCTTTTCGGGAGCGGCGAAGTGCGATCGGCAGCAGCAGGAATCCGCAGACGGCGATGCCGGGGAGCCAGCTTCGAGTGCCTGGCCTGCGGGTCAGACTCGCGGCATGGCCAGTGGCGATCTGCACGGTGATGTTGCCAGTGGCGTTGGCTGCGACTGTCTCATTCGCGGGATTGAAACTGCAGACAGCTCCTGCGGGGAGTGAGCCGCATTGCAGCGTGAACGTCCCGGACGATCCGTTCTTCGGGCTTAATACCAGAGTGAAGCTGGCCATCTGGCCATTAGCTATGGTCTGGCTGGATGAGCCGGAGACAACGGCGCCAAAATCGAAACCCATTCCGGAGAGCATCGCCTGCGCGGGTGCAGACAAAGCGCTGCTGGCCGCAGACAGGCTGCCGCTTTGCTGTCCTGCGGCAGAGGGCGTGAAGGCGATGGTGGCGGTGCAGCTGGCTCCCACGGCGAGGGTAGCTGCACAGGTGGTGCTTGCCAGTTGAAAGCCGCTGGACGCGCTGAGGGCAAAGTTGGCGAGATCGACCGGGCCGGTGTTGGTCAACGTCACCGTCTGCGGGCTGCTGGTCATTCCGACGCCGGTGACGGGGAACGTTAGTACGGCAGGCTGCAGTTGCAATGAGCCGGCCACGCCTCCGATCCCAGTCAGCAACACGATCGCTGAATTCGATGTGGTGGACGCAACGGTCAGCGTCCCGGAAACCGCTCCGTTTGTCACGGGAGTGAAGGTCAGACCCGCGGAGCAGTCGGCTCCAGCCGCGAGAGATGTGCCGCATGTGTTGCGCGCGAGGCTGAAGGGCGGACTCGCTGCGAGAGTGATGCCTTGAGCCGTCTGCGCACCCGCGTTGGTAATGGTTGCGGTTTGCACAGAACTCGCCTGTCCAAGCGTTGCCATCGTGAAGGTCATCTGTGCAGGGCTGACGTTGACTCCTGCCGGGGCCTGCCCGATTCCAGTCAACGGCACTTGCACGGCCTTCACGCCCAAAGTCGAGGACGAAACGGCCAGCGCGGCCGCGGCCCCGCCGGCCAGCGCGGGAGTGAAGATGACCGACACGGTGCAACTGGCTCCCGCGCTCCGGGCCGCCGCACAGGTCGTCGCCCCGATGGAGAAACTGCTGGCGGACAGCCCCAGGATCTGGAAGCCGACGTTGGCCATTGCTGCACCGCCCGTGTTGCTGACGGTCAACGCGATCGGTGCGCTGGCTGTTCCTATCGACTGAACCGGAAAACCGAGAGACGCCGGGCTGACGCCGATCTGCGGAGGCGTCAAACCCGTCCCTGTGAGGGTGACGGTTTGGGTGCGAAGCGCGTCGGCGACCGTCAAAGCGCCGGTCTGCGCTCCGGCCGACGATGGATCAAACAGGACAGAGAAGGTGCAGCTTGAGTTCGCCGCAAGCTGCGTGGTGCAGTTACTCGACAATTGAAACGGACCGCTCACCATCGTTGCGATCGAATTCAACGCGATGCCGCCGCTGTTGGTGAGCGAGACTGTTTGCGCCAGCGAGACTTGGCCCACAACGGTTGCAGGAAATGTGAGCGCATTGTGCGAGAGCGTATCCATCGGCGGCGCAGCTCCGCTCCCACTCAAGACCACCGTTTGCGTGCCTGCGGCGTCAACCAGCATCAGCGCGCCTGTCGCGCTGCCCACCTGCGCGGGAGCGAACGTGACCGACAATTCACAATCCGAGTGCGAAGGCAGTGTCGTGCCGCACGCATTCGACGCCAAAGCGAATGGCCCGGTCGCGGCAATGCTCGTCACCGATACAGGAGCCGCCGTTGCATTCTCTACTGTCACCGATAAGGCGCTCGACGTGGTTCCGAGAGCAACCGGCCCAAAGCTGAGCGTGGGTGGGCTCATGGTGATGCCGGTGGGGTTCTGTCCTGTTCCGGTCAATGAGACGAAGACCTGTCCGCCGTCGATGTTGCCTTCGATGGTCAACTGTCCCGTCCGGGTTCCGGACTGCGTAGGCGTAAAGGTGACTTGCACGTTGCAACTGGCGCCGGCCGCGATGGAGATGTTCTGGCAGGTATCGTTTTCATTGAAGTCGCCGCTGGCAGTAATCGAAGAGATCGTCAGCGGCGTTGCACCGGTGTTCCTGACGATGACCGTCTGGGCGGGGCTCGCGGAGTCGTAGGCCTGTGCCGGGAAGGTCAACGAGCCCGGGTTTGTTGCTACTGTGGTGAGCTGCGTGCCGCCAGTCCACAAGGGAATCTGCCACACGCCTCTTCCATAGGTTCCGGCGATCAGTGTGTTCCCGGTCGTGGTCAACTGCGTCACCGGGGCCTCGGGAAGCCCACTGCCATAGGCAGACCAGCAGGACCCCTGCGCACAACTGCCGATCTGTTGCGTCGAGAAGACACCGGCGTCGAGAGCCACATACACGGTGTTTGCATCCTGCGGATCGACAACGACTGCATTGGCCGGCGATGGCAACAGGTTCGAGTAGAGTGTCTGCCAATGGGCGCCGCCATCCGTCGACCGGTAGAGGGTCTGTGCGCCAGCCGTTGGTTGCGGCATTCCCTCCACAGTCAGGTAGACAGTGTTGCCTGTCGCATCATGGGGATCGATGAAGAGACTCGATATGTCGAAGCCATACACGTTCATGGGCCTGAAGTCGTTGGTGACCGGATTCGCGGTCAGGTCCTGCCAGGCCGGATTTGTACTCGCTCTGGGATCGAAGACCGCGCGGAAGACGTGGCCTGCGAGTGCTCCTCCTCCGTCGAGTGGGCCATACGTGCCGACGTAGATGACCTCGCTGCCGTTGCTGAGAGGCAGTGCGGCGATTGAGCGAATCAGCGGATCGTCGTTGCATGGTCCGCCCTGCATGCCGTCCAGGGACGGGCTGATGGCGTTTGCGCTGCTCCATCCGGTTCCATTCGCTGGACCACGCCACATACGGTAGGTGCCGATGAGCAGTTGGGATGTATCGAGCGGATCGACGAGAAAGGACGCAGGGGACAGCATGGATGTTCCGTCGCCGCCCACATCCGCATTGGTTACGACCGGCGAAGATCCGAAGTCTGTGGGAGTGCATGCATCGCTTTGCGCACAGACATGAATGGAAACACCAGCCTGAATGTTCACATACCAGTTCGATGGGTTGGCTGGATCGATGGCTGTCGGGCCGCCGAATCCGTCGAGAACCTGGGGCCAGTCGGATGCCGGGCCGGACAGGCTTTTCACGCCTGCGGTTCCATTCATGCCGAGGCCGATCATCAGGGCGTCGGCCGATGCACCCGCTGCCGACAGGCTCTGGACCTCGGCCAGGGAGCCCAGTCCGCCATTCAGGTTCTGAAAGTGGGTGGCGTCATTTGCATTGCAGGCGGGCCCGCTCTCGGCAACAGCGTCGAGGGAGCGCCAGAGCCCGCTGTCGTTCCCGATCAGAATCTCGGATGGGTTGGTTGCACTCCAGGCGAGCGCGTGCTGGTAGGGTGGGACCTGGGCGCTTTTGCAGGTGCCGGTGTTGGTCGTGTTCCGCCATGCGCAACCCGCCGCAAGACTGCACTTCCACAGGTCATTGGCGCCCGCGAGCAACAGGGTGTCCTGCGCGGAAGGCACCGCGATGAGAGCCAGTGTGTAATCGCCGTTCTCGATTGTGGCCTGCCCCCAGGCCGGATCGTTCGACTCGAGCGCCGCCGTGCTCCATTGCTTGCCGAATGCGATGTTCTGGTTTGCGCAGACGCCGACGTTCAGGCCGCACTGGTCTTGCCAAAGCCCTCGATCCTGGTTGTGCGCATCCACGGTCCAGGCAAAGGTGTCGCCGGTCAGCGGATTCACCGCGAGCGTTCCGCGAAAGATGGGGCAGCCGAGCGATCCGACCAGCCCGGGTCTTGTGGGGCAGCTGCTCGGCGTCAAGCCGGCGCCCGGTTGTGCGGCCAGGCGCGTCCACGTGATTCCATCCGAAGACTGGTAGTAGCCGTGATAGCGCACTGCGGCAAGAAAGATCTTCCTCACCGGGTTCCAAACCACCGATGTCGCTGCGTTGCCGTCCGGTTTTGTGTATACGTTCAACGGCCCCTGTACATCGGTCGAACCACCGTCCGTGATTCGGGCCAGGGACCACGTTGCGCCCCCATCCGTCGAGTAGTAGAGGCCTTCATAACTGGCGTTGGCACGGGCGGCGTTGGTGACGACTGCGTCGAGCGCCTGCGACACTGCAGCCACTACGAGTTGTAGATTGACGGTGCTCCACGCAAATCCCGCGACACCCTCTCCCGCGAAACTCCACTCGCCATCTGCCGTGGACTGGATCAGGTTCCACGTGTTGCCTCCGTCGGCCGAACGCAGAATCCCGGCGCCGTAGTAGGAATCGATTGCGTCATTGGGATCCCCTGTTCCGGCAAGCACAACACCGGTGGCGCCGGGCTGGACAGTGATCGCGCCAACGCTGATCGATGCGTCCACCGCGGTCATCATCCCGCCGACAGTATCCGTCAAGGGCGTGAATTGCACATCTGCCGTGTTCGCGGTTGCGGCATTCTGCGACAGCCAGACGCCGCCTCCGGTGGTCCCCACATAGACGCGATTCCCGGTGACGTCCGCAGGATCGAGGGCAATGGACGATACGCGTCCGGTCACGAGCCCATAGCTCGTGGTGGCGACCGCGGCCGGCCCCAGCGGTTGCCACGTAGCGGTCGAAGCGGTGCTTCCGATCGACTGCGGTCGCGCAGCTGCTGCAGGGGACTGTTGCAGGTCGTGGCGGACCGCAAGCGCCGGCCAACTTCGTTGCGCAAGGAATCGTCGCGCCTGGACGATTCGTGGAGGGTTGGTTCTCGCGGCGGCACCGCTTGCTGCGCTGTGGCCAGACGGTAGCCACACGAGAGCAGAATGAGTGCCGCGATGCGAGAGAGACGCCCGCGAGTGCGCTTAAGGCAAGAAAGCGCGCTCGGTGAGGCGTTGCGGCATTGCAACTTGCCGCGAGATTGCGATGAAAGGGCCCAGGTCGTCACACACGTCCGCTATTCGGACCTGCTCTCCCCTCTCTCCTTTGTCTGAGGGGGACTGAGCCGAGTCCGCAACGCGAAACACGCAGCTGTCGGAAAAAGTGTGTTTCATTCTAGGCAGAAGAGAGTTGCGACACGATGTGATCGCCGGTACAAAAACAGCAGATTCCCACATTGGGAATCGCGTTAGGAATCTCGGGGGGAATCTCTGGGTTCAGCGCATACGATTCTGCCGGATGTACGATGCGGCGTCGAACTTTTTCGAGAAAGAGTTCGCGGTCATGGGGCGGACAAGCCCGAACACGGGCCGATCGAACCACGGGCGGTCGTGCTTGCCGACGATCGCCCAGGCGATGCCCGCGTAGCCATTGGGATCGCGACCGTCGAGCTCGTACTTGTCGTTCAGGGTGACGGCCCACTCGACTGCCCGTGCCGGATCGGGCGCCCACTCGAGAATCTTCTTCGCCCAATACATGCGCAGCATGTTGTGCATCCAACCGGTGTCGACCATCTCGCGCTGCGCGGCGTTCCAGAGTTCGTCTTCGGTTTCTCCTTGTTCCATCTGTTCAAAGCTGTAGCGCCGGCGCTCGTCGCCTGTGTGTTCGATCAGCGTCTTGCGGGCCCATGGCTCGGCACACTCCCAGCTGTCGTAGTCGGGGTTGTATTTGACGAACAGGACGGACAGTTCGCGCCAGCCGATGAGTTGATCGAGGTAGCGATCGCGGACAGCGGCTGAGACTTTCCCCTGTTTCGCCGCCTCGTCCACAGCGAGCGCAATGGTCAGCGGGCCGATGTTGCCGAAGTGCAGATAGGGTGAGAGGCGGCTGGTGCCTTTCGTCTCGGGATGATTGCGCTCGGTGTCGTATCCGGCGAGTTCGGTTTGAACGAAGTCGCGCAGGCGCTTTACTGCTGCGTGGGTCCCACCGGTGAAGGTGTCTACTGGACGGACGCTTCGGTCGAGTTTGGTGAATCCCTCCGTGGGATCGCGGTCGACCGGAGAGCTTGCCGGGGGCTTTTCGGGCCGCCAGGGATGCGATGGCTTCAACTGCTTCGGCGCGATCAGATACTTCGGCAATTCGGTCTTGAGGTGCGGACGAAAGTGATGCAGCAGAAAGAAGCTCTTGCCGAAGGCGCGCGATGGAACAACCACATCGGCATCGACGGTCCAGAAGGGCAGCTTCAGCCTTTTCCCGAGAACGGCGCGCCATCGTTCCGGCTCGCGGCAGGGATTTTCGTCACCGATGACGAGGGTTGCCTGCACTTCTTCGAGAAAGGCTTCGAGCGAGTTGTCTGGATGACGGCGCAGCACGAAGCCCACGCCACGCTCGGCGGCATCGGCGGCCACGTCGCGCAGCCCCTGCGCCAGAAAGTGGTAGTGCCGCAGGTTGGCGTTGGGATGGTTGGGGATGACGGAGAAGAAGACGACCACGGGAAGCCCGAGGTGATTTCCTGCTTCGATCGCCACGTCGAGCGCGGGATTGTCGAGGGTGCGCATGGCGCGCTGCATCCAGTAGACGACGCACTTGCCTTTGCGGGGAGGACCGCCACGGCGGACGAGCACGCGGGGCTGTTCGGCCAGTTTGGCGAGTTCGGCGGGGATCTGAGGATCGACGGGCATAATTCGCGGCGCTGCTTCGATTTTCACCCGCGCAGACGGGAGGCCGCAGAGGTGTTGCAAGTCGATCTCACGCAGTGAATAGGCCGGTGGGCGGACTTCGATTCAGTCAAATCAAACCTGCTCGACGCGCTGAATTGCGTGGGCATCTGCCTCATGGATTTGGCTGCGGCTCGTGAGGATGTAAGTCGCGGTCGCGCACACCGATGAGGTAGAGAAGGCCGTCCAGGCCGAGCGAGGAGATCGATTGCGGAGCGCTCTGGCGAACGAGGGGCTTGGCGCGATAGGCGATGCCCATGCCGGCCAGCCGCAACATGGGAATGTCGTTGGCGCCATCGCCGACCGCGATGACCTGGTCAGGCGAGATGTTCTCGGCGCGAGCAATTTCCTCGAGCAGTTCGGCTTTGCGGTCGCCGTTCACGATCGGAGGAACGACACGCCCGGTCACGGCGCCATGGACGATCTCTAGCTCGTTGGCATGCACGTAGTCGATCCCAAGAGTTTGCTGCAGATGACGGGCGAAGAAGGTGAAACCACCGGAGAGAATGGCGGTTTTGTAGCCGAGCATGCGCAGTGTCCGAATCAGGCGTTCCGCGCCTTCGGCCAGGGGAATGCGATCGAGAAGCGAGTGTACGCTCGCCTCGGGGAGTCCCTTGAGCAGGGCAACACGGCGGGTGAAGCTCTCGTCGAAGTTCAATTCGCCACGCATGGCTGCTTCGGTGATCCGAGAGACCTGATCGCCGGCGCCGGCGATCTTGGCCAGTTCGTCGATGACTTCGCCCTGGATGAGCGTGGAATCCATGTCGAAGGCGAACAGGCGGCGATTGCGGCGGAAGATGCTCTCGCGCTGGAAGGCGACGTCGATCGAAAGCTGCTGGGCCGCAGCGAGGAAGTCGGCGCGCAGGTCGGGCTCGCGGGAAACCGCGCCGCTGACGGCGAGTTCGATGCAGGCGTTCGCCGCGGGATCTTCGGGCGAGAGATCGCCGGAGAGGCGGTCGATCCGGTCGATGTTCATCTGGTGCGCGGCGACAATAGTTGTCACGCGAGCCAGGTGCTCGGCGGTGATGGAGCGGCCCAGGACGGTGATGATGAAGTGCTGCTGGTGCAGGCCGCGCATCCAATGTTGCAGCGAGTCCGACCGGACAGGGGCAAAGCGAACCTGGAGGTTGAGTGCATGCGCGCGGACGGTCAGCTCGGCTTTCAACGCAGCGAAGCTGGCAGCGGCCGGCGACTTGATCAAAATACCGAGAGAGAGCGTCTCGTGCACGACCGCCTGGCCAATGTCGAGAACTTCGATCTGATGGTGGGCCAGGGTGCTGGTCAGTTCCGATGTAAGGCCGGGATGGTCGTGCCCGGAAAAATGAATGAGGACAGTCTTGCCGGGGTCTGCAGAGGACATGTTCTTTTGAATATAGTCGAGCGGCAATGGCGAGTACCGGCGCCCTGGGCTAGGATCGCAGCAGGAGAACGGCCATCGCACAACAGGAGGTCAAATCATGAAAGCAGTTCGTATTCATCAGTACGGCGGGCCTGAGGTTCTGAGTCTGGACGATGCTGCGCAGCCTGAGCCCGGAAAGGGCCAGGTGCTGGTACGGATTCATGCCGCAGGAGTGAACCCAGCCGATTGGAAGATCCGCGAGGGTCAGTTCAAGGACTTCATGCCTCTGCAGTTCCCTGCGATTCTGGGATTCGATTTTGCGGGAGAGGTTGTGGCTCCGGGGCCGGGGGCGAGCGGCTTCAAGCAAGGCGACCCAGTGTACGGCACAGCGATGGGCTGCTACGCGGAGTTTGTTGCGGCACGCATGGAAGAGGTCGCGCTGAAGCCGACCTCGATGAGTTATGTGGAAGCCGCGTCGGTCCCGGTAGCAGGGCAGACGGCGTGGCAGGCTCTGTTCGATGTGGGCGGCTTGAGTGCCGGGAAAAGGGTGCTGATCCATGGGGCGTCGGGCGGGGTTGGCAGCTTCGCGGTGCAGCTCGCCAGGGCCAGAGGCGTTTTTGTGATCGGGACAGGCTCGGAGCAGAATCAGAAGTATCTCAGGGAGCTGGGCGTCGACGAGCCGATCGATTACCGGAAGACGAAGTTCGAGGATGTGGTGCGGGATGTCGATGTGGTGTTCGACACGCAAGGCGGCGAGACCCAGCAGCGCTCGTGGCAGGTGCTCAAAAAGGGTGGCGTGCTGGTTTCGATCGTCCAGCCGCCGTCGGAAGAAGAGGCGGCGAAGCATGGGGCGAAGGGCGTATTCCTCGGGCGGCAGCCAAGTACGGAGCAGCTGCAGGAGATTGCCAAACTGGCCGATGCCGGGAAGTTCAAGACCAGAGTCGATACGGTTCTGCCGCTTTCCGAGGCAAGGCGCGCCCATGAGCTGAGCCAGTCCGGGCATGCGCGCGGCAAGATCGTGCTGACCGTTGCATGAGCGTTGATGCGCTCTCGGGCCCGGGCGCAGGTCTTTTCTTTTGAAATTCTTATAATCGAAACGGCCCGCATGGATACTAAGGTCATCGACTTGGTTTTGTGCCTTAAGTTGTATTCCCTTATGTGATCTGGATCACTAGGCTGAGCGCAGCCTCGATGGAAACTGGGAAGAACACGGGCCCCTGTCTTCTCTATCTCATGTTCCGGACCGAGGCTGCGTGGAATTGAGCTGCGGCACCGGGCCCGAACGATCTCCCTGGCAGAGCCGCAGAAAACGGGAGATCAACGATGAGATTCAAATGGAGCAGAGCATCGGTTCCGAGGGCCGTGATCCTCCTCGGCGCGATCCTGCTGGGGATTGTGATTGGGGCCATAGCATTCTCAGGGGCTTTGGCACAGCACAAGGCACCTTCTTCCCCGCTCCTTTTCGATTCGATTTGCGGTGTGATCGCCTTGCTCTTTGTGGCACTCGGACTTGCTCGAATCGAGTTCCAGATTGAGCGACAGAATGAGCTCGAACGCACCCTTCTCAATACCCTTCTCGAACACATTCCCAATATCGTCTTCTTCAAAGATCGCGAGAGCCGCTTTTTGCGGATCAGCCATGCGATGGCCAGGCACTGCAATCTTTCCGATCCTCAGCATGCGCTCCGCAAGACCGATGCCGATATCTTCAGCGCCGAGCACGCACGGCAAGCGTTGGCCGACGAGCAGGAGATCGTTCAAACCGGGAAGCCGGTGATTGAAAAGGAAGAGAAAGAAACCTGGCCCGACGGACACGAGACGTGGGCGCTGACGACGAAAGTTCCATTGAAGGATCGACTGGGAAGAACGATCGGGACGATGGGGTTTGCACAGGACATCACCGAGCGCAAGCAGGCAGAGCTGCGCATCGAACACATCGCCTTGCACGACGCGGTCACAGGGCTGCCCAACCGGGTGCGGCTGGAGGAAAAACTCGCCGAAGCTGTCGCCGAGGCTCGCACCGAGCAGAAACGTGTTGCGGTGCTGATGGCGGATTTGGATCGCTTCCGAAGCATCAACGAGACCCTGGGCCATTCGGCTGGGGACCGCCTTCTGAAGATGGCCGCCGAGCGCTTGCGGCGGAGCCTGCCGGAAGCAGACACCGTGGCGCGCCTCGGAGGCGATGAATTCGGCATCATCCTTCCTAATCTGGCGGAAGACGAAGATGTAGAGAAGCTGCCCCGTCTGATTCACCAGATTCTCTCGGAGCCATTCCGAATTGATCGAAACGAAATGCGGCTGACCGCTGGAATCGGTATCGCGCTGTGCCCGGAGAATGGCACCGAACCCACGGAGCTTTTGCGTTCTGCCGATTTTGCGATGTACGAGGCGAAGAGGAAAGGATGCGGGCGGCACAGCTTTTATTCGCCGGCATTCAGCGAAACCGGTGGCCGGCAACAGAAGCTGGAATCGGATCTTCTGCAGGCATGCGCGCGCGATGAGTTTGTTCTCCATTACCAGCCCTTTGTCGAGGCTCGTTCCGGGCGCATCACGGGCGTGGAGGCGCTGCTGCGGTGGCAGCATCCTGAGCATGGGCTTCTCCCTCCAGGGCAGTTCATTCCGCTGCTCGAGAAGCTGGGACTGATGCAGCAAGTAGGCCGCTGGGCATTGCGCGCCGCCTGCTACCAGGCTGTCGATTGGCAGCATATGGGGCTGGGCTCGATCCGAATGGCGGTCAACGTGTCGTCGCAGCAATTCGATGAGGACAATATCGTCGACGCCGTCCAGGAAGTGCTCACGGAGGCCAAGATGGATCCAAACGTGCTGGAGCTTGAATTGACCGAGAGCCAGGTGCTGGATGACTCCGACGCAACCATCGGGACGATGCGGCGTTTGAAGAAGATCGGCGTGAGCCTTTCACTGGACGACTTCGGAACGGGCTGGTCTTCACTCGCCTATCTCAGGCGATTTCCGCTGGACCGGCTCAAGATTGGCGGCTCCTTTGTCCGCGACATTGGGCACGAACGAACGGCGGACGAAGTGGTGAAGAGTGTTCTTGGACTGGCCAAGAGCCTGGGCCTGGCCTGCATCGCCGAGGGAGTCGAGACGCACCGGCAATACGAATACCTGAGGAGCCTGGGCTGCCCGGAGATGCAGGGCTTCTGGTTCAGCCGTCCTCTGGCCGCGGTGGAAGCAACGGCTCTTCTTCGTTTGAAGAAGTGCCGGCTCGATGGCTCTGCTGTTGCAGAGGCTGGACCGCAGAGGGTCCCGGTTGCGGTCGCGGGACAAGCAAACGGAGCGGCGAAGGGGTGGGCTGCTCACCCGTAGACTGCGATTGCAGGGATAATCGATGAGTCGCGATGGCTCGTTTTGTTCGAGGTCACGGTGGCATTCCCGCCTGCGCCCCTATAATGGCCGCGATTTCCAAGGGGACATGCCATGGACCGCAGAAGATTCTTGCGGAACGCGCTGTATGCTGCAGGTGGAGCCTGGGTCGCCGGCAAAGCAAACGCGCAGACCGGTGGGGTGGAAGCAGGCTCAGCGCCGGTTCAATTCCCTAAGGATTTTTTGTGGGGCGCGGCCACCTCGGCCTATCAGGTGGAGGGCGCGTGGAATGCGGATGGCAAAGGCGAGTCGATTTGGGATCGTTACGCGCATACGCCCGGCAAGATCTCGGACGGCACGACGGGCGATGTCAGCTGCGACCAATACCATCGCTATAAGGAAGACGTCGCGCTCCTGAAGCAGCTCAACCTCAAGAGCTATCGTTTCTCGATCAGTTGGCCGCGCGTTCTGCCTGCAGGCGTCGGACCGGTGAATGAGAAGGGGCTCGATTATTACAAACGGCTGACCGATGCACTGCACGAGGCCGGTGTCCGCCCGTTCTGCACCTTGTACCACTGGGATCTTCCGCAGGCGCTGGAAGACAAGGGAGGCTGGCCCAATCGCGATCTGGCTTCCTACTACGCCGACTATGTTGGCCTGTTGGCCAAGCATCTGGGCGACCGCATCCAGATCTGGGCGCCGTTCAACATGCCGGCCTGGTTTACCGAATTCGGCTATGGGCGGGGATGGAGTGCTCCCGGCCGCGCCAATATCGCCGACTACCTGCGCGCAATCCACACGGTGGCACTGGCTCAGGGGATGGGCTGCCGAGCCATTCGCGCGGCGTCCTCTCGTGCACAGGTGGGTAGCGCTTATGAGATGGAGCCGGCCTATCCGGCGACCGACAGTGAAGCAGACCGCCAAGCTGCCGAGCGTTTTCACGCATTGCACAATGTTCTCTTTCTGCATGCCGCTCGCCACGGAGATTATCCCAACGCCTTTCCGGGCGAGATCCCGCGCGAGGCGATGGGCTTTCGGCCCGGCGATGAAACGACGCTCAAAGTCCCTCTCGATTGGCTGGGTGTGCACTATTACGTGCGTCTCCTGGTCGGCGCGGCGCAGCCTGCCAAACCGGCGGTAGGAATACCCGTCGATCCGATGTCGCAGTTCCACGTCAGCGGGTCCGCGACCTCACCGCAGGGCTTCTATGACATGCTGATGCGCCTGACGCGCGACTACGATCGCCCGATCATCGAGATCACCGAAACCGGCGTCATCGTCAACGACAAGCCGGGCACGGATGGCCGAATTCACGACCAGCGCCGCACCGACTTCTATCGTGCGCACCTTGTGCAGCTTTCGCGCGCGCTCGCCGATGGCGTCCGTGTGCGGGCTTATCACGCCTGGAGCCTGCTGGACAACTTCGAGTGGAATTCCGGTCTCTCGGCCCGTTACGGCTTGACGTGGGTCGACCACACCACCCAGGAGCGGATCGTCAAGGACTCCGGCCACTGGTACAGCCGAGTGGCTGCGACCGGACGCCTCGACACTTAGCCGCAGAAACGAAAAAGCCCCCGACCCAGCAGGCTGTTACGAAACAGGGTCAGGGGTTAATGAAGTAAGTGACTCGGAAGTGAGTAAATGGGAAGATGCCCTTGCGCAAGCGAGGGCATCGTTTTTCATGGGCTATATTCAGGGCGAGTC
>Ga0335071_10002429_pt1 | contig 19943 bp, 12 predicted proteins | sample Lox_Sample_15_FD_206724 | JGI IMG/M metagenome (GOLD analysis project Ga0335071, IMG submission 206724) | Soil microbial communities from Loxahatchee National Wildlife Refuge, Florida, United States - Lox_Sample_1.5 | ecosystem: Environmental > Terrestrial > Soil > Wetlands | place: USA...
ACGATTCTGGGGCGGCACGACGGGTTCGTCAAAGTGGTGGCGGACGAAACGTACGGGGAGATATTGGGCGTGCACATCATTGGCCCCGAGGCGTTCGAGCTGATCTCCGAAGCCGTCGCCGCGATGGAAGCGGAAGCCACGGTCGAGACCATGATGCAGACGATTCACGCGCATCCGACGCTGTACGAGGCGATGGGCGAGGCGTTCAACAACGTCTACGGTTTGGCGATTAATGTATAGCGAGATTGAACTGCCGGCTGAAGCCGGCAGCGGCACGCTGAAGCGTGCGCCACGGTGCGAATGGCGCAACCTAGGGCGCGCGGATTATGCCGCGGCATTCGGGATCCAGCGAGACCTGGTGGAGCGGCGGAAGCGCGGCGAGATCGCGGACCAGTTTCTGATGGTCGAGCATCCGCACACAATCACGCTGGGCCGCAACGGGCATCTGGAAAATCTGCTGGCGCACGAGGATGTGCTGGCGCGGGCGGGCGTCGCGTTTCATCACACCGACCGCGGCGGCGACATCACGTATCATGGACCAGGGCAGATTGTTGGCTATCCGATCGTCGATTTGCGGGAGTGGAAGCGCGATGTCGGTGCGTACGTGCGGGCGATTGAGCGGGTGATTATCGATACGCTGGCGGATTTCGGGCTGGCCGGCGAGCGCGTGCCGCCGATGACGGGCGTGTGGGTGGCGGGCGCGAAGATTGCGGCGATCGGCGTGCACATCAGCCGGTGGGTGACCTCGCATGGGTTTGCGCTGAATGTGACAACGGATTTGAGTTATTTCCAATACATCGTGCCGTGCGGGTTGGTGAAGCCGGTGACGTCGATGGCGGCGCTGGGAGTGCAGGCGCGCCGGGAAGACGTGATGGCGCGGTTGGTGGAACATTTTGGGCGCGTGTTTGACCGCGCCATGAGCGGAGAACGGATTTATGACTGATGTCGTGATGCCCCAGATGGGCGAGAGCATTGTCGAAGGAACGCTCACCAAGTGGCTGAAGAAGCCCGGCGATCAGGTGGAGCGGGATGAGCCGCTGTTCGAGATTTCAACCGACAAAGTGGATACGGAGATTCCGTCGCCCGCCGCGGGCACGTTGCGCGAAGTGCTGGTAGAGGAAGGCAAGACGGTGGGGATCAATACCGTCGTGGCGCGGATCGAGGACGGGTCGGGCAACGGTGCATCGGCGGCGAAGGCTCCGGCGGCGCTCTCCACGCCCGCGCCACCGGTAGCGGCGGCACCTCAAGCCCCGGCGGCTCCGGTTGCGCAAGCAGCGCCGGCTGCTCCGGCGGCGGCTGAGCCGACTGAGCCTAGCGGGCCGCTTTCGCCGCTCGTGCGCAAGATGGCGCGGGAGAACCATATCGATCTCAGCCGCGTGAAGGGCACGGGCGCGGGCGGGCGGATCACCAAACAGGACGTGGAGGCGTATCTGGCGGCAGGTTCCGCTGCGGCCGCGCCAGTTCCGGCACCCGCTGCCGCGCCACCGAGACCGTCGCCCGTCCAGGCGCCGCCCGCTGCTCCCGCCGCCTATGTTCCTCCGGCTCCGTCGACCGCGGCGAAAGTACGGGTCGAGCCCATGAGCACCATGCGGCAGAAGATTGCCGAGCACATGGTGATGAGCAAGCGGACGTCGGCGCATGTCACGACGATCCACCGCGTGGATATGACGAAAGTCGCCAAGATGCGCGATCGTCACAAGGCCGATTTCCAGGCTCGCTATGGGATGTCGCTGACGTTTCTACCGTTCGTGGTGCGTGCGTCGGTGGAAGCGCTGCGCACGTATCCGATCGTCAATGCATCGATTGAAGGCACGAACATTCTGTATCACAACGAAATCAACATCGGAATTGCCGTTGCGCTGGAGAACGGTCTGATTGTGCCGGTGATCCGGAACGCGGATGAGCGAAATGTTCTGGGTTTGCAGCGCGCCATTGTGGACCTGGCGTCGCGCGCGCGGTCGCGGCAGCTCAAGCCGGATGAGGTGCAGGGCGGGACGTTCTCGATTACCAACTTTGGCAGTTTCGGAAGCATCGTAGCCACGCCGGTGATCAATCAGCCGCAGGTGGCGATTATGGGAGTGGGGGCGGTGACGAAGGAGCCGGTGGTGATCGACGACGCGATTGCGATCCGCTCGATTTGCTATCTTTCCCTTACGTTCGATCACAGGCTGATTGACGGAGCGTTGGCGGATCAGTTCACGGCGAAAGCGAAAGCGGTGCTCGAGAACTGGTCGGAAGAAGTACTTTAGGAGCGGAGTTTAGGATTTCGGATGGGATTAGATCACGAATTCATTGAGTGCTCGACGAAGAAACTCGAACAGCTTGTTTCGCGGATCCGGAAATGTCTGGACAAGTTATCGCCGGGCGAGATTTGGGCGCGCGGGCACGAGAACGAGAACGCCATCGGCAACCTGGTGCTGCACCTGAACGGGAATGTGCGGCAATGGATCATCTCGGGAGTAGGCGGCGCGCCGGACACGCGAGTGCGGGACGCCGAATTCGATGCGCGGGCACTGATGGAAACCGAGGAACTGCTGGGGCGTCTGGACGCGACAGTGAACGAGGCCATCGCGGTGCTGGGCGGCGTGACGGCCGAGCGGCTCGAGGAGCGCGTCACCATCCAAAAATACAATGTCACGGTGCTGGAGGCGATTTTCCACGTGGTGGAACATTTCTCGCATCACACCGGGCAAATCATCTTTGCGACCAAGATGCTCACTGGCGAGGACCTGGGTTTCTACAAGCATTTGACCGCGGCGGCGCACGGCCAGAAAACGCCGTGAGCGCGAGGCAGGCAAGAATGCCTGCCCTTTGGTGAGAATCTCGTCTCCAGCCGGCACTATCTGACTGAAATCCTCAGAATCGTCTTTGTGTGCCACGGAATCGCTCCATCTACACGCCCGCCCATGAGTGCACCCTTGCCGAACTATTTGAACAACAGGCCGCCAGAACGCCGCACGCGATCGCGGTAACATACGGCCCGCAACGTCTTCAGTACCGGGAATTGAATTGGCGCGCCAACCAGGTGGCGCGATATCTGCGCGAGCATGGCGCCGCGCGCGGCGGCCTGGTGGGTATCGGGCTCGACCGGTCGCTCGACATGATTGTGGCGATCCTCGGCATTTTGAAAACGGGCGCCGCCTACGTGCCGCTCGACCCAAGCTATCCGCCAGACAGATTGGCCTGGATGCTGGCCGACTGTGGAGCTCCGATATTGCTCACAGCGTCGTCTCTCACCGAGCGTTTCAGCGGATACCGCGGACAGGTCTTGTGTCTGGATCGAGAGTGGGCCGCGGTTCGCCGCAAGCAGACCACCAACCTGGAAGATGGCGCACAGTGGGGCGATCGCGCGTACGTGATGTACACCTCGGGTTCAGCGGGTTGGCCGAAGGGAGTGCAGATCGCGCACCGCAGCGTAGTAAATGCGGCACATGCGATGCGCGCCAAGGTCGGCATGTCCGCAAGCGACGTGGTGCTTTCGGTGAGCAGCCTTTCCTTCGACATTCAGGTGCTGGATATGTGGATGCCTCTTACGTGCGGTGCATCCTTGGCGGTGGCGCCCGCACCGGCGTGCCGCGATGGAGAGGAACTCGCGGCTGAGATAGACCGCACAGGCGCCACATTTATGCAGGCCACGCCTTCCACCTGGCAGCTTCTGCTTGACTCGGGATGGAGCGGCGCGCGCCGGCTTACGGCAGTCTGCGGAGGCGAGGCCCTGGCCGGTGAGCTGGCAGCCCGCCTGGGGAAAGCAGTCAAATCGCTCTGGAACGCATACGGTCCCACGGAGACCACGGTCTGGTCGGCCGCCTATCGAGCTGGCGGAAGGGAAGACATCGTACCCATCGGCCGGCCGCTCGCGAATACGCAATTCCACGTGCTCGACGAGCAACGGCGTCTCGCGCCCACGGGCACTGCTGGCGAACTATACATCGGCGGAGAGGGATTAGCGCTCGGCTACTTGAACCTGCCTGAGCTGACGGCCGAGAGGTTTATCGTTCACCCTTTCGATCGCGGCGGGCGGCGCCTTTATCGCACCGGTGACCGTGTGCGCCAGCGGCCTGATGGCAACTTCGAGTTCCTGGGGCGGCTGGATCGTCAAGTCAAGCTGCGGGGATTTCGTATTGAGTTAGACGAGATCAGTGCTGTGCTGCGGCGGCATCCGGGAGTCAAGGATGCAGTCACTACACTCAATGAGCAGAAGGGCGGTTATAAACATCTGGCAGCTTACGTGGTCACCACTGCGGAAGACTGTGCCCGGCCGAATGAGTTGCGCGGTTTTTTGCGGGCGACGCTGCCCCATCACATGGTGCCGACGCGCCTGACGTTTCTGGACGCGTTCCCCAGGCTTCCAAACGGCAAACTGGACTATCGCGGGCTGTCTGAATGCGAACTCTACGAGACTGCAGGCACCGATTCACCTGCGCCGGCGGACGCACTCGAGCGGCGATTGGCCAGCATCTTCGAAGAACTGCTAGGACGAGGGCCGGTCAGTACGAGTCAAAGCTTCTTTGACTTGGGCGGAGACTCAGTGCTCGCCGCCCGATTGCTCCGCCGCATTGAAGATACGGTGGGCACACGTCTACCGATGGCGATGGTGTTTCAGGCATCGACGATCGAGCAGTTGGCGCGGCTTCTTCAAGAGCAACCCGGAGCGCCCCCGTCGCCGGGCGTGATTCCCATTCAAGCCGCTGGTTCGGGCCCATCTTTCCTCTGCCTTGGCGCGGGACCATCGTTTCTTCCGCTGGTCCGGCTGATTGGCAGCGACCTCCGGTTCCTGGGATTGGATCTGGAACTGATCGACCCAACCCAGCTTCCGCGGCCATGCCGCGTGGAAGACATTGCCGCGCAGCTTGTGCAAAGGATCAGCGAGCTGGAGCCGCAAGGGCCGTACTATCTGGGCGGCTGGTGCCGTTACGGGCCCCTGGCTTATGAAACGGCCCGGCAGTTAACCGCCCAAGGAGACGAGGTGACTCTGCTGACTCTGATTGATAGCGAGAATCCTCGTCATTATCGGGGTCTTCCATTGCTTGCCAAAGCCGCGAGGGGAGCTCAACGGTTGGAGTACCATTTATCGAAGCTCACGAAGTCTGAGTTGGCGGATGTGCCGCGCTATATGCGCGACCGCTTCAGAGTGCTGCGATACAGAATGAGTGGACTGCGCGTGCGAGTCAATCACGCGCTTGGGTGGCCCGGAGTCGGCACAAGCGTGGCACAGCTCGAGCGGATCTTGACCACGGCATCAGCGCATTATGATCCACCGCCGTATGCTGGCCGCCTGGCGATCTTTCAATCCATTGAGAGGCCGCGCGGACGATATTGGAACTTAGAGGCCGGATGGCGCGACTTAGTCAGAGGACCACTAGAAGTTTATGACATCCCGGGCGATCATGAGAGCATGCTTCAGGAACCGCATGTGCAGATTTTCGCAAGTCGCATGCGCGAGTGTCTGGAGTTAGAGAGCTATGCGGAGGTCGGTGCCGGTTGAGCCACCTGTGGTGTAAATCTCAATTCGACGCTGTCTTCGTTTGCGCCAGCAGTGTCAATGCCTGTTTGGCTTCGGGCAGGTTTGGATTCAGCTTCCGCGCCTTTTCCAATTCGTCGTTGCCCTGCTTATGTTTCCCCGCCATGAGGTACGCCATCGCCAAATGATAATGGTGCAGCGCCGACGGCGTTTTGGCGTCGTTATCCCGTGACACCGCGTCCTCCAGTTGTTGCACGGCCGAGGGGTAGATCCCCTTTTTGTAGTAAACCCAGCCCATGGTGTCATCAACATTGCCGCTCTTCGGAACGAGCGATCGCACTTGTTGCGCCAGCTTGAGAGCTTCGTCGAGCTGCTGCGCCTGTCCACGGTCAGCCAGCAGGAACGCGAGATTATTGAGCGCCATCACATCATTTGAGTTGATAGCCAGCACCTTGCGATAGTCGGAGATCGCTGCGTCAAAGTTTCCAGCTCGCTCTTCCAGCACTCCCATCCAGACGTACGCTTCTTCATTGACACTGTTCGTTTGCAGGATGCGCGTGAGAACCTGGCGCGCCGCGTCGTTCTTGTTATCGGCGATGTAGATCCGCGCCATGGCCATGTCGGCGGCGGTTAGTTGCGGGTCGAGTTGTTTGGCGGCCGTATATGCCTGTAGGGCGCCCGCGCGGTCACCGGTTGCCGCGAGCCAGTCTCCCAGGAACTTTTGCAGACGGGCGGACTTCGGCTGGCTCGCCGCCTGCTCGCGGACTTTCTGCGTTCCCACCGCGAGTTGATTTTGGGCTGCGTAAGTCTTCGCCAGCAGCTCCAGCGCGCGCAGATCTTCCGGACGCATCTTCAAAGCGGCTTCGAGTGATGTTCTCGCGCCAGCATAGTCTTTTTTGTTTTCCTTCAGGATGGCATCCTGCAAGAGCAGATCGGGCGTCTTCACTTTCGCCAGCGCAGCGTTGACGTACTTTCCAGCCGTGTCGTAGTCCTTGGTCTCGATCAGCGCGTAGATGCGCAGCACGACCGCGGGCAGCGAACCTCTCTGACGATCGTTGATCTCTTTGTTGTCTAGCACGGCGAGGGCTGCTTTTCCGTCGTTCTGCTGTATTAGCGACTGCGCCAGTTCGAGACGGGCGGCGAGCATGTTCTTATCGATTCGCAGCGCCTCGCCCAGTTCCTGCCGCTCGAGCGCATGCTCGCCGCGTGTGCGGTAAACGTTGGCTTTCACGTAGTGAGCAGGAGCGGACTCGGTTCGGTAGCGCAGCACCTGGTCTGCGTCGTTTTGCGCATCCTGGTAGCGGCCCGTAGCCAGTTCGATCTGAGCATGCTGCGTCAACGCATCCACATCCTTCGGATTGTTCTTCAGGGCGTCCGTCAAAACCTTTTCCGCTTCGTCTTTGCGGTTCGTCGCCCAGTAAGCAGCCACCAGGCGGGTGCGCGCGCTGCGGTCGTCGGGACTGTCCTTCGCCAGCTTGGCGAATTCGGCAACGGCGGCATCGTGCTTCCCCTCGGTAAACAGAAACCGAGCGTGCAGAGGCTTGTATCGTGGAATCGGCAGAGCCGATAATTTGGCGTAGGTTTGTTCCGCCTGGTCCTTCTTCCCGGTTTGTAATTGGACGGCGGCCAGGGCGAACAACGCCGAATCGTTCTTCGGATCGATCTGCAGGGCTTGTTCTAGATTCCGTTCCGCTTCCGGCCATCTCTTTAAGGCCATGTAGAAACTGCCTAGCGCCACTAGCGGATCTACCGATTTCGGCGCCTTGTGCACCGCCGTTTGCAATACCTCTTCGGCGCCTTTCAGATCACCATTTTTGGCCTTGAGCTTCGCGATGGTCACCGAAGCTTTCAAGTTCTGGGGGGACTTTTCGAGCGCGGTTTCCAGGTTTTTCAAGGCATCCTGCTCGTTGCCCAGTCGGATTTCCGCCAGCGCCAGCGCGCTGAGCGCGTCTGAATTATCGGGTGAGGCACCGACGATTTCCTGGAGCGTTTTCTCGGCCGCCTCAACGTATGATTTCTGATTGCTGGTAGTCTCCAGTTCCGCCTTCTTCAGCACAGCCGGCGTATATTTCGAATTGAGTTTGAGGGCCTGGTTCAAGGCCCCGATGCCGTTCGCCAGTTGGTCGTCGGCCAGAAACGCCAAAGCCAGTTGGTAGTAGGGCTCGGGATCCTTTCCGGCGAACGCCGCCGCGTTTCGAAACTGCAGGATCGCGCGCGGGTAGTCCTTGGCCTGCATGAAGGCCTTGCCGCTCTCCATGAACTTCGCTTTCTTGGCCTCCGGCGAGCGGCGACAGCCGCCCAACGTCACCAAGGCCAGAGTCAGGAGCACTACCAGCGGGAGCCACTTGGCTAGCCGCGCATCGCATCGCAACATGGTGTCTGTCTCCAGGAACAGGAACCGGCGGGGTTTCCGCCTCGTCAACAATTTATTGCTCTGTGGAACTAAAGCACGACGGCTGCCACTCGTGCTGTCCGCTTATCCCAAGCAATTGCAGGGGTTTACAGGCTGATTGCTCAGCCTCCAAAGGTCGTTTGCCAAAATTTCGGACTAGTTCTCGTTTTATGGAACGACGATAGTGTCGTCGGGTATCAGCGGGATGTTCTGTTCCAGGTGCTCACCCTTCACTACCGCCTCGTAGTTGAAAGGGAGCTTGACCTTTTTTCCGTTTTCGATGCGCAGCACGTAAATCTTCGACTTTTTCGCGTAGGGCGTCAGGCCGCCCGCTTCGGCGATCGCCTGCAAAATCGTCGTATCGTCGGAGGTCAGCGGCATCGAGCCGATTTTGGCAATCTGGCCCACCAGATATACCTTCTTGCTGTGAATCTCTCGCACAACCACGGTGACGTCGGCACCGCGAATCAACTTGTCGAGGCTGGCCGTAAGCGCCTGCTGGAGTTCCATCGGCGTCAGGCCCATTACGCTGAAGTCTTTGAGCAGGGGCAGGGAAACCTTGCCATCGGGCCGCACCACAACCCCCGGGACGGAAGCTTGCGGCTCGTTCCACACACTGATCTCCAATACGTCACCCGCGCCGATGCGATACGACGACTGCTGCTGCGGCGGGTGCGCCGAACTGGCGGGCGCTGCCTGCCCGGCCGCTGGTTTAGCCTGCGCCCCAAGCACGACACTCGCACCCGGCGCCAGCGTCATCAGGAGTGCCACGAACCCGGGCGATAAGCCTCGGACAGAAATAAGCCCGCCGCGAATGTATGCCCTCAAGCTCGTGCCATTCATCGTTTTTGAATCTCTTTTCTGGCGCAGAAGGCGCCACGCCGCCTCACATCACGGCAGTCTTCAAATATATAGCAAACCATAGGCCTCGTCGTTGCCTTGGGCTTCAACGCACTCCGGTTGACCAAGAATTAGCCAATTATCCTAATTCTTGTCAATAATTTCGCACATGTGACCTGAGTTACAGCCGCGGTTGCGGGCGATTGGTGAAAATCTCGGCCCAAAAGCCAAACACTTTTTATCTGAGTGGGGTAGATAGCTTGGATTACATTGGCTTACTATCTAAAAAGAAAAGAACTGCTCGCAAAGTTAGTCAGAACGACACGGGTGGCCTTCGGGATGCTCTCGTCTGTATAATTCGAGCCACGTATGGCGCCTTCCTCCGCTCCGTCTGCGATAGCCATAGTGGGCATGGGTGCGCGCTTCCCCGGTGCCCGAACCGTGGGACAGTTCTGGGCGAACCTGCGCGATGGCGTGGAGTCGATCCGGCGGCTGAGTGACCGGGAGTTAGTCACGGCGGGCGCCGATCCGGAAGTTCTTCGTGACCCACACTACGTGAAAGCGGCATCCGTTCTCGATGGCATCGAGTTGTTCGACGCGCCATTTTTCGGGTTCAGTCCCAAAGACGCCGCCATCATGGATCCGCAACATCGCGTATTTCTCGAGTGCGCATGGGAGGCGCTTGAGAACGCGGGATGGTGCGCCGACCAGTTTCCCGGCTCCATCGGCGTCTTTGCCGGCTCGGGCATGAACGCGTACCTGATGTTTCACCTGCTGCCGAATCACGACCTCATGTCGAGCGCGGGCTTGTTTCTGCTCAAGCAGACCGGCAACGACAAAGACGTGCTGGCCACGCGCGTGTCGTACCAGTTGAACCTGACCGGGCCCAGCATGACCGTGCAGACAGCGTGCTCGACCTCGCTTGTCGCGGTGCACGTGGCCTGTCAAAGTTTGCTGCATCGCGAATGCGATATGGCGCTGGCGGGCGGAGTGACCATCGAGATCCCGCATAACCAGGGTTATCTTTATCGCGAAGGGGAAATTCTGTCACGTGACGGCCACTGCCGCGCGTTCGATGCCGAGTCGAGTGGCACCGTGTTCGGGAGCGGCGCGGGCGTGGTGGTGCTGCGGCGCCTGGCAGATGCTCTGGCGGATGGGGACCGCATCCACGCCGTGATTCTGGGCAGTGCGATCAACAACGATGGAGCGCGCAAGGTGGGCTATCTCGCGCCAAGCGTCGATGGCCAGGCCGACGTCGTGGCCGAAGCGCTGGCGGTTGCGGATGTACCCGCGGATACCATTTCGTATGTCGAGACGCACGGCACCGGGACTCCGGTTGGCGATCCCATCGAGATCGCCGCGCTGACACAGGCGTTTCGCGAGAGTACTCCAGCGCGGGGCTTCTGCGCCATCGGATCTCTCAAAACCAACATTGGGCACTTGGACGCGGCAGCGGGTGTGGCCGGGCTTATCAAAACCGTTCTCGCGCTCGAACATAAGCAACTGCCGCCGAGCCTGCATTTCCGTCAGCCGAATCCTCGCATCGATTTTGCCAATAGCCCGTTTTACGTGAACAGCCGGCTGGCGGAATGGAAGGGCGGGGCAATGCCGCGGCGCGCGGGCGTCACGTCGCTCGGCATTGGCGGCACCAACGCACACGTCATTTTGGAAGAACCGCCCGCGCTCCAGGCATCCGGCGCCTCGCGGCCCTGGCAGGTCCTGACGCTCTCGGCGAAATCGGCATCGGCGCTTGATACCGCGGCTGGCAATCTGGCGGATCACCTGGCCGGGCATCCTGACCTGCATCTGGCGGACACCGCCTTCACCGGCCACGTCGGCCGAAAGGCGTTTGCCCATCGTTTCGCGGTGGTTTGCCGGACGCGCGAGGAAGCCATCGCAGCGCTGCGCGGTGGCGCCGCCAAGCAGAGTTTTCACGGTAAAGCAGGGGATCGCGCGGGCATCGTTTTTCTCTTTCCCGGGCAAGGCGCCCAACACGCCGGCATGGCACGCGGCATTTACGAAACTGAAGATGTTTTTCGAGCGGAGTTCGACCGCTGCGCCGAACTGTTAGAGCCGCATCTCGGCCTCGATCTTCGAGAGCTGCTGTTCCCCGCTGAGAATACAGATGCCACCGCGCAGTTGACCGAAACCCGTATCGCGCAGCCTGCGCTATTTGCCATCGAATACGCGCTGGCCAAGCTCTGGATGTCCTGGGGCATCCGGCCGGCTGGCATGATCGGGCACAGTCTGGGCGAGTTCGTGGCGGCCCATCTGGCGGGCGTGTTTTCGCTCGAAGATGCTTTGACAGCGGTGGCGGCGCGCGGGCGCCTGATGCAGTCCGCGGCTCCGGGCGTCATGCTGGCGGTCGAACTCACCGAGCAGGACGCGCATCCGCTTGCATCGGGCGCGATCTCGCTCGCAGCCGTCAACGGAGTGAAACAGTGCGTGCTCTCCGGTCCCGCGGCGGCCATCGAGTCGCTCGAAAAGAAGCTGGCCGCCGACGGCGTACTCGCACAGCGCCTGCGCACTTCTCATGCGTTCCACTCGGCGTTGATGGAGCCGATCCTTGAAGAGTTCACCGCCGTCATGCGCGCGTGCCGGCTTCACGCCCCGCGCGTCCCCTATATTTCGAACGTCACCGGAACCTGGATCACGGCGGACGAAGCCACCGATCCTGCGTACTGGACGCGGCACGTGCGACAGCCGGTGCGTTTTACCGATGGCCTGACCTCCGTATTTCAGCAGGCGCCCGCCGCCATGCTCGAACTCGGCCCGGGCCGCGTGCTCTCTGGCCTTGCATCGCGTCATCCCGCCAAAGCAGAAGGCGTCCGGATTGTCTCATCGATGCGAAGCGCGCAGGAGCCCCTCGAAGACGCGCAGTCCCTGCTCGCCGCACTAGCGCAGCTCTGGGTAGCCGGGGTGAAAGTGGATTGGGCCGGCTTCCATTCGCGTGAGAAGCGCCAGCGCGTGGAACTGCCGACCTATCCGTTCGAGCGCCAGCGCTACTGGATCGACGCACCCAAACGGCCCGGCACTCCCGCCGCTAACCCGCCGGCTGGACTGTCTTACTTCAGCCCGGTATGGAAGCGCACTGACTTGCCTGTCACGTCAGGCTCGCGAGCCGCGTGGCTGATCTTTCTGGATGCACTTGGCGTCGGCGCCGGCATTGCAAAGGATCTGGAGCGTGCCGGCAACACAGTGGTCACTGTCACTCCGGGCGAGCGGTTCGCTAAAACCGGCAAACACTGTTACGCGCTCGACCCAGCCAGCCGCGCCGATTACGATCGGCTGCTCGACGCACTCGTCTCCGCCGAACATACCCCCGCCCGCATCCTGCACTTATGGTCGCTCGTAGCGCCCGGCAGCACGCCGGCGCTTGCGGAAAGTCTGGAAGCCGCGCAGTCGCTCAGCTTCTACAGCCTGCTCTATCTCGCGCAGGCCATCGGCGCGCATGATCTCACCTCGCCGATGTCGCTTGCGGTGGTGTCGAACGGATTGCAATCCGTCGCGGGAGAAGCCATCGAACATGCCGAGCGGGCGGTGTTACTGGGTCCGTGTAAAGTCATTCCGAGAGAATTTGCGAGCATCCATGCTCGATCAATTGATCTCGAGCTCGCGGCGGCAACCGCGCCGGATCGCGCCGCCCGCCAGGTCCTGGCCGAGTGCGCTCAGGATTTTGGGCCCACGGAACTGGTAGCCTATCGCGGTGCGGATCGCTGGGTGGAAAGCCTGGAGCCGGCATCTATCCACCGCGCTGCCACGCGCCTGCGCCAGCGCGGTGTCTATCTCATCACGGGCGGCACCGGCGGCATCGGCCTCGAGATTGCCGAACACCTGGCGCGTACGGTGCAGGCGAAACTGGTGCTCGTCAGCCGAACGGGCCGCATGCGTCGCCCCGATGCCATCGAGCGGCTTCGCAACTTCGGTGCGGAAGTCGAAGTCGTGCCGGCCGATGTAACCGACCCGGCGGCGATGCGGGCGGTGGTTGCGCTCGCGCTCGAGAAATTCGGCCGCATCGATGGCGTGCTGCATGCCGCGGGCGTGCTCGACGACGGATTGATCCAGCTCAAACAGCGGGACGCCGCCGATCGCGTGCTTGCTCCCAAGGTCACGGGAACGCTGGTGCTGGAACAGGCGCTGGCGGGCGTGACCACGGATTTGCTGGTGCTGTTCTCTTCGGTGAGTTGTTACACGGCTCCCGTTGGCCAGGTGGATTACGTGGCCGCCAACGCATTCCTGGATACCTTTGCCGCGGCGCGCCGCGGGCACGCCAAGCCGTGGACCGTAGCTATCAACTGGGGCCGCTGGGGCGAGACCGGTATGGCCGCCGATCGCGTGACTGCCGCCGCCCATCCGTTACTCGGCGTCCGTTCCACTGCCACGCCGGACACGCTGGTGTTTCACACCGAGCTGAGTTTTCAGGATCACTGGCTGCTCAACGAACACTGTCTGCGCGGCGGAGACGCGCTGTTCCCCGGAACCGGCTATATCGAACTCGTGCGCGCCGCGTTGCGCGAGCGCGTGGGTGGCAGCGCGCTGGAGTTCGAACATCTGTCGTTCAACGCCCCATTGCGCGTGCCACGCGGCGGAAGACGCGGCATCGAGCTCCGCATGACCCGCGAGGGCGCGGTTTATCACTACACAGTTACGGCTGAGGGCGCGGCGGCTACTCCCTGCGGGACGGGATCGGTGCGTTCGCTCGAAGCCGGCGTGCCCCCCACCATGGACATAGCCGCACGGATCGAACACGCCAACCGGAGCCAACTCAATTTCGGCCCCCAGGAGCAGAACGCCAAACAGGCGCGCCACATCGAGTTCGGCCCGCGATGGCGCTGCTTGCGGCAGATGCATCTCGGGACCAACGAAGCGGTTGCTTCCCTGGAACTCCCCGCAGAGTTCGCTGCCGATTTCGAAAACTACCACATGCATCCGGCCCTGCTCGATGTCGCCACCGGTTCGGCGATGCTCACCATTCCGGGTTACGACCAGAGCGATGCGCTGTACGTGCCGGTCTCCTACCGGCGCATCCAGGTGTTCGGCGATCTCCCGCGCCGCATCTGGTGTCACATCCGCTGGCCTCAGAGCAACCATGCGGAAAAGGAAGTCGTGACCTTCGATTTCACCATCGCCGACGAGCACGGCCAGGTGATTGCCGAGATCCAGGAATTCACACTCCGCCGTTTAACAGGCTCGGCCATGCTGGCGAGCGATGCTGTTGCGCATGCCCTGCCCGCCGCCACCATCAGCTCGGCGGCAGGCATCTCCGCCTTCGACGGCATCCTGGCAGGCGCTCCCGTACCGCGCATTCTCGCGGTCCCCGCCGGCCTAAGCCTGGATGAACCGCCACCCGCTGCACCCACAACCCGGCCGTCTGCTCTTCCTGTTTCGTCGAACGGAGTGCCGCGCGACGCCGTGGAACAGACGCTCGCCCGATGGTGGCGGGAACTGCTCGGTGTCGACTACGTATCCGTTCATCAGGACTTTTTCGAGCTTGGCGGCCACTCGCTCATTGCCGTGCGGCTACTAACGCGTATCGAGAAGGAGTTCCGGCAAAGCGTCCCGCTGCATGCATTTTTCGAGAACGCAACCATCGCCGCTCTCGCCGAGTATTTGCGCAGCGCCAAGCCCGATCGCGTCCCCACCGTCGTCCCGCTGAACGATAAAGGTAGTGGCCCGGCGATCTTCTGCCTCCACACGATGGGCGGTGACCTCGCCGCGTTCCGGCATTTGGTTCGCGCCCTGGGGCCTGGCCAGAACTTCTACGGCATTCAGGCGCATCCCGAGCAGGTGCCCGCCGACTTCACGAACTCCATTGAGCGCATTGCCTCTTACTACGTGAACGAGTTGATCGCCTTTCAGCCCGAAGGTCCGTATATTCTCGCCGGTGCGTCTCTCGGCTCCGCCGTGGCTTTAGAAATGGCGCAGCAGCTCCAGGCGTCCGGGCACAAAGTCGATCTGCTGATTTCCATCGATGGCTCGCCGCAAAACACCGGCTATGAGACGTCGCGCTGGAACCCCCGGTACTATTGGAAGCTCGGTCGCAATCTTCCCCTGTGGATCACCGACGACCTGCTGGATCATTTTGCCTGGAGCGAGTTCGGCCCACGCGTATGGCGCCGAGGCGTGGCGACCTTCAAGAGGGCTGGATCCGCGCTTCTGGGCCGCCACCAGGACGCCGTCTATGAGCTCGAAGGTTTCATGAATCTGTCCACGCGCTCCGATAACCAGGCCGAGTTCATGCGCAAGCTCTACACCACCTTCAAAAACTATGTGGCTAAACCCTACTGCGGCCGCGTGCTGTTGTATCAGTCGCGAACCGAACCCCTCACTCATCTCTTCGAAGTGGATCGCGTATGGCGCGGGATCGCCTCGCAAGTCGACGTCGTGCGCGTCCCCGGTAATCACACCAGCCTGATTCAGCCGCCCAATGTTCAGCTCGTCGCCGCTGATCTCAAACGCCGCCTCGCCGCCCTGCGCGAGACGCATAAGGCCGAAGAATTGACCCGCCAGCACGTGTAGCCATGCTCCGCGTCTCCGCGGTGACTCCGGCGCTTCCTCTTCCTTCGTGCCACAATCAAGTGATCCCATGATTGAGCATCTTCGCCCCGGCGTGCACGCCCGCGACGCCCGGGTTGTACTGTTCGATTTCGACGGCACCATCTCCCTCATCCGCGCCGGTTGGATGGACGTCATGATCCCCATGATGGTCGAAATCCTCCTCGAGCTGAAGTCGGGCGAAACCGAGTCCGAACTGCGCGAGGTTGTGGAAGAATTTGTCGGCCGCCTCACCGGCAAGCAGACCATGTACCAGATGATCGAACTTGCCGACAACGTAAAACTCCGCGGTGGCACTCCCCTCGACCCACTCGAGTACAAGAAAATGTATCTCGACAAGCTGCACACCAAGATCCGGTATCGGCTGGAGGAACTGGAGTCGGGCGCGGCATCGCCCGAAAAGTATCTTGTACCCGGCGCGCGCGAGCTATTGGAAGCCCTGGCCGCCCGCGGTCTCAAAATGTATCTGGCGAGCGGCACCGACCAGGTCTACATGCGCAAAGAAGCGCGTCTGCTCGACGTCGATCGCTATTTCACCGGCGGCGTCTTCGGCGCCCTTGACGATTACAAGAGTTTCTCTAAGAAGATTCTCATCCAGCAGGTCATCGCGAAAGCCGAGTGCAAAGGCGGCGAGTTCCTCGGCTTTGGCGACGGCTACGTGGAAATCGAAAACGTCAAGGAAGTCGGCGGCGTCGCCGTCGGCGTGGCCACCAACGAGCCCGATTGCGCCGTGGTCGACGAATGGAAGCGCGAACGGCTCGCCGGCGTCGGCGCCGATTTCATCATCCCCAACTTCCTCTGCCATAAAGAACTGCTGCACACGCTCTTTCTCAATGGGCAGTAAGTACGAGATCTTTGACCGCTCCCGGCTGATCGTAAAGCCGCTGGCCGAGCGCACACATGACTTGCACGTCGATCGCTGGCTCGCGCTCGATGACCCGACGCCCCCTTATTCCGATCCGCATCTCTCCCACGTAGCGCGTGCCCTGGCCATCGCGGAGGATCGCGGCGCCGCTCGCATTCTCATGATGGGCGCGCATGTGCTCCGCGCGGGCGTCAACCGCCACATCATCGATCTCGTCGAGCGCGGCTTCCTCGATCACATTGCCATGAACGGTGCCGGCATGATCCACGATTACGAGCTGGCGCGCATCGGCGCAACCACCGAAAGCGTGGCCCGCTACATCCGCACCGGCGAGTTCGGCCTCTGGCGCGAAACCGGCGAGCTAAACGATTGGGCCGCCGACGCCGCCACCACGGGCCTCGGCTTCGGAGAATACGCCGGCCGCCGCATCGACGCAAGCGACTATCCCCACAAAAACCTGAGTGTCCTCGCCGCCGCGTACCGCCGATCCGTTCCTGTAACCGTCCACGTCGGCATCGGCTACGACATTCTGCACGAACATCCCAACTGCGATGGCGCCGCGTTCGGCGCCGCCAGCTATCGCGACTTCCTGATTTTCGCGCGCACTGTCGAGCGCCTGGAGGGCGGCGTGCTGGTCAGCTTTGGCTCCGCGATCATGGCGCCCGAGGTTTATCTGAAAGCTCTGGCCATGGCCCGTAACGTCGCCAGGCAGGAAGCGCGCGAGATCCGGAATTTCATGACCGCCGTCTTCGATCTCGTCCCCATTCACGGCGACATCCACCACGAGTTGCCCAAGACCGACCCCGGCTATTACTTCCGTCCGCAAAAAACCATTCTGGTCCGGACGGTGGCCGATGGCGGCGAGAGCTTCTACTTCTGCGGCGATCACCGCGCCACGCTGCCCGCTCTCCGCCGTGCCATCCTGGAACTGGCATGACCGCCGCCGAGATTCTCGCCGAGTTTCCGAAGCTTTCCGCACTGGTGGTTGGCGACATCTGCCTCGACCGCTGGTGCACCTACGATCCCGCATTATCTGAAGCTTCACGTGAAACTGGAATTCCGCGGGTCGGCGTAGTTCGCACCGAGGTGACTGCAGGCGCTGGAGGAACCGTCGCTAACAATCTGGTAGCACTGGGTTTAGGGCGCATTGCGGTGCTCGGGGTGGCGGGCGATGATGGCCACGGTTACGAGCTTGCCAGGGCGCTCGATTTGCAGCATATCTCTTCGGAAATGTTGATCCGCACGCCTGGAATCCAAACGTTCACTTATACAAAGCTCATAAATTCCATAACAAACATGGAAGATCTGCCGCGTGCAGACTTCATTTCCACGACTCCGCTCGATTCGCGCATCGAGAACCGAATTCTCGACTTGTTGCCCAAAGCCGTTGATACCTCGGATGTTATCCTGGTCTCCGATCAAGCCGAAACCAGCGCCGGCGGCGTCGTCACCCCCGCGGTCCGAGATCGCCTTGCGGAACTGGCTCAGATCCACCCTGACAAGGTGTTTTGGGTGGATTCCCGGGCCCGCATGGAACTCTTTCGCCAGATTGTCGTTAAGGGCAATCGGGATGAGGCCGACGCAGCCTGCCGGGCTACCGGCAGCCCCGACCTTCAAGCGTTACGGGAATATTGCCGTGCTAAATTGCTGATTGTGACGGAAGGACCTGATGGCGCACGTATCCTGGAGCCCGATCGAGAGTATTTTTGCAAAACAAAGCCAATCCCAAAACCGGTCGATATCTGCGGCGCAGGAGACGCCTTTTCGGCTGGAGCTGCCCCGGCCTTGGCGATCACCGGCTCACCGGTTGAAGCTGTTCAGTTCGGCAATCTGGTGGCGTCCATCACGATCATGAAGAAAGGCACCGGCACTGCATCGCCGGCCGAGGTGCTCGAGGCTGCGGCCCGATGAAGACCCTGGCGGTCGATATCGGCGGAACAAAGTTCGGCCTCGCGCTATTTGATGGCGACGGCATCGTCCGGCGCGAATCGCGGCCCACCAATCGCGAGGGCGCGAAGGACTGGATGCTCGAACGGGTCGTCGCCATCGCGCGTGAGTGGAAACGCGAGTCGGGCTTCGAGCGCTGCGGCATCGGGTTCGGCGGGCCTGTGGATTTCCGCGGGCAGCGCGTGGCCTTCTCAACGCACGTCGGCGGCTGGAACGATTTCCCTTTGACCGACTTTCTCTCGAACGGTCTCGGTGTCCCCGCCATCATGGACAACGACGCCAACGTCGGTGCACTCGGCGAAGCGACTTTCGGCGCCGGCCGCGGACGCTCGCCGTTGTTCTACATGACTCTCTCCACAGGCATCGGCGGCGGAATCTACGCCGATGGTAGGATCTGGCGCGGCGCCGACGGCTGGGCGGGCGAGATCGGGCATTTGACCATCCGGCCCGATGGACCCGAGTGTCTCTGTAAAGCGCGCGGCTGCTTCGAGCGCATGTGCTGCGGCCTCTGGATGGAGCGCGATTACGGGAAGACCGCGAAAGAACTGCTCCGCGACCCGGGTTTCGTCGCGCAGTATGTCGTCAATCTCGCCCTGGGTCTGAAGGCATGTATCATGTTATTGAATCCGTCGCGCATCGTGATTGGAGGCGGCATCAGTAACGCAGGGGATGCGTTATTCGGGCCGCTGCGCGAGGAGCTTGGCCGTCAGATTACCGATTGGTCGGGTGCACGAGTGGACGTAATGCCGGCGGCGCTGGGTGACGATAGCGTGCTTTACGGCGCGCTGGCGCTGGCCCAAACATTGACATGAACTTTCCCGCAGAATACAAAACCGAGCTTCTGAAAGCCCTGGACACGGTCGACCTCGGCCGCGTCAACCAGGCGATTGAACTGTTCAAAGACGCGCGCGCCCAGGGCCGCCACATTTTCGTGTGCGGCAACGGCGGCAGCGCATCCACAGCATCGCACTTTGCGTGCGACATCGTAAAAGGCGCGAGTTACAACCGCGGCCAGCGTTTCCGCATCATGGCGCTCACCGATCAGCTCGCGACGATCACGGCTTACGCCAACGACGTGAGCTACGACTCCGTGTTCGTCGAACAGCTTCGCAACTTCGCCCAGCCGGGCGACCTGGTGATGGGGATCAGCGGCTCCGGCAATTCGCCCAACGTGATCCGCGCGCTCGAATACGCCAACTCCATCGGCTGCCGAACCATCGCGCTCACCGGCCGCGACGGCGGCAAACTCGCCCCCCTCGCCCAACTCAGCATCGACGTAGCCGCCCCCCACATGGGCCGCATCGAAGACGCGCACATGGTGATCTGCCACATGATCGCGTACTGCTTTATGGAGGAGAAGTAGGAGAGGAAGAGGTTGTTAGGCAGCACTGGCCTGTGAAGTGAGTCGTGAGTCTATGGGAACGAGCGGTCTGTCCGTCCCCGGATGACGCACTTGGTGTACGATCGTCATTCCCTTCAAGCAGGGACCTGGTGACCCAGTATCCGTAGTGTCAAAATGGACGATCTCCATGACCGAAGACGTGACGGATCTCTTTCAACGCTATCGAGACTGCATACGCGGAATTTGGAATACGTACTTTTGGCGATACCCAGAGCGCCGGAACTGGGATTCCATTGCAGTCTACGAGAGGCTTAAATCAAGTGTATTTCAGGCTTTTGTTCTAGAGAGTTTAACCGAAAACTGCTCGTGTGAGCCTGCAAGCTCTCGTAAGTTTCTCGTTGTGCCAAATATACCTGATGAGAAGGGCGATTGTGTCGCGACTGCGCCTGTCCCGCGAGGTGAGACAAACAATTAAGACATTGCTTACCGTTCGATGATAAGTCGTTCCCTCGGATCGGGCAATCGAATTATGCTGGCGGTG
>Ga0335071_10002430_pt1 | contig 19943 bp, 22 predicted proteins | sample Lox_Sample_15_FD_206724 | JGI IMG/M metagenome (GOLD analysis project Ga0335071, IMG submission 206724) | Soil microbial communities from Loxahatchee National Wildlife Refuge, Florida, United States - Lox_Sample_1.5 | ecosystem: Environmental > Terrestrial > Soil > Wetlands | place: USA...
CGGCGTCGGCTTCGCGCTCGCGAGCGCGGCGCTGTGGCACGTGGTCGACGTCGAGCGCCGGCCGCTCGCCGCGCCATGAGCGCCGGGAGGCCACCGCCCGCGGCGGGGCCCGGCGCCGCCGGCGGCGCGCCGGAGCCGCGCGGCGCGCTCGTGCCGCCGTTCCACACCAGCCTGATCGCGCGCCGCGCCGGCGAGCTCGCGCGCGGCGGTCGCGAGATCATCCCGATGCACTTCGGCCAGCCGACCGCCGGCACGCCGCCGGCGGCGCGCGCGGCGGCGTTCGCGGCGCTCGAGGCCGACCCGGTCGGCTACGTCGAGTCGCGCGAGCTGGTGGCGCGCATCGCGCGCCACTACCGCGACGCCTACGGCCTCGAGGTCGCGCCGGCGCGCATCCTGCTGACCGCCGGCGCGAGCGCGGCGCTGGTGGCGCTGTTCGCGGCGCTGTTCGAGGCCGGCGACCGCATCGCGCTCGGCCGGCCCGGCTACCCGGCGTACCGCAACGCGCTCCAGGCGCTCGGCCGCGTCGCGGTCGAGATCGACTGCGACCCGGCGGCCGGCTACCGGCTGACCGCCGCGGCGCTGGCCGCGGCCGCCGGGCCGCTGCACGGCGTCGTGGTCGCGAGCCCCGCGAACCCGACCGGCGCGATGCTCGGCCGCGCCGAGCTCGCGGCGCTCGCGGCGGTGTGCCGCGAGCGCGCGCTGGCGCTGATCTCGGACGAGATCTACCACGGTATCAGCTACGGCGAGCGCGCCGTGTCGGCGCTCGAGGTCGATGCGCAGGCGATCGTCGTCAACAGCTTCTCGAAGCTCTACCGCATGCCCGGCTGGCGGCTCGGCTGGCTGGTGGTGCCCGAGTCGATCGCGGCGCGCCTCTCGGCCTACGTCGTCAACTTCTTCCTGACCCCGCCGACCATCGCCCAGTACGCGGCGCTTGCGGTCTTCGACGAGCCCGCGGAACTCGCGGCGGCGGTCGCCGACTACCGCCGCAACCGCGACCTCCTGATCGGGGCGCTCGCCGCCGCGGGCATCACCCGGGTCGCGCCCCCGGACGGCGCCTTCTACCTGTACGCCGACGTCGGCCACCTGACCCTGGACAGCTTCGCCTTCTGCCGGCGGCTGCTCGAGGAGACCGGCATCGCGACCGCCCCGGGCATCGACTTCGACACGCTGCGGGGCGGGCGCTTCCTCAGGCTGTCGTTCGCGCTCCGGCCGGCCGAGGTCGAGCGCGCCGTGGCGCTGCTCGGACCCTGGCTGGCGCGACAGGCGCCGCTGTAGAAACCCCTATTCCGGCGCGGCGCGGCATCTGCGGATGCCCCGGGCGGCGTTCGCGGGCTAGCATTAACCGCTCCCCCGGGGGCTAGCCGGAGTACGCCATGAGCGAAGCCAGCACACGCAAACTGATGGAAGACCTGCGCACCGTGGTCGCCGACGCCGAGGCGCTCCTCTCGGCCACCGCGCACGACGCGAGCGAGAAGGCGCGCGACGCGCGCGAGCGCGCCACCGGCTCCGTCGAGCAGGCGCGCAAGCGCCTCGAGGAGCTCGAGGAGGACCTGCGCAAGCGTGCCCAGGCGGCCGCCGACGACGCCGGCCGCTACGTCAAGGACAACCCCTGGCAGTCGATCGGCATCGCCGCCGCGGTCGGGGTCGTCGTCGGCCTGATCCTCGGCCGGCGCTGAGCCATGGCTCCGGCCGAGGCCGAGACGGGCCTGTTCGCGTCGCTGCGGCGCATGCTGGCGACGCTGATCGCGCTCGCCCAGACGCGCCTCGAGCTGGTCGGCGTCGAGATCGAGGAGCAGATCGCGCACGCCGCCTCGGTGCTCTTCTGGTCGATCGCGGCGATGTTCTTCCTGTCGATGAGCGTGCTGCTGCTCGCGCTGATGGTCGTGATCGCGTTCTGGGACGTGCACCGGCTGCTGGCCGCCGGGCTCGTGACCGCGACCTTCGCGCTGGCGGCGCTGTTGGCGGCGCTGGTCGCGCGCCACCGGCTCAGGACGCGGCCGCGCCTGCTCGCGACGCTCGCCAGCGAGTTCGAGCGCGATGCCGCGGCGCTCGAGGGCGACGCGCCGTGAGCCATCACCGACACGAGGTCGCCGCGCGCCGCGAGGCGCTCAGGGCGCGCAGCGCGCGGTTGCGCCGCTCGCTGGCTGCGGACGCGGGCGCGCTCGGCGAGCGCTTCGCGCTCGCCGACCGGGTCGTGGCGCTGGCGCGCTCCGACGCCGGGCGCCTGCTGTTCATCGGTGGCGCCGCGGCGCTCCTGTTCGGGCGGCCACGCCGGCTGCTCAGCCTCGCGCTCAAGGCGCTGGCGCTGTGGCCGGTCGTGGTGCCGCTCGTGCCGCACGTGAAGCGGCTGCTCGCCGGGCGCAGCCGCGGCGAGGCTTCCGCTTAGCACCCGAATCGGGCATCGTGCCGGCCCATGTCTGCCGCTCCCGCCGCTCCCGCGTCGCTGCGCGTCGCCGTCGTGCCGGTGACGCCCTTCCAGCAGAACTGCTCGGTGATCTGGGATCCCGCGACGCTGAAGGGCGCGATCGTCGATCCGGGCGGTGACCTCGACGCGGTGCTCGGCGTGCTGCGCCGCGAGGGCGTGACGCTCGAGAAGATCCTGCTGACGCACGCCCACATCGACCATGCCGGCGCGACCGCCGAGCTCAAGCGCCGCACCGGCGTGCCGATCGAGGGCCCGCACGAGGGCGACCGCTTCTGGATCGAGGGGCTGCTGGACCAGGGGCGGATGTTCGGCATCAAGAGCGAGGGCGCCTTCGAGCCGGACCGCTGGCTCGTCGACGGCGACCGGGTCGCGCTCGGCAGCACCGAGCTCGAGGTGCGCCACTGCCCGGGCCACACGCCCGGGCACGTGGTGTTCTTCCACGCGCCGAGCCGCTTCGCGATCGTCGGCGACGTGCTGTTCCAGGGCTCGATCGGCCGCACCGACTTTCCGGGCGGCGACCACGCGACGCTGATCCGCTCGATCCGCGGCAAGCTGTTCCCGCTCGGCGACGACGTGCGCTTCCTGCCCGGCCATGGCCCGCTGTCGTCGTTCGGCGACGAGCGCCGCGCCAACCCGTACGTCTCGGACGCGGCGGTCCGCGGCCGCTGACGCCGGCCGTCGCGCAACTCTGTGATCGCGCTCGCACTCGCGCGCCGCGCGGGCGTGCGCTCGTCACGGATGGCGGGCGGCGGTCGCGGCATCCTTGCAGCCATGGATGACACCATGGTTCTGCCTGCGTCCGAGCTGAAGAAGCCGCTGCCGCTCGTCCCGGCGCTGGCGGCGGCGGCGGTGCTCGCCGTCGCGTCGGCGGGGTTCTTCTCCTACCAGTCGCACCAGCGCGCCGAGCTGCTGGCCGCCGCGACGGCGAACAGCGAGCAGGCGAGCGCCGCACTCGCCCGGGCCAACGACCGCGTGCACGCGCTCGAGCAGGAACTCGCGACCAAGAAGACCGAGCTGGCGAGCGCGCTCAGGACGCTGCCGGTCGAGGTCAGCTTCCACGTCGGCGAGCCGGGCACCGGCTTCGTCGCGCACTTCGAGAACACCTCGACGGCGCCGATGCGCCTCAACGTCGAGCCGCGCCGCGCCCGCACCGGCGAGTACGGCCGCTTCGAGGTGACGATCCCGGCGGAAAGCTCGGCCGAGCTCGCCGAGAAGCAGGGCTGGGCGTTCCGCAGCGGCGACACGCTGACGGTGTCGTCGGGCGACTTCCGCCCGGTCTCGCTCGCGGTCCCCTGAGGGCCCCGCCGCCGGCGCCCGCCGGCCCGCCCGCACCGTTCGACCCGCGCGCGGCGCTCAGGCGCCGATGCGCCAGTAGTGGTCGATCAACAGCGCCGCGAACAGGAACCCGAGGTAGCTGATCGACCAGCGGAAGGTGCGCATCGGCAGATCGCTGCGGCCGGTGCGGTACAGGCGCCACGCGTAGCCGAGGAACACGGCGTTCAGCACCAGCGCCGCGACGATGTAGATGAGTCCGCTCATGCCGGTCAGCCACGGCAGCACCGTCACCAGCGCGAGCAGCACCGTGTACAAGAGGATGTGCAGGCGCGTCAGCTCGACGCCGTAGGCCACCGGCATCATCGGCACGCCGACCTTCGCGTACTCCTCGCGGCGCGCGATCGCGAGCGCCCAGAAGTGCGGCGGCGTCCAGGCGAAGATGATCAGGAACAGGAGCAGCGCGTTCGGGTCGACGCTGTTGCTGACCGCCGCCCAGCCGAGCACGGGCGGCGCCGCGCCGGCGGCGCCGCCGATGACGATGTTCTGCGGCGTCGCGCGCTTCAGCCACACCGTGTAGACGATCGCGTAGCCGATCAGCGAGCTGAACGTCAGCAGTGCCGTCAGCGGGTTCACCAGCACGGTCAGGATCAGCATCGACGCGACCGCCAGCGCGAACGCGAAGCCGAGCGCCTGCGCCTCGCTGACCGCGCCGCTCGGCAGCGGCCGGTGCTTGGTGCGCGCCATCTCGCTGTCGATGCGCTGGTCGATCACGTGGTTGATGGCGGCGGCCGAGGCCGCGGCCAGCCAGATGCCGAGCGGTCCGAGCAGCAGCTTGTCGAGCGGCGGCAGGCCCGGCACGGACAGGAACACGCCGACCACCGCCGTGAACGAGATCAGCAGCACGACCCGCGGCTTGGTGAGCTCGAGGTACTTGCGCCAGCCGGCCACCGGGGCGGCGACGGAACGGCTGTCGGTGCGGGACGTCATCGGGACCATCCGGGGACCTCGCCCGGCCGGCGGGCCGGGGGCGCGCAGCCTAGCACGAACCCGACGGCCTCAGGCCGACCGGGGCGGCGCCGACGAGCGGCGCCCGCCCGCGGCCGTGAAGCCGATCTCGGGGCCTGCAGGCCACAGCTGGCGCAGCAGCGCGGCGGTCGCGAGCAGCAAGAGCGCCGCGCCGCCGTTGTGGGCGGTGCCGAGCGCGAGCGGGAAGCCCCGCCAGATGAGGTTCACCCCGATCAGCCACTGCAGCGCCAGCGCGCCGCCGACCGCGGCGGCGGCGATGCGCACCCCGGGCGTCTGCGCCCGCCGCCAGGCGGTCGCGGCGAGCGCGGCCAGCAGCACGCCGGCCAGCACCGCGCCGAGCCGGTGGCTGAACTGGATCGCGGTCCGCGCCGGCGCCGCCAGCACGCCGCCCTCGTAGTCGCGGCCCAGCCCGCGCCACAGCACGAACGCCTCGCGAAAGTCCGTCCGCGGCAGGTAGCTGCCCTGGCAGGTCGGGAAGTCGGGGCAGGCGACCGCCGCGTAGTTGGTGCTGGTCCAGCCGCCGAGCAGGATCTGCAGCACCAGCGCCGCGAACGCCGCGAGCGCCAGCCGGCGCACCGGACGCTCGGCGGCCTTGACGTCGCGGCGCGCCGGCGCGAGCGACAGCCACCACAAGAGCACCATCGTCGTCAGCCCGCCGACGAGGTGCAGCGTCACGACCAGCGGCACCACCAGCAGCGTCACCGTGTACGCGCCGAGCGCCGCCTGCACCAGCACCACGCCGAGCACCACGAGCGGCAGCGCGCGCGGCTGCGCCGGGTCGCGCCGGTTCCAGAGCGAATAGGCGGCGAGGCCGAGCACCACGAGCAGCAGGATGCCTGCGATGTAGCGATGCACCATCTCGTGCATCGCCTTCTGGTAGTTGAACGGCCGCGAGGGATAGGCGGCATTGGCGCTGTCGACGCTGCCGGCCACCTGCGCCGGGTGCAGCTGGCCGTAGCAGCCCGGCCAGTCCGGGCAGCCGAGCCCGGCATCGGTGAGCCGGACCCAGGCACCGACCACCACCACGATCAGCGCGCACGCCGCGCCCAAGAGTGCCGCGCGGCGGAACCAGCGCATGGAGTTCGACGTCGTCAACGCTTCTCAATCCGGGAGCCGCCCGCCGCGGGGCGCCGGCGAGTGTCGCGCTTTCCCGGCGGCGACGCTACCCCCGCGCGGGAGCGTCCTTGGCGAGCAGCGCGACCGCCGCGCGCGCGACCTCGCTGAAGTGGCCGCGGCCGCCGCGCCAGACCTCGACGATCTGCCGCAGCATCCGCGGCTCCCAGAAGCGTCGCAGGTGCGATGCGACCTCGGCGGGCGCCTGCTCCGGGCCGCTGGCCGGCGCGAAGAAGTTCGCGATGTCGTTGACCATGTCGACCAGGTGCTCGGCATCCATACGCGGTCGCTCTCCGTCGTCCGGCTCAGGCGGGCGTGGTCGAGGGCTTGTGCGACGGCTGGCGCGCGTCGCGGTCCTGCCGGTAGCGCTCCTGCCAGTCGAGCGGCCGGTCGACCTTGACGACCTGCACCGCGGTGACCTTGTACTCCGGGCAGTTGGTCGCCCAGTCGGAGTTCTCGGTCGTGACCACGTTGGCGCCGGACTCGGGGAAGTGGAAGGTCGTGTAGACGACGCCCGGCTGGACGCGCTCGGTGACGGTCGCGCGCAGCACGGTCTCGCCGGCGCGGCTCGTGATGCCGACCCAGTCGCCGTCCTCGATGCCGCGGTGCTCCGCGTCGTGCGGGTGGATCTCGAGCCGGTCCTCGCTGTGCCAGACGACGTTGTGCGTGCGCCGCGTCTGCGCGCCGACGTTGTACTGGGTGAGGATGCGGCCGGTCGTCAGCAGCAGCGGGAAGCGCGCGCCGGTGCGCTCGCGCGTCGCCACGTACTCGGTGACGTAGAACCGGCCCTTGCCGCGCACGAACTCGCCGATGTGCATCGTCGGCGTGCCGTCCGGCGCCTCGGCGTTGCAGGGCCACTGGATGCTGCCGAGCCGGTCGATCTTGTCGAAGCTGACGCCGGTGAAGGTCGGCGTCAGGCGCGCGATCTCGTCCATGATCTGGGACGGGTGGTCGTAGTGCATCGGGTAGCCGAGCGCGTTCGACAGCCGCATCGTCACCTCCCAGTCGGCGAGCCCGCCGAGCGGCTCGATGACCTTGCGCACTCGCGACACGCGCCGCTCGGCGTTGGTGAAGGTGCCGTCCTTCTCGAGGAACGACGAGCCGGGCAGCAGCACGTGCGCGAACTTCGCGGTCTCGCACATGAAGATGTCCTGCACCACCAGGCATTCGAGCGAGGTCAGCGCGTCGACGACGTGCTGCGTGTTGGGGTCGGACTGCGCGATGTCCTCGCCCTGCACGTACAGCGCGCGGAACGTGCCGTCGAGCGCCGCCTCGAACATGTTCGGGATCCTCAGACCCTGCTCGGCGCGCAGCGTCACGCCCCACTCGGCCTCGAAGCTGTGGCGCACCGCGCCGTCCGACACGTGCCGGTAGCCCGGGAACTCGTGCGGGAACGAGCCCATGTCGCACGAGCCCTGCACGTTGTTCTGGCCGCGCAGCGGGTTGACGCCGACGCCCTCGCGCCCGAGGTTGCCGGTCGCCATCGCAAGATTGGCGATGCCGAGCACCATGGTGCTGCCCTGGCTGTGCTCGGTCACGCCGAGGCCGTAGTAGATCGCGCCGTTCGGCGCGTTCGCGTAGATGCGCGCCGCGGCGCGCAGCGTCGTCGCCGGCACCGTGGTGATCGACTCGGTCGCCTCCGGCGAGTTCTTCGGGTCGGCGACGAAGTCGCGCCAGCGCTGGAACGAGGCCGGCTCGCAGCGCGCGGCGACGAAGTCCTCCTTGACCAGGCCCTCGGTCACGATCACGTGCGCGAGCGCGTTGATCACCGCGACGTTGGTGCCGGGGCGCAGCTGCAGGTGCGCCGCGGCCTCGATGTGCGGCGTGCGCACCAGCGGGATGACGCGCGGGTCGACCACGATCAGCTTCGCGCCCTGCCGCAGCCGGCGCTTCAGCTGCGAGGCGAACACCGGGTGCGCATCGGTGGGGCTCGCGCCGATCAGCAGCACGACGTCGGCCTTCATCACCGAGGTGAACGCCTGCGTGCCGGCCGACTCGCCCAGCGTCGCCTTGAGGCCGTAGCCGGTCGGCGAGTGGCAGACGCGCGCGCAGGTGTCGACGTTGTTGTTGCCGAAGGCGGCGCGCACCAGCTTCTGCACCAGGAAGGTCTCCTCGTTGGTGCAGCGCGAGGAGGTGATGCCGCCGATCGAGTCGCGGCCGTACTTGGCCTGGATGCGCTTGAACTCGCGCGCCGCGTGGCCGATCGCCTCGTCCCAGCTGACCTCGCGCCAGGGGTCGGAGATTCTGGCGCGGATCATCGGCTTCGTGATGCGGTCCGGGTGGGTCGCGTAGCCGTAGGCGAAGCGGCCCTTGACGCAGGCGTGGCCCTGGTTCGCGTGGCCGTCGCGGTTCGGCACCATGCGCACGACCTCGCCGTCGGCGACCTCGGCCTTGAGCGAGCAGCCGACGCCGCAGTAGGCGCAGGTGGTGGTCACCGCCTGCGTCGGCCTCGGCGCCGCCAGCAGCGTCTTCTCGGACAGCGCCGCGGTCGGGCAGGCCTCGACGCAGGCGCCGCAGGAGACGCACTCGGAGTCGACGAAGGGCTCGGCCTGGCTGGCCGCGATCTGCGAGGCGAGGCCGCGGCCGGACACCGTCAGCGCGAGCGTGCCCTGGGTCTCGTCGCAGGCGCGCACGCAGCGCGAGCAGACGATGCAGAGCTCGGGGTTGAAGTTGAAGTACGGGTTGGACCCGTCCTGGCGGAACTCGACCGCGGCCGCGGCGTGGGTCGCCGCCGGCGGGCGGCGGTCGCTGTGCAGGTAGGGGCTGCCGGTGACGCCGTGCAGCGCGGCCATGTCCTGCAGCTCGCAGTGGTCCTCGGCGGGGCAGCCCTCGCACTCGAGCGGGTGCTCGGAGACGTACAGCTCGACCACGCCCTTGCGCAGCTGGTGCAGCTTGTCGCTCTCGGTCCGGACCTTCATGCCGTCGGCGACCAGCGTCGTGCACGAGGCCGGGTAGCCCTTGCGGCCCTCGATCTCCACGAGGCACAGCCGGCAGGAGCCGAAGGCCTTGAGGCTGTCGGTGGCGCACAGCTTCGGCACGCTGACGCCGGCGAGCGCCGCGGCGCGCATCACCGAGGTGCCGTCCGGCACCGACAGCGCGCGGCCGTCGATCTCGATGCTGACCATCCGGGTCGCATCCGAGGCCGGAGTGCCGAGGTCGTTGTGGTCGATGGAGTACATGCGGGTGTGTCCCTCGTGTGCCGGTGCGGCTCAGTGCCGGCCGCGCGGCGCGAAATCTTCCGGGAAGTGCTTCAGGGCGCTCTGCACCGGGAACGGCGCCATGCCGCCGAGCCCGCACAGCGACCCCTGGATCATCGTCTCGCACAGCTCCTCGAGGAGCCGGCGCTGCTCGGCCGGCTGCGCGCCGGCCAGCAGGTTGTCGATGACGTTGACCCCGCGGCTCGAGCCGATGCGGCACGGCGTGCACTTGCCGCAGGACTCGATCGCGCAGAACTCGAACGCGTAGCGCGCCATGCGCGCCATGTCGACCGTGTCGTCGAAGGCGACGATGCCGCCGTGGCCGAGCATCGCGCCGATCGCCGCCAGCGACTCGTAGTCGAGCGGCGTGTCGAACTGCGAGGCCGGCACGTAGGCGCCGAGCGGGCCGCCGATCTGCACCGCCCTGAGCGGCCGGCCGGAGACCGAGCCGCCGCCGTAGTCCTCCAGCACCTCGCGCAGCGTCACGCCGAAGGCGCGCTCGACCAGGCCGCCGCGCTTGAGGTTGCCCGCCAGCTGCAGCGGGATCGTGCCCAGCGAGCGGCCGACGCCGAACTGCTTGTAGTACTCGGCGCCGCGCTCGAGTATCACCGGCACGGTGGCCAGCGAGATCACGTTGTTGACGATCGTCGGCGCGCCGAACAGGCCCTTGATCGCCGGCAGCGGCGGCCTGACGCGCACCTCGCCGCGGCGGCCCTCGAGGCTCTCGAGCATCGAGGTTTCCTCGCCGCAGATGTAGGCGCCGGCGCCGACGCGCACGCCGAGCTCGAAGCGCCGGCCGCTGCCCCGGATGCTGGCGCCGAGGTAGCCCGCGGCGTGCGCCGCGGCGATCGCGGTCCTGAGCGCGGCGATCGACTCCGGGTACTCGACGCGGCAGTAGATGTAGCCCTGGGTCGCGCCGACCGCGAGGCCCGCGATCGTCATGCCCTCGACCAGCGACAGCGGGTCGCCTTCCATCAGCATTCGGTCGGCGAAGGTGCCGGAGTCGCCCTCGTCGGCGTTGCAGGTCACGTACTTCTGCGGCGCGGCCTGGTCGAGCACCGTCTTCCACTTGATGCCGGTCGGGAAGGCCGCGCCGCCGCGGCCGCGCAGCCCCGAGTCGGCGACTTCCTTGACGACCTCGGCGGGGCTCATCGCGAGCGCGCGCTCGAGGCCGCGGTAGCCGCCGTGCGCGACGTAGTCGGCCACCGAGGCCGGATCGACGATGCCGACGCGGGCGAAGGTGAGGCGCTGCTGGCTCTTGAGATAGGGGTGCTCGTCGACGACGCCGAGGCGCAGCGGGTGGGCCGCGCCCTCGAGGAGGCCAGCGGCGAGGAGCGCGGGCACGTCGGCGGCGCCGACCGGGCCGTAGCCGATGCGCCCGGCCGGGGTCGCGACCTCGATGAGCGGCTCGAGCCAGAAGAGTCCGCGCGATCCGGTGCGCACGATCTCGGCTCTGCCGCCCGCACGGGCGGCGAGTGCCGTCGCGACCTCGTCGGCGCCGACCGAGCAGGCGGTCGCGTCCTTGGGCACGTAGATCTTGATCGCCATCACTGCGCGCCCCGCCGGGCGGTGAGGGCGTCGAAGCGCTCCGGCGTCACGTTGCCGTGCATGCGGCCATCGATCCGGACCGACGGCCCGGTGGCGCAGTTGCCGAGGCAGTAGACCGCCTCGAGCGTCACGGCGCCGTCGGCGCTGGTCTCGTCGAAGGCGACGCCGAGGCGCGCCTGCGCGTGCGCCTCGAGCGCCGCGCCGCCGCGCGCCTGGCAGGCCTCGGCGCGGCAGACCTGCACGACGCGACGGCCCTGCGGCGACGTGCGAAAGTAGTGGTAGAAGGTAACGACGCCGTGGACCTCGGCGCGCGACAGGTTGAGGCCGGCCGCGATCTCCGGGATCGCCGCCGGCGGGATGTGGCCAAGGGCGTCTTGGACGGCGTGCAGCACGACGAGCAGGGGCCCCGGCTCCTGGCCGAAGCGCTGGATCGCCGACTCCACCGCCGCATGCGCGCGGGCATCGAGGCTGGACACTGCAAACCCCCTTGGAACGAGCCGAACAGGATACCCGCAGGTCCCCGCCGATCGTCACGAAACACCGCTAACATACAATATATCAGCGCTCGGACCAGTCAAAAGGCGCCGCTTTCCATCGTGAAAAGAATAGGCATTCTCGGAGGTTCCAGCGACCAGGCGACGGCCGAGTACTACCGGCGCCTGAACCTCGGGGTGAACCGCCGCCTCGGTGGTTGGAACACCGCCGAAGTGCTCATCAGTTCGATGAACTTTGCGCTCTCCGAGGACTGGGTGCGTCGCGGCGACTGGGATGCTGCGGCGCAATATCTTGCCGGCCGGGCCGCGGCGCTCGAGCGGGCCGGCGCCGACTTTCTGCTCTGCGTGTCGAACACGCTGCACCGGGTCGCCGACCGGTTCACGGCACCGCTCACGATTCCGTTCCTGCACATCGTGGATCCGACGGCGGCCGCGATCGGCGCCAGAGGACTCAAGCGCGTGGGTCTGCTTGGCACCAAGCCCGTGATGGCCACCGACTTCATCCGGCGCCGCTACGCCGAGCGCTTCGGGATCGAGATCCTGGTGCCGCCGCCGGCGGACCAGGACGAGCTCGACCGCATCATCTTCGACGAGCTCTGCCGCGGCCGCTTCCTGCCGGAGGCGAAGGCCCGCTACCTCGCGTGCGTCGATGCGCTGATGACGCGCGGCGCCGCCGGCGTGATTCTCGGCTGCACGGAGATTCCGCTCCTGATCGGCCAGCACGACCGTCCGGCGGTGCCGATGTTCGACACCGTGCAGCTGCACGTCGACGCGGCGCTCGAGCTCGCGCTCGCGTGACACACGCCGACACCGGCTGACACGAACCGGACGCGCCGGAACGCGCCCGCCGCCGCGTGTTGCGCCGGCTGTTGCAATATCGCGCGCCGCATAGTTGAATGATTCCCGATTCGACGGCACCCGTCCGATGAATTGGTGCGCTGCGGAAACAATTTCCGTGCGCCCCAAACGCCGGCGGGGGGCAGGTCGCCAGAACCCGGGCCCACTCACTGATCGACGTTGAGGGTGCTTATGTTGGCGTTCGTGGCGGGATGTCTCTTGCTGATCGCGCTGATCGTCGCGGCGGTGCGCCGCGGCGTCGATCTGATCATCGGCGTGGCGCTCGGCCTCGGCCTCGCCGGCACGGCCGCGGCGATCGCCCCGGCGATCAACCTCCACAAGATCCCGCCCTGGCTGCCGGCGCTGCCGTTCGCGTGCGTGGCGCTGACGCTGTTCTTCTTCGGCGGACTCGCCTGGTGGTGGGGGCGCGATCGCTGAACGTTGCGAGAAAGTCCGCTTGCGGACACCGAGATCAGGCCGCCGCGCTGGTGCGGGACGGCCGACGCCGGCAGCCCGGCTGCGGCGGTGGTAGAGGTGGTGACAGTCAACGGTGAGTGCGAGAGCGAGGATCGACCACGGCGTCCGTTCGAGGCTGACCGCAGCATCTCGCCGCCGAACCGTTTCCGAACGCAGCACCGCGACGCCTGCCGTCGACACCGCGCGCGGTGCCGATCGCCGGCCGGCTGGCCCGCAGCTCTGCGCGCACCGACTGCTCATTGCGAACGGAGACGACTAGTCACGCCACACGGCCAGCAATTCAGCGGCCCGCGCACCGACCAAGGCGTCGGTCGCCGGGCATCGGGGGGTGCAGCATGAAGTGTTTCTACTACCTGTCGCCGACGCTCGCGAGCACCGAGCAGATCTCCGAGGATCTGCACACGGTCGGCATCAAGGACTTCTACATCCACGTGGTGTCGAAGGACGAGTCCGGGCTGCGGCAGCACCACATTCACTCGTCCAACTACCTCGAGACGCTGGACGTGATCCGGGTCGGCCTGATCGGCGCGTTCGTCGGCTTCACCGCCGGCCTGGTCGGCGTCGAGATGCTGCGCTACTTCGAGCCCTTCGGCCCGGGCGTGCCGAACATGGTGTACGCCGCGATCGTGTTCGTGGCGACGATGTTCGGCGCCTGGGAGGGCGGCCTGATCGGCATCGGCGCCGAGAACAAGAAGCTCGAGCGCTTCCACGACGACCTCGAGGCCGGCCGCTACCTGATCCTGATCTACGCCCGCAGGGAGCAGGACGAGAAGGTCCGCGCGATGATGGAGCAGAAGCACACCGAGGCCGAGCTGGTGGCCGCCGACCGCTACTTCCTGAACCCCTTCGCCCGCATCACGCGTCCGTCCGCCGCGGGCCAGCCAGGCGCGAAAGCGCTGCAGAAGGGCTGAGGCCATGGCGCTCGCAGTCATCCTGGTCCTGCTGGTCGTCGGCACCGTCCTGTTCCACGTCCTGAGCCCGTGGTGGTTCACGCCGATCGCCTCGAACTGGTCGATGATGGACGACACCGTGAAGCTCACCTTCTGGGTGACCGGCATCGTGTTCGTCGCCGTGAACCTGTTCATGGTGTACGCGATCGTCAAGTACCGGCACCGCAAGGAGCAGAAGGCGCTCTACAAGCCGGAGGACAACCGGCTCGAGTGGATCCTGACGGTCGTGACCACGGTCGGCGTCGCGCTGCTGCTGACGCCGGGGCTGTTCGTCTGGGCCAAGTTCGTCACGGTGCCTGCCGACGCCACCGAGGTCGAGGTCCTCGGCCAGCAGTGGAACTGGAGCTACCGCCTGCCCGGCAAGGACGGCACGCTCGGCGCCAGCGACGCGGCGCTGATCTCGGCCGACAACCCCTTCGGCCTAGACCCGAAGGACGCGCGCGGCCAGGACGACGTGCTGATCGCGAGCCCCGAGCTGCACCTGCCGGTCAACAAGCCGGTCAAGATCCTGCTGCGCTCGCGCGACGTCTCGCACCAGTTCGCGGTGCCGCAGTTCCGCGTCAAGATGGACATGGTCCCGGGCATGGTCACGTACTTCTGGTTCACGCCGACCAAGGTCGGCGCGTACAACGTGCTGTGCGAGCAGCTGTGCGGCCTGGCGCACTTCGCGATGCGCGGCCGGGTGGTGGTCGACGACGAGGCGGCCTACCAGGCGTGGCTCGCGAGCCAGCCGACGTTCGCGCAGACGCGCGCCGAGGTCGCGGGCGACCCGGCGGCGGGCGCGGCGCTGTACGCCGTCTGCAGCGCCTGCCACGGCGCGCAGGGCCAGGGCAACCCGGCGATGAACGCGCCCAAGCTCGCGCACCAGGCCGGCTGGTACCTGTCGCGGCAGCTCAGGAACTTCAAGGCGGGCGTGCGCGGCGCCGACAGCAAGGACGTCTACGGCCAGCAGATGAGCCCGATGGCGGCGACGCTCGCCGACGAGACCGCGATCCGCAACGTCGTCGCCTACATCGCGACGCTGCCCGACGAGCGGCCGGCCTCGAGCGTGCACGGCGACGCCGCGCACGGCCAGGCGCTGTACGGCACCTGCGCCGCCTGCCACGGCACCGCCGGCCAGGGCATCTGGGCGACGAACGCGCCGCGCCTCGCCGGCATGAGCGACTGGTACCTGGCGCGTCAGCTCGGCAACTTCCAGCACGGCGTGCGCGGCACGCACCTGCAGGACTTCGCCGGTGCGCAGATGGCGCAGCTCGCGGCGGCGCTGCGCGACGAGCGCGCCGTCAACGACGTCGTCGCCTACCTCGCGACGCTGCCATGAACCACGAGACCACGCCCCGCCCGGGCCGCGCCGCGGCGGGCACGCTGACAAGGAGAAGCTGATGGCCTACGTAGCGTTGGCGGACCGCGACCATGCGCTCCACGACCCGCAGACCTTCGTCACGAAGTACATCTGGAGCCAGGACCACAAGGTCATCGCCATCCAGTACGCGGTCACGGCGATCGCGATCGGGCTCGTGGCGCTCGTGCTGTCGATGATCATGCGCCTGCAGCTCGGCTTCCCGCACACGTTCTCGCTGATCGCCCCGAACGACTACTACCAGGCGGTCACGATGCACGGGATGATCATGGTGATCTACCTGCTGACCGCGCTGTTCCTGGGCGGCTTCGGCAACTACCTGATCCCGCTGATGTGCGGCGCGCGGGACATGGTGTTCCCGTACATGAACATGCTGAGCTTCTGGGTCTACCTGCTCGCGGTGCTGGTGCTGGTGGCCGGCTTCTTCCTGCCCGGCGGCCCGACCGGCGCCGGCTGGACGCTGTATCCGCCGCAGGCGATCTCGAACGGCACGCCCGGCGCGAGCTGGGGCATCATCTGCATGCTGCTGTCGCTCGCGATCTTCATCGTCGCCTTCACGATGGGCGGCCTCAACTACGTGACCACGGTGCTGCAGGCGCGCTGCCGCGGCATGACGCTGATGCGGATGCCGCTGTCGGTGTGGGGCATCTTCATGGCGACGATCCTGGGCCTGCTCGCCTTCCCGGCGCTGTTCGTGTCGGCGATCATGATGGCGCTCGACGCCACCGTCGGCACCAGCTTCTTCATGCCGGCGGTCGTCTCGATGGGCAAGGCGCCGGTGCACCACGGCGGCAGCCCGCTCCTGTTCCAGCACCTGTTCTGGTTCTTCGGCCACCCGGAGGTCTACATCGTCGCGCTGCCGGCCTTCGGCATCGTCTCGGACCTCCTGAGCACGCACGCGCGGCGGCACATCTTCGGCTACCGGATGATGGTCTGGGCGATCCTCGCGATCGGCTGCCTCAGCTTCGTCGTCTGGGCGCACCACATGTATGTCAGCGGCATGAACCCGTACTTCGGGTTCTTCTTCGCGACCACGACGCTGATCATCGCGGTGCCGACGGCGCTCAAGGTCTACAACTGGGTGCTGACGCTGTGGCGCGGCGACATCCACCTGACGGTGCCGATGCTGTTCGCGATCGGCTTCATCTTCACCTTCACGCACGGCGGCCTGACGGGCCTGTTCCTCGGCAACGTCACGGTCGACGTGCCGCTGTCGGCCACCTACTTCGTGGTGGCGCACTTCCACATGGTGATGGGCGTGTCGCCGATCATGGTGGTGTTCGGCGCGATCTATCACTGGTACCCGAAGATGACCGGCCGGATGCTGAACGACACGCTCGGCCGGCTGCACTTCTGGGTCACCTTCCTCGGCGTGTACGCGGTCTACCTGCCGATGCACTACCTCGGGATCCTCGGCGTGCCGCGCCGCTACTTCGCCTACACGACGGCCGACTTCCCCGAGTCGGTGCAGTCGCTGAACGCGTCGATCACGGTCGCCGCGCTGATCGTCGGCACCGCGCAGCTGTTCTTCCTGGTGAACCTGGTCTGGTCGCTGCGCAACGGCAAGCCGTCCGGCTCCAACCCGTGGCGCGCGACCACGCTCGAGTGGCAGACGCCGGACACGCCGCCGAAGCACGGCAACTGGGGCGCGAAGCTGCCGGTCGTCTACCGCTGGGCGTACGACTACAGCGTGCCGGGCGCGAGCGAGGACTTCATCCCGCAGAACGTGCCGCCGAGCGCGAGCGCGCCGGCCGGTGCGCACGCGTGACGCTGACCGCCGCCTACCTCGCGCTCGGCGCCGGCGTCGTCGTCTGGGCGACGCTGGTCAGCCGGCTGCGGGCCAAGCCGTGGCAGACCAAGGACGCGGTCGGTGCGCTGCGCGAGGGCGGCCTGACCGAGCTGCCGCCGGCGGTGATCGGGCTCGGCGCGTTCCTCGCGGTCGTGACCTCGCTGTTCGGCCTGTTCATCGCGGCCTACCACATGCGCCAGGCCGAGGGCATGCAGCTCGGCGACTGGCGGCACTTCCCGGCGCCGACGCTGCTGTGGGCGAACACCGCGCTGCTGATGCTGGCGAGCGCCGCGATGCAGTGGGCGCGGAGCGCCGCGGAGCGCGGCGAGCGCGGGCCGCTGCGCACGCGGCTCACCGCCGGCGGGCTGCTGACCGGCGCGTTCCTGGCCGGCCAGCTGCTGGCCTGGAGAGAGGTCAGCGGCAGCCAGTATTTCGCGCCGGGCAACCCGCCGGTGGCGTTCTTCTACCTGCTGACCGCGGTCCACGGCCTGCACCTGGTCGGCGGCCTGGCGGTGTGGGGCTGGACGCTCAGGCGCCTGGCGACGCCTGGCGTGGTCGCGTCCGAGCTGCGCCTGACGGTGAGCCTCGCCACCGTCTACTGGCACTACCTGCTGCTGATCTGGCTCGTGCTGTTCGGACTGCTGTTGTCCACCTGACGGAAGGATGCCAAGCCCATGGCCGCTGATGCAGTGACCACCGACGCCGCCGCGCTGCCCGGCCTCCACGGGGCCGCGATGGATCTCGCCGCCGACAAGCAGGCTTTCCCCGTGCCGTGGGGCAAGCTGATGATGTGGATCTTCCTGCTCAGCGACACCTTCATCTTCTCGTGCTTCCTGACCTCGTACATGAACGTGCGGATCTCGACCACCGCGAAGTGGCCGAACCCGAGCGAGGTGTTCGCGCTCAACGTCGGCTCGACGCCGGTGCCGCTGCTCTTGATCGCGATCATGACGATGGTGCTGATCACCTCGAGCGGCACGATGGCGATGGCGGTCAACTACGGCTACCGCCGCAACCGCGCGATCACCACCTCGCTGATGCTGATCACCGCCGGCTTCGGCGCCACCTTCGTCGGCATGCAGGCCTTCGAGTGGAGCAAGCTGATCCTGCAGGAGGGCGTGCGGCCCTGGGGCAGCCCGCTCGGCGCGCCGCAGTTCGGCGCGTCGTTCTTCATGATCACGGGCTTTCACGGCCTGCACGTGTCCGCCGGCGTCGTCTACCTGACCGTCGTCGCGCTGCGGGTCTGGAACGGCTTCTACGACCGCAAGGGGACCTACGAGACCGTGGAGATCGCCGGGCTGTACTGGCACTTCGTCGACCTCGTCTGGGTGTTCATCTTCGCCCTGTTCTACCTCTGGTAGGCCACCACCATGGACCACGCCGCCACCGCAACGCACGCCGAGGGCCAGCAGCACCCGGTCGCGATCTACATGTACATCTGGGCGCTGCTGTTCGTCGTCAGCACGTTCTCGTACCTGGTCGACTACTTCCACCTGCACGGCGCGCTGCGCTGGACGCTGATCCTGGTGTTCATGATCGTGAAGGCCGGCTTCATCGTCGCGATCTTCATGCACATGCGCTGGGAGCGGCTCGCGCTGAAGCTCGCGATCCTGGTGCCGCCGCTGTGCCTCCTGGTCCTGATCTGCCTGATGGCCATCGAGGGCAACTACACGTTCGTGACGCGGCTCGCGTCCTTCGTCCACTGACGCCGCGGCGGCGCGCGCCCGCAACCATCCGACGGAGCACGACGTGAGCAAGAAGCACGACAGCCAGTTCGTCACCATGGTCAGCATCGTGATCGGCGGCCTGATCGGCCTCGCGGTCGGCCTGTTCGTGCTGGCGCGGGACATCGGCCTGCACAGCGCGGTCGCGCGGCTCGACGATCCCGACTACGTGCGCGCAGTGCGCGAGCGGATCGCGCCGGTGGGCAAGCTCGCGATCGCCGGCCACGACAACACGGCGCTCGCGATCATCGGCACCGCGGCCGCGAGCCCGATGCCGGCGGCGGCGGTGTCGACCACCGTGCTCGGCGGGGCCGAGGTCTACAAGAGCACCTGTGCGGCCTGCCATCAGCAGGGCATCGGCGGCGCGCCGAAGTTCGGCGACAAGGCGGCCTGGGCGCCGCGGCTCGCGCAGGGTGCCGCGACGCTGCACCAGCATGCGCTCGCGGGGCTCACCGGCAAGGCGGGCGTCATGCCCGCCAAGGGCGGACGGCCCGACCTCGCCGACCAGTCGGTCATCAACGCCGTCGACTACCTCGCCGCGGCCGCGCGCTGAGGCGCGCGCTCAGCCGATCTGCGACAGCCGCAGCAGCCGGCCGAGGTCCTTGAGCAGGTCCTTGGGGTCGGTGCCCGGCGGGTAGCTCAGCACCAGGTTGCCGAGCGGATCCACCAGGTAGATGCGCCCGGGCTGCGGCGCGGGCGCCGCGCGCGTCGCGAGCGCCGCTCGCAGTCGCTGCCCGTCGGCCGAGTCGAGCCAGGCCGTCACGAGGCCGCCGGCTGCGCCGCCCCGCCAGGCCTCCTCGCAGCACGGCGCGTCCGCGAGCAGCACCCGCTGCACGCGCAGCGCGTCCTGCTCGAGCGCGATCCGGGCGTCGCGCGTCGCGGCCAGCGCCGCGAGGCACGGCGCATCGCAGCGGCCCGCGGCCACGGTCAGGAGCGGTGGTGCAGGAAGTCGGGCGCGGTCACCGCGCCGGCGGCGGTGGCGAGCGCCGCAGCCGGCAGCGGCCGCACCGGGTCGAGCAGCTCGCCGTGCTGCACGTGGCCCGCCGGGCGCAGGCTGCTGCCGAAGTACAGCCACGCCGACAGCGCGAGCGGACCGATGAAGAGGAGCGCGAGGCCGACGAACTGCAGCCGGCGGCGGCGCACCACCGCGGGCGGCAGTCCCGCCGCGTCGCGGCCCCCGCTCACGACGCCTCCGCCCGGCGCAGGCTGGCGAACACGTAGCCGACCAGCAGCGTCAGCGCGAGCGCGAACCACTCGACGGCGTAGCCGAGATGCCGCTCCGGCGGCAGGGCGACGGGGCGCCAGTCGCGCAGGTAGCCGTCCGGGGCGCCGGCATCGAGCAGCACGATCCACGGGTACGGCGTGCGCCCGAGCGCGGCGCCGAGCTCGGCGAGCCCCGGGAAACCCACCACCCGCGGCCACGGCCCGCTGCCCGGCGCCGCGCCGAGCGCGAGGCCCGGCCGCGGCAGTGCGTCGACCCGGCCGCTGAGCTCGCGGCGCTCCGCGCCGACCGCGATCGCCGGCAGCGTCGCGCGGCTCGCCCCGAGCGGCAGCCAGCCGCGGTCGACCAGCACCGTCTCGCCGCCGTCGGTGACGAAGGGCGTCAGCACGCGGTAGCCGGCGGTGCCGCCGTGCGTCATGTTGTCGAGCAGGAACTGCTGCGCCGGCAGGTAGCGGCCGGCGAGCCGCACGCGCGCGTAGCGCGGCAGCGCGCCCGCCGCCGCGGCC
>Ga0335071_10002431_pt1 | contig 19935 bp, 9 predicted proteins | sample Lox_Sample_15_FD_206724 | JGI IMG/M metagenome (GOLD analysis project Ga0335071, IMG submission 206724) | Soil microbial communities from Loxahatchee National Wildlife Refuge, Florida, United States - Lox_Sample_1.5 | ecosystem: Environmental > Terrestrial > Soil > Wetlands | place: USA: Florida...
CGCGGGATTGAAAGGCGGCGAAAAGGAGTGGACAAGCAACGGCGCCGAGGCTCCAGAAAAAATTGAGGAGGCTGAGGGAAGCGGAACCGCGCTCGGGGTGGGCGCGCGCGACGAGGACGCTGGAGGCGGGGACGGTCATGCCGCTGGATGCGCCGAGACAGATAACGGCGAAGAGTCCTAAAACATACGACTTCGAAAGAAGCGCGCTGACGCCGGCGATCATCATCAGCAGTCCGATGACGATGCTGCGGCGGAATCCGATGCGCGGGAGCGTGTAGCTGGATGCAGTGGTGCTGACGAGAGAAGCGAGGTATTGGGCGGAGACGAGGTATCCGGCTTGCGCGTCGTTGAGCTGCCAGCGGGCGGAGAGCAGCGGGAGCAGCGGGCCGAGGAGAACCGTGGTGATACCAGTGGGAACGAAGACCGCGTAGGCGATGGTGCTCGGGGTGAGGGGCTTTTTCGTTGCGGAGAGCAACCTGGCGGGCTGGACGGTGCGTGCGATGCTCCGAATATACTCTAGGCTTATTGTGATGGAGTTGGAGCGAAATCCCTCAGGGGCGAAAGCCCAGCGCATTTCAGGCGATTACGGACGGCCTGAAGGCCGCCCCCTTCAAAAATCTGCAGGCCTCCCCCTACGTTACCGGCGGACTGGGGGCTGGAAGGCGCAACCGGTGGGTCGAGTGCCAGGAACAAGAACCCCCACCCGGCCAAACGAAGGCCGGATGGGGCACCCGGTGAGATCGCCTGGGGAATACAAAACCCCACAACGCCAAAAGAAAGCGGAGTGGGGCACCCGAAGACGAGGATGGGCGTGCTGGGTTGGTTCGCTCGCGCTGGTTTCCGTGCTGGGCGTCGCGGTTTCTATGGCGCAGGCACAGAAGGGCGCTGCCGAATCTCCGATTCGGTTTGAAGACATTTCGGCGAAGGCGGGGGTTCACTTCGTCACGGAAAATTCTCCCACGGAAAACAAGAACCAGATTGAAACGATGGTTGCGGGCGTAGCGTTGTTTGATTACGACGGCGACGGCTACCTCGACATTTATTTCGTGAATGGAGCGGAGATTCCGTCGCTGAAGAAGACGGACCCGAAGTACTGGAACCGGCTGTACCACAACAATCATGACGGAACGTTTACGGATGTGACGGAGAAAGCGGGACTGGCAGGCGCGGGCTACGGGATGGGGGTGGCCATTGGGGACTATGACAATGATGGGCGCCCGGATGTATTCGTGGCGAACGTGACGGGCAACCAGTTGTTTCACAACAACGGCGACGGGACGTTTACGGAAGTGACGTCGAAGGCGGGAGTGAGCGGCGCGGAACTAGATGGAAAAAAGATGTGGTCGGTGGCGGCGGGATGGTTCGATTACAACAACGATGGGCTGCTGGATTTGTTTGTGGTGAATTACTGCAAGTGGGAAGTGAACAAGGATCCGTATTGCGCGGTGAAGGCCGGGGTGCGGGGTTATTGCCATCCAAAGCATTACGCGCCGCTGCACAACACGTTGTATCGCAACAACGGTGATGGAACGTTTACCGACGTTTCGCAGGAGACGGGGATTGCGGAGCACATGGGCAAGGGGATGAGCGTGGCCTTTGCCGATTACGACCACGACGGGTTTCTCGATGCGTTTGTGGCGAACGATACGACGGCGAACTTTCTGTTTCACAACCTGGGTGGAAAGAAGTTCGAAGAGGTTGGCGTGCAGGCGGGCGTGGCGTATTCGCCGGACGGAACGGCGCTGTCGGGAATGGGGTCGGATTTCAAGGACGTGAATAACGATGGGCTGCCGGACATCTGGCACACGGCGGTGGAGCATGAGACGTTTCCGTTGTTCATCAACCAGGGCAAGGGCGACTTTGTGGACATGACGGTGGCGAGCGGGCTGGCGAGCACAACGACAGAGATGTCGGGATGGGGCAATGGAATTGTCGATTTCGACAACGACGGGTGGAAAGACCTGTTTGTGGCGCGCGCGAACGTAATGGACAACATCGAACTGCTCACGGCGAGCCGGACATACGCGGAGCCGAACGCAGTATTTCGGAACATCGAGGGCAAGAAGATTGAGGATGTAAGCAAAACGGCGGGAGAGGATTTTCAGTTGGCAGCGCCACATCGGGGCGTGGCGTTTGGGGACATCGATAACGATGGTCGCGTCGATGCTGTGGTTACGGTGCTGGGCAAGCCGGCGGAGATCTTGCACAACATCACGGGCGGCGGGAACCATTGGATATCACTGAAGCTGGTGGGGACGAAGAGCAACCGGATGGGGATTGGGGCGCAGGTGAAGATCACGACGGAGAATGGCAGGTCGCAGTGGAATGAGGTGACGACGTCGGTGGGATACGCGTCATCGAGCGATAGCCGGGTACATTTTGGTTTGGGGGCGAGCGCGAAGATCAAAGAGATTGAGATTCGTTGGCCGAGCGGGAGCCGGCAGGTGTTGCGGGATGTGGAGGGGGACAGAGTGGTGACGGTGGAGGAGGCGGGTGAGTAGGCGCGCTTTCTTAGCGCGTTCAAAAGAAAGTCGAAATCCCTACAGCGGCTAAGGCCCGGATTTCTCGCCGGGTTCAAACGGCACGACGGAAGAGGTTGCTGAAAAAGTCAGTTTGGGCGCGAGAAATGATCACAGGGGCTAAACAGGCTGCTGAAAAATGCGGGCGGTGGTCCCGACTTCACCTCGCACCGGTTTTTCGTGGCCTGCTCTGCCGATTGTGATTCGGTTTTCTTTGTCTCTGTCCGCCTTTTGCTCGGCGGCAGAGACACTACTCCCTCGATTTACTGCGCGTAAATCAGGCTCACCATGCGGCGCAGGTTCTGCGCCGTCATCACCAGCCGCACCAGCCAGTCCACCTTGCGCCGACCGCGCAACTTCACCTGCCGCAGTACCCGATCCAGCTTGCACCAGCCGAACACCTTCTCCACCAATTTGCGTTTCTGCTGACTCACCCGAAAGCCTTCGCTCGCCCGCTCTTCCGCCCGCAGGCTGTTCTTGCACAGGTTACGTCCCTTCTCGTACTCGGCCACGTGCGGCAGCACGTCGCGCTGTCGCAAGCTCGCGACAAACGTCGGATCCTGATACTGCTTGTCGGCCCCCAGCGTGATCGCCCGCCCGTCACGCGGGAACTCCTCCAGCATCGCCAGACACGCCTCCCGCTCCGCCGTCGTGCTCGACTGCGTAGCGCACACCGCCACTACCAGCCCGTTACGGTTTTCCGTCAGCACGTGTCCCAGATAGCTGGGCAGCGATGGCGCCGCCGCGCTCTTCTTGTACAGCCGCGCTTCTTCGTCCGTGCTCGACTCGTGCGTGTCGCACAGCAGAACCTCACCGCCGTGCCCTGTGCCCCGCGTCGGCGGATCGTCCTTGGGATGAAAGCTGTCGCGATGCGCCCATGCCCGGATCAGCGTGCCGTCCACCGTGAAGTGATCCTCGCTCAGCAGCTCCCGCTCCCTCGGCCTGCTCCCGCACCGCCTCGAACAACCGCTCCGTTACCGCACCCTGCATCAGCCGCTCCCGGTTCTTGGTGAACACCGTCGCGTCCCACACCGCCTCGTCCATCCCCAGCCCCACGAACCAGCGGAACAGCAGGTTGTAATCCAGTTGCTTCATCAGCAGCCGCTCGCTGCGGATGGAGTACAGAATCATCAGCAACAGCGCCCGCACCAGTTGCTCGGGTGCGATCGACGGCCGTCCCCGCCGCGCATACAACGCCTGAAAATGCAGGTCCAGCTCGCGTAACGCTTCGTCGCACATCCGCCGCAACCCCCGCCGGGGATGGTCTTGCGGAATCCGCTCCTCTAAACCCACGTAACTGAAAATCCCGGCTTGCTTCTCGTCGTTGCCTCGCATCCTTCTCTCTTACCCCAATCTCCTGTGGAAACCTCCTGCCTCTTCTCGTTCCTTTTTTCAGCAGCCTGTGAAGCCCGGACGTATTTTCAATCGTTTGCGGTGCGGCTGAAGCCGCACCCTGATACGAATTGGTCGCTCGAGAGAATTTTTCAGCCCGCCGCGGCGGGTAAAGCCGTGTCCCGTTCCACTCACGCTTGTCCTACATTGTCAGAGTTCTTTCGGCGCTGTGATTCAAGTGTTGCTACTGCTGCGGGCGGGCTTCGGGGAGCGAGGGGTCGTCGGATTTCTGAAGCGCTTGCTGCGCTTTGTTTAACTCAACAACTTTCTGGCGGGCGCGAGCGGCGTCGGCGGTGCGGCCTGCGCGCGAATAGGCGGAGGCCAGGGCGAAGTACACCTTGGGCTGGTCGGGGAAGGCCTTTTGGGCGATCTCGAGTTCGGGGACAGCGCTCGTGTAGTTGTCGGTGTCGAGGAGGAGAAGGCCGAGCAGATAGTGGCCGAGGGGCAGATTGGGGTCGAGCTTGACGGCCTTTTCGGCGTAGGGGAGTCCTCCGGCCGAGTCGATGCGGTACTTGGCGGAGGCGATGCGAAGGAGGGAGTTGGCGTCGTTGGGATTGAGGGCGAGCTCGGCCTGGAACTGCTTGACGGCACCGTCGGTGTCGTTGGCGTTGAGTAGCATCTTGCCGTAGGCAGAGTGAATGCCGGGATAATCAGGACGGGCTTTGAGGATGGCGTCGAACTGCTCGCCGCTGACCTGATATTGCCGCTGGATGCCGAGACAGGCGGCGTCACCGACCTGACGCATGACCTGGTTGTCGGGGGTGCCGTCAGCGGGGAGTTGACGGCTGCTGTTGCGGAGAGCAATGGCTCCAATGGCGAGTTGCACCTCGGGCGGATACGGCGACTGGCGACAGAGCTGGCCGAGAACTTCTTCAGCGGACTCAAAGCGTCCTTTGCGCTGGAGGAGGATGCCTTCGTGGTACAGGACGACGGGGCGGAGTTGCTCTTCGGAGGAGACGCCGAGGCGCTGGCCTTGCTGGAGTGAAGCGAGGGCGGCGTCATCTTGCCCGAGCTCGAACTCGCACAGGCCGAGCATGACGTGCGCGGAGCCGGAGTCGGGTTGCAGGGATACGAGCTTCGCGAACGACCTGGCGGCGTCAGCGTAAGAATTCGCGTCGTATGCGATGGTGCCGAGCGACCACCAGCCTTCGGCCCACCTGGGATCTAGGGCGAGGGCGCGGCGGTAGAGAGATCGGGCTTCGGTGAGTTGATTGGCGTCGCGGGCGGCGTTGGCGCGAGCGGCGAGGTCGGAGAAGGTAGGCTTTGTAGCTTGCGCGAGAGACGCGGCAGAGAGAAGTAGCGTGGCGAGAATCAGCAGGGGCTGGCGGCCGCGGAACACGGATTCAGTGTAAATCTTCAGCGTGGGCGCCTCGGGGGCTGACGCCGCTCCATCCGAACCATCGACGGGCAACTCGTTCATTGGTCCACAATAGCGTCAGGTGAAGTCGCACATGACGCATAGTCGTGCCGCCCGCGCTCCTTTATCGCGGGACCTCGAGGATGGCGAGGCCGTTGATGGGGACGGTGATGTCGAGGGTGCCGTTCTTGAGAGCGATGGCTTCGGGCGGCGGAAGCTGGCCAGCGCGGTTGATTTCCTCGACCTGCGACATTGTGGGATATTGCGGGCTGCCGAGTCGCTTGTAAGCGGCGAGCGTGTTGCCGTGGGTGTCGTCGGCGCGGCTGACGAGGACGGTGCCGCCCGGCCTGACGTTCTTGAATTGCAAGTGGAGCTGCCTGGCCGCGCCGGATTGCTCGGGCTCGACGTTGTTCCAGAGGGCGACGACCAGTGTGCCGTCGGGGCGACGGGTGACAAGGACATCGGCGGCGGAGTTCGGGAGGCGCTCGCTACCGAGATCGTGGAGCAGCGAGTAACCGTAGTAGCTGGGCTTCTTGATGCCGCCGGAAGCGATAAGTCCGAAACCGCCGTGCATGGGATCGCGAGGCACGCCGCCTTCTTCGAAGACGTCGTCAAAGGTCCAGTAGGACATCATGGTGACGAGACCGTCGCACTGGGCGATGTCGTAGGCGAGCGCGGGAGCGACGTAGGTAGTATCGCGGAGTTCTTGGTCGCCGCGGACATTCCATTCGGTCCAGAAGAGCGGGACGTTGGGGAAGTTCGAGGCCTTGATCTGGCCGTGGACTCTGCCGATGGCGCGGCAAACGCGCTGGTTCATGGGCACCGGCGTGTCGTTGTGAAACAGGTTTTGTTCGGTGTCATCGGCATAGCCGTGAGACGAGACGAAGTCGACGGGGACGTTGTTCTTGGCGCAGTGGTCGAGGAAAGCATCGACCCAATCGGCGGCGGCGGTGGCGGGACCTCCGACGCGCAGCATGGCTGATACGCTTTTCAGGGCGCGGGCAGTGTGATCGTATAGCTCGAAGTAGGTAGGCTGCTTGGGTTCGCCGGCCCAGAAGTCGATGTTGGGCTCGTTCCAGACTTCGAAGTACCACTGTGCGACTTCGCCGATGCCGTAGCGATCGACAAGATGCTGGGCAAGGTAACGAATGAGGTCGTCCCACCTCGCGTAGTCTTTCGGCGGTGAGACATTCTGCTTGTACCAAAAAGGATGGAGCGCCGCGGGATTGGAGGCAAGCTTCTTAGGCATGAAGCTGATCTCGACGACGGGGCGCACGCCAATCTGCAGCAAGGCGTCGTAAATCTGGTCGACGTAGGTGAAGTTGTAGATGGGCTTGCCTTGCTCGTCTTCGTCGTAGACGCCGACTTCGTCGTGAAGGATGTTGTGGCCGCGGACGTACTGGACGTCGGTGGCCTTCTTCACTTCGCGGAGATCCCGCTGGTAAGCGGCGCGGAGAGCGAGAACGGCGCGGCCGGAACCGAACATCTCTTCCCAGAAGTGGGGAAACGGCGTGCCGGCGGCGGCGCCGTCGATGGAGATGGTCTGAGTCTGTGCCGCGGGGAGATTACAGGCAATTGCAAGAAGCGCGACGACGACACAAAATGTAATGTTCCGCATGATGATTCACCTCATTGTGAATGCAAACGAGTCGTGGCTGATGACCGCAAGCTGGGTGCCGGCGAAGCAGCGAACTTCCAGCGCGCACGTGCAGTCGAGAATCGGCCAAGAAAAGAGCGGGCCATTGGGCCCGCTCTTTGGCGGTTAAGGAGCTCCCCGGGTGGGGTTAGGGGAACCATGAACTTCCGCCGAGTCCGCTGCTGAACGCGCCACTTACGGCCTCGCGCCGATCCAAGCGCAACAGCCTACTCCAAGCCAGCGACCGCTGCTCTGCCTCTCAGTAAATCGATAGTAAATCGGTTTACTAATTCGGCTTTCTTTGTAGCACGAGGGTGGTTACGCGTCAAATTAATTTTTCGGACGCGTGCGTTCGCGTTGCCACAAGGCGTTCAGTGTGCGAGACTGCAGCCGTGCCCAAACGCCGGACGAGTGGCCGAACGTCTCGAACTCCAGCGAGAAAACCTCACACTCACGTCACGCTGCAGATGCTAGCGGACTACGTAGGCTTCGCGCCAGCTACCGTGTCGCTGGTGATGAACCGCTCGGCGGCGGCGGACAGCATTCCGCAGCGCACAAAAGAATTGATTCGCAAAGCTGCGACTGAACTCAATTACCATCCGAACTTTGCCGCGCGATCGTTGCGGACGCAGCGCACCTTCAGCGTAGGCGTCGTGGTACCGGAGATCAGCGAGGGCTACGAGGCAATGGTGCTCAGTGGCATCGAAGACTATTTGCTGCGGGCCGGGTACTTCTATTTTGTCGTGTGCCATCGTCACCGCGCTGATCTGATCGATGAATATCCGAAGCTGCTGCTGGGGCGATCAGTAGAAGGGATCATCGCGGTGGACACGCCGTGGAAGCACAGCTTGCCGATTCCGGTGGTAACGGTTTCGGGACACCACCAGAACCGAGGCGTGACGAACGTGATGGTGGACCACGATGCAGCCGCAGAGCTGGCGCTGCGGCACCTGATCGAGATGGGTCACCGCCGGGTTGCCATCATCAAAGGGCAGGAATTCAGCAGCGATACTGAGTTGCGCTGGAACGCCATTGAACTCAGTGCTCAGCGATTAGGCCTGCCCATCATTCCGGCGCTGGTGAAGCAGTTGAAGGACGACACACCGACGCCGGAGCTCGGCTACCGGGTGACACGAAAGTTGCTTGCGGCGCGGGAACCTTTCACAGCGATGTTCGCCTTCAACGACATCACTGCGATCGGAGCGATCCATGCACTAAAGGAAGCGGGGCTGGACGTTCCCAATGACGTGTCGGTGGTCGGCTTCGACGACATCCAGAGCGCTGCTTTCCAAAACCCCGCGCTGACCACGGTGCGACAACCGCTGCGCACCATGGGAAAGATTGCCGCCGAGACGCTGCTGAACCGGATTGGATCGCGGCAGACGGACTGCAGCCCGAACTCTGTAGTGGTGGAACCGGAGCTGATCGTTCGTGGATCGACCGGGCCGGCACCGACCGACGCGGTACAACCGCAGGGCGAAGCGGGAACGCAATACGAGGGGGTACAGGCACCACAGGAAGGAGCCGTGGAGCGGCTTATCCAGGAAACGGGACTGACGAAAGCCCAGGCGACGAAAGTCTTGGGGGCACTCGCAAGATTTCTTGTGGGCGAGCTGCACTAAAGGGCCTGATTCTCGGCAAAACCGATTCGATTCAGGCGAAAACCACTTCAGGGATCCCATGCGCAAACAAAAGGCGGCAGCTTTGTCGCCCCGACGACGATGTGGGACGTGATACTGGGGGCGAATCCAGTTGACACGCAGTTTTTCTACGTGATACAACGCCATCGGGTTGCTTATTAAAGCGTTTTAGTAAACGGATTTAATTAGTTAGTCGGCGGGGTTGCCGACTAAGGAACAAGCTCAGTGGAAAACCGAAGGCAACTAAGTGCACATGCACGAGGAGTCCCCTATGACGCGACGTAAGGTTGCGGTTCGCCTGGTGGTTGCAATCGCGCTCGTCCTTCTTCTCTCGACTGCGCTGCAAGCGCAGTACCGAGCCTCGATTCAAGGCCTCATAACCGATCCGACAGGAGCGATCATTCCCGGCGCCACGGTCAAGCTGACCAACTTGGAGACCGGAATCACGCAGCAAGACGTTAGCAACGCCAGCGGCAGTTATTTTTTTGGGGCGTTGCCCCCGAGCCACTTCAAGATTGAAGTGTCGATGGACGGATTCAAGACAAAGATACTGGACAACCTTGCCATCATTGCCGAGCAGACCAATGCCGTGAATGTCGAACTGGAGGTCGGAACGACGACTCAGACAGTCACCGTCAACGCGGCGGAACAGCCGCTGATTGATACGGAAACTGCGCAGGTCAGCGGCACGATCACTGGCAAAGAAATACAGAACTTGCCCGTCTTTGGGCGTGACCCGTTTCAGGTTGTACAGCTTGCCCCAGGCTTCTTCGGCGATGGGTCGCGTGATGCGGGTGGAGGAACCGAATCAATACCCGGCAACCAGGGCCCGGGCGGCTCAGGTGCGTCGACCGGCGTATATGCGACTGAGAACCGGACCCAGGTGACCAGCGCCGGCGGACGAACCGACGGGAATAGCGTGTCTCTGGACGGCGTAAGCATTAATAGCGTCTCTTGGAACGGAGCCGCGATCGTGACGCCTAACCCAGACTCGGTTAAGCTCACGAAAGCCGTGAGCAACGATTACGACGCCGAATATGGGCGCAGTAGCGGCGGAAAAATCCAGGTCGTTACTCAGAACGGAACTAATCAGTTTCACGGAAGTGCTTACTTCAAGATGGACAGGCCGGGCCTGAACGCGTATCAGGATTGGAACGGCCCGGTGGGCACCAACATTCCTCCGGTGCGGAATACTTCTCGATTCAACGATTGGGGCGGCAGTCTCGGCGGACCGATCTGGAAGAACAAGATCTTTTTCTTCTTCGCGTACGACACGATCCGCAACTCATCCACGAGCACCCAGAGCGGGTGGTATGAGACACCAGCGCTGTTGAACTCGGCGCCGCCAAACAGTCTGGCTGCCCGGTATGGAGCTTTCCCGGGTGAAGCGGCAACCCGATATCAGTACGTTATCGATCAGACGTGCGCATCCATTGGCCTGGTGCAGGGTAAGAATTGCAATATGATTCCGGGGCAGGGTCTGGACATCGGACGGCCGTTGATTCAGTCACTCTTTCCCCTGGGAACTCCCGATCCCAGCGCCCAGGGCAACCTCAACCCGGGCCTCGGCGGCGACGGCACTGGCAGTCCTTCCAACCTGGACGGTGTGGCTGACATCTTCGACGTATTTGCGGTTGCACCCAACAAGCAAACCAACGAGCAGTACATGGGCCGACTGGATTGGAACGTCACCAGCAAAGATCTAATAGCGTTCACCATCTACTACATTCCCGTGAGCCAGACTTTTGGAAACGGCGGGTATGCGCGTCCGGCAAATCTGTTCCATCATGACGCTACCAATGAAGCGATGACTCTAATCTGGAATCGGACGTGGTCGGCGACACTGCTCAACGAATTTCGTGTCAACGCAGCCGGATGGCGGTGGAATGAACTCACATCGAACCCGCAGAGTCCTCTGGGCTTACCCCAGACCGCCTATATTGGCGCGAATGGCGGCAGCAATATAGGCACCCTCGGCGGAATTAACTATATTGGCTCCGCCGCCGGAAGCATTTTCGACCAGTGGACTTACAGCTATAAGGATGTGGTTACCAAGGTTAAGGGCGCACACACGATGAAGTTCGGCGGCGAAATCACTGAATTCCACTTTGTGCAGGACGCTCCCTGGTCAGCTCGACCGAACTGGGGCTTTAATAATTACTGGGATTTCCTGAACGATGCTCCCAATAAGGAAGTCGGAACCTTTGATCCGAATACCGGTGTTCCCACGGATGTCCGCAAGGATTCCCGCGTCACCTGGTGGGGCTTCTTCTTCCAGGACAGCTGGAAGTTCCGTCCTAACCTCACGATCACTGCGGGGATGCGGTGGGACTACTTCGGCTCACCGTACTTTCTGCACGGCCTGCTTTCCAAAGTGGTGCTGGGCCCGAGTTACCAGACCACTCTCACCGGGCTCCACATGCAAACGGGTGGCAGCCTCTATACGCCACCCAAAGGAAACTTCGGCCCACAGCTGGGTTTTGCCTGGAGTCCAAATGCGGTCTTCGGGAAAGAGATGGGTGGCCGTCTCGTGATTCGCGGCGGTTTTGGAATAGCTTATAACGGACAGGAACAGGCCATCACGCTCAATGGCTGGCCCAACGTCCCGTTTACGATTGGCAGCACGACATTGCTCGGCTCGAGCATTGTTTACGACTTCCCCTCCAATCCGCATCAATTTCAGCCGTACCCGGCCAATCCGAACACCATCGTACAGTTCAATGAGGCAAACCTGCCGATTGGTTTTACAAATGGTGTAGGTGTAACGGGCTTCCCGAACAACTATCCAACCACATACGCGTACCGCTATTCGCTGCTCGGGCAGTACGATCTGGGACGAAATTGGGTGGCGACATTGGGTTATCAGGGCACCAATTCCAAGCACCTGACTCGTCAATACAACTTCAACCAGGTGTATGGCGCCCAGGGTGTAGCCTTGAATCCACTAGTGAATAACGTGGACTGGTACGCACAGGACGCCAACGGGCACTTCAACGCATTCCTGGCGGAGATCAACCACCAGTTCAGCAATCAGTTCCAGTTCACTGCACAATACCGTTGGTCGTCGAGTATCGACAATGCGTCGGGGCCGTACACGGTCAGCTACTACCAATGGGACGGCAGTACCGCAACCGGGCCGTCGGACTTCAACGTACCAAGTTCGTTGAAGTTTTACGGTGTTTACAGCACACCCAAGCTGTTCTCGGAGCCGTGGGCGCAGAGCTTGTTTGGCGGGTGGACGCTCACTGGCATCATGAACTACCACTCAGGCTTCCCGTACACCCCAGTATTCAACATCGGTAACTGCAACATCGTGTACCAGGGCGGCAACTGCCAGAATGGCACCAATGGATCGCTGCTGCCAGCCGCATACAACGGTGGCGCGCTGAACAGCCACATGAACGGGACGTACCTGGCGTTGGGTGGCCAGTTCCCGAACGGTGGGCTTTCGTATTTCACTCCGCCGGACTACACGACCTGTGCACTGCCGTTCCCGCAAACATGCCCTGGAGTGCCGCAACGACCCGGCATCGGCAAGAACGAATTCACCGGGCCTTATTACTTCGATCTCGACATGACTCTGACGAAGGCGTTCGTGTTGCCGCGGATACCAGGAATCGGGGAAGGCGCAGAACTCCAGGTACAGATGAGCGCATTCAACCTGTTCAACAATCTGAACTTAACCAATATCAGCAACACCATCGCATCACCGACGGGCTTCGACAGCACCGGTCGTCCCACAGGCTGGACCAACAATGCAACTTTTGGCCAGGCGATGAGTGCGTTGGGCGCCCGCACGGCGGAGGTGCAGTTCAAGTTCGTCTTCTAACCCCACCTGGGGCGCGCTGGAGAAATCCGGTGCGCCCTTTTTCTCGCGCTCTCTCCCTAACGCACTGCGGAGCATCGAGTCATGCCCAGTGATCGTCGAACGCGCCGGGAAATTCTGAAAATCGGCGGTGGCCTGTTGTTGACGGCGCCTCTCGCAAGGGTGTCGCCGGTATTCGCGGCGGGCGGGCCGGATGCGTTCGCGGTTGCGGAGAGCTACTCCGGCACCGACGAGCAACTCCTCGACGAGACCGAGCGCACCGCATTTCAGTTCTTCTGGGAACAGGCACATCCGAAGACCGGATTTGTGAAGGACCGCGCCAAGACGAGCGGCAACGATACGTCCACCGTGGCCAGCGTTGCGGCGACGGGCTTCGGGCTGACAGCGCTGTGCATCGCCGATTCGCGTGCCTACAAACCCAAATCGGAGATTCGTGACCGCGTCGCCGTGACTCTGCAAGCGACGTACGACATGAGCGAAGGGCACAACGGCTTCTATTACCACTTTGTAGATTGGGAGACAGGAAAGCGAGCGTGGAAGTGCGAGCTTTCGTCGATCGATACGGCGCTTCTGCTCTGCGGTGTGCTGACGGCCCGAGAGCATTTCAAGAGTGACCAACAGATCGTTGATGTGGCGAACAAGATCAACGAGCGCGTGCAGTGGCGCTGGATGCTTAACGTCGGCGACACGCTCTCGATGGGCTGGAAGCCGGAGTCGGGTTTCCTCGATGCGCGCTGGAACCACTACTGCGAGCTGATGATGATGTACCTGCTCGGCATGGGCGCGCCGAAGGACCCGCTACCCGCGTCCACCTGGAGTGCGTGGACGAGGCCGAAATACACCTACGAGGGGATTACCTATATTTCTTCGGGCGATCCTTTGTTCACACACCAGTATTCGCAGGCATGGTTTGACTTCCGCAACAAGCGGGACGCTTACGCGAACTATTTCGAGAATTCGGTAAAGGCGACGCAGGCGCACAAGTTGTTTTGCCTGTCGCTGAAGAAACGCTTTCCAACCTATGCAAACGATATGTGGGGGATCACCTCGTCGGACTCGCAGCACGGTTATGTCGCCTGGGGCGGGCCTCCAGCCATGGGCCCGATTGATGGAACCGTGGTGCCTTGCGCCCCAGGCGGCTCCATTCCATTCTTGTACGACGATTGCATTTTGGTCTTGCGGAAAATGCGGACGATGCCGGGAGTGTGGGGGCGTTACGGATACACAGACGCGTTCAACCCCGGAAATGGGTGGGTCAATCCCGACGTCATCGGAATCGACGTCGGCATCACGATGATCATGGCGGAGAACCAGCGCTCCGGTTTTGTGTGGAGCACGTTTATGGGCGCTTCTGAGGCCCGAAAAGGAATGAGTGCGGCAGGGTTCCACGAATCGCACTCTGCCGGCTGATCCCGACATTTCGATCGTTCATGACATTGCAGATTCATGCGAGGTTAGCAAATGTGCTTCGCCCTGTTTAGGAAATCGATTTTGTTGATGACCATGGTTGTGGGAGTGAGCATTGGCATGCCCCTTTGGGCGCAGTCGCCAGACGGCACCATTACTATCGATGCAGGCGCTCCGTCGCGCCCGTTCCCGCACTTTTGGGAGAAGATGTTTGGCTCCGGACGCGCCATTCTCACGTTGCGCGATTCATGGCGGCGCGACGCGCGCGAGGTGAAGCAGATCACGGGATTTCAGTATGTGCGGTTCCACGCGATCCTGCATGACGAGGTTGGCGTCTACGATGAGGACCAGTCCGGCAAGGCGGTTTACAACTTCTCGTATGTCGACCAGATTTACGACGGGCTTCTCGCCATGGGCGCGAAACCGTTTGTCGAGATCAGCTTCATACCGAAAAAGCTGGCTTCGAAGCCCGATCTGTTTCCCTTTTGGTACCAGCCGTCGGTCGCTCCCCCCACGGACTATGCGAAGTGGGATGCGCTGGTGACGGCACTGTGCCAGCACCTCATTGAGCGCTATGGCATCGACGAAGTGGCGACCTGGTATTTCGAGGTGTGGAATGAGCCGAACATCGATTTCTGGGGTGGCGACCCGAAGCAGCCGACCTACTTCGAGCTGTACGACCATACAGCGAAGGCGGTAAAGGCGGCGAACTCGAAGCTGCGCATTGGAGGACCGTCGACGGCACAGGCCGCCTGGGTGGGCGACATGATCGCGCACGCAGTAAAGAACAATGTGCCCCTCGATTTTGTCTCCACGCATGTTTACGGCAATGACACCGCCGATAACGTTTTCAAAACGAACGAAGTCATACCGCGCAGCCAGATGGTGTGCCGCGCGGTAAAAAAGGTACATGACGAAATCACGTCATCGACGCGGCCCGACATGCCGCTGTTCTGGAGCGAATACAACGCGGCGTACGACAATACAGTCGAAGTCACGGACTCTATCTATATGGGACCGTTCATGGCCAACACCATCAGCCAGTGCGACGGGATGGCAACAGCGATGTCGTATTGGAGCCTGTCGGATGTGTTCGAAGAACAGGGCGTAGTTAAGACTCCGTTTTACGGCGGGTTCGGATTGATCGCCGCGGGGAATATTCCGAAGCCGGCATTCTACGCGTTTGAGATTTTGCACGACTTGGGAGACCAGCGCCTGGCAAGTAGCGATCCCAACGTGCTGGTTACGAAGGCAAAGGATGGCTCGCTCGTTGTGGCGGTATGGAACCTGGTGAATCCGGGTGAGACGGGGGCGGCAAAGACGGTGCAGCTTGACTTCAAAGGAGTGAAATCCGGCGCCAGGCTGTCGATTGCTCGCGTGGACGACAAGCACGGTAACACACTCGCTCTGTGGGACAAGATGGGCAAACCACGCTATCCGACGCAGGCGCAGATCAGCCAGTTGCGGCAGGAGTCAAAGTTACCTCCGCCGGGGCAACAGAAGTTGAACGGCGGAAAGATCACCCTACAATTGCCGGTCAATGGTCTGGCGGTGCTGACGGTCAAGTAAGCGCAAAGCGCGTAGTCGTATTGGTTACTTTGCTGCGGAGGTATCGGGCTGGAACCCGATCTTCTGCAGCATCGGTTCGATCTCAGGGTTTGACATGAACATCTTCCACACCAGTCCGGTCCGGTAGTTCTCTGTCATTACCACAATCGGCGCCTGGTTCAGTCCCATGAAGATGGGCGAGACCCAGTCCTGGGTAAGGTTGATAGCGTCACGTGGGCCGTACTCGCCCCACACCTGAGCGCCCATGTCGCGATAGACATGCTTCAACATCGCCATGGAGGCGTCGGGCGTGTAGGGAAATGACGACAAGGCTCCGGTGAAGGTCATGGTGCCGTCGTCGAACTTTAGGCGGGGCTCGTGGGCCATGTAGCCCGAAGGGCCGTCGCTGGCGGTAAGTCCCCAGAAGGCAGCGCCATAACCTTTGTATTCGCCGGGATTCTGTTCGCAATAGGCGCGGTTGATGCGGGCGATATCGCGATTGTTCTGAAAGTAGTCAGTAAAACGGTCGTGAATGCCGCGCGGGTCCCAGGCCATGTAGGAATAGTGGGTGAAGAAAAGCGGTCCGCCCGTGCCGACGCCGACGGGCAGCTTGATTCCGAAGTAGGTGTTGCCATTGACATAGTTCTCGCCGTCGGTGGTGCCCGACCACCCGCGACGATAGCTGGCGCCCGCTTCGCCCTGATTCGCCCAGCCAGAGTAGTAGAGCTCGGCGGGGACAGAATGCGTGGGCGACGCAACCGCGAGCAGATAGACGATCATGGTCTCGTTGAATCCGGTAAGGCGGTGGTGCATGTACCACGACCAATCCGGAGACCAGTGCCAATAGAGCGCGTCATGCTGCGGCGAGATGCGATACCAGTCCCACTCGACGCCCTCCCAGAGCGTGGTGATGCCGGTGTACAGCTCGCGTTCAGGAGCGCTCGGGCCGTTGAAGTACTGTCGCGCGGCGAGAAGCCCCTGCATCAGGAAAGCCGTCTCGACGAGATCGCCTCCGTTGTCGAACATGCCGAAAACAGACATGGTCTGGCCAGTGTCGCCATTCATGAAGTGGGGCCATACACCGTGGTAGCGGGGGGCCTTCTCGAGGAACTTGACGATCTTCGTCATGCGCTCCAGGCCTTGCGTGCGAGTGATGAAACTTCGATCGACACCAACGATAAGCGCCATGATGCCGAAGCCACTGGCGCCAGTGGCCACGATACGATCGTCACCTGGAACGCTCTCGAGTGCCATTCCAGCGTTGGGATGCGCACCCTCCCAGTAATAGTGGAAGCACTCTTCCTGCAACATGGTGAGCAGTTCGTCGTCGGTCATCGGCCGAGTGGTCGCACTTGCCTCCTTGGACGAAGCGGAGAGCGTGTATTGCGCATCCGACGCGGCGACTTTGTAGCGCGCCGACAGCCCGGGCTTGCCAAGAAAGTCTGCGAAGCGCGTTACCCCAGGAGGCTGTATGCCCACCGGCTCGAACGTTCCTCCTTCTAGCGAGCGATAGATGACGTATCGGCGAAGCGCTGGAGACGCGACAGCGTCCCACGACACGTCAACATGGCGCTCGTAGCCCTTTGCGCGAACATTGAGCGGAGCCGGAAGCGCAGTCATGGCGCCCCTGTCTGCGGAAGAGGAGTAGTCGATGCTGACTTCGTCGATGAGGAGCAAGTGCTCAACTCCATCCGCTGTGCTTTGACCGAAGACAATTTTGTTTGTGCGCTGCGGGTCAAATGGATAGATCGATCCGGTGATGAAGGCGCTCAACGGAATGGCCACGCGCGTCCATTTCTTGGCCGGAATATCGTTTGAGAACCTTCCAAGATTTAAAGGAATCGAGAAGTTATGGCCATGGTCCTGGAGGAGAATTACGGGAAGTTTGTTGGCTGCGATTCCCTCTTCTGAGTAACACCATAGATACAGCGTATTTCCACGAAAGAGCGAGTCGCGGTCGCGGGCGTTGTCAACACGAATCTCTGCTTCCCAGCCACCGTTCGGCAACGAGCGCCACTTGAGCCGTAGCGCATTCGGAGGAGTAAAGAAGCGCGACCGATCGACGGGAAGGCGGTCGCGCTCGAGCTCCAAGGTCGATGGCGCGGACGCCTTGCCTTCACTATAGAAGTACGAGCCGGTTTCGAGGCTGTTGTCAAACAATACGTGCCGGTAATATTCGGTGTCGGCAAACATTGCCGACGATAGTGTGAAACAGAAAAAGATCGCTGCACTGGTGACGAGCCGATCATTGCTAGGTTTCATGACCCTGAAATGCTATGAGCTCCGGAGCACGCACGCAACCGTCGAATTCGGACGAAAGTGCGAAGGCCGGTGTGGGGACGGTCGACCGCAAAACAAAACGGGCGCCGGTGGAAGCGCCCGTCTTATTGTGCGGCATCTGCCAGACCGCCCGCCCCGACAATTGCTGGGCGGCCGGCAGTTTTACTAGAACGACAGTTTCAGCGCGACCTGAAGGAAGCGCCGTTCGTCGTGATTGCCGTTCGTGGCGGCCGCACCAAGTCCACCTTTCTTGCCCTGAATCACAACCGGTGCGCTGGGAAACAAGGCAGCATCGGCTACGAAACCATTGACGTACATGTTGTGGTGGTTGAAGAGATCGAAGCTTTCCGCACGGAACTGAAGGTTGAAGCGCTCGGTGAGCTGGAATGCCTTCGACACCGACAAGTCGAGGTTCCATGCGCCCGGTCCCGTGAACTGGTTGCGTCCGGTCATGTTCGCGGGATAGGGCCCGAAGTCCGAAATGCCGAAGTCTCCAACGAAGTTATTCGCCACCGGCAGTTCAAGGATGTTGAAGTTGTTGGGACCGATTGGAACGCCACCGTTGGTGTAGGTGCCATACCGGGCAGTCGGCGTGTAGCGAGGAATGCCGTAGGGGCCGGTCGTGGCGTTGAGCGAGTTCGTGCTGTCAGAGACGGTGAACGGAACCCCCGATCGGGCAGTGAAGAGCGGCGTGATGGTCCACCCGCCCAGTACCTGGCGCTTCCATCCAGTGCCGCTGGTGTACCAGGGATCGTTCCATACGGCGGAAAACACGAAGCGGTTTCGCACATCGAAGTCCGAGCTACCGTAGTCGAACTGGGGGAAGGCAGGGTTCATGTAACCGAGATTGCCCACACCTCCCGAACTGCTGCTGCTTTCGGCGAAGGTGGAGCTAAGGTTGTCGAGCGAATGGGACCATGTGTAATTGGCGACGATGTTGAGTCCGGTCTTCCCCCAGCTCTGAGTCTGGAAGCGGACGTTGACGCCATTGTAGTGCGAGTATCCGTCGGTGCCGCGGTTGTTGACAGAAGTGAACTGGCCGTTGGGACGCGCGAAACAAGGCCCGCCGCAAGCGCTGTTGACGACGAGCGGATCGCCAAGGTATTCCTGGGCACCACCCAGAGGATTGATGTTCTTGATGTCATACAGGTGGACGCCGTGCGCGCCGTTATAGTCGATCGCGAGAATCGAGTTACGCCACAACTGGCGCTGGATTCCCACTCCCCAGAACTGCGTCTGGGCGGTGCGGATGTTGGGCGAGACTTGCCGTGGGCTGACGGGCGGCAGAGCTACCGATCCCGATCCCGTGCCCAGTGGACCAAAATTGCTCACCGTTACCGGCACATTATGCAATTGCAAGGTTGCATAGTTTGGCGGGTTCTGAATCATGTTGAATGTGACGTTGCCGAAATTTCGCTCGTAGCTGATGCCATACCCGGCACGGATACTCGTAGTGCCGTCGCCGAAGATGTCATAGGCGAGCCCGACACGCGGCGCGAGCGTTCCCCACTGGGGCGCCCAGAGCCCACCAATCGAGCTGTCCGGAGCCAACTGAATGGTCGCGGTTCGGAGCTGCTCAAAAATATTCGAGCCTGGCCCCCAGTACAGGTTCGAGTCAAGTTGTGGGTCGCCGTTGTGCTGCACTCCGTAGTGTTCGTAGCGCAGGCCGTAGTTTAGCGTTAGCCTCGCAGTAGCGCGCCAACTGTCCTGCGCGTAGAGGGCCCAGTCGTTATAGCGATAGCTCCGCGAAAACGACGGTTGCGTCACGGGTAGCTGGACGGTGCATTCTGGCGTCTGAACCAGCGAATTGGTAATGAAATCCCTTGCACAGGGGAGCTTGCCCTGAGGATACACTGCCGCCTGGAAGTTGGTGAGAAGTCCATTGGTCAGGGCATCGAGACCCGTGGAAAACGAGGTTCCCAACTGCTCTACCGCTTGAGCGTACGCCCCGTACGACTTGTTCATCTGGATGTAGTCGTACTGGCCACCAAGGCGAATGGTGTGTGTGCCCTTTGACCATGCGAGGTCTTCGAAGATTTGAACGGTGTTTTGCGGGCCTCCATATGGAAGACCGCCCGTGCCGGTGAAGTTGTCATAGAAGCCCGGCAGCGTGATGGGCTGGCCGAACAAGCTGGCGCCGTTGTAGAGGTACAGCGTCGGCGTGTCGTGGAGCGCGGTGTTGTATTGGTTGTTGCGGCTGTCTCGCGAGAAGCCGATGCGCGTATTGCTCAGTAGATTCTGCGTGAAATTGTGGGTGGCGGTTCCCAGGTATGTGTCGTTTACCAGAGTGAAGCCGACATTGTACTGAGCGTATGGGCTATTGAACGCAG
>Ga0335071_10002432_pt1 | contig 19934 bp, 11 predicted proteins | sample Lox_Sample_15_FD_206724 | JGI IMG/M metagenome (GOLD analysis project Ga0335071, IMG submission 206724) | Soil microbial communities from Loxahatchee National Wildlife Refuge, Florida, United States - Lox_Sample_1.5 | ecosystem: Environmental > Terrestrial > Soil > Wetlands | place: USA...
TCGGGCGTCGATCCATCGCGGGCAGGCACGTATGCCGGGCTAATCGAAAAGATTCCGTACTTGAAGGACCTTGGCATCACAGTTGTCGAACTCATGCCGATATTTCAGCGTGATCCGCAGGAAGGCGACTACTGGGGCTACATGCCTCTGAACTTCTTCGCGCCCCATGCCCAGTACAATTCGCGCAGCGAGGACGAACAACATCTTGAGTTCAAGAAGTTGGTGAAAGCATTCCACGAAGCGGGCATCGAGGTGATCCTCGACGTGGTCTACAACCACACCTGTGAAGGGGACAACAGCGGGCCCACGTATAGCTTCCGAGGGTTCGATCCTACGGGCTACTACATGCTGTCGACGGACCCGGCGAATCCGTACGCCAATTACTCGGGCACGGGCAACACGCTGAATTTCGGCCAGCCGCATGTGCGCAAAATGGTGATGGACAGCCTGCGTTACTGGAAGAACGAGATGCATATCGACGGGTTCCGTTTCGACCTTGCGTCGGTATTCAGCCGGAATGCCGACGGATCGCTCAATTGGGGAGATGCTCCAATCTTCAGCGAAATCGCCGCGGATCCCGAGTTGGGACGATTGGCGCTAATCGCAGAGCCCTGGGATGTGGGGGGATATCAACTCGGACGTGGATTTCCCGGCACCACGTGGCTGCAATGGAACGCGTGCTTTCGCGACGATCTCCGACGTTTTGTGCGAGGCGACGCCGGAATGGTCACGGACCTGATGCGGCGTATCTATGGCAGCGACGACCTGTTTCCAGACATCCGTGAGCATTCGTATCACGCCTTCCAGACGGTGAACTACATCAATAGCCACGATGGCTTCACGTTGTACGATCTGGTCTCGTACAACCAGAAACACAATCTGAAGAATGGCCACAACAACCAGGACGGGATGGACGCGAACTACTGCTGGAACTGCGGGCATGAAGGGGACGAAGGTGTGCCCGCTGACGTTCTCGCGCTGCGCCGGAAGCAGGTGAAGAACTTCTTCTGCCTGCTCATGCTCGCGAACGGCATCCCGATGTTTCGCGCGGGAGACGAGTTCCTTAACACGCAGTTTGGAAACAACAATCCCTACAACCAGGACAACGAGATCAGCTGGCTGGATTGGAGCCGGCTTGAGACGAATGGCGACATCTTCCGCTTCTTCAAGCAGATGATTGCATTTCGCAAATCGCATCCTTCGCTGTGCCGGAGCAGGTTCTGGCGCGACGACATTTCCTGGTACGGGGTTGGACCGGCGGTCGACATGTCGCCAGATTCGCGCAGTCTGGCGTTCTGTTTGCACGGCGCGTCACAAGGCGATGACGACATTTACGTCATGATCAACGCCTATTGGGAGGCGCTGCAGTTTGAAATCCAGGAAGGTTCGCCCCGCGATTGGGTAAGAATCGTGGATACGGATCTGTTGAGTCCTCTGGATGTGTCAGAGTTCGGCTTGCCGCTGCAAGGATCGGTGTATCAAGTCGCCCCCCGGTCCGTCGTTGTTTTACTTCGAGCGAGAACCAAAGCGCGCTCACAACGCTATGGCGATGGTCAGAATCCCTGACCGGCGCGCCATCCAGAATGCTACATTAGCTTTCCAGGGTGGAGTGCTGCCAACCTTCCCCTGCTGCACGCTTCGGCGCTGTTGCGTTTGAGCAGCCCCAGGTAGCCAAATGAAACCTGCGCTCTCGCTCATTACGATTGCTACGCTGTTCTTCATGCTCGAGGCTCCGCCCGCTTCGGGGCTGGATCCGTCGCTCGACATGAACCAGTACGCGCACACAGCGTGGACCAGCCGAGATGGCTTCTCCATGGGCGCTATCTTCTCCATCGCCCAGACGCCAGATGGATATCTTTGGCTGGCCAGCGAATTCGGCTTGTATCGCTTCGACGGTGTTCGTGCGGTCCGGTGGCAGGCACCTGCAGGTCAGCAAATGCCCGACAAGCCATACGCCCTTCTGGTGGGGCGCGATGGCACCCTCTGGATCGGCACGGAGCTTGGCCTTGTGAGCTGGGATGGGAGCAGACTTACGCACTATCCGGAACTTGACCACAAGTTTGTAACGTCCCTGCTCGAAGATCGCGAGGGGACGGTGTGGGCCGGCTTGATCGTTGACTCGCTAGGTACTCCGCCAGGCCGGCTGTGTACAGTCCGCCGGGCCCAAGTGCTTTGTTATGGCCAGGACGGCTCGTTCGGCTCATTCGTGTGGAGTTTGAGCGAGGACAGCTCGGGAAATCTCTGGGCTGGTGCGGAATCTGGTGTCTGGCGGTGGAAACCGGGTCCTCCCAGGCACTATGCAATGCCCGGAGTGCGAGTGGGTGACATGGTCAGTTCACCCAATAGCCTGCTGGTTGGAATAAGTGGCGGAGGCATCACGAGTTTCGAGGCTGACCAATTCAAACCCTACCCTATTTACAGCCCCACCAAGTCGAGTGCGCTGCTTCCAGATGGGGAGATTGATTCGAACAAGCTGCTGCGCGATCGTGATGGAGGTCTCTGGATCGGGACTCACCAGCGGGGGCTTATCCATATACATAACGGCAGGACAGATGTATTTACGAAATCCGACGGGCTCTCAGGTGACATTAGCTGCAGTCTCTTCGAGGATCGTGAAGGAAACGTGTGGTATGGCAGTTCGCGGGGACTCGACCGCTTCCGCGAGCTCCCCGTAACCACGATCTCTACCAAAGAAGGTTTATCGAGCGACTATCCCAGCTCTCTGGTGGCAGGCGCGGATGGAAGCGTTTGGATCGGGACTCATGATGGATTGAACAGGTGGAAGGATGGGAAGGCCACAGTCTTCCACAAGTCGAATGGACTGCCCGACGAGTTTGTCCACTCTCTGTTCGAGGACCATCGCGGGCGACTCTGGGCAACGTTCAGGGGCCATGGGCTCTCGTACTTCGAGAACGGCAGATTTGTGAGCGTACCGGGCCTGCCGAGTGAAGAGATCTATTCGATCACCGGCGACGACTCAGATAATGTCTGGCTTTCGGGCAACAAGGGCCTGTCGCATGTGCGCGCCGGACGTTTTGTCGAGAATATCCCGTGGTCGGTGCTAGGGCGTCACCAACAAGCCAAGGTCTTAGTTCCAGACGGAGGCGGAGTTTGGCTCGCATTTTGGATAGACGGCGGCGTGTTGTATTTCAAGGATGGAAAGGTTCAGGCGTCATTCACCACGGCAAACGGGCTTGGCGCAGGGGAAGTTGCTGGTCTTCAACGGGACGGCGATGGTGCGCTCTGGGCCGCAACCCAGCATGGTGGCATTAGCCGGATCAAAGATGGCCGCTTCGAGACACTCAGCATGAGGAACGGTTTGCCTTGCGACACAGTCCACTGGTCTATCGAGGATAACGATCGTTCCCTATGGATCAATGCTTCGTGCGGGTTAGCGCGAATTACTCGCAGCGAACTGCAGGCCTGGATTTTCGACCCGAATCGAAGGGTTGCAATGACGGTCTGGGACGCCGCCGATGGTGTGAAGGTCGTTTCGGGGTCACCAGCCTACTACAATCCTCCCGTGGCGAAAGCCACCGATGGCCGGCTCTGGTTCCAGTCAGGAGACAGCATACAGGTCATTGATCCCCATCATCTTGTTACGAATGGACTTCCGCCGCCCGTGCACATCGAGCAGGTCGTAGCCGACGATAAACTGCAATGGCGCAACCTCGCAGGCGCGGCCCCATCGAACTTGCGCCTGCCCGCGCGCACTCGAGATCTCGACGTGCACTACGTCGGCCTCAGCTTCGTCGCGCCCGAGAAGATGCAGTTCCGCATCAAGCTCGAAGGCCAGGACGACGATTGGAAGGTGCCTGTCAACCCGCGACACGCGCACTACACCAACCTTGGGCCTGGAAACTACCGTTTTCGCGTCATAGCCGCCAATAACAGCGGAGTGTGGAACGAGCAGGGCGATATGCTCGAGTTCTCAATTGATCCGGCCTATTACCAGACAAATTGGTTCCGTGCGCTCTGCGCAGCGGGCATGCTGCTCCTGTTGTGGGGGGGCTATCAGCTGCGGATTCAGCAGATGCAGCGGGAATTCAATACAGCCATGGAAGCACGGGTCAGCGAGCGCACGCGCATTGCGCGCGACCTCCACGATACTTTGCTGCAAAGTTTGCAGGCATTGCTGTTTCAGTACCAGGCCGCGCGCAACCTTTTTGCTGCCAAGTCGGAACGCGCCCTGCCACTACTGGATGCGACGATTGACAGGACCGAGCAGGCGATTGCGGAGAGCCGCGACGCAATTCGCGACATCCGCTCCGAGAACATCGCGCAGAATGATCTGGCTGAGTCGCTGACTCTCGCCGGCAGTGAGCTGGCAGAGTCGCAGGCCGAGCACGGTTCGCCCACATTCGGAGTAACGGTAGAGGGCGAGCGGCGAGTACTTTCTCCCATCTCTCGGGAAGAGATTTATCGCATGGCCCTTGAACTTTTGCGAAACGCCTTCCGGCATGCGAACGCGCGCCGCATCGAAACTGAGATTCGATACGATAAGGACATGCTTCGTCTCCGCATTCGTGATAATGGAAAAGGCATGGACCTGAAGTCAGCGCAGGAAGGCAGCAGCGGACATTGGGGGCTGCGCGGTGTCCGCGAGCGTGCGGAGCAAATCGGAGCGCAACTGGATCTCTGGAGTGAAGTGGGAGTTGGTACAGAGTTTCAATTGACTGTTCCTGCAGCCATCGCTTACGGAGGCGCGAATGACAAGCTCCCATTCAGACTTCTGCGTAAGGTAAGAGAGTATGCCCACCGAGACTAAGACGATCAGAATTCTCATGGCGGACGATCATGGTCTATTGCGCCAAGGAATTGCGGCACTGCTCAGCGTTGAGCCCGACTTGCAGTTAGTGGCAGAAGCATCCACGGGAGAGGAAGCGGTCGAAAAATTCCGGACACACCAGCCGGATGTCACCCTGATGGATCTGCAGATGCCAGGTCTGAACGGGATCGACGCAATCAGCCGGATTCGCAGCGAATTTCCTGATGCCCGGATCATCGTGCTGACAACCTATGCAGCGGATTCCCAGGTGATCGGCGCATTGAAAGCTGGTGCCCGGGCGTACTTGCTAAAGGCGCACGTGCACCGTGAACTTCCCGACATTATCCGTGCCATTCACGGGGGACAGAGGCGGATTCCGCCAGAGATTGCTGCTGAGGTGGCCGAACACCTTGCGGATGAGAGGCTTACACCAAGGGAGGTCGATGTATTGCGGCTGATAGCGGCGGGTAATGCCAACAAGCAGATTGCCGATCAGCTTTCAATTGGAGAGGCAAGCGTGAAAAGCCACGTCGCCAGCATACTCTCGAAGCTGGGCGCGAACGATCGGGCCCACGCTGTTACCATCGGCCTGAAACGCGGAATTATTGACTTGCATCTCCCCTAAATGGGGGATAGCCCAACCCCTCTATTGGGCGTAGCGTGTTATGTAATAAAGTCCTACGCTTATCATCTGTGCAAAGGCTCTTCTCGAGTTTCGCAGACGGGTGGCCCGGGACCGGTTTGCTTCTCCAACGATTGATCACTGGCGCAATTCTCCTGCACGGCGGGTTCCTGCAACTGGGGCCCAACCCTCATCTCGGACAAATCCTGCTGCAATTGCTGGCACCAGTCCTGCTCATGATTGGATTTGGCACTCCTTATATCGGACTTATAGTCGCTGGGACGCAGGTCAGGCTCGCTTTTTCGGGATTGGCCGATCCTTGGACCGCCATAATGCTGTCGGGCCTGGGCATCAGTCTGGCAATGATCGGACCCGGCGCCTGGTCCATAGATGCTCGGTTCTTCGGGCGAAAGCACGTTGAAATCGTGAAGAAATAGAATTCTCCTCCTCCCATTCTTCTTCGATCGCCCGTCTGCCGTTTACATCTTGCAGACCCGCATCCCTAGGCGTAGATCCCTCCGTGTGCCTCTGTGTCCTCCGTGGTGAGCCCGAAATGCTTCACCACAGAGGACACAGAGTTATACAGAGGAATCGCCGGGTCTTCTGTGTCAGTCCCCGGAGACGCTCGAATGGTGGGCGCTGCCTTCCCCCAAAGGACGGGACAACTAACCATCCGATCTTCCCTTGTGGCGCGGAGGGCGCCCGTTGCACAATCACCGCAGATCTGGGTCATCAGAGTATTTGTGATGAAGCGCGAAGTTCAGGGGGATGTTATGGGCGCGACGGCCGCTTTCACCGACCTCAGTGGTTCCACGGGAACAAACTTCCCCAACCTAAGCGCACTGGAAAGCGAACAACTCTGTCTGGAATCAGAGGTGAGCTCGAAGTACTGTTTTGAAGGCCTAATTGGCAAGAGCGCAGCACTGCAAAAAGTGGTAGAGCAGATCGCGATCGTGGCTCCCACCGACGCCACTGTACTGCTTCACGGCGAGACAGGAACCGGGAAGGAGTTGGTCGCACGGGCCATCCACAACCTAAGCTCACGCAGCCAGCAGACATTCGTGCGTATGAACTGCGCCGCCATTCCCTCAGGACTGCTGGAGAGCGAGCTATTCGGGCACGAGAAGGGAGCGTTCACCGGCGCACTGATGCAACGCAAGGGCAGATTCGAACTGGCCGACCGAGGTTCGCTGTTTCTAGACGAGATCGGCGACATCAGCCTGGAGCTGCAGCCCAAATTGTTGCGGGCGGTGCAGGAGCAGGAGTTCGAACGCCTGGGTAGCGCCAGGACCATCCAGGTCGACGTGCGGATGATTGCTGCCACGCATCGGGACCTTTCCGCAATGATCAGCGAAGGGAAATTCCGTGAGGATCTGTTCTATCGCTTTAATGTTTTTCCGATCGAGATTCCGCCTCTCCGGGAACGCCGGGAAGACATCCCGCTGCTGGTCGATCACTTTGTATCGAAGCTGTCGGAGCGCATGCGAAAGCAGATCAGGACAGTACCGCAATCCGCGATGGACATCCTGACGAACTCTCCCTGGAAGGGCAACGTCCGGGAACTGGCAAACTTCATTGAACGCGCGGTCATTATTACGCAGGGTGAAGAGCTGGAACTTCCTATTGCGGAGCTTCACGCTTCGGCGGAGATCGACAATTTCGCTGTCTCCACCTCTACTTTCCGGCAGGCTGAATGTGGCGTTATCATTGAAGCGCTTCGAGCCGCTTCCGGACAGATTGGAGGCAAGGGCGGAGCCGCCGAGCGTCTCGGCTTGAAGCGCACAACATTGCAGAACAAGATCCGACGACTCGGAATTGCCAAAGGCGATTATCGGCAATAGCCTTCCCGAGCTCACACAGGGAAAGATCAACCGAACGACGCTAGCGCGCGGCGTCCAGATTTCACCCCAAGAAAGGTCCCATTGGTTATGACGAACGCGGAACAGCGCTATCAAACCTTACTGGACGCATCCAGCGCTTTGGCAGATCAGCCCACGGTCAAAGCTGTTTTGCAGAGCATTCGTGACGTTCTGTCCAGCAGCTGCCGCCTGCATGGAGCATACCTCTGGGTATTGGGCAACGACGGACAGAATCTGCACGTTCTGGAGTTCGATCGGGATGCCGATGGGCCCGCGATCAACATCGGTACCAAGATCTCCGTCATTGGCGCGGTCGCACAAGCACTTGCAGATCAACAGCCAGTGTTTGTTGAAGACATCGCAACGGAAATGCTGAAGCATCCCGAGTTGGCGCCATTCGCGCCGGAGTCGGTTGGACGACGCACTTATCTGTTTCCCGTGTCGACCTCCCGCCAACGATATGGAATGCTTGCCGTAACAAAGGAACGGGGAGAAGAGTTTCTCGGGGATGACGTGGAGATGCTCCGCTCTCTTGCCTCGCATGTTGCCATCGCGCTTGAGTGCGCGCTGGCAAGAGACACCGCAGAGCTTTACCACCGCGAGGTCGCGAACCAGCGGGATCAGCTCAGCCTATTGCTGGAGATCAATAATCACATCGTGACCAAGCTGGACGCGGAAGAACTCTTCGAGGCTGTCGCGAATTCTCTGCGCGAGCATTTGGGCCACGATCTCACCTCATTATGGCTGCTGAACAAGCAGAAAGGCTGCTTCGAACGTAAGTTTCTCGATTTCCCGACGGGTAAGGGCTTTCTGGAGAGAGTCGTTGTCGTAGAGCCCTCGACGATTTGGAGCGAATGGTCGAATGCCCGGACGCCGCAGTTTTACTCACCTTTGGAAGCTGACATATCTCCTGTCCTCCGCGACGCCTCTCAAGCCGAATCGCTCCGTTCCGCCGTTCTAGTGCCGCTGCTGGATCCGGAGGGTCCCCTGGGTCTGTTGACCATGTGCAGCCGCAGCCCCCGCGCGTTCAGCGAAGGCGACCGCAACTTGCTCTCTCAAATAGGCACTCAGATATCTCTGGTGCTGGCGAATGCTCTGGCCTATGGAAGACTCCGTGCCTCGCGCGACGACCTGGAAGAGAAGCGGCTCTATCTGGAGTCCGAAATCAGTTCCGAATACAACTTCGAAGACATCATTGGAAACAGTTCGGCGATCAGAAGAGTTTTCGAACAAATCTCAATTGTCGCTCCTACCGACTCCACCGTGTTGCTGCATGGAGAGACCGGAACGGGCAAGGAACTGATTGCTCGCGCGATCCATAATCTTAGTCCCAGGAAAAGCCGCACTTTTGTGCGGATGAATTGCGCTGCGATTCCCTCGGGCCTGCTCGAAAGCGAATTGTTTGGCCACGAGAAGGGGGCTTTCACCGGCGCGCTCATGCAGAAAAAGGGCAGATTCGAACTCGCCGACCGTGGTTCCCTTTTTCTCGACGAGATCGGCGATATCAGCATGGAGCTGCAGCCCAAGTTGTTGCGCGCCGTTCAGGAGCAGGAGTTCGAGCGTCTTGGCAGCGTGCAAACCATTCGTGTCAATGTGCGGATGATAGCAGCCACGCATCGTGATCTTTCCGAGATGATTCGCGCGGGCAAGTTCCGGGAGGATCTGTTTTACCGGCTCAACGTGTTTCCGATTGAGATCCCGCCACTTCGTGAGCGGCCGCAGGACATACCGCTGCTGGTGAACTATTTCGCGTCCAAACTGTCACGAAGGATGGGGAAGAAGATCAAATCGATCCCGTCTAAAGCCATGAAGCGCATGGCGGAGGCTCCGTGGCCGGGGAACGTGCGTGAGTTGCAGAACTTCATCGAGCGCGCCGTCATTCTCTCCTCCGGAGACGAGTTGCAGGTACCCATTTCTGAGATCCGCACTTCTTCAGATTTCGCCCGTTCCAGTTCCAGCTTCCGGGATGCTGAGTCCAACGCTATCCTGGAGGCATTGAAGGCCGCCTCCGGACAGATCGGTGGTAAGGGAGGCGCCGCGGAACGGCTGGGTTTGAAACGCACGACTTTACAGAATAAGATTCGCCGGCTCGGGATCACGAAGGCTCAGTACGAAGCCCAGGGATTGTAATCCGCTCTGACGGTCCGGAGTCCTTCCATCCTATGAGATCCATTCACACAAACTGATTGCCTGAGCACTGAGCCCACCTCTCGGTAACGCCCATCGAACAGAAGGACGAGTTGCCGCTCGGAATCACCCTTCAGGGATGGCGTGTTATGTGCTGCCCGCACGCCGTCACCCTCAGTGCCCGACGATCACGCGAGTGCCTGCATATGGTCAGACTACAATTCGCCGGCCTAGCGCGATGTCATTGGCAGGACGTGACTTCCACCGCGCTGACTTTGGCTTGCAACGTGCCACGCTAAGGTTCGTTGCGGTTGCTTCAGCCATATCCAGGAGATGGGCGGCGCAACAAGGAGGACGGCCATGCACAGCGCCGCGCTGACAATTCCCTCACCAGCGGTGGAGACAGCATCGGAATTCCACTCGGTTCGCATGAACTGGGTCATAGTCACCGACAAATCCGGAAACCGCCGGCCTCAGATGCATTGGCGCGCGGATTGTCCACGGTAGGCTCGAGACTTGGGACAGTAGTGACCGAGTTGGGGCACGTGACCTTTGACAGGTCACGCGAGGCTCTACCCGCCCTACGGAATGGGAAGAAACGGCTGAACTTTGTTGGGCTTGAGAGGGTCAGGTCTGGCCTCTCGATTGCGAATGTGAAGCTAACCGCGGACGACGCCGCAAATCGAGCAGATTCAAGGCAAGTCGCACAGAGAGGGGAGGAGCCACACCGGACCTTTCGCGCGATCAATTTAACCGAGATGAGCATAGGGGGAAAGGAACGTTTGGCCTTGGCGAAGGCGCGACATACCTTACCCCTAGGCACTGAAACAGCCCAGGACGCGAGCTTAATGAGGAAGTGAGGATATAGAAAATGGCATCGCCCACATTCACTGAAGAAGTAGTTGAATCGCTGAGTGCTGAAGGTACAGCACGGTCAACCGTTGCCGGCAAGCCCTTGGGTGCCGATGAACTGAAAAATGTAGATGCCTACTGGCGCGCGTGCAAGTACCTGGCGCTTGGGATGATCTACCTGCAGGCGAATCCGCTATTGCGGGAGCCGCTGAAGCCAGAGCACATCAAGAACCGTCTGCTGGGCCATTGGGGATCAAGCCCCGGGCTCGCCTTCCTCTACACCCACCTTAGTCGACTGATTCGCCGAGATGATCTCGAGATGATCTTTCTCGCTGGACCGGGTCACGGAGCGCCGGGAGTTTTGGCTCCTATCTACCTTGAGGGCACGTACAGCGAGATCTACCCTGAGAAAAGCCAGGACGAAAAAGGCCTGCGGGAGTTCTTCAAGCAGTTCTCTTTCCCGGGCGGCATTGGCAGTCACTGCACGCCGGAAACTCCTGGCTCCATTCACGAAGGCGGCGAACTGGGCTACGTGCTCTCGCACGCCTGCGGCGCCGCATTCGATAATCCCGAGCTGATTGTGGCCGCTGTTGTGGGCGACGGCGAAGCCGAAACTGGCCCACTCGCCACGTCATGGCACATCAGCAAATTCCTGAATCCGATCCGCGATGGCGCCGTTCTGCCCATCCTTCACCTCAACGGCTACAAGATCAATAACCCGACGCTGCTGGCGCGGATCACTCACCAGGAGCTCGAGGACTTGCTACGCGGCTACGGCTGGACTCCCTACTTTGTCGAGGGATCCGACCACGACAGCATGCATCAGGCAATGGCCGCGACGCTGGAACATTGCATCAGCGAAATCAAGACGCACCAAAAAGAATGCCGGAACACTGGCGTTGCCACGCGGCCACGCTGGCCGATGATCGTGTTGCGCTCACCGAAAGGATGGAGCGCCCCCGCTCTGGTCGATAGCCATCACATCGAAGCCTTCTGGCGCTCGCATCAAGTACCCCTGACCGATGTCAAGACGAATCCGGAACACCTGCGCATGCTCGAGAACTGGCTGCGGTCGTTCAAGCCGGAAGAGCTCTTCGACGAACGCGGGAGGGTACGCCCAGAGATTGCCGCATTTGCGCCGAAGGGCCAGCGCCGCATGAGCGCCAGTCCGCACGCGAGTGCAGAGCTCAGGAAAAAACTGCGTCTGCCCGACTTTCGCGATTACGCCATAAAGATGGAGCGGCCAGGCAATGTCGAGGTCGAGAACGTTCCACCTCTCGGCCGGCTGCTCCGCGATGTCATGAAGTGGAATATGGAGAGTTTTCGCGTATTCGCGCCCGACGAGAATACCTCCAATAAACTCGATGCAATCTACGACGTTTCGAAAAAATTCTGGATCGCAGAATACTTTCCCGAGGACCGCGACGGTACAGAACTGGCGCCGGACGGGCGCGTAGTAGAGATGCTCAGCGAGCACACGATGGAGGGCATGCTCGAAGGCTACTTACTCACCGGCCGCAACGGTTTTATTTCGTCCTACGAAGCCTTCGTCCACGTCATCGACTCCATGTTCAATCAGCATGCCAAGTGGTTGTCCATCTGCAACCATCTGTCATGGCGTCGCAAGATCGCCTCGCTGAATCTTCTGATTACCTCAACCGTATGGCGTCAGGATCATAACGGCTTCACACACCAGGACCCGGGCTTCCTCGATGTCGTACTGAACAAGAGCGCCGCGGTCACCCGCATCTACCTTCCCCCCGACGCCAATTGTCTGTTGTCTGTCGCTGATCATTGTCTGCGCTCTGAGAACTACATCAATGTAATCGTCTCGGACAAGCAGAAGCACATTCAGTACCTCGACATCGATGCCGCCGTCACGCACTGCACCAAAGGCATCGGTATCTGGGAGTGGGCCAGTAATGATGAAGGTCAGGATCCGGATGTGGTCTTTGCAGCAGCGGGCGACATCCCGACACAAGAAGCCCTCGCCGCAACCGTGTTGCTCCGCGACCACTTCCCCGATCTGAAGGTCCGGTTCGTCAATGTTGTTGACCTCTTCAAGCTGCAACCGAACGCCGAACATCCACATGGATTGACCAAAGAGGACTTCGATTCCCTGTTTACGACGGACAAGCCCATCATCTTTAACTTTCACGGGTATCCCTGGCTGATTCATCGTCTGGCCTATCGCCACACGAACCATGGCAACCTGCATGTGCGCGGGTACAAGGAGAAGGGCAACATCAACACGCCGATGGAACTGGCAATCAATAACCAGACGGACCGCTTCAGCCTCGCCATCGACGCGATTGATCGCGTACCGAAACTGCAGCGCATCGGTGCACATGCGAAAGAGGAGTTCCGGGATCAGCAGATCGCGTGCCGCCGCTACGCTTACGAGAACGGCATCGACAGCCCCGAGATTAGCGGCTGGAAGTGGCCTTACGAGAAGCGCTGAGCAGTAACCGAACAAGAGATGTTGGCGAACTCTGGTGTCACAAGAAATCCTTAAAGGAGTTGGACATGAGCACGAGTGCAGGGCTCAAGCGGCCCGTGTGGCTAGAGGAAGTAGCGAAAGGTCTACGTGACAAATATGGCTGTGGTCCGGTGCGGTTCTCTGGAACGGACGAGGCGCTCTATGAGCGCCACCTGCTGTTCGACAGCGGTGTCGATGTGGCGGCTGCGACGGCACGCGATCGCTTCGAGGCCCTGGCCCGGTCCGTGCGCGACATCCTTTCGCAACGATGGATTCTCACTGAAAAGACCTATGAACAGGAGAATCCCAAGCGCCTTTACTATCTCTCGATGGAGTTCCTGATCGGCCGCTCACTCGCAAACAATGTCATGAACCTTCTGCTGGCTCCGCTAACAGATGAGTTCATGCAACACAAAAAGCTGAACCTTATCGAGCTTCTGGAACAGGAGCCCGATGCAGGGCTTGGGAACGGCGGTCTTGGACGTCTGGCTGCGTGCTTTGTGGAATCTGCCGCGACCATGCAGTTGCCGGCCATGGGTTACGGCTTGCGGTATGAATACGGCATATTCAAGCAAACCATCCAGAACGGATGGCAGCAGGAGATACCAGATAACTGGTTGCGTTTCCCCGATCCTTGGGAGATCGCCCGATTGAACGAAAAAGTCGAAGTGAGCTTAGGCTGCTCGTTCGAACTCAGTGGAGGCAGCCTGCGCCCGGTGCCGGGACGTCCGTCGACTCTGATCGGCATTCCGTACGATCGACCCGTGATTGGATCTGGTGGTTCAACCATCAACACGCTCCGACTCTGGGCCGCCGCCGCGCCCGACTACTTCAACTTTGGAGAGTTCTCCCACGGCGACTTTGTGGGAGCGTTCACCAAAACACTTGAGGCTGAAACCCTGACGCGCGTCCTTTATCCCGATGACTCAGATTTCCGGGGACAAGCGCTCCGCTTGCTGCAGGAGTATTTCCTTGTTGCCTGCTCGCTGGCCGATGCGGTGCGGCGCTTCCAACGGACCAATTCGGACTGGCGGCTGTTCCCGGAGAAAGTCGCGATCCAGATGAATGACACGCATCCGGCTCTTTCGGTGCCGGAGCTCATGCGAATCCTCATCGACCAGGTGCACCTCGAATGGGACGAAGCGTGGCACATCACCCAAAACACGCTGGCCTATACAAATCACACTCTGTTGCCCGAAGCGCTCGAGAGATGGCCAGTGGCCTGGTTCGAAGACATGCTGCCGCGGCAGCTGGAGATCATCTACGAGATCAACCGCCGTTTCCTGGGTGACGTTCGTGGACGGTTCCCAGGCGATCAAGCCCGTGTGGAGCGCGTCAGCCTTATCGAGAATGGCGGCCCCAAGAAGGTCCGGATGGCCAATCTGGCGGTCGTTGGTTCTCACAGCACGAACGGAGTAGCCGAAATTCACTCGCAGTTACTGCGTGAAACCACACTGAAAGACCTTGCCGAAATCTTCCCCGAGCGTTTCAACAATAAGACCAACGGAGTCACGCCCCGCCGCTGGCTGCAGTTGTGCAATCGCGAACTCTCTGCACTCATCACGGATGCCATTGGAGAGGGCTGGGTAAGGAACCTGAGCGAATTAAGCAAGCTGAAACCACTGACCGCCGATAGCGGATTTCTGCAGAACTTCCTTAAGGCCAAGCGCGATGCCAAGCAGAAATTCTCCCACTGGCTGCACTGGTCGACGGGGCAGACGGTTGATCCGGATTCGATTTTTGACTGCCAGATCAAGCGCATCCACGAGTACAAACGTCAGTTTCTGAACGCACTCAGGATCGTCGTGCTCTACAACCGTTTGCGGCAAGATCCCGGGATGGACGTGCATCCACGAACGTTCCTTTTCGCCGGCAAGGCCGCACCTGCGTACCGGCTTGCGAAAGTAATTATCAAGTTCATCAACAATCTGGCTGCCACGATCGATGGCGACCCGGCAGTGCGCGGGCGTCTGAAAGTTGTATTCCTACCCGATTACTGCGTGTCTCTGGCAGAACACCTCATTCCGGCCAGCGACGTGTCGAACCAGATTTCTACCGCAGGATACGAAGCCAGCGGCACCAGCAACATGAAGTTCATGATGAATGGCGCGTTAACGATCGGTACCCGCGACGGCGCCACCATTGAGATGGCAGCCGAAGCAGGCGAGGAGAACTTCTTCCTCTTTGGATTGACCGCCGAGCAAGTCATCGACAGCCGCGGATGGTACAACCCACGCTGGCACTACGACAATGAACCCGAAACACGTGAGGCGCTGAACCTGATTTTCTCCGACTATTTCAGCCGCTATGAACCCGGGATGTTTGGGACTTTGCGCGACATGTTGCTTACACACGGGGATCATTACATGCACTTGGCGGACCTAAAGTCTTATCTTGAGGCAGATGGCCGTCTATGCGCGTTGTATGCCGATCCGCACGAGTGGGCGCGCAAGGCCATCTTGAATATTGCAGGCTCGGGAAAGTTCTCCAGCGACCGCACGATTGCGGAATACGCAAACGAAATCTGGCACGTAAAGCCGTGTCCCATACCAGAGAAGGCTTAAACAGGTGGACGCGGAAACAAACAAGTCTTAATTCGCAATATGAAAAGGAGAAGTACGATGTCGCAAGTCTCTCGAAATTTGGTGGCCAAGCTTGGCATTGCCTCAATCGTGGTGCTGGTCGCGTGCTCTTTGACGAAAGCACAGGACGTGAGAACGAACTACATGCCAGGCACTGACTGGTCGAAGTACCGCACTTATGCGTGGGTCGATGAAGTACAAGGCGTCCCCAGGGTAGGTGCGAACGTCGACCAGATCCTGGACACTCAGGTTAAGCAGGCCATCGATGCACAAATGGCAGCCAAGGGCATCGCGAAAGTGACAGACGGTGGCAAACCCGATCTACTTCTCGGGTACCAACTCATGCTCAATGCCGAGAAGCAGATTAACGGCTTCGGCGACAGCTGGGGTGGTTGGGGTGGCTGGGGCGGTTTTGGACCGTGGGGAGGTGGAGGCTTCGGTACCTTCTCTGCAAATACTTCAACTAATTATGTCGGGACTTTCGTCATTGGCATGTATGATCCAGCTACAAAGAAGCTGGTTTGGATCGGTGGCGCCCAACATGCGGTCGAGCCCAGCAAGAAACCGGAGAAAAACCAGGAGCACCTCAACAAGGGAGCGCAAAAGCTGCTGAAGGACTTCCCTCCGGTACGGGGCAAATAGACACTGGGGATCGATCGTCGTTGCCTATCGCGCTTCTGCGTTTCGAACCAGCCTGACTACCTGCCCCACTACCATCCCGAGTTGGTCGGTGCCGCTGTAAATCTGTCGAACAAAGCCTTCCCGGTCGATCAGGACGTACCGCGGAAGGCTCAGGTTCGACCCGGGTGGCGTCAGCCCGAAAGCATGATATAGAGCGGCATTCTCATCTCCCACTTGGGTCCAATCCATGTGCTGTAAGTCGTTGAACCTGCGCCATACATCCCGATCGTCGTCCTCGTTGACGCTGACGAGCAGGAACTTGCTGCCGGGAAAGAAGTGCGAGAGCTGTCGCATGGCCGGAAGCGCGCGAATGCATGGTGGGCACCAGGTCGCCCAGAAATCGAGCAACACAAATCGTCCGCGCAGAGAATCGGAAGAAAGCGGCTTGCCCGCGCTGTCAACGACGTTGAATTTGGGGGCGGAAGTCTTCGGCGTAAGAGGAAGATCTCTTTCCGATTCCGGGTTCTCTGCAGCTGCACGAATAAAATCGCGGAAAGCCTGGTTGCTGTCCTCTTCCTTATTCTGGCGCAGCATGACGTAGCCCAAGTTGAAATACGCGAGGTCGTAGCGCGGGTCGAACTTCACGGCTTCGCGGAATGACTTCTCGGCTGCCTCCAGCTTGTGTCTGTCGTTGTCGCGAGCTTCCCGGAACCACGCCGATCCAATCATGTAGTGAGCCTGCGCTCGTGCGTGGTCATTCGTGACATACTGCAGTTCCAAAGTGAACATCTGTCGTGCGGCTTCGAAATTCCCCATCTGCAGCTCAGCCAAGCCAATACCAGCGGTGGTCTCGGCGGTGGGTTTTCCGTGTAGCGCTTGTGCGCGCTCGAAATGAGCTTTGGCTTCTGGAAAGTTGCCCTGCTGTAGCAGAAGAGTCCCGGCCTTGACTTCATCTTGGGCTGAGTCATGTCGCTCTTCTCCGCCTTGTGCGGCGGCACAGGTAATGAACAGCAGAAGGCAGACGACTGTGCAGTGAACGAATGGAGGAAGTCGAGGACTGTCAGTGGACTCTCTAGCGCGCCGACACTGACGGTTTTCATTCACAACTGCGATTGGCTCCCATCCAATTGTAGGTGGCTACTCTACCCAGGAGCACGCGGCACCGGCAATATCTTTGCAATAGAGCACGCGCCATGATTTCGGCTTGTGCGCGGCCGTCCAGGAGGAACCCTGGATGAAATAGGGCTTCGCCCAGACCTCGCTATCAATAGCGCGCGGCGCAATCACGGTCACCTGAACAGCACTCTCTGCCGGAGCGCCGGTGCGCGGATCCATGATGTGTGAGTACCGGTGTCCGGCCACCCGGAATGATTTTTCATAACTTCCCGAAGTGGAGAGAGACATGTCCTTGAGGAAAACCTGCGCGGCATTCTTTCGCTGGTCCCAAGGGTCGGCAATGCTGAGAGCCCAGCCACGCGGCTCGTCCGGAGGGTTACCGAGTCCGAAGATACTGCTGCCGGATGCCGCGACGAGCGCATCGCGAAAACCCTTTTCGCGGAGCATCGCCACCATGCGATCGACGGCGTAGCCCTTGCCCACTCCGCCGGGATCGATCTCTACACCAGTACGATCGAAGTGCACGGTTCGCTTGAGTTGATTCAGTTGCAGGTGGCGATAGCCAACGATCTCGAGTGCCTGGCGAATCTCGTCGGCCGATGGCACATGGCGGCTGCCGCCGAAAAAGCCCCAGGCGCGCATCAGCGGCCCCACAGTTATGTCGAACGTGCCTTCGCTCGCGCGGCTGTACTCCAGGCAATCCGAAATAAGACGGAACAGCTCCGGCGAGACTGCGACCGAATGCGAGGCCGCTTCACGATTGATGCGGCTCCATTCACTCTCGGGACGATAATTCGAGAGGAGCGCATCGAGGCGGTGAACTTCATCGAACGCCGCATCGATAGCTTGGTTCATCGACCCCTGATCAGAGCCATACAGGACAACGGTGAAGGTTGTCCCCATGGCGTCGGTGCTTCTCTCCAGCCGCTGCGGTTCGGCGGCTTGCGCGAGCAGAACCGCAGCGATCAGGACAAAAAGCAAACGCATCAGGACACACCCTTGGGCATCTGGTTCTTCCAAAACGACTCGTACTCGAACATGGCTTCTTTGATAGGAACGCCACGAACATCGATCTTGTTCAAGTCCGCCGATCCAATTCCCGCGGCTTCTGCAAGGAGCATCATGTTGTCCGCGTACTGGAACGGTTCATCGCCGGGTTGCAACTGCTCCGGAGGATGATCCTTGGGATTCTTGTAGACGCGATACGGCGCTTCGTGTCGTCCTGCGCGCGGGTTGTAGCCCATGCATGCGGCGGCGACGGTATCGGTATTCACGACGTTCTTGCCGACGACGAGTATCCCTGGATGGCATGGCTTTGAGCCCAAGACCCAGGGGCCTTCGCCGCCGACCATGGAGACGATGCCGTCCTCGATAGCGAGGTCGACCGGCCGCGCCGCAAGAATGTCGACCAGAACACGAGGCAGCCGCCAGCCCTCATATCGGTTGGACTTCGCATCGAGCTCGACAGGAGCGCCGCCCGGCGACTGTACCTGTCCGTAGTGGAAGACCTTCTCGCGGTCGCCATACACGCCCAGGGGTGTGATGCCGAACAGATTCTTGATGCAGAGGGTGATGCCCATCTCTTCGTGATTCTTCATCTTGCCCATGCTTACAAAAAAATCGCAGTCCTCGTACGAATGGTTCATCAGGAAACCGGGGAATACGTACGGTTTGCTCTGGACCTTCAGGAGCGAGAACTGCTTGGCTTCGCCGAGGCGGTCCGTGTCCTCGAATTCGACCAGCGGCGCGGCATTGCGGATTGCATTGACATCCCAGCCACCCGAGAGCAACTTGTCTTCGAGTTTGTACGCACGTTTGCGGTTCTCGGCGCCTTCCAAGATGCGGATGCGCTTCGCGCCTAGTGCACCAAAAGCAGCGACCGCGGCGCCTACTACGCGTGGATGCACCCAGTGCGTGTCGCCCACGGTGTATCCAGGGAAACTTCCGCCGCCGGTCAGATTCACTTTGATGCCGACGGTCTTTCCCTTCACTTGTTTGTCGATGCCGCCGATTTGATCGAACATCTGCCGGAATCGAGCGGTCAGGTCCTCATCGTAGCTGCGGACCTTGGCAACGGAGACGGGCTCTGCCGGAGCCACAGGTTCGGGCCGCGCTGCTTCGGATTTCGCCGCTTTGGCCGGCGGCACGGCCATCGCTCCTGCAGCAAGACCAGACAGTACCAGCCAATCACGCCGCGTCAGTCCTTCTTTCATTGTTGCCTCCTCGTTTACTGCATCGAAACCGTACCCCACAACAAAAGCTTTGGAACCGTCACTTCCGTTCTGCCCTCGGACTCTCGCAAAGGCAAATCCATCGCCGCACCTTCCGGCGTTTCCAAACGAGCCGAATGGACCTTTCTGGCTACTCGTAGCGTGATCGCCTCGACTGGGTGGTCGAAATAATTGAGTAAGTGCACGACCAGAGGTTCGCCGGGAGCGCCTCCGCTCGCCAGCGTGATTACGGAGGGCACATTGAAGGGGACGACGCCGAGATCGTCGTCAGAGAGCTGTTCTTTGAGATCGCGCGCAAAGGCCTGCGGATCTGGGTCTTTGTAAACAACAATTCGACCCGTGCCAGCCGGAACTTCGGCGAACGGCTCGTTCTGAGGCGCACCACCCCACGAGGGCCCAACGAACACGGCACCGCCATTCTCAGCGAACGCCTGCAGCAGTTTGCGCTCGGTAGCAGACGGCGGATCGAGTTCGAGCGCGACGAGCGCTCGGAACCTGGCGAGTGCAGCCGCGTCAAGACCTGAACGTGCGACCAACTGATACGGCACCTGGCGGCGTGCCGCGAGGTTCAGGTACTCATCGGCACTACTCTGGTCCGCGCTGGCCGGATCCAGGATGATCCCGATATTCCCGTATGGCGCAAGAGTACGCGGGCCAACGTGAGCTTCGGCGAATTT
>Ga0335071_10002433_pt1 | contig 19926 bp, 18 predicted proteins | sample Lox_Sample_15_FD_206724 | JGI IMG/M metagenome (GOLD analysis project Ga0335071, IMG submission 206724) | Soil microbial communities from Loxahatchee National Wildlife Refuge, Florida, United States - Lox_Sample_1.5 | ecosystem: Environmental > Terrestrial > Soil > Wetlands | place: USA...
GTCAGCGGACTGGTCGACCGACTGCGCGGCGAGCCCCCGGCACTCGCCTCGCTGCTGACCGCTTGGACCGAGCGTGACCGGGTGCTGTCCGAGGTGGCGGAAGGTCAGCCCGACCTGGCCGCTCCCGCGGACCCCGAGGCGACCCTCGCCGCGGCCTTCGCCCTGCGCTACAACGAGGTCGTGATGGAGGTTGCCGCGACCAGGAGACTGCGACTGCTGTCAACGTATGACGAACCGGGAACCTGGGTGGTGCTCGAGGAGCAGGGCCTGTCGTCAGGGGACCCCTTCCACGCCTACCGGCGGGTGGAGGCCCACGTCGGGACGGGGCGGGCCCTGTTGGTGACCACCGTGCCGGCCGAGGACCTGGCGGCCTGCACCCACGAGGTCACCCGGGGGCGCGTGGACCTCTCGACCGGCGGGCTCCACTGGGACGAGGTCTCGACCCGATACGACGACGAGGCGGCACGGGAGAGCGCGGTCGCCGCCGCGAAGGTGGCCGACCCGTGAGCCGCGGACCCGGCCGGGGCGTGTCGGCGAACCCTGGTGCCGGCCATCGGCGTTTCCTATAGTGGACGCGCAGGCAGTACCCGGCCGTGTCACGCCCAAGGAGCCGTCATGTCCGACACGTTAGACCGGCCAACAGATCTCGACCCCGCCATCGACCCCACCGAGCTCGCCTCGCTGCTCGCCCAGCTGCAGAGCGCCGGCCTGCGGGTGGTCGGCGACATCGGCGCTCGGACCGGCGGTGCCGGGCCCGCCGACGCGGGCATGCTGTGGATCGAGGGGGCGCCGGTCACCGTCCCGACCGCAGCCGACTACGTCGCCGACTCGCCGTACTCCCTGCGACCGGAGGACGAGGGCTTCGGCGTCTACCACGGGCACACCAGGGTGGCCGGTGCCGAGCTGGCGCCGCGCCCGCGCTACTACGACCTGGAGACCGCGGACGGCATCCCGTACTGGAAGATCGCGCTGATGCACCTGGACTCCATGGCCAGCACGGTCCTGCAGACCTGCGCCTACTGGGGGACCTCGGACCAGTGCACCTTCTGCGGCATCGGCCTCTCGCTCGCCGGCGGCCGGACCATCGCCAAGAAGACCCCGGCGATGCTGGCCGAGGTCTCAGTCGCCGCCCGCGACCTGGACGGCGCGGTCGACGTGACCCTGACCACCGGCAGCACGGCGACGCCCGACCGTGGCGCCCTCTACGTCGGCAGATGCGCGGGCGCGGTCAAGGAGGCCTCCGGGCTGCCGGTGCAGGTCCAGTTCGAGCCGCCGTCGGACCTGTCGGTGATCGACGCCGTCCACGACCTCGGCGTCGACTCAGTGGGGATCCACGTCGAGTCCTTCGACCCGCAGGTGCTGGCCCGGGTGGCACCCGGCAAGGCCCGCTGGGGGCTCGAGGCCTACTTCGCGGCCTGGGAGCACGCGGTTGGGGTGTTCGGCGAGGGCCAGGTGTCGACCTACGTGATCCTCGGGATGGGCGAAGACCCCGAGGTGACCGTGGCGGGCTGTCGCCGAGCCGTCGACCTCGGCGTCTACCCCTTCATCGTCCCGCTGCGACCGGTGCCCGGCAGCCTGATGGCCGATGCCCACCCGCCGACCCCGGACTACGTGGAGAGCATCTACCGACAGGTCGTCCCCGCCATGACGGCGCGCGGCCTGTCCGCCGCCAAGGTGCGCGCCGGCTGCGCCCGGTGCCAGGCCTGCTCGGGCATGGCCGCGGTCGAGCGCGCCCACGGCGGCTTCGCGGGGCACACGGAAGGAGGCATCGCCGATGGCCGTCGCAGCCTCCCGCTCGCGTACTGAGCCCCACGCACGGTCGGGCGGGGATGCTCCGGCCTCGTCCGCCCACGACCTGACCTGCCGCCTCGTGGGCGGCCCGAGCGAGCTCGCCACCCACCACCAGATCCGGGAAGCCGTGTTCGTCACCGAACAGGCACTGTTCAGCAGCACCGACCGGGACCTCGTCGACGACCGGGCCGAGACCCTCCACGTGCTGGGCTACGTCGACGGCGCACCGGTCGGCACCGTCCGGCTCTACCCGATCGCGCCGGAGCTGCCGGGCGAGGTGTTGTGGAAGGGTGACCGGCTCGCGGTGCTCGCGGCGTACCGGCAGGCCGGGCTCGGCGCACCCCTGGTCCGCTTCGCCGTGGCCGGCGCGACCCGGCTCGGCGGTGACCGGATGGTCGCCCACGTGCAGCTCGAGAACGTCGTATTCTTCCGCCGGCTGGGCTGGGACCCGGTCGGTGACCCGGCGCCCTACGTCGGCGTCGAGCACCAGAAGATGAGCATCGGACTCCGGTGACCGGCACCGGCGCGCCATCCGCGTCAGCCGACCCGTCACGGGCGGAGCCGGGTGACCGCCTCCCGGGCGAGGTCGAAGACCGTGACGACCTCCTCGTCCCGGCGCAACCGCACCAAGCCGGTGGTGTCCAGCGTCCCCACCTGGGCCGCGGCCAGGTCCCGGTCATGGAACGCGGAGCAGCACTCCGCGACCCGCTCGGGCGCTGCCAGCACAAGGAACACGAGGCATGGGAAGCACCCCAGCCAGTCGGGCAGCGCGACGTCCACCGGCACTGGCAGCAGCGACAGGTCCACCTCGACGCCGAGTCTGGTGGGCTCGAGCAGCATCGCAAGGCTGCCCACCAGCCCCGCCATGCTGACGTCCTTCGCCGCCTGGGCCGCCCCGGAACGAGCCAGCGCCGGCAGGAGCCGGACGTCCCCGGCGAGGCGACCCGCGCGCTCCTCGAAGGACGGGAAGAACGGGAAGTCGGAACGCAGCCGACCCCGCACACAGCCAGCAACCAGCAACGCCTGGCCCGGCGCCGCGCGGTTAGCCGAGAGGACGGCGTCCGCGCGGCCCAGCCCGAACGCCGCGAGGCTCGGCGGGCCGTCGCTCTCGGTCAGGTGCCCACCGACGATCGGCACGTCGTAGGCCTCCCCCGCCCACTTCAGCCCCTCGAGCGCCCGCCGAGTCACCTCTCGGGTGCCGACGAGGGTGTCGACGATGGCCAGCGGTCGCGCGCCCATCGCCGCCAGGTCGTTGACGTTGGCGAGCACGGCACCGATCCCCGCGCCGTAGGGGTCGGCAGCCACGAAGCCGGGCAACATCGCCTCACCCCCGACGACGAGGTTGCGTCCCTCGTCCTCGACGACCGCGCCGTCGTCACCAGGACCGCCCCACCAGTCGCCCGGGCCGAACACGTCGGCCACCAATCCGATGACCCGCTTTGCCTGCACTCCCGGCAGCTCACGCAGGTGGCGCGCCAGCCCGGCGAGATCGACGTCGTGCACGGTCACTGGTCGCTCGTTTCGCGCAGGTCGTGGACGGTGGCAGGCTCGGGCGCACGCGCGGTCACCCTAACGAAGGAGCTGCAGCTGTGACCATGCAGCCCTCGGGCGCGACCGTCGGGGACACCACGCAGCCGGTACGCCCTGACCGGCCGTCCCTCCCCGGCTTCCTGGACCTGCCGGAGCGCACCGAGAAGCCGCGCGACCACGGGGTCTGCCACGTGCTCGACGGCGGGCTGTCCGTGGCCGAGGTCGAGCAACGGCTCGCGGCGGCGGGGCCGTACGTCGACATCTGGAAGTTCGGGTGGGGCACCGCGTACGTCGACCCGGCGGTCGTCGACAAGGTGGAGCTGCTGCGCGAGCACGGTGTCAAGGCCTGCACCGGCGGCACATTGCTGGAGATCGCCTGGCGCAAGGGCGCCGCCCACCGGCTCATGGAGTGGGCGGACGAGGTGGGGTTCGAATGCATGGAGGTGTCGTGCGGCTCGGTCCCGATCTCCCGTGACGTGAAGAGCCTGATGATCCAGACCGTCGCCAAGACGTTCACCGTGCTCGCCGAGGTGGGCAGCAAGGATGCCTCGGCCGAGGTCGATCCCAAGCAATGGGCGGCCGACGCCGCGGCCGACCGGGACGCCGGCGCCCACTGGGTCGTGACCGAGGGACGCCAGAGCGGCACCGTCGGTCTGTTCAACGCCGACGGATCGGTCCGGTCATGGGTGGCCGACGCGGTCGTGGCCGCCGTGGGAGTGGAGACGGTGCTCTTCGAGGCGCCGCAGCGCGCCCAGCAAGCGTGGCTGATCAACCACTTCGGTGCCAACGTGAACCTCGGCAACATCGACCCCGCGGAGGTGCTCGGGGTGGAGTGCCTGCGACTTGGCCTCCGCTCCGACACGATCCGACCCGACGCCGGGCCATGATCCCCACCCAGTACCGCACCGTCGCGTTCACCGACGTCCCCGTGCCGCTCGACGAGGAGTCCCTGCGCGCCCACCTGCTGCTGCGGGCCGCCTACCGACGGACCCGGTACGTCGTCGCCCGCAACGGTTCCGAGGTCGCCGTCGTGGAGCTGGTCAAGGCTGCCGAGGAGGAGCTGTTCGAGCCGATCGTCGAGGTGCGGCTGCTCGCGGGACCCCGCGAGACGGTCCTGCTGGACCGCCCGGACGTCGACACCGCCGTTCCGAGCCAGCTCGCCCGGGTCGCCGAGGAGGTGCCGAACGCACGGTGCGTCGTGGTGCACGGGCGGTACCAGCACGTCAACTTCGTGCTGGACCTCCACCCGAGGCGGGTGCACGTGCTCGACGTGGCTCCGCCGTGGCCGGCGAAGCTCGTCGACCAGGTGCACCGCGTGGCGGACACGGCCGAGGACCTGCCGGCGACCCTGGTCGTACCCGAGGTGATCGACCTGCAGGACCTGGTGTCGGCGGCGCCGCCGGCCGGCCACTACCTGATGCCGTGCCGCGGCGGTGGGGTCGAGGTGCCCGGAGCGACGATCTCGTACCTCGACCAGGTGCCAACGGCGGTGCCCGGGTGGACCCTGGTCGGCTGCACGCGGTCCAGGCAGATCCACGATCACTTCTACCCGGAGCTCGCTGCCGGCCTCGACCAGATCGACATCTGCCCGCTCGAGCGCGCCCGGCTCACCGCGCAGCCCGGCGACGCCGTACGCCTCACGAAGTGCTGCCAGCTCGAGGACCACATCGAGACCCAGGACGACATCGTGGTGGTTCCGTGGGGATCCAGCTTCGAGCTGGTGCGCGAGGGGCTGTACGCGGCCTCCGACCTCGCCGCCGACCGCGACCGTGCCACCCGATCGGCGACGCCGTGAGCGCCCGGATCACCGACTCGCTCTCCTACGCCCACCTCTGGGGGACCGAGGAGGTCCGCGGTCTGCTCGAGGAGAGGGCCCGGCTGCAGGGTTGGCTCGACGTGCTGGCCGCGCTGGCGCGGGCCCAGGCGGCCGAGGGGCTGGTGACCGAGCGCGCCGCGGACCTGATCGCCACGCATGCCAGGGTCGAGCGGCTGGACCTCGAGCGCATCGCCGAGGGGACCCGGGCCACCGGGCATTCCACGCTCGGGCTGATCCAGGAGCTGCGCCGGGTGCTGCCGCTGGAGGCAGCCGAGGTGGTCTACCTCGGCGCCACGGTCCAGGACGTCACCGACACCTGGACCTCGTTGCTGATGCGCTCGGTCGGCGGGATCGTGTGGCGCGACCTGCGGGTCTTCGAGGCCGCGCTGCTGGCGCTGGCCGAGGCGCAGCGGGAGACCTTGATCGCCGGACGCACCCACGGACAACCCGGCGCGGCCGCCACCTTCGGGTGGAAGGTCGCGAGCTGGGCCGACGAGGTCCACCGCCACCTGGAACGGCTGCGCGAGGGGGCCCCGCGATGGCTGGTGGTCCAGCTCGGCGGCGGGATCGGCACCCTGGTCGCCTACGGCGAGCGTGGGCTCGGCGTGCGGCGCCGATTCGCCGAGCTGCTCGACCTGGGCGACCCCGGGATCTCCTGGCTCTCCGCCCGTGACCGCGGAGCGGAGTTCACGGGGGTGCTGACGCTGGTCGCCGGCACGCTGGCCCGGGTCGGCAACGAGGTCTACGAGCTGCAGCGTCCCGAGATCGGTGAACTGGCCGAGCCGCTCGCGGAGGCGACCGTCGGCAGCATCACGATGCACCACAAGCGCAACCCCGAGATCAGCGAGCACCTGGACACCCTGGCCCGGCTGACCCGGGCCAACGCCGCAGTCATGTGGGAGTCGATGGTCGCCTCGCACGAGCGCGACGGCAGGGCCTGGAAGGCCGAATGGGTCGCGCTGCCGGAAGTTTGCCTGCTGACCACGACCGCGCTGAGCTTGGCGGTGCGGCTCGTCGAAGGGCTGGTCGTGGACCCCGACCGGATGCGGCAGAACCTCAGTGCTCACCTGTCCGGGACGCAGTACCCCGACGACCCCGGATCGGCAGTGCAGATGACCGACTTCGTGCTGGCCCGGGCCCGGGCCCGCCGCGCCCAGGAGCTGCCGACGTGGCAGTGACTGGACCACGGACCCTGGCCCGCGTCGAGCTGGCGCGACTGCCGACGCCCCTCCAGGAGGCGCCGCGGCTGGCCGCTGCGCTCGGTGTCGCCGGCCGGCTGCTCGTCAAGCGCGACGACCTGACCGGATTCGCGTTCGCCGGCAACAAGGCGCGGCCGCTGGAGATGATCCTCGCCGACGCGCGCCTGCACGACGCCGACGTGCTGGTCACCGGCGGTGCGCCGTCGTCGAACTTCTGCGCCGCCGCCGCAGCCGCGGCGCGCTGGGCGGGGATGCTCTGCGTGCTGGTCTACGCGGGCACCGCAGAGCCCGCCGGACCGGTGCACCCGAACCTGGCGGCGGCGCGGCACTGGGGAGCAGCCGTGCGGTGGAGCGGCAGCAGCGAGCGCGACTCCGTCGACGGCCGCCTCGATGTCGTCGCCGCCGAGCTCACCGGCACCGGGCGCACGCCGTACGTCGTGCCGCGCGGCGCTGCGAGCCCGCTCGGGGCCGTCGGGTTCCTGGCTGCCGCTCATGAGCTCGTCGACCAGCTCGAGGCGACCGGCCCGGATGTCCGTGGGAACGTCGCCGCGGTGATCGCTACCGGCTCCGGGGGGAGCACCGCCGGCCTCCTGGCCGCCACCGGCGCGCAGCCACGGCTGCGCGTCCTGGGCGCCGCGGTGAGCCGCCCCCCCGACGAGACCACGCCACGGATCCGGTCCCTCGCCGAGGCCGCTGCCGGACTGGCCGGGGCACCGGCTCCGGACCACTCGCGCCTGCAGCTGATCGACGCCCGTGGACCCGGGCACGGCCTGCCGTCCGCCGAGGGCAGCGCCGCAGCCGATCTCGCGCTGCAGACCGAAGGGCTGGTCCTCGACCCCGCCTACACCGCCAAGGCGCTGGCCGCCCTGCCGGAGCTGCTCGGTGAGCGTCGCCGGGACCCCGGTGCCTGCACGGTGTTCTGGCACACCGGTGGGCTTCTCGACAGCGTTGCGGAGTGGCTGTGACCGACGAGACCTACACCGACCGGCACGGCCCTCCTGTCGAGGGGCCGGCCCAGGAGCTGATCGACAGCGGGTTCGCGCTGGAGAACGCCGACGCGCCGCTGCTGCACCGCGGCCTCAACCTCGCCGACCTGGCACACGTCCTCGACCTCCACGAACGCGGTGTCGTCGCGCGGGGGCCCGCGCAGCGGCTGCTCCGTGAGGTCCTCGAGGCCTGTCGGACGCCGGCCGCGGAGTTCCCGTACGACCCGGCCTACGGGGAGCCGTACAACTCCCGCGAACGCCACTTCGCCGCCCGCATCGGCAACGACGCCGGCTGGCTGCACGCCGGGCGGCCGCGTCGCGAGGCCGTCCGGATCGCGTTGCGGCTCAACGTCCGCAGCGTGCTGGCGGACCTCGTCGCGGCTGCTGGTGATCTGGCCACGTCGCTGGCGACGGTTGCTGGAGCCCACAGCCGCACCTGGCTGCCGGACCAGACCTACCTGCAGCACGCGCAGCCCTCGACGTTCGGGCACTACCTGGCCAGCTTCAGCTTCCCGGTGCTGCGCGACGGGGAGCGGCTGCTGGACGACCTGAGCTGGGTCAACACCAGCCCCGGCGGCGCCGGCTGCGTCAACGGCAGCCGGCTGCTGGACGACCGCACCCGGGTCGCCTCGCTGCTCGGATTCGACGGCTACATCGAGCACACCCGCGACGCGATGTGGCAGATCGACGGACTGATCAGCGCTCTCGCCGCCTCGGCGAGCCTGCTCACCACCCAGAGCAAGCTGGCCGAGGACCTCGAGATCTGGGCGAGCAGCGAGTTCGACTACGTCACAGTCGCCGACGGGTACAGCCGGTCCAGCGTGTTGATGCCCCAGAAGCGCAACCCCTACGCGCTGTCGATCATCCGCGGCGCCGCCGGCACCCTCATCGGGCGGCTGACCGGGTTCCTGTCGGTGAGCAAGAGCCCGTCGGCGCGAAGCGACAACCTCATCTACGCCTACGGCGAGGTGCCCCGAGCCCTCGAGCTCGCGCTGCGCACGACCCGGCTCAGCAACGGGGTCATCACCACCCTCACGATCAACGCAGAGAGGATGTGGGCCTCCTTGGAGTCCAGCTTCTGCCAGGCCACCGACCTCGCCGAGTACGTCATGCAGACGTGCGCGGTCGACTACCGCACGGCGTACCGGGTCGTCGGCATCGCCGTCAGACGGGCCAGCCGTGAGGGACTTCGCGGCATCGACCTCGACGGGAACCGCCTGGATGCCGCGGCGGTGGAGTACTTCGGCCGGCCACTCGGCCTGACGGGGCGGGACCTGTCCGAGGTCCTGGACCCGCGGTGCATCGTCGAGAGCCGGGTGCTCCCGGGTGGCGCGGCGCCGCCTGTGGTGGAGGCGATGACGCAGCGGTGCGCCGCCGCGGCCTCGACGTTGGCCGAGCGGGCCCGCACGGCACGCGCGGGCTTCCAGACCGCCGAGGACGAGCTGGTGGCCCTGGCCGAGGAGTTCGTCGGCCATGGCTGAGCGACCGGTGCCCGCGCTCCCGGACCACCCGCGGGTGGTCAATGTCGGCCTGCCGCTGTTCGCCGAGGCGGTGCGCAGCCAGGGGGCCGACGTGGCGTCGGTGGACTGGCGGATCCCCGCCGACGGGGACCCGGCCGTGGTCGCGGCCCTGCGCCGGCTGTCCGGCCCACGCGCCGGTGTCGTCGACACCGCCAACACCGAGGTGCTCCGGCGGCTGGACCGTGGGGCGCCCGAGCTGGTCGACGTCGTGCCCGCCGGCTCGGTGATCCCGGTCCTCGCGGACGGCCGGGTGCTGCTGCACTGCGGCCCGCCGATCGAGGTCGACCGACTGGTCGATCCGTTGCGGCGCTCCCTCGCCGCAGCCGCCTGCGCCGAAGGGTGGGCCGACTCGCCGGACCGGGCCAAGGCGATGCTTGACGCGGGCGAGCTGCAGTTGGAGTCGGCGAACGATCACGGGGTCGTGGTGCCGATGGCGACCGCGATGGGACCGCGCACCCCCGTGTGGGTGGTGACCCTCGCAGACGCCGACGTCACGACGTTCGCGCCGGTCGGCCAGGGCTCGGGCGACGTCGCCTGGTTCGGGAGGGACACCCCGGGGGCGGTGGACCGGCTGGTGCTGCTGCGGGACGCGGTCGGGCCGGTGCTGGGCCAGGCGGTGCGCACGTACGGACCGATCGATGTGATGGCACTGGCCGCGCAGGCGGTCGCGATGGGTGACGACGTGCACGTACGCACCCAGGCGGCCACCAACCTGCTGCTGCGCAACCTGCTGCCCGCGCTCGTCGGTGGCGACCATCCGCGGCGCGTCGAGGTGGCCTCCTTCCTGTCGGCGAACCACCTGCTCTTCCTGAGCCTGGCGATGGCCGCCGCCCGCGCCCTGACGACCTGGGCCGGGCAGGTCGAGCACACCTCGGTCGTCCTCGGGATGACCCGCAATGGGACCGACTTCGCCGCGCGCCTGGGGCGAGGATCCTCCTGGCACCGGACGGCTGCGCCCCCGGTCGGGGCGGCGCTGTTCCAGCCCGGCCACGGAGCGGAGGACGCCGCGCCGGACATCGGCGACAGCGCCGTGCTCGAGCTGGTGGGGCTGGGGGGAGCGGCCGCCGCCGGCTCCCCCGCGGTCGCTCAGCTGGTCGGCGGCACCATGGCCGATGCCGCCCGGCTGACCGAGGACCTGGCCATGGTGTGCGTGGGTCGGTCCACCCGGTTCACGATCCCGTTCTGGGGGATGCGCGGCTCCCCGCTCGCCGTCGATGCCCGGGCCGTCGTCGAGCTCGGCATCACCCCGCAGATCACGACCGGCATCCTGCACAGCTCCGACGGCTCCGGCCAGATCGGCGCCGGCGTGGCCTCAGCACCCCTGGACGTGTTCACCAGCGCGTTGCTGGAGCTCGACGAGTCGCTGCGACCGTGACCGGCGTTACCCGCGCTGGACGTCGAGGGTCGGGGTCGTCGTCAGGGTGCGGGAGACGTAACACACCCGGTTCGCCGACTCCATCAACAGTGCGAGCTGTTCGTCGTCCAGGCTGCTCCGCACCCGCATGGTCAACGACGCGAAGCTCGGCCCGTCGTACTCCCCCTGGGCGGTGACCTCGAGGTCGGCTGGGAGCTCGATGCCGCGCTTACGGGCCGACCAGGCCAGAGCCAGGACGTAGCAGGAGGCGAGCGAGCCCAGCAGGTACTCCGTCGGCATCGGCCCAGCGGAGGTGCCGCCGGACGTCTCCGGCTCGTCCACGACGAACTGGAACAGCCCCACGGTGACGGTGGCCTTCAGGCCGCCCTCCCAGCGGGCGACCACCTCTTTGGACGCTCCACCTCGTGCCATCGACTCCTCCTGTCGCCGCCCGCCTGGGCGCAAGCCACAGGCACGGACCTCGCGGTCGAGGCGGGGTCCGTGCCTGAGTGGCCGTCTGGTGCGTCAGCCGTACACGCGGTCGTAGTTCTCGGAGAACACCATCCGGCCCAGCTCGGTGTCCCCTCCGGTGGCCTCGACCATGCGGTAGAACTCCCCCGCGTAGTCGCTCCACGGCTGGTCGGTGGCGAACAGGACCCGGTCGCCACCGATCCCGCGCTTGTCGATCTCGCGGGCCAGCCACAACGGCGCGAAGCCCACCGACCAGGTCATGTCGGTGTAGACCTTCTTGCCTGCGTCGATCCAGTCGAAGAACCGGCTGCCGGCCAGCTTGATGTGGCCGCTCACGCCGCCACCGAAGTGGACGATGTGCAGCGGCGTCCGGTCGGCATACCGATCCACCAGGACACCGATCTTGTCGATGTCCGACTGCGCTCCCGGCGAGGAGTGGACATGGACGACCAAGCCGTGGTCGTTGGCTGCGGCGAAGATCTTGTCGAGCTGGGTCAGGCACTGCTCGTCGTCGACCGAGCCGCCGAGCAGAAAACTGATCTTGAGGGCCTTGACAGGTTCCTCGCCCGCCAGTCTCAGTGCCGCGTCTGTCATCTCGGCGTCCTGGGGCCGGGGCGAGCACCACAGGGCGCAGACGAGCCGGTCGCTGCTCCCGGCCGCCTCCAGCGTCGGCTCGTTGAGCGCGAAGGAGGCACCGGCATCAGGAACGCCGTAGTTGGGGATGAGCAGCGCGCGCTCGGTCCCCTCCGCGTCCATGTCGGCGAGCACCTCGGCGACCGTGCTCCGGGCGTTGACGTCGGGGTTGACCGGCGGCCCCCCGTAGAAGGGGAACGCTGGGAGCACCCCGAAGTGCCGGTGAGCGTCGATGTGACGAGTCGGGGCCTTCGGCATCACACAGTCCAGGTGTTGAGCTGGAAGTGGCCTTCCTTCCACGCGGTGAGCGCTGCGTCGAGCACGTCGAGGGGGTTGAACGCCTGGATCCCGGGGATCAGGTCGTCCTCGCGCATCCCGTAGAGGGCGCCCATCGCGAACCGGCAGGCGTGGATCGTGGCGCCTTCGTCCATCAGGGTCTTGAGCTGGCGGTTGACCGCGAGGTTGCCCGGGAAGCCCTCGGTTCCGACCTTCGGGTAGCCGCGGCCGGCGGCGCCGAGCAGGACACCGGGGCCGTACAGGACGATGGTGACCTTGAACCCCTTACGTACCAGGCGGGTCGCGGTCAACAGGTTGACCAGGGCCACGGACCCCTCGAACGGCACCGTGTGGATGAAGACGGTCGCCTTCTGACCTTCCTCGGCCTGGATGTCGGGGAACACCTTCTCGCTGGTGTCCCAGTTGACATCGCCTTCTTGCGGAGTTGCGACAGAAACGGTCTGGCTGGACATGCGACTCCTTCTTCGGTTGTGGTGGGGGTGGCTCTCATCGGCCGTGGGGCCGGTGGGGTCGCGGGTGGCGGAGGTCAGAAGACCGGCCCCTTGGGCCGAGGGGGCGGCGGCCAGGACTTGCGGTGGCTCCCGGGCATCCGGGCGATCATCGCCGCGCGCAGCTTCACCGGCAGCCGGTGAAAGACCGGCACGTAGACCTCGCGCCAGAACCGCTCCACTCCTCGTGGCGCGGGCGGACGGTTGGCCCCGAGCTTCTCGCCGATCGTGTCCATCGCCTCGACCATCAGGTAGTGCTCGGAAGTGCGGCGCACCCACTGGGTGAGGCTCATGACGACCGCTGGGCCAGCAGGGCCTGGGCGGCCAGGGCGATCGGCTCGTTGAGCGCCCCGATCGGCGGGCTGTAGACGTTCTCCATCGTGGCCAGCTCGTTGACGGTGATCCCGGTCCGTACGCACATGGCAAGGAAGTCGGCGCGCTCCTTGATGCCCTCGCCACCCACCATCTGGGCGCCGATCAGCCTCAGGTCGTCGGGGTTGGCGAGCAGCTTGACCCGGACCTGCTTGACGTCGGGGTAGTACCGGGCCCGCGAGATGCCCTGCGCGTAGCCGACCACGAACGGGATGCCGAGGGCGGTCGCCAACGTCTCGCTGAAGGAGACTCCACCGATCATCCACTTGCCGGCAACCATCCCCCACGGGACATAGACGGGGCTGTAGTGCCGGACCCCGCCGGCTGCGGTGACACCCGCGGTCTTGCCCTGCGCGTAGGCGTGGCTGCCGGAGAGTCCCTGGATCGGGACGTTGGAGACCCCGTGGGGGATCTCAGTGCAGTCACCGGCCGCGTACACATCACGCAGCGACGTCCGCATCTGGTCGTCGACGATGATGCCGCCACTCATCCCGGTCTTGACCCCCGCGGCGAGCGCGAGCGCAGTGTTGGCCTCCTTGTGCGTCGCGGGGACGACCAGATCGGCGGGGATCTCGCCCCCGGTGGTGGCCACGCTGGTCACCTTGCCGCCGTGGCCCTTGAAGGCCGTGACCTTGGTGTTGAAGTGCAGGTGGACCCCCATCTCCTCCCAGGACTCCTGCACCGGCGCCATGATGTCCGGGTCGGTGGCCATCGACATCCCCCATGGATTGGGGTCGACGAGATGGGTCTCGATGCCCCGATGGGCGAGCGCCGTGACCATCTCGGCCCCGAGCGGGGTGCACTCGTCGACGACCGCGGCCTTGACGTCGTTGAGCACGACGTCCCACTCCATCGCGCGTCGGATGTTCTTGACGTAGTAGATGCCGCCGAGGTCGCCGCCGGGAACGCCCGGGTCGGCGTAGTTGAACCCGGTGGCCAGGACGAGTGAGTCGTAGGGCTCGGTCTTGCCGTCGCCCGTGGTGACCGTCTTGGCCGTGGGGTCGAAGGACGCCACCGACGTCTCGTACCGGATGTCGAGCCCCTGGTCGACGTAGGCCTGCTTGGTGGCCAGGAACAGGTTCTCGAAGGAGGGGATCTCCTTGCCGTGCACGTACGGGATCCCGCAGGGGCTGTAGGCGGCGTCCTCGAACTCGGTGAAGACGGTGATCTCGGCCTCCGGATCGACCCCCTTGGCAGCGCCCGCGGCGCCCATCCCGGCGGCGCCTCCCCCTACGATGATGATCCGTCTGGCCACGATCGATCCCCTCAAGGGTCTTGGGCTCGACATTGCGCATACTGAAGAATCTGTTCAGTATCCTCGATGGAAGGTCGCAGACTCGTCAAGGCCGTCACCTGTGCCGCTCGACTGTCCGCCCCGGAGGAGAACCATGAGCAACCAGGTCGCCCGAGTCGTCTCCTCCATCGGTCCCAAGGTCAAGTCGCTGCGCCTGCAGAACGGGTACTCGTTGCAGGCGCTCGCTGATCGCGCCGACGTCTCGGCCGCCACCATCCACAAGATCGAGCAGAACGGGATGGTCCCGACCATCACCACGCTGCTGAAGATCGCGGTCGCCTTCGACCAGCCGATCTCCTACTTCGTGGAGGAGCCGGAGGACGACCGGCACCCGACCGTCATGACCCGGCCCGACCAGCGGCGGCCGATCTACACGGAGCACCGCGGCATCGACCTCGCCGGGATCACCGGACCGTACGGCGAGTTCCAGGTCGCCGCGGCTGTGGCCACCGTGAGCGCCGGCGCAAGCAGCGGCCGCAAGCCGATGGTCCACGCCGGCGAGGAGCTGCTGTACCTGCTCTCGGGAACCTTCGAGTTCGAGGTGGGCGGGGTCCAGCACTCGCTCACCCCCGGTGACTCGCTGCACTTCCAGACCAACCAGCCCCACTCGTGGCGCAACGGCAGCGACACAGACGCGGTCGCGATCTGGATGGCGCTGCGCCCGCAGTAGGTGGGCGGGGTCAGGGGTGCGGCGCTAGGCCGATGTCCTTGGCCACCCGCAGGCCCGACCTCACCGCACTCTCCATGTACTGCCCCATGGCCTCCGTGTGCTCCCCCGCGAACCGCAGCGGGCCGTGCGCCCTCCGGAAGGCCGGCTTGGCCGTCAGCATCTGGCCCGGGCGGTAGTTCGCGTAGCCACCGCCGGTGAACGGCTCATCGGCCCACGCCATCGTCGCCGCCGGGTAGCGGTGGTCCTCGTGGTCGAGCACCTCTGGGAACACGCGCCGCAGCTGCGCCTCGACGAGCGCGACCCGCTTCTCCGGTGTCAGGTGAGTGATCGTCCGACCGGCTGCGCCGCCGCCGGTGAAGGCCACCAGCGCCCCGTTCGGAGCCGAGGGTGTCGAGTCGGTGGCGTCCCACGAATAGGTGTACGTCAGGTCTGTCAGCGACTCGCCGGTCCAACCCGCACGCCGCCAGGGATGGCCGCGGTAGGGCACGACGACCTTGGTGATGTCGTCGAGCAACGAGGAGTTCACGGCCTCCTGGATCGGCGGCGGCAGCGCAGGGTCGAACGCGATCGCACTCAACGTGGGCGGTGGGGATGCGATGACCACGTGGGCTCCCGGATAGACCCCGGTCGCCGTCCGCACCATTGCGAGTCCGGGTTGGGTACGGACCGACACGACCGGTTCGCCCAGCCGAAGCCGTACGCGCGACTGGCGGGCCAAGTACGAGGCCATCGCCTCGGCAAGCCCCTGGTTGCCGCCATGCACGCGAAGGGCTTCCACCACCGCGTCACTCGAGCTGCCGAAGTTCTCCTGCTGGGCGTAGAAGAGCAGCGAGATGTCCTTCGACGCCGTCCCGTAGTCGCTGACGATGAAGCCAGCCTCCCAGACCCGCCGGCCGACGGCAGTCATGCCGAGGCGGTCGGCCCACTGCGCCAGTGACATGGCGTCCAGGCGCTCAGCCTGCTCGGAACGCTCGGGGTTCTCGGGATCCACCTGTGCGGCAAGGCGCGCGGTCGCGTCCGTGACGAGCTGGATGTCGTCATACAGATCGCCGCCGCGCCGCTCCACACGCGCGCTGTAGTCCGCACGCCGGCCGTCCCAGGACAGGGCGACTCGTTGTGACTTGTCTCGGACGTCGGTCCCCAGACCGAACCGGTCCAGCAGGCCCAACAGCACATGATGATCGCGGTCGATGAACTCAGCACCCATCTCGACATGCGTCCCCACGCCGAAGGCGTCGCGCAGCGTGTGCACCCGTCCGCCCACACGATCACGCGCCTCGATCACGTCGACGTCCCAGCCCTGGTCCAGCAGGGTCAGGGCGCAGGACAGCCCGGCCAGGCCCGCACCGACCACGACCACCCGCTTACGCGTGCCGACATCTGGGCGCGCCGACGTACGGACTGGAGACGCGACACGGCGCGTGTTGTCGTCCGCCCGCCTGGCCACGGCATCCGCCCCCACGGCAGCCGCGCCGAGAACCCCGGCAACCAGCAGGGCCCGACGACTGACTCGCGGACCGTCCACGACCGCCCACCTCCTCCCCAGGAATCGTCGCCCCTTCAGGATGCTCGCACCGGCCCCGCCGAGGAGCCTGCACCGGCCGAGCCGGACTGAACCGTCGGTCAGGATAGGGTCGGGGCTCATGGCCGACCTTCCGTCACGGGCCCGCGTCGTCATCGTCGGTGGGGGCGTGATCGGCTGCAGCGTCGCCTACCACCTCAGTGCGCTCGGGGTCAGCGACGTCGTCCTCGTCGAGCGCCACGACCTCACGGCCGGGACCACCTGGCACGCGGCCGGACTGATCACCAGCGCGGGCATGGTCGACGAGACCTCGCTGTGGATGGCGCGGTACTCCCGCGACCTGTACACCCGCCTGGAGGCCGAGACCGGCCACTCCACCGGCTTCCGCCCCATCGGCCACCTGCACCTCGCGACGACGCCGCAGCGGCTCGAGACGCTGCGCCGGGAGCGCTCCTTCCAGCGCGGCTTCGGCGTCGACAACGTCGAGATCTCCGCGGCCGAGGTCGCCGAGCTGTCGCCGATCACCGCGGTCGACGACATCCTCGCGGCGTCGTACGTCGCCGACGAGGGGCGCGCGGATCCGGTCGGCGTGGCCACCGCGCTGTCGAAGGGAGCCACCGCGCGCGGCGTCACCATCGTCAAGGGCGTGTCGGTCACCGGCGTGCGGACCAGCGCCGGGCGGGTCAGCGCGGTCACCAGCGACGCCGGTGAGATCGAGTGCGAGACGGTCGTGCTCGCAACCGGCCTGTGGACGCGCGAGCTCGCGCGGCGATGCGGCATCGACGTACCGCTGCAGGCCGCCGAGCACTACTACCTGCTCACCGAGCCGTTCGACGGCGTGCACCGCGACCTGCCGGTCATCGAGGACCCCGACCGCTACGCCTACTACCGCGAGGAGGGCGGCGGCCTGCTGGTCGGCCTCTTCGAGCCCGTCGGCGCGCCCTGGGCGCTCGACCGACCGCCGGCCGACTTCGCCTTCGGCACGATCGCGCCGGACTGGGAGCGCATGACGCCGTACCTCGAGGCCGCCATGCAGCGCTACCCGGCGCTCGCCGACGCCGGACTCCGGACGTTCTTCTGCGGTCCGGAGTCGTTCACCCCCGACCTGCACCCGATGCTCGGGCCGACCCCGGAGGTCGACGGCGTGTACGTCGCCGCCGGGCTCAACAGCCTCGGCATCCTGCTCGGCGGCGGGGTGGGAAGCGTGGTGGCGCAGTGGATCGTGGACGGTCGTGCGCCGGTCGACGTCACGCACTACTCCGTCGAGCGGGCACTGCCGTACGAGACCACGCGGGCCTTCCGTGGGGACCGCGTCCGCGAGAGCCTCGGGGTGCTGTTCGGCGACGGGGTGTGGCCGACCTTCCAGTGGCGGACCGGCCGCGGCATCCGGCGTTCGGCGATCCACGACCGGCTGGCAGCCCTCGGCGCGCGGTTCGGCCAGTCGAGCGGATGGGAGTACCCGCTGTGGTTCGCGGGACCGGACGCGGGCGGCGTCCCCACCGAGACCACCTGGGGTCGCGCCGCGTCGTTCGACACGGTCGCGCAGGAGCACGCCGCGGTCCGCGAGGCCGTCGGGGTGATGGACATGTCGCTGATGTCGAAGTTCAGCGTCGAGGGACCGGACGCGCTGACGCTGCTCAACCGGCTGTCCACCAGCGACATCGACGTGCCGGTGGGGACCGTCGTCTACACCCAGTGGTGCGACGTCGACGGCGGGCTGCTGGCCGACCTCACGGTGACGCGGCGGGCGGTCGACCGGTTCCTGGTGGTCGTCAGCGACGTGAGCCACCGGCGAGTTCAGTCGATGCTGCGCCGGGGCCTGCGGCCCCGTGAGGTCGCGGTCACCACCGACATCACCGCGGGGATCACGCTGCTGACCGTGCAGGGCCCGCGTTCGCGCGAGCTGCTGCAGGCCCTGTCACCTGACGACTGGAGCAACGAGGCCTTCCCCTACCTCACCGCGCGCGAGGTGGAGGTCGGCACGTCGCGGGTCCTCGCGCTTCGGGTGACCTACCTCGGCGAGCTCGGATACGAGCTGCACATCCCGAGCGACCAGGGCGTGTCCGTGTGGGAGAGCCTCTGCGCGGCGGGCCCGGCGTACGGCCTGCGGCAGGTCGGCCTGCTGGCGATGGGGTCGCTGCGGCTGGAGAAGGCCTACCGCGACTACGGCGTCGACATCGAGAACACCGACGACCCGCTCACCGCGGGGCTGGCGTTCACGATCGCGTGGGACAAGCCGGGCGGGTTCGTCGGCCGCGAAGCGCTGGAGAAGCGCCGCGGCGACCGCTCGGCGAGGATGGTGGCCGTACGCCTCGACGACCCCGAGCCGCTGCTGGTCGGCGGCGAGCCGGTGCTGCTCGACGGCCAGTGGATCGGGTACGTCCGCGCGGGGGCGTACGGGTACACCCTCGGGGCGTCGGTCGGCCTCGCCGTCGTCGAGCACGAGGCCGGCGTGACGTCGGACTTGCTCGCCGCCGGCTCCTTCGCGGTCGACATCGCCGGGACCCGGGTCCCCGCCACCCTGTCGCTACGGCCGTTCTACGACCCCGATCGGCTGCGGATCCGCGGTTAGCGCCGTACCCCGGCGCCAACCAGGTCGGGCCACGCTTCGTGCTGACTGAATGGTCAGAAAATAGTAGGGTCTGCGTCAGCCGACTTCCCGCGCGAGCGTCAGGAGTGACCGTGGTCCTCACCACCCCGTTCCACGCGCGACTCGCCGAACTGAACACGGCGCAGCTCTGGTACCACTGGGCGGGCCACCTGTCCGCCACCCAGTACACCACCGCGCCCAAGCACGAGTACTTCGGCGTGCGCAACGCCGTCGGGATCTTCGACGCATCGCCGCTGTACAAGTACGCGATCGCCGGCCGGGACGCGGAGCGGTTCCTCGGCGGGATCTTCGCACGCGACATCCGCGCCTGCCGCCCGGGACGGGCGCAGTACACGGTGTGGTGCGACGACCGCGGCTTCGTCCTCGAGGACGGCGTCGTCTTCCGCCACTCGGAGAACGACTTCCTGCTCACCGCCGCCGAGCCCAACCTGGCGTTCCTGGAGGGCCAGATCGGGCCCCTCGAGGTCCGCATCGACGATGTCTCGAGGGACTTCGCGGTGCTCGCGGTACAGGGAAAGCGGGCCAGGGCGGCCCTCGCTCCCCTGGTGCCCGAGGTCGCGGAGCTGCGCTACTTCACGCACGCCCCCACGAAGATCGCCGGCAGTGCCGTGACGGTGAGCCGGACCGGCTTCAGCGGAGACCTCGGCTTCGAGCTGATGATCCCCGCGGACAACGCCCTCGCGGTGTTCGACGCGGTCTGGGAGGCCGGCCAGGGGCACCTCATGCGCCCCTACGGCGACATCGCCCTCGACATGCTCAGGATCGAGGGCGGCCTGCCGCTGATCGGCCGAGAGTTCACCTCGAGTCGTTATGCCTTCAACGACCATGACCGCTTCACTCCCGACGAGCTCGGGCTGGGCTGGCTGCTCAAGGGCATCGAGGACGAGACGCGTCCGTTCGTCGGTCGGCGCGCGATCCTCGCCGAGCGAACCGAAGGGACCTCTCGCTGGGCCACCGTCGGGATCGTCGTCGACTGGGCCGACTACGACGCGCTCTACTACGACGAGGGGCTCATCCCACCCAAGGACGGGCCGGCCGCGTCCTGGGAGACCATGCTCTACGACGAGGAGGGCGAGCGCGCCGGCTACGCCACCAGCTACGTCTACTCCCCCATGCTCCAGACGCACATCGGCATCGCCCGGGTGAGACCGGAACTCGCGGCACGGGGCACGCGACTCGCGGTCGAGCAGACCGTCAACCACGCCTACACCTCGGTGCCGGCCACCGTCACCGCCATGCCGTTCTTCAACCCCGAGCGGAAGACCTCGATGCCATGAGCGAGATCCACTCCTACGACGCCATCGTCGTCGGCGGCGGCCACAACGGCCTCACCAACGGGGCGTACCTGGCCAAGGCCGGTCTGAGGACCCTC
>Ga0335071_10002435_pt1 | contig 19919 bp, 20 predicted proteins | sample Lox_Sample_15_FD_206724 | JGI IMG/M metagenome (GOLD analysis project Ga0335071, IMG submission 206724) | Soil microbial communities from Loxahatchee National Wildlife Refuge, Florida, United States - Lox_Sample_1.5 | ecosystem: Environmental > Terrestrial > Soil > Wetlands | place: USA...
ATCTTGGGTTCGCCCTGAGCGGACAAGGAAAATACAACGACGCCCTGACGGCCTATAACCATGCCCTTGCGATAGATCCCAATATCTCCCTGGTGTGGGCCTACAAGGCGAGCGTGTATGTCAGGACCCAGAAATTCACCGATGCGATTAATTCAGCGGATCGAGCGGTCTCGTTAAACCCCGACAACGCCCCGGCATGGACCAGCCGGGGAACTGCCGAGACCAACCTCGGGAATTATAACGAGGCAGTTAAATCCTATGATGAAGCGCTGAGAATTTCCCCCAATTCGAGCACCCTGTATTTCAACAAGGGATATGCTCTTCATAGCATGGGGCGATTCAACGAAGCCCTGGATGCCTATAAGAAGGCCCTGGAGCTGGACCCGACAAACAGCCTCGCATGGATTTACGAGGTCTTTGTCCTGAAAAGTCTTGGAAGATCGGAAGAAAGTGTTCATATGTATGATGCGGCCCTGGCCGCTAATCCCAACAACACGGTGGCATGGATGAATAAGGGGTACGCCCTGTTCCAGCTCAACCGCATGGATGAAGCGATATCGGCATACGATCACGCCATCGCCGTAGAACCGAATAATACGCTTGCCCTGAACAACAAGGGCTTTGCGGAATTGGCCCTGGGCAGTTACATAGAGTCGCAGAAGACCTATAATGAGACCCTTTCAATCGAACCGAACAACACCGATGCCCTTGTATACAGGGGTGTAGCACTGACGAGACTCGAACTGTATAGCGATGCACTCGATTCATTTGACAAAGCAACCGATATCGACCCGACAAACGTGAAAGCGTGGACGAACAAGGGATATGCCTACTACAAACTTGGTAATATCAATGATGCGATCAAGGCGTACGATACTGCCCTTGCGATAGATCCCTACAACAACGAGGCCCTCACCGGCCGCAGCGAAGTGATCAGGATCATCTGGCCTCATTATTACGGATAATGGTAAGTTTCCGGTTATATACCGGAGATACAACCCCATTCCGGATTTTTTGCTTTGTTTTATTCCCGTACCCTGGTTGAACATTCATTTGATCAGAGTTTTCTCAAATTTACGCTCTGGTGACATCCTCATTTATAATTAGTTATCACTTCGACAGGAGGGTTTTTCACCCTCTCCCTGTCCCTCACCCAGCAGGATAGTCAGGGGACAGGGACAATCTGGATTGAGAATTAATTGATTCCTGGCCAGTCACTATCCCAACCGGGGTAGCCACAGCGGCGGGGCGGAGCCCCTGGAGCGTCAGGTCGTCTCAAATTCATTTCAATTCATCAGAAATGGAGAACGTATGCAAATGAAAATACAGTGAATATATAGGATGTGGATGTCAACAAAGCCCAAATTTGATAGAATCGAGCTTCATTGAATTCCAATATTCAAAGTATCCTTCCATTTTTCGACGTTCATCATCGCATATGATTTAATTTAATTGAATGAATCAAAACGCTTCCGGGGCTCCATCCCAGAGCTAGGTTATACCCCGGTTACGATACCGATCTTACTGTCGAACTAACCAGCTTAAGAGTAACTATGTCTCTGGACTACCCCCGTCTAGGGTGAAATCCGCTCCTGTCAAAGTAGCACTTTAAGGATAAGATTGAGAAATTCTGCTTTGTTGAATTCTTCATTTATGATTGGTAGTCACTCCGACAGGAGGGGGTTTCACCCCCTCCCGACCCTCCCTCCATTGGGATAGCCAGAGGCAGGGTTAATCTGGGGATAAGAGATTTAACAAATATTGAGCAGTCACTATCCCAACCGGGGTCGCCCCAGCGGCGGGACGGAGCCCTTGGAGCGTCAGGTCGTCTCAAATTACAAATCATCAGAATCATGTGCAATGAAAAAATGCTATTGAAAACTATAGGTTTTCAACAGAGCCAGAAATTCAACAGGACCTGTAATAAAAACAACGAACCGGACTTTTATAATGTCGGGTAGGAACCGAAGGAATAATCAGAATTGAGCCGGAGGGCTGTATCGACCGTGCACGATTTCGATTTAAATATCGGTCGACCTGAGCGGTTACGAAAAATACGGATACTACCGTTATTTAATCAACACATACCGACCTGAAAGTTGGCTTGGCGGACCTGATTTTTCACTGATTGCGGCCGATCCCATGAAACTCGATAACCGGTTGAATGGGAGATGGGTGAACCCAGGTCAAGATTTGCGAATTATCGTGGATATAATGCACTCTCCGGATTTTTCCGGAATTGAGAAAACAGAGTCAAATTCAGATTTTCGAAAAGAACAAGGGATGTTAGGAGGAGTTCTCCTGATATCCCTGTATTCTATTTCCCTGAGTTTAGATCAGGTTGAAGCCGCTCTGGTATGCAACAGACTTCGAGAAGCTGTTGATCAGGCCGCTTGCAGTTGAGGACTCAGAGTAGACGAGGTCCTCGGACTTGGTTGTGGTCGAGTTGCGTGCTTCCTGGACGTGTACCTTCAGGTATGCTGCTGCTGAACCGATCATCGGGGATGAGGTTCCGTCAGAGAGGGTGATACCCTTGGATGCTACGTTGTAGTTCAGGACTACTGGGAAGGTCGAGTCGGTTCCAACGAACCTGTCATTTGCGTTGGTAACGGTCGAGGTCAGGGTCGAGTCGAACGAGCTGCCTGCCTGAACGATGTTACAGTACGGCGGGATGACGGTTGAGACTGAGGTTGCGAACGGACAGAGGATTGCATTTGCAGTCGTTGTCGAGTTTGCTACTCCGTCAAGGAGAATGTCCTCAGAGTTGGTTGCACGGCCGGTGTCGATTGCAATGAACTGGACATCAGTGTGTGCTGCGACATTGCTCTGGTCAGCGATCTTGTTGCCGGTGCCGACTGCCATTGACTTTACAAAGGTGGTCTGACCTGAGACACCTGAGTATTGTGCATTGTAGCCGGTTGTGTACTGAACCTGCTGGTCTGCAAGCGGTGCACCTGGTGCAATTGCTATCTGGGTGCTGTCGTTGCTTACGGTGGTCCATGCAAGTGCGTCGGTCTCAGTTACCGTTCCCTGTGCCTGGATTGAAGTCGAAGTGGCGATGCCCTGGATTTCAGGTACTGCAGGGACGTTCCTGTCAGCAAGAACCACTCCGGTCAGTGCAACGAGTACCATTGCAGCGACTATGATTCCGATTGTCTTCATTTTTTTCCTCCTACATTTTATGCTGATACTCTCAGCATCAACCAATGTTTTTAGCTACCGATGCTTAATAACCTTTCTCTATTATTGCCCCGGAGAGCAGGTATTCTAACCGAACCGGTTCATTTAACCAGACATTTGTCATATGTAACCTGCCGGTTAAATACATAACTAGTATATATACTAATTGGTTGCACCCCTCCGGTTTTCCCATGATATCAGTTTAATCGGGGACTGTGCGTGTTTACACTTGAGTGGGGCATTTTCGCAATCGTCATAACTGTATTTTTGAAAAAAAAGGAATCAGGTATAAGTCCTCACTCATTATTGGGCAATATAATACTCTTATTATTATTCCGGTGATAACATCTTGCCAGATCGCGAGTGGTTTTCGCGCATAACCTTCGGCAGTTATTCCGGATAAGTAACGCGATAAAAATAATATACTTTCATTCTGCGACCAGAGGCCGGTTATTTTCGTCCGATGGTAATATACCCGCTATGAGACACGCATGTTGAGGGACGAGTACCCCGTTTTGTCCGGGTCATTTCACGCTCTATGAGTTCGTAGGCATGGACCTCGGGGAACAATCCGGTCATGGCATCGAATACCGTGAACATATGTTCGAGAAACGGGGTGTAACAGGCAAGATACCCGCCCGGACGGAGCAGGTTCCCGGCATGCTGCACGTGTCCCTGTGTAAGGGTCATGTCGAGGTGGACAATATCGAATCTGCCCACTGCCTCGAGGACATCCCCGGTGATGACCATCACGTTCGAAAGTCCTGCATCCTCGATATTCGACCGGGCAAGTTGTGCAAACTCGGGCCGGTGTTCGAACGTCGTGACAGTCCGGGCGACGTTTCCGAAGTAAATTGCCGCTATCCCGCTCCCGGTTCCTGCATCGAGGACATCGTCATTCCGGTTCATTCCCGTCCTTGCGATCACAAGCCCGATGTCTTTCGGGAGCATCGGGGCTCCGCTCCGTCTTGCGTGCTCGAAGAAATCGGTCGGGCGTGGAAATTTTATCAGGAATTCGACTCCCTTATGGGTTGCGATGCACATTCCCGGCTCTTTTCCCGGGAGTTCACTGAGATCTATATATCCGAGGTCGGTCGACAAACGACCCGCCCCTGCCCTGATAAAATAGGTACGGTCATGCCCGGTCAGGAGGACTCTGTCTCCGGGCTCAATCATGGGCCGAAAGCCTCATTATTGCCTCGGCAATATCGCCCTTCGTATCGGTGAGGGCTTTTTTTGCCGCATCCTCTGTCGCCCCGGTCTGGCTTGCGACAAGACTGACATCATCCTTCGGGATTTCCGGTGCTGCCTCCTCGAACCTCGGCTCACCCACGATCTGGTAGGTCGTGACTCCCTGCATCGTCATCGCCGATACCTCTGCGTTTTCAAAGATGTACTTCCCTTTCGGGGTAACGATGATAATCTCGCGGACGTCCTCGATCTGCTGGACCTGCATCCCGAGCTTTTTCATCATCTGTTTCATCTGTTTTGGGTTTATTCCTCCTGGTAACATGGTGATGACCTCCCCTGCCGTACTTTTACTGCTAATCCATAATTAAATGCCAGCATCTCGGGCCCCGATATCATAGCGGTGCCCGTCCCGATAAGGAGATCCCCGGATTTCACGAGCAGGACTTCGTCACCGGCCCTGATGACGGGGTCGGTTGAAACGACATGTCTGGAAAATGCATTTTTCCCGGAAGCGATGAATTCAGCAACCTCTCCAAGGATCTCCACCCGGTACCCCGGAGCCGGGAGATGCCTGTGTAGTCGTTCCGCTCCTGCAATGCCAAGGGTCAGCCTTCCGTCCCCGGCACGGACCGTCGCGATTCGTTTCTTTTCGTACAGTACCTGGCGGACTCTCCCGGTGGTCGAAAAAGTAAACTCGCAACCGTCAGGGAATAGACCCTGACCCGTCCCCTTTCCGAACTGATAATCAGCGATGGACCGTAATCGTCGGAGCGTATTGTTCTCCGAGGAGTTCGTTGACACGGATAATAAACCTCTCTTCACTGTCCCGGGGTATATATGCACCCGCCGCTATTTTATGTCCTCCCCCGGCACCTCCTGTTTCTTCGGCAGCCGTCGCCATGATCGACTGGAGGTCTATCCCCCTGTTGACCACCCGCTCCGTCGTCCTCATCGAAGCCTTGGTGAGGGTCGGGTCTTCAGGCAACTGGCACATGATGAGGATAGGTTTCTGCCTGTTGAGCTTCGACAGTGCCATTCCTGCCCCGATACCGATAATGGTATCGGGATACCGGTCGCCAACATGGATATGCTGGAGATAAGGCCGTTCCCTGACTCCTGTGTCGAGGATATACTGGAGGAGCTCCCTGATAACGGACCGGTGATTCATCAGCATTTTTTCGGCTTCCCTGTATGCAGCCCCCCGGTCCCCACGGCAGATAAGCCCCCCGGTATGCGGCTTCGCCCATCTCCCGCAGGCGTTAAGGACTGTGGCGAATTCCTGTGCGTTCCGCAGAGGAGTCCTGCTTGGTTCGCAAGGGAACAGGTAAGACTCGCAGAACAATCGGTCCGGGGATTCACCGTTGACGATTGTCTGCTCAACGAGAGCGCTCATAATCTTTTTCCGGTCCTCGTGAGGCATCTCCTCCCAGATCGTATGTTCCCAGCCCCCCTGCCCTTTGTCGATATTCATCCGTTTGAGAAATTTTAAAGCGCCCTGTGCATCGTTGCTGATGCCCGGGATAAAGGGATCGTCATTATAAGAGAGACAGATATGGAGGGGCCTTGTCGATGTCCCATAGCAGTTCAGGTCTTTTTCCCGCACGCTGATCGTGCCGGAAGAGACCCCGTCCGCGACGATCTCTCTCGCAGGGCCGGTAAGGCCCCGGTGCTCTCGTGCCATCATGTCGCCGACATTCCCGACGACTCCCAGGTGGGCAAGGTCCCTGTTTGCCGGTTCGATCTCCCGGGCCAGGAGATAGGCCAGGCCGGCCGTACTCATTTTCGTCACACCGTGGGTAAGGCAGTTCAGCTGCCGATAAGGCACGTCGCACGGCTGGCTGATGTGATGATCAATAATATACAGATCATTTTCACGAAACCCGCTTTCCAGAAAGAGGTTTTGCTGTCCGGCGCCGAAGTCTGAAAAGACCTTAAAAGAACTGTCTTTTGGGACCTGGTGAATCGTCAGCGGCTCAAGTTGCCTGACAAATACCGAATTCACCCTGATATTCTCGCGACCAAGCGCCATTGAAAGAATAGATTCGCTTGCGATGCCGTCGGCATCGATATGGGAGATGATGGTGACCTCCGGATGGTTCAGGATCTCGTCAGCAGCCTGTTTTATATCGTCCGGAAGACCCATTCACTCATATATAGGTCACCTAAATTAAAAAGTCTCGCAAATAGAGCAGGCATTTTCCGATGCAGGGCAGGGCACCGTGTTCACTCCGGACCTTATCGAAACCGGGCGATCATTTCATAGTGACACGGGGAATATTCTCTTCATAGTATGGACAAGGAGAACCGGCAGGGTTTATTCCGGGTAATGGAGAGCGGCCCTGTCAGCCAGATGCGGATGAAAATTATCGAGACCAATGCGGTGGCGCTTGGTCTTCCCGAAGCATGCATGATGGAGAGTGCAGGCAGGGCACTTGCCGGTTTCGTGGGTGAAAAATCGCCCTCTTGCGTTACGGTGCTCTGCGGGAAGGGAAATAACGGCGGTGACGGCATGGTGGCCGCCCGATACCTGGCAAAATGCACCAGGGTCGAAGTATGGTACCTTGAAGACCGGGAGCCGTCAAAGGCCCGCGAAGAGCAGAAAAACCTGCTCTCGCACTGTGACCTTCCTATGTACCCGTTCCGCTGTGCCCGCGATCTTGCCCAGCTGGAACAACGCCTGGACGGTTGCGACATCATCGTGGACGCCCTGCTCGGGACCGGAGGTTCTCCCCCTTTAAGGGACCCGCTCGATGAATGCGTCAGGATCGCAAACAACTCGGGGGTACCGGTCGTCTCCGCCGATGTCCCGACACCTGGTCTGACCCCGCGATGGATCTGCGCATTTCACCGCCCGAAGGTTACGGGATCGGAGGTCCTGGATATCGGGATTCCCGTAGAGGCCGAAGTATATACAGGCCCCGGCGAGGTGCTTTTGGTACCAAGAAAAGCCACCACCGCCCACAAAGGTGCCGGCGGCCGCGTCCTGGTTATCGGAGGAGGACCTTACCAGGGTGCACCCTACCTTGCGGGACTGGGAGCCCTTCGTGCGGGGGCGGATATCGTCAGAATCGCATCACCTGTGTTCGAACCGGTTCCCGACCTGATCTATGAACCGCTCGGGGGCGTGAAGATAGACGAAGGCCATATACCGCGGCTGATCGGTCTTGTAAAAGATGCCGATGTCGTAGTGTGCGGAAACGGACTGGGCGATGCGAGTCACCATGTCGTTTCGGCGATCGCACCCCACTGCAGGAAGGCGGTGTTCGATGCCGACGCGCTCAGAACCCCCCTGCCCGTGTCTGAAAAGACCATCTATACTCCGCATGCCGGGGAATTCACCCGCATATCAGGGAAAAAACTACCTGATGACCTTCTCGGGCGTGCAGAAACGATCAGACAGTTTGCTGACGGGCGGACCGTATTGCTCAAGGGGGCAATCGATATCATCTCAGACGGGAGTCGGGTCCGTTTCAACAGGACCGGTACCCCTTCCATGACCGTCGGGGGGACCGGGGACGTTCTCGCAGGAGTGACTGCAGCCCTTTTCTGCCACCTCGATGCCTTCGATGCGGCGGTCATCGCGGCGTACGTAAACGGGAAAGCCGGTATGAACGCAGAAACCGTGCTCGGCGGCGGCCTCCTCGCAAGCGACATCGTAAACTACATACCAGGCGTTTTATCAGGCAGGAGCACAGGACAATGACAGAATTTTCCCATATCAGGGATTCCCACGCTGAAATGGTGGATATTACCGGCAAAGAGGACGTGAACCGGGAGGCTGTGGCCAGGGGGAGAATATACCTCAGGGGCGATACCCTGCGTGCGATAAGGGAAGGAACGGTCGTCAAGGGAAATGTGCTGGCGACGGCCAGGGTTGCGGCAACACTTGCAATAAAAGATACCCCGAGGATTATCCCCATGTGCCATACCCTCCCTGTCGGGGCAATAGCCATCGACTTCTCGGAGACCGGGGAATTTATCGAGGTGACCGTCAGGGTGAAAACCACCGGAAAAACCGGTGTCGAGATGGAGGCGCTGACGGGAGTCACGGTTGCATTACTGACCGTCTGGGATATGGTAAAATCGGCTGAGAAGGATCCGGACGGGCAGTATCCGGCAACGAAGATTTCCGATATCCACGTCGTTGAGAAGAAGAAAACCGGCCTGTGATTTCTTCGCCGGGGCATGGGTCCTGGTATCCCGGGCCCGCACGGATATCTCTGAGGTCCATCCGCCATACCGGTATTTTAATACCAATGCCTGCGAAGTATGTAGGAATGCGGGATCCGTCCCGTAAAGGAATGTAGCCCGTCACGGGCTGAACCTTGGTGAATATCATGGCAAAATCAATGTATGCGTACGTAAGGGACGCATGGAAAAAACCCGATGAATCGGCTGTCAGTTCACTCCAGTGGGAGAGGATGCAGGTCTGGAGACGAGAAGGAAGCGTTGTCAGGATCGAACACCCGACCAGGATCGACCGGGCCAGGACTCTCGGGTTCAAGGCAAAACAGGGTATCATCGTTGTCCGGGTAACGGTACGACGCGGAGGCCGGAGAAGGGCACGTTATGTCAGGGCCCGCCGCACGGCGCGGATGGGTGTCAACCGTATCACGGCCGGCAAGAGCATCAAGCGGATTGCCGAGGAAAGGGCGTCGAAACGGTACCCGAACATGGAAGTCCTCAATTCGTACTGGGTCGGGCAGGATGGGAGACATAAATGGTACGAGGTCATCCTTGTCGATGGCCATCACCCGTCAATACTCGCCGACAAGAACCTCTCCTGGATAGGAAATCCCGTCCACCGCGGTCGTGCGGAACGTGGCAAATCGAGCGCCGGGAGAAAAGGCCGTGGCATGCAGACCCGTGGAAAGGGAACAGAAAAGACCCGTCCAAGTATCAGGTCCCATGCCAACCAGGGCAAGTAATCCATCACCTTTTTTACCGGCCGGTATACCGTGCATCACCGATTCAACGGTATTTCCCCTTCCGGCAGGGAATATGTCCCTTAACCGGGCGATGTCCGAAGCAGGCGGGCTCGGCTTCGACGGCATCGTCGCCATAGGACAGCAATGCACGGGGACAGGGACACCCCGCGTCATCGAGGGTATTCTTGTCCGCGATCAGCAGGTCAAGGCAGTTGTCAGGGCAGCCCGGGATACAGCAGATGGCAGGGCCCTGCTCATCGTGAATGCAGGGGACAACGGGTTCAACCGGGCAGCACTCCAGGTTAAAGGCGTCCATATCCTTCGGCACCTCCATAAAACCGAGAAAAACTCATTCGATCATATCATGGCGAGAATGGCTGCCGACCGCATTGTCGCAATCGATCTCGATGTCAGGCCGCTCGTCATGACGAGGGGCGGGCAGCGGCAGAAAACGATCCAGAGGTACCGCGACATTTTAAGGCTCATGAGGAGATTTGAATTCCCGGTCTCGGTCTCGAGCAATGCCCGGAATCCTGCCGAGCTGAAATCGGTGAGAGAGATGGTTAGTCTCCTTGCGATGGCAGGCATGGAGGAGTCCGAAGTTATTGAAGGCCTGAAAACCCCCGGGATGCTGATGGCCCCGAGAGGACCGGTGAGCGTGGTACGATGAAACCAAGGCCACCTTCGATGAGAGACAAGCGAAGATATATCCTCGTGAAGATAGTTCCTCCCTGGAGCAGTCCCGGGACTAAGGACCTCTTCCTTGTGATACAGGAAGCAGTCACCTCTGCCCTTGGGGATGTGTCCGCCTCCTGCATCCAGATGGCGGTGGTCCACGCGTCAGGAGAATTTGCCGTCGTCAGGTGCAACCGGGGGAGCGAAAAAATGCTTGAGCAGGCGCTAGCCGCGGTGTTCTGTCTTGGCAGCGAACCGCTCGCACTGCGCCCGGTCGCGACATCGGGGACGATTCGTTCGTTAAAAGAAAAAATTGCCCACGCAGCCCGGGGGCCGTGTCAGAAAAAGGAAGCGGTAGCCTATAAAGGAAAATTATATGATGCCTATTGTTATCCCGGGCAAAAAATTGATTTATTAGAAAAGGGATTTAAAAGCCGGGAGCTATTGTTTCTCACAGAAGAGGATATAGAGGACAAATAATGCAGCCACAGTATCAGATGGGTTATGACAGGGCTATAACGGTTTTCAGCCCGGATGGCAGGTTATACCAGGTAGAATACGCAAGAGAGGCGGTGAAACGGGGGACTACGGCGGTTGGGATCAAGTGCGGTGAAGGAGTCGTGCTGATCGTTGACAAGCGGGTCAGTTCCCGGCTTCTCGAAGCATCGTCCATCGAGAAAATTTTCAAAATCGATGAGCATATCGGTGTTGCATCTTCAGGTCTCGTCGGCGATGCCCGATCGCTCGTCGACCGTGCAAGGATCGAATGCCAGATCAACAGGGTGACCTATGATGAGAAGATCGACGTGGAAGCCCTGGCAAAGAGGCTCTGCGACCACATGCAGACCTATACCCAGTTCGGCGGGGCAAGACCGTATGGCACAGCACTGTTGATCGCCGGTATCAGCGACGGTGAGTGCAGGCTTTTCGAGACCGATCCGAGCGGGACCCTCCTTGAATACAAGGCCACCGGGATAGGAATCGGCCGTCCTGCCGCGATGAAACTCTTCGAAGAGGAATACAACTACGATGCCGCGATCCCTGATGCCATCATGCTCGGTCTGAAAGCACTTCACGATGCCACCGAAGGGAAATTTGACGTGAATACCGTAGAGATTGGTGTCATCGAGAGCAAGAACCCGGTTTTCCGGAAGATGAGCAAGGAAGAAGTGGCATCCTTCGTTGAAAAGTTTGAAAAATAAAGGAGCGGTTCCATGGTACCACTTGACCAGGCAGTGGTAGCGAGGCTCGAGAGCCACGGTGAGAAATTCGAGCTTCTCGTCGATCCTGACGAGGCGGTCAGGTTCAGGCAGGGAGAGCAGGCGGATATCGAGGAGGTCGTTGCAGCACTCCACGTATTCGAAAATGCATCGCACGGGAAACGGGCTTCGGACGAAGCTCTGATGAAGGTATTCCACACCACGGAATTTCCGGTAATTGCGAAGAAAATTATCGAGAAGGGAGAGATACATCTCACTGCCGAACAGAAACGGCAGATGATCGCGGATAAGAGAAAACAGGTCGTCTCATTCATCAGCCGGAATTCGATCAATCCCCAGACAGGGCTCCCCCACCCCCCCCAGAGAATCGAGATGGCGATGGAAGAGGCCCGGGTGAACATCGACCCGTTCAGGCACCTCGACGAACTCGTGAAGGACACGGTCAAAGCGCTGCGCCCTCTCATCCCGATACGGTTCGAGGAGTTACGGATCGCCGTGAAAATCCCTGCAGACTACGCCCACCGGGCATACGGGGAGGTCCATGGCGGTGCGGTCCTGGAAAAGGAAGAATGGCAGAAAGACGGGTCCTGGATCGGTGTGATGAGGATACCGGCAGGCATCCAGGGAGATTTTTACGATATGCTCAACCGTCTGACTAAAGGTGAAGCAGAAGTTAAGGTGCTTGATCAAATATATTAATCGAGATGACAAATAGTAAAGGACATACATTGAGGAATATCATATGAGCAAGGCAAACCAGAGAGCAAAGGGAAGAGTAACAGGGAGTGCAGGCCGTCTGGGCTGCAGGTACGGAAGATTTGTACGTAAAAGAGTCGCCGAGATGGAGCAGGTGTCAAGGGCCTATCACCGCTGCCCCAGGTGCGACGTGATGGGAGTCCACCGGAAAGGGACAGGGATTTGGGAATGCAGGAAATGCGGTTTCAAATTTGCCGGCGGCGCGTATGTCCCCCAGACCCCGATCCTGCGTGTTGCACTCCGGACAACGGAACGTTCGATTCAGAAGGAGGAATGAAGTCTTTTGCCAGGCTCGTATAAATGTGCCCGTTGTAAGCAGAAAGTAGAGATTGACGTAAACGTCCGGTGCCCCTACTGCGGACACCGCATCCTATTCAAGGAACGGGGTGCGGCAATCAAGGAACTGAAGGCCAGATAAGGCCTGCAGGTATTGTCCTGATGTTCGGGCGGGAATGTTTTTTATCCGGACCCGCCCTGATTATTTTCAGGATCCGGCGATTTTTAAAATGGAATTCTTTATTCACTGGTGCAGGATTATTCCTGGATTCAGGGTTGTTTCATTTTTTGGCAAAGTATCATACCTGCATTTGAATCAGGTGTCCCAGAGGCAAGAGACAGGTTATATCAGGGAGACCCATCTGTTTATGCATTATAAATTCCAAGTACCTGTGGTATTGAGCAGGAAGAGAGTGCAGGAATGTCTCCGGTACTGAGGTAAGCGCTGCCTGCACAGGGGGCTTTGTGTCCGATGGAACATCGTGCAGTATTCCGTTTTAAGGACCGGAATGCAGGGAACATATACCAGGCCACTGCCCCCGAAATGACTAGCGAGGTAAATACCCGGTCCGAGGCCTCGTGCTGGCTGGAACCAGGCGATATCCTCGTCCTCCAGGTAGTGGCATCCGATATCGGGGCACTCAGGGCGTCTCTCAATATGTGGCTTCGGCTCGTGAATGTGGCCAAAGAAATGCAGGAATTAACGATACATGGTGGTAAATGAAATGAACCAGATCTCACCCAAGGTCCAGAACCAGCTCGCGATGCTGCAACAGATACAGCAGCAGATGCAGACAATCGTTGCACAGAAGACCCAGTATGAAATGGCGCTCCGCGAGGCGAAGCGTGCGAGCGAAGAGGTCAAAGACCTCCCGGGCGAGGCTCACGTATACATGAGCGTAGGAACGGTCATGATGGAGAAAAACAAGGATGACGTCATGAAAAACCTGGAAGAAAAACAGGAAACTCTCGACCTGCGGATCAAGTCTCTTGAGAAGCAGGAGAAGATGCTCCAGGGAAAATTCGAACAATTACAGGCCCAGATAAAACAGGCGATCGAAGGTACGGGCACCCCTGTGGCGACATAGTCCGGTAAATTTCTTCAGCCGTTTTTTTATATCCGAATTTTAATCGGTTTTTCAATTCAGTTGAGTTCCTCAATCTTATTACAAGCTGATACATTGACAGGAGGGGTTTCACCCCCTTCCTGCCCCACACCCGGAAGGATAATCAGTGGACAGGGTTTACCAGGAAAATGTAATTCTCATTAACTGGTAAGTCCCTATACCAACCCGGGTCGTCGCAGCGGCAGGGCGGAACCCCGGGTGCGTCAGATTTTTGTGAAGGACAGATCGAATAGAGAAATTCGATACTGCCGGTTATCAAGAAAATCAGCGATACCGGGCATATCAATGTTGAATGAAAAACAGGGGTGGCCCGGATGGGCTCAACCGTTACATCTTTCTCATCCGGTGGAGCAGGTTCACGGCATTGAGCATCGCCTCTGCCGAGGCGATAACCACGTCGTCCCCCGATGCACTTGCATCGAAGACCTGGCCGTGTTCGTCCTCGACAGCAATGGTGACATTGCCGATCGCATCCGAACCACCGGAAATGGCCTCGATGTTGAACTCTTTCAACTGGATCGGGGTCGGCACGAGGCCGAGGATTGCGTTCAGGGCTGCATCCACCGGGCCGGTCCCGACTGCTGCATTTACACATTCCACACCGTTCACCTGTGCCCTGATACTTGCCGTCGGGATCGCGTGATTCCCGGTCATGATCGCGATATCAATGAGATCGATGATCTTATCCCCGCTGCCGGTGCCGGTTACACTGCCAGCGATTTCGTAAAGGTCCGCATCGGTGACCCTTTTTCCCTTGCCTGAGATAAACTTTATCCGTTCGACAATTTCATCCAGCTGGGCATCGTCAGGGACGATATGGGCATCGACAAGCATCTGCCTGACGGCGTGGCGCCCGACATGCTTGCCGAGCGTCAGCCTGCGCCGGTGTCCTACCATTTCGGGAGTCATGATCCCGGGTTCGAACGTGGCGGCACAGGCGATCACGCCATGGGAATGAATGCCGCTCTCGTGGGAAAATGCATTGTCTCCGACGACGGGCTGGGTCGGCGGCACACCGAATCCCCCGTACCGCGAAACGAGGCGGGAGGTCTCAACAAGTTTTTCCTTAACGATTCCCGAATGTATCCCATAGATGGCCTCCATCACCATAACAGTCTGGGCGAGGTCCGCATTCCCGGCCCTTTCTCCGAGACCGTTCACCGTCACCTGTACCTGCGATGCACCGGATTCGACGGCAGCGATAGTATTGGCGACAGCCAGGCCGAAATCATTGTGGCAGTGAACATCGATCGGGCAGTTCACTTCCCTGGCTATCTTCCTGATCAGGACCTTCATTGCCGAAGGAGTGATCACCCCGACCGTGTCCGGGACATTGATCACCGTTGCTCCTGCCTCGGCCGCAGCCTGGAAGACCCTGACCAGGTAATCCCAGTCCGTCCTCGTCGCGTCCATCGCTGAGAACATGCAGCGGTCGCTGTGTTCCCTGACATACCCGACGATCTCCCTGGTAATGTCCAGCACCTCTTCAGGTGTTTTGTGGATCGTGTGTGTCCTCTGGACCTCTGATGTCGGGATAAAGACGTGGACCATGTCCACATCGCAATCGAGACAGGCGTCAACATCCTCTTTTTTCGATCTGGCAAGGCCGCAGACGAGCGATGACAGGCCTAGTCCTGAGATAGCCTTTACCGTATCGTACTCGGCTTCAGAAGACGCTGGAAATCCCGCTTCGATCGTATGAACGCCGATTGCAGAGAGTTGTCTGGCAATTTCAAGTTTCTGATCGAATTTGAAGGAGAGACCGGGAGTTTGTTCACCATCACGTAGCGTGGTGTCGAAAACAGCTATGGTTTTGTTCGCATGGCTATCGACAAAGAAGACAATTCCCCGCAGGGGCCGTTTGTTTTGTCATATCAATTAATGTGGGGGCCTACAATATAAAACAGACTCCCCAAACGGCCGGGGTGCCGCCCTTATATCGATACGTTTAATACCGATATTTCCCCTATATTATGAGCGCAACACCCCGCCTTAACTCAGCCTGGTAGAGTGCGCGGCTGTAGTATGGTTTGCCGATTGAGGCAACTGCGCGGCTACCGCGATGTCCCCGGTTCGACTCCGGGAGGCGGGATAATTGTGCGAATGGAGCCCAGGTAGTGTAGCGGCCCATCATGTCTGCCTGTCACGCAGACGACTCGGATTCGAATTCCGACCTGGGCGTAGACATTTTTTGATTTTCTTCTGAAAACAATGCAATTTTTAAAATCATGCACTAATATACCTGCTTTTTCTGTCAGCCCCTCATTTGGGAGTGGTCCTGAAAGAGAGGAATATTTTAACCCTTGCAGGCAAGCTACTAATCGGAAGCTGAAGTTTAATGAAGCAGGTATATAATACCAATAACCTGATTACGATCCTGTTTTTTTTGTTAGTTATGGGATTCCTGTCTGGAATTGCGATTGCTGATTGCAATGGCCCTTGTCCGTTCTCTCCCGTGATCAACAACTCGACCTGTGGGTCGTGCGGCTGCACTGACGATCTCTACCTCTGTTCGGCGGCAGGTTCGTGTGCATTCAATACCCTGCCGGTTTACATGGGTGCGATGACACCCGGCATCGCTGCATCGACGCTCTCGGGACCGGCGCCCTTAAGCGTGCAGTTCCGGGATACCGCTGCCGAGAGCGAAGGTACCACAACATGGACATGGGATTTCGGCGATGGCAGCACAGGAACCGGGGAGAGTCCCGTTCACGTCTACCTGGTGCCGGGTACATACAATGTTACGCTGTCCACCAGTCACGGAGAAAAAAATACAAACCTCGAATGGGGGCTCTCGGCTTCGGTCCAAAGAACGGCAGTTATCACGGTCACCCCTGGAGCCAATGTGCAGACACAGGCCTATATACCTGCGACAGCCCAGGCGGCGGCCTCGGTGCAGGGAAATGCTCTCACTACCGTTTACACACCCCCGGCTGGCTTCACCGTACCTGACATCTCCCGTTACCGGGAAGGATACACAAAACCCACGGTGTCAGCGGTTGCCGCTGTCCGTCCGTCCTCAGGGGCCGGGATATATGGATATTAGACCGGAAATTTATTTTTAGGCGTATATGAAAGCCATCGTCGACCGGATCGAGGGCGACCTTGCCGTCCTGCTGCTGGAGCCCGATGAGAAGATCCAGTTCGCAGTCCCTTCTTTTATTCTCCAGGGATTAAAAGAAGGCGACATTGTCGATATCGTCGTTACCAGGGATGAAACGGCGACCCAGGATGCAAGGGCGATGAGCTCCGATCTAATCAGGAAGTTGAGAGATGAAAAACAGGTATGAAGGATTATTAGCGATCTCCCGGACCTTACCCGGCCCGGTACCCGGGATTGTCGCTACCTGCTACCGTTTTGGACCGCATACGGGATGACGAAGGGCGGGTCGTCTTACAGGCTCATCAGAAAGAAAAAGTAAATACTTATATGATGTATTTTTCACAACCAAGTGACGATAATCCGGAAATTGCAGGAACCCGGTAATGCAGGTCCAGGACGGTCCGGTATTCAGGGTGTTCGTAGAGTAAATTTTCCGGAGGTCCGGTGGTGCATCCTATGAAAACAACCAGGAAAAAGGGAAAAATTATTATTGCGTCCGCGATACTCGCACTGTGCTGCCTGATGGTGTGCGCGGCATCGGCTTCGGGGAGCAGCAGTCCGGGAACCGGGACGGTGCAATGGACACCGAAGATTATCAAACCTGTATCGTACGTTTCTTATTCGACACAAACGGGGTTGTCCGGGAGCGGGACAACCTCCGGAGGGACCCGGACGACTGTCCAGAGCGGTGTCAAGGCAAGCACTGCAATATCTGCATACCAGTCGGCCTATGGAGTCGGTATCCTGCCGCTGACATCGCCATGGCTTACTCCTGGCATGACGCCGGTGACGATTCCCAAGTGGAATAGCCAGTCGGCAGTGCCTGCTCCGACATTTACCCTGCCGGCCTTGATCCCCCTGGCCCCGACAGACACAAACCAGACTGCCACGACCAGTTCTGGAAAGGGAAGCCTTGTGATCCTCGGTCCCGGTGGGGCACAGGGATATATCATCAATATGAAATCCAACTTCTACGACCCGCAGGCGATTCTCGGGGCAGATGGCAAGTGGCATAGCGGAATGGGAGTAACCCCTGAATACTGGATGAATTTATTTCCCCCTGGTTCTTATTCGATCCAGATTGTCGATCCCAATACCGGTGACCCCGTATACTGCACGACGGTCACTATCGTTGCCGGACAGACCACAACCGTCGATCCGAGCAGCGATCCATGCCCGTTCTCGGGATGTTGTTCCTGCTGATCCGGAAATATTTTTCGATTTTTTTTCATACGGATCATGCCACAATATTTTGTACTGCCGGGGGGCACCACCTAAAAAAAGGATTACCTTAACCTGTTGGTTGTATTAAACAACAGATGCGGCAGTTTTTCGGTTTCTTTTTATAACTTGAAATTAAACATTTTCGTGATACCGAGTGTATCACATTTTGTAGGCGCTAACCATGAAAAAACTCGGATTTTTTATCATTGCCCTGGCAATGCTCGTCGTAATGACCGGCTTTGTCGCGGCAGAGCGAAATGATCCGGCAACGCCGGAAATCCAGGGAATATCCACTGCAACATCAGTGCAGGCCCAGGGAACCGTAACCGAAACCGACTCTCTCGCCTGGACCCTTGCCGCGAACATGACACCCGGCATGGGCAACCAGATGGCAGTCGGTATCGGTGCACCCCTTACCGATTCGAAAGTCCAGTACACCACGGGCTACAACGATGCAGTCTCAGCCGTTTCAGGCCAGACCACCTTCGCAAAGACCATGGCTGTCTCGACAGGAAACAAGATCGCAGACCAGAGCAATGTGGCGGCACATACCGACCTCCAGTTCATCGCGATTGACACCGGAAGAGCAACCCGTTCAGAAGATCTCCTTGTAGACGGAGTGGCAAATGCCACGTCGACTTCGGAGGCAATCCTCTGCCCGTTCGCATCAGCCGCATCGGCCGTTATTCCGCCATACTGCAACATCGTGCAGGCAGGCAGTTCAATCGACACGACCCTGACCTCGACCGTCACCAACGCGAACGACAGGTTTGTCGGCACAGATTCGGCAGCACCTGTAGCCCTTAACTATAACATCGCTTCAAAGGGAATCACCCTCTCTGACGGTACCTCATCGCCGATGATCGGCTCGGCTTCGGCCTACCTCAAGGTACATATCCAGGAAGCACGCAACAGCAGCACCACCAAGTCCGAAGACCTCGTGTACTCGGAAACCTCGACTGCAAGCGGCCTGATCAACAGTTTCAGCAAGGGATTCGCCTACCAGGGCGGGTTCAACCTGATCTGAGTTAACCATCGATGACAAGAAAGGGGATTTCCCCTGGAAATCTCTTTTTAAAAGGCATCGCTGTTTTAGGATTTTTTCGGATAAACCCGGTATTGTCAGCCCAGCCTGTAGGGAGCCGGCACCGGATTGATGCAAATCAACGCCGGATTGTCGGGAAATCCCTGATACATCCAGTTCCCGGCCTGCCCTGAATGCGTCGGCTGGTAAGCAGTAACAAGGTCCCTTCGGGACCTGGGACCTTCGATCTCTGCCTTGGTAATCCTTCATCCTGCAGTTTTCGCACCGTTTTCCGATATCGCGATGGGTTTCATAATTATCTAATGGATTTAAGGAATCTGATGCGACCGGGCTCTCCTGTCATCACCTGGGGTATGATTTCATTTTTAGACAAGGAGGCATTCCTGCTCGTAAATCTGCAAGACTCTTGATGATTTACCGGATTTCAGGTGTTTTTACCTATTAATTCTTTTGAATTCCCTTTTTATTTATAAATGTCACGTCGACAGGAGGGGTTAACTCCTACACGGTTCCCCCCGATTGGGATTGCCTGGGGACGGGGTAAATATGGATTTGAGGATTAAACGGTTCCTGCGATTTCCCTATCCCGATCGGGGCCGCCGCAGCAGTGGGGCGAGCCCGGCAGTGTCTGATTGTATATTTTATTTAAATTATAGAGAAAAAAGGCACTCCTGATATTGGAATCCGGAGTTTAAATAAACCAATTTTCGCCGATATCCCTGCAGTTCCGGCCTGGTATACAGGAGAAAGCCGTATGCTTCCCTGATTAATTATAAACCATATGTTGCTATACTTCCCATGGGCGATTTGGGAACGTTGAAGACCTCCTTGATTTTGTTGCTTTTTTATATCCCGTAAGTATTTCAGGTAATCTGTGTTTGACTGGTGTTCGGATTCGGTAATCCCTGGCATTGGGGAGTTGACAGTATTCGTAAAAGAGCGGATCCCGTTCACGAAGAAATCAAAAAGATGGATATCTAAATGTAGCAGGATCATGAGATGATGAATACGGTACCGGTGACCAGATGACTGAAAGCGACAAGCCTTCCCACAAAGAACAGACCGCCTACTCGGGAGAGGACGGAAAAGAAGTTTTGTTCAGGTCCATAGAAAACAGCAGCGACCCCCACATTCGGCGATATGCCACGTACTTTCTCGGTCAGATGAAAGGAGAAAAAGAGGTCGGTTATCTTG
>Ga0335071_10002436_pt1 | contig 19911 bp, 13 predicted proteins | sample Lox_Sample_15_FD_206724 | JGI IMG/M metagenome (GOLD analysis project Ga0335071, IMG submission 206724) | Soil microbial communities from Loxahatchee National Wildlife Refuge, Florida, United States - Lox_Sample_1.5 | ecosystem: Environmental > Terrestrial > Soil > Wetlands | place: USA...
GTGGAGCAAATCGCGCAACGCACTTTGCCGGCCGCCGGCCGCGACCGTGTTCGGTCCCACATCGCCCAGCACCTTCGCCGCCTGTTCGGACGACAATCCATTGCTGGAACTGCCCACCTGATTGAGCAGTTCTAATTCAGGAATGGTATATGGGTTTGGTATGGTCGCCAGAGGACTCGAAAGCTCCCCAGTTCGTTGAATCGGTTCAAGGCGAATAACACCAGTGGCGTTACAATTTCGCGACTAGGATCCGGGCGCGGGTCAGGGCCGGCCGCATCGTGTCGCCCGCATCCGTCGGCAAGTGTGACGGCCAGAATCGTCATGAGCTGTGGGCAATCCCCGCTTGTATCGATCGACTCGTAAACGAATGCTCCCGTCATGCGTTTCTCCAGATTTACGATTTTTCTCTGCACCCTGGCGGCCGGGGCGTCCGCCCAACCGGCCGACGAGGCTGTCGTACGGCAAATTTTCAGCGAGGCCCTGGCCCATGGGACGGCCTACATGAATCTGCAGGCGTTGACGGAAAAGTATCCCGGACGCCTGAGCGGTTCTAAAACTCTCGAGGATGCCTTCCTTTGGGCCGAGCGCACGCTGGGCGGCTTGTCGCCCGACCGGGTTTACCGGCAGGCCGTGCTGGTGCCGCACTGGGAGCGCGGACCGGCTGAGACCGCCTGCATCGCCGGCCGCGCCGACCTGCCGCCCCTCGCCGTGCTGGCTCTCGGCGGTTCCACCGCCACTCCGCCCGGCGCGTTGACTGCGCCGGTGGTCGAGGTGCAGTCGCTGGCCGAGGTCGAGCAACTCGGCCGGGACCGCCTGGCGGGCAAGATCGTGTTCTTCAACCGCCCGATGGACCCGACTTTCATCCGCACCAATCTGGCGTACCGCGCGGCGGGCGACCAACGCTTTCGCGGCCCCGCCGAGGCCGCGCGCTTTGGGGCGGTAGCAGCGCTCGTGCGCTCGCTTACGTTCGCCGCGGACGACGTGCCGCACGCCGGCATGACCGCGTTTCCGCCCGAAGTGGCGCCCATCCCCTGTGCCGCCCTCGGCCTCCAATCGGCTGACCGGCTCAGCGCCGCGCTCCGGGCCGATCCGGCGCTCCGGCTCGTCCTCACGATCAACGCCCGCCGCCTGCCCGATGCGCCGTCGTGCAATGTGATCGGCGAAATCCGCGGGCGGGAGGCGCCCGACGAGATCCTGGTCGTCGGTGGGCACCTCGACTCGTGGGATAACACGCCCGGCGCGCATGACGACGGCGCCGGCGTCGTGCAGGCGATGGAAGTGCTGCGTCTCTTCCGGGCGCTCGGATTGCAGCCCCGCCATACACTGCGCTGTGTGATTTTTACCAACGAGGAGAACGGCGCGCGTGGCGCCGCCGCCTACGCCGCCGCCGCCAAGGAACGCGGCGAGAAGCATCTCCTCGCCCTCGAAAGCGACGCGGGTGGATTCACGCCGCGCGGTTTCGAACTTGGGAGCGCGCAAGGTCCCGTACACGAACGCGCCGCCGGGCAGTGGCACGCGTTGTTCGAGCCCTATGGAGTCTCGGCCTTTACCCCGGGCAGCGGCGGCACCGATGTCGCCCCGCTCCAGGCCCAGGGGGCCATCGTCGGTGAACTCGTGCCGGATTCGCAGCGCTATTTCGATTATCACCACGCGGCGACCGACACCCTCGACCATGTGAACCGTCGCGAACTCGAGCTGGGCGCCGCGTCCCTGGCCGCCTTGATCTGGCTGGTGGACACCCACGGGTTGTAGCGTTTGGCTACAACCATGAGGATAAGGACGCCCTCCGCCTTCGTCCGGGCAGCCCCGAACGCTTGTCCGCCGGAGCCTTGGCAAAGGCAGGCGAACGCGTGGAAGCGGATCCACTCGCCCGTTCGACAAGCTCAGGGCCCCGAGCCGGTCGAGGGGCTCACGCTCGCGGCCACTGGAAGGCCGGACCCCACGCCGCCCCTTCCTCTTCGGGCCGTACGTACCGTGTTTAAGCTGCAATGAAAGTCCTCCTCCGCGACACGCGCGTCCAACGCCTGCTGCTGGCCAACACGCTTGGCTCGATCGGTTCGGGCATCACGATTTTCTCCGTGCCGTGGCTGCTCGTGCACCGGCCGGGCGGCAGCGAGGCGTACCGGTGGGCGACGTTGGCGACAACGCTGGTGCTGTTCGCCTTCATGCCCGCCTACGGCGCGTGGCTCGACCGCCACTCGCGCAAGACCGCCCTGCTGGCGAGCGAAGCGTGGGGGTTGCTGGCCACCACCTCGATGGCGGGGCTCGGCCTGGCCCTCGGCGGCTTCTCCTCGTGGCAGCTCATGACGATCTATTTTTGCGGCATGTGCTACTACACGCTGCACTACCCGGCAAAGTTCGCGTTCATCCAGCAGATTTTCGACCGCTCGCATTATCAGTCGCTCGTCGGCCTGCTGGAAATCCAGGGCCAGACGGCGATGATGATCTCGGGCGGCCTCGGCGGCATTCTGGTCGAGCGCATTCCGCTCTGGTTGATCCTGATGATCGACGCCACGACCTATGCCGCGAGTTTCGTACTGCAAGCCGGCCTGCCCTACCAGGCCACGCACCTGGAGCCCCGCGCCGCGGCTCAGGTCGGGAACGTGAGCGCCACGGCGAAGCCCAGCGGCCTCTGGCACGGTGTGGTCGAGGGCTGGCGCTGGCTGCAGGCCCGGCCGCAACTCATGCTATTCCTCACCTGCTCGCTCATGCCGTTCGTCGTGGTGATGGTGAGCAATTACCTTTTCCCGGTCTACGTGGCCCAGACGTTGCGCGCCGGTCCGAAGGTCTTTGCCGGCGGCGAGATCGCCTTCGCCCTCGGTGCCATTGCCGCGGGGGCCCTGCTGCCGCGGCTGCTCGCGCGAGCCAGCGCCGCCACCACCGTCCCCGGCACCATGCTGGTGTTCCTCGCCGGCATGGTGGTGCTCATTGTGCTGCGCCATCCTTTGATTTATCTCGTGGCCGGCGTGCTGCTGGGGTTTGGCAACGCCGGCAGCCGCGTGGCGCGCAGCGCGCTCATGCTGCACACCGTGCCCATCGACGTGATGGGGCGTGTGGGCATCTTCTACAACGTGCTCGACCGCCTGCTGCGCACCGTGCTTGTCGGCTCGATGGTCATCGTCGACTGGTGGGGCCCGCCGGCCGGTTTCCTGCTGCTCTTCGCGATCATGCTCGCCGCGCTGGCCGGGGTGTATGCCAGCCGCGCTGCCATTGGCGAACCCGGTCAACCGGCGCCGGCCGCCGCATCCGCCCGCAGCCCATGATTCTCGTAGGAGCAAACTGGTTTGCGATCCCGTAGCGATCCGGCTGGGTTGTGCCACCGGCATCGCAAATAAATTCGCTCCTACGGAAAATGGCGGGCGACGGAAGTCATAGGCCGGCAACTTTGGTTTTGCACCGTCGGGGTCTCTCTGCGGCCATCTTCGCCCTGCCATGATCCGCGCCCTCGTCTTCGACTTCGACGGTCTCATCCTCGACACCGAGACGCCGCTCATCGACGCGCATGGCGACGTTCACGCGGCGCATGGCATGCCCTTCGACCGCGCCGCGTTTGCCCGCCACGTGGGGCATGTGGAATTCGTCTTCGACGAATGGTCGGCCTTCGGCCCCGGTGCCGACCGCGCAGCGCTCTACACCGAGATGCGCGGCCACTACCGGCAACGCATCGAGCGCCAGCCCATCCTGCCCGGGGTGGTGGCGCTGTTCGCGGCCGCGGGCGCCGCGGGACTGCGCCTCGCGCTCGCCTCCAACTCGAGCCACGAGCACTGTGAGCGCCATCTGGCGCGGCTCGGTCTGCTCGACCGGTTCGCTTTTCTCGGCTGCCGCGAAGACGTGGCCTCGCCGAAGCCCGAGCCCGATCTATACCGGCTGGCCGTCAATCAACTCGGCGCCCGGCCCCACGAGGCCATCGCCTTCGAGGATTCGTCGGCCGGCGCGATCGCCGCGCGTCGCGCCGGGCTCTGGGTCGTCGCCGTGCCCAACGCCTCCACCGCGCAGCACGATCTCGATCAGGCGCACTGGTGCGTGACCTCGCTGGCGGAGGTCACGCTGCCGGCCCTGCTCGCGCGCTTCGGCGGGTAACGACGCACCGGCCTTACGGACCGTATCTGATCACCCGGCCGTCGCCCGTGCGGACGCTCAGCGGCTGGCCCTGCTTGAATCTTAGCATCCGGTAATTTTCGCCGGCGACGGGAATAATCTGCTTCACGTATTTGTCCGGTCCCACGAGTTGGGAATAGGTGGTGCTGTCCACGCCTTTCTCGAGGTAATACTGGTCGGCCGCCGCGGAGAGCTGGCGCAGGTTGTTGGTGATGGCCTTGTCCTGGGAGGCCTGCCGCACTTTCTGGAAGGCCGGGATGGCCATCGCCGCCATTACTCCGATCGTGACGGGATTGTAGATTGCGATGCAAGCGACGTCCTGCTTGAGCGAACGATACGACACGGATCTCACCAGGATGCCGTCAGCTTGATTGATCCGCACCGCGACGACGGGGCGCTCCAGCACCGGCAGGGCATTGGCGATGATATCGAGCACGCGTTTGACCTCCGGCGCCGCCTGCGGGTTCAATTCGCCCAACTGCCGCAACCGCGCCATGAACTTCGGGTTGACGTAACCGAGGGCGTTGCCCTCACGGCCCACCTCGGCGAGCGCCCGCTGAAAATCGGGATTCTGGTCGAGCCCCGCCTGGCGCTGGTGGCACTCGATCAGGAATTCGCGCGTCGTTGCGAGGTAGAGCGTCGTGCCCTCGACGGCGAGCACCGGCTGCAGTCCTTCGACCGGCAGTTTCGCCTTGGGCGCGAAGATCTGCAGGGTTCCGGCCTGCGTTTTCTCCAACATCGGCACTTTCTCGAGCGCGCCTTGGAGGACGCCGCCGATGCCATCGACCCGGATCAGCAGCGAAACGCCCGGAATCACAAAAGGCGTCTTCGCCGGGATTTTCATGGTATGCTCGGGATCGAGGCGCAGAATGGTGACGGACCGTCCCTTGAAGCTCTGAATCAGATCGTACGCCGAGAAGCCGGCCGGTTTGCCCGCCTCCTTGAGTTTGGCTTCGAGCTGATTCACGGTGGCCTCACCCGCCACCTTGGCGACGACGGCCCTCAACGCCGTGTACACGGCAGGCAAGTCGACTTCGCCTTCACCGTAAAAATCCGCGTCCGCCGGGGCGAGTTTCACATGGGAGAACGGCGCGGGCGGGCCCCCGAGCCCGGCGAACAGGCCATGCCGGCCTTCGGGCATGTAGAAAAACACGCGATTGCGGAAGCCGCCGGTTGCGGCCGGCACCGAACTGAGCCCCGCAGCCTTGATGTCGTTAAAGCCAAGGATCGAAAAGATCTGGGCAAAATCCTGTTTCAGGAACGGCGCGGCCGCGGGTTGCGCGATGGAGATCTGCTCGGCCAGCTTCTGCAGCTGCCCTGCAACCTTGAGCGGATCGCCATCAACATCGATGTAACCATAGAGCGTACCCCCGAGCTCCAGGTAACGATTCACGGCGGCGAAGTGTTTGCTGCGCTCCGTCTCCGGCACCAATTCGACCGCGCCCGGCTTCTTCGGGGCGGCCACCGTGGGTTGCGCGGCGGTCGCCGCGGTCCCGGTCGTCGTCGATTGTTTCTGGCAACCTGCCGCGAGCAGCAGCAGCGCCATCATCCCTACCCACGCGAATTTGGTTTTCATACGCGGTGAACCTTAAGAAGTTAAGCGATCACAAGGGAAGCCCAAAAAACGTTATTACCTCATGGGAAGCAATAAACGATAGACGGAAGCAATATTCCTGCGACATCAGACCGGCTTCGCGGCGAGGCCTGCGGAAAAGCCCGGAGCGTTCGCGGCGCGGCGGTACGGAGAGATTGCGAACGCGCCGGCCATGCTCCAGCGTTGATCCGATGATCCAGCCGCCCCGCTTCAACGTTCTCGGCGTGTCCATCGCGGCAACCGATTACCGGCAGGCGACAGCGTTGGTCGTCGAAGCGGCGCATGCCCGGCAGCCTTTCGCGGTGGCGGCGCTGGCGGTGCACGGGGTCATGACGGGCGCTCTTGACGCGACCCATCGACGACGACTCAACCGCCTCGACCTGCTCGTGCCCGACGGGCAACCTGTATGCTGGGCGCTGCGCTGGTTGCACGGGGTGCATCTGGCCAGCCGGGTCTATGGCCCGTTTCTCATGCGCCATGTGTGTGCGCAGGCGGCAGCCGAAGGCCTGGGAGTTTTCCTTTATGGCAGCGACAATACAACGCTGCACGCCCTGCATAAAGCGCTCGTCGCCGAGTATCCCGGGCTGCGCATCGCCGGGGTGCGTGCCTCGCGTTTTAAACGGGCCACGGACGCCGAGTGGGCCGGCGATATCGCCGCCATCCGCGCCGCCGATCCTGACATCGTGTTTTGCGGGTTGGGCTGTCCCCGGCAGGAAATGTGGGTTGACGAAATGCGCGCAGAGCTCGGCCGGCCCTTGCTGGCGGTCGGCGCCGCGTTTCCTTTGCTCTCGGGCCGACGGCCGATGGCGCCCGCCTGGATGCAGCACGCGGGGCTCGAATGGATCTACCGGTTGGCGCACGAGCCTCGCCGTTTGTGGCGCCGTTACCTCGTTTATAATCCGCTCTTTTTAGGTGGCGTACTGCTGCAAATGCTGCGCTTGAAACGATCCGTCGGTGACGACGACGGCTCACCGCTTCCCGCCGAACGTTGGAGTTGACGCCGCCGGGCGTCTCCTCGCGCCTCTCCATCACCACAGCGTCCGCTGTTGCAGCGCGTCGCGCCGGCCGGCGTCGATGGTGCTGAGTGCGAGCAACTGCATCGTGCTGAGCTGGGCCAGTGATGGCTCGCGCGCCAGCGAGGCCAGCAGGAGCGCACCGGCCAACGCATCGTAGAGCGCGGCGTGATAGCGTCCGCGCCCCGCCGGGCAATGCGCCGTTGCCAGTGCGTCGAGTTCGGATTGCAGACCGCACGCCGCGACCAGCGATTCCAGCCGGCCAGAGGGCAATTTTGGGTAAAGCTGGGCGTAGATCGCTCCTGTGTCGATCCACGGGCCCCAGTCGATCAGGCGTTCGCCGGGCCGTGCAAAATCGGGCGAATTGCGCGGATAGGGCCAGACGGACTTGATCAACGCGTTTTCCACCCCGGCGTAGTGGGCGGCGAGCGGGCCGCGCTCGCGCAGATCGGCGAAAGCGTCCCACTCGTCGGCAAACGGCTGCGCGCCGGCGACGTCGGCCTCGCGCAGGCCGTGCACCAGGCTGTCGTCGGCCCGCACCCGGCCGGTGGCGGCACACAGCCGGGTCCGCGGCTCGATCACCTGACCGTCGAGCACGGTCGCCACGCCATATTCGAGGATGCCCGAGGTACGGCTGCCCTCAAAATCGACAAAATGGATCGGTTGCTCGGTCCAGCGCATGATAAAATATCACGAAACACCTGGCGCGGCAGAGCCGCAACCAAAACATCGGAGTTGAGACACGGAGTGCACAGAGAACTGGGTTGAGGTCACAGAGGAATGCATCCGCCTCCGTGACCTCCTTCTAACTCCGTGCCCTCTGTGACGAAAATCGTGTTCAAAAACAAGATTCTGCGGGTGTGTGATACGAAAGCCAGACTGCTCTGTGTCCGGTTTTTTCGTGTGTTTCGTGGATTTCGTGGTTTCAAATCCGTTCGTGGACCTCACGCCCTACCGCGCCTTCCTCACGGAGCTCGCCACGCAGAGCGGCGATTTTATCCGCCCGTTTTTCGCCAACCCGACGCTGGTGGTCGAGACCAAGAGCGATGCCACGCCGGTGACCCTCGCCGACCGCGGCGCGGAGGAGCTCATGCGCCGGTTGATCCGGGAAAAATACCCGACGCACGGCATCATCGGCGAGGAGTTTGGCTCCGAACGCGACGACGCCGAATGGGTGTGGGTGCTCGACCCGGTCGACGGCACCAAGGCCTTCGCCACCGCCTGCCCCCTCTTCGGCACGCTGATTGCGCTGCAACGCCGCGGCCAGCCCGTGCTCGGTGCGATCCACCAGCCGGTCCTTAACCAGCTCGTGATCGGCGACGGTCGCACGACCACGCTCAACGGCCGGCCGGTTCGCACCCGGTCCACGCGCCGCATCGAGGAGGCCACCCTGCTCACCAGCGATCCGCTCAATCCCGCCCGCTATCAGAACGGCGCCGCCTTCGCCGCCCTCGCGGCCCGCGCGAAACTGGTCCGCACCTGGGGCGATTGTTACGGTTATATGCTCGTCGCGACCGGCTGGGCCGACGTCATGTGCGACCCAATCTTGAGCCCTTGGGACCTCGCCGCGTTGATCCCGGTGATCCGCGGGGCCGGCGGCGCGATCTCGGACTGGCATGGTCGCGACCCGGTGGGCGCGCAGTCGATCGTGACCGCAGCCACGCCCGAGTTGCACGCCACCGTGATCGCGGCGCTCAATCCTTGACGATCTTCACTGGGCCGGCGCCGGCGCAGCGGCCGCGGCCGACTGGGCGGCTTGCTGCTTGGCTTGTTGTTGCTGTTGGAACTCCTGCGAAATCTGCTGAATCTTGGGCAACGCCGCCATGATGCGCGGTTGCATTATTTCCCCGATCTTTTGTTGCAGTTCAGGTTGCTTGGCGGTCATGGCCTGACCTGTCGGTGTGCTGTAGAAATCGGCCAGTCCGTTCAACTCGTCCTTGGTAAACACCTCGCTGTAGGCCTTCAGGAAATCGGCGCGGAGCGTCTCGGGTTTGAGCTCGGCGAACATAGCATCCATGATCTTCGTCTGTAGAGCCACCATTTCATCCTGCGAGGCTCCTTTGGGCGCGCTCCGGGCCATCATCTGCCTCATTACGTTGAGCTGGTTCTTCTTTTGTTGGTCCATGATCTTGCTTAGCATATCGTCAAAATTCATCTTGCGGAAAACCTCCTCGGCGTCGGCGATCGTCGCCTTGTTGTCCGCCGCCCCGACCTTGCTGGCGGCAAGCTTGATCGAAACTTCCCGGCCGTCTTTCTTCATGACGAGGGTTCCGTCGGCCTGGTTATAGCTGGCAAGTTTCCAGCCTTCGAACGATCCGCCGATACCAGTCCACGACGTGCTGGCTCCGTCCGGAAGGGTGAGCGCGAAACGCTGGTCCGCGCCGGCAATAAGCACGCCGCGCAGCTCGGGCGTGGCATCGTTGGCGGGTGCGGGAGCAGGTTCGGCGGCAAACGCGGTGAGCGCGGCAAATGCAAGGGCGACAAAACGTAGCTGGACGAATTTCATGGGAGAGGGCTGGTTGAGGATATGAGTTTGGTGGGACGCCCGCGTTCCAGATGGAATCGTGAGCGGCCGGGAAGCTGCCCGAAATCCGGGCGTTGGTATATTACAAAATGACCGGCGGTTTCCGGCCTCGGAGATACGGCGCCAATAACCCACGAACGGTCGGGGGCCGTCCTGGATGCGCGTTTGCCTTGCACGGTACACTCCCCCATTTTCCTGCCGCGTTTGCACCTTGCCCGATCAACGTCATCCTTACCCCCATGAATTTTCTTCGTCTTGTCGCCCTGTGCGTCTCGACCCTCGCTGCCTCGCTCTCCGCCGGACATGCGCAGGTGGAAGCCTCGCTCGTCGCCGCCGGGACGTCGATCCAGCCCGGCCGGCCCTTCACCGTCGCACTGCGGTTCGTGCACCAGCCGCACTGGCACACCTACTGGCTCAACCCCGGCATCGGGCTCGCCACCAAGCTGGTCTGGAAACTTCCCGATGGATTCAAGGCCGGCGAGATCCAATGGCCCGCACCCCATGTACTCAAGGACGCGACCGGCATCGTGACCGGCAGCGGTTACGACGGAGAACTGTTTCTGCCCGTCGAAATCACTCCGCCGGCCACGCTTAAACCGAGCGACCGGATCGCACTCGCGGCCACCGCCACGTGGCTCATGTGCGAAGAGGTGTGCAAACCCGGCAGTGCCTCGCTCCAGTTGACGCTGCCGGTTTCCGCCGAGGTTCCGTCGCCCGACCCGCGGTGGAACGCGAAGATCACCCAAACCATCTCCCGCCTGCCCCAAACGCTGGCCGGCTGGACCGCCACCGCCACCCGCAACGCTAAAACCGTCTGGTTGGCGGTGAAACCCGCCGGCCCGGTCGCATCCGCACCGACGGACCTGCATTTTTTCTCCGAAGACAACTACATCGGCTACGAGCTTCCGCAGACGGTGCAGTCCGACAGCCAGGGCGGGTTCGTGCTGACGCTGCCGATCTCGCCGGAAGGCCCGCAAAATCCGGCAAAACTCCTCGGCGTACTCACGTCGGAAACCGGCTGGGGAGCCGATGCCTCACTGCGCGGCCTGCGCATCGACCTGCCACTCGGCGAGGCGACGGCCGCGGCGGTCGTGAACTCTCAACCTTCAACTCTCCACTCTCAACTGCCGCAAACGGCGGTTGTCAGCCTGCCCGCGACGCTCCTGCTCGCCTTCGTCGGCGGCCTGATCCTGAACCTCATGCCCTGCGTCTTTCCCGTGCTCGGGATCAAGATCCTCGGTTTCGTGCAGCAGGCGGGCGCCGACCGCCGCAAGGTGGTGGCCCACGGTCTGGTTTTCGCCTCCGGCGTGCTTCTTTCCTTTTGGATTCTCGCGGGCGTGCTCGCGGTGCTGCGCGCCGGCGGCAGCCAGCTCGGCTGGGGTTTCCAGCTGCAATCGCCCGCCTTCGTGTTCGGACTCGCCGCGGTGATGCTCGTCTTCGCGCTGAACATGAGCGGCCTGTTCGAGTTCGGCCTGAGCGCCACGGGCACCGGGGCCGGATTGCAGATGAAATCCGGCTTCACGGGATCGTTTTTCACCGGCGTGCTCGCGACGGTGGTCGCCACGCCGTGCAGCGCCCCGTTCCTCGCGCCCGCGCTCGGGGCGGCGCTGGCGCTTTCGACCTTCGAGTCGTTCGTCGTCTTCACCGCCATCGCGCTGGGGCTGTCGCTGCCGTACCTGCTGCTGTCGGCCTTTCCCGGCGCGGTGAAGATGCTGCCGCGCCCGGGCGCCTGGATGGAGACGTTCAAGCAGTTCATGGCCTTCCCGTTGTATGCAACCGTTGGTTACCTCGTGTGGGTGCTCGCCGGCCAGGTGAACGAAAACGGCCTGCTGACGGTGTTCTTCGGCCTCGTGCTGATCGCGATGGGGATCTGGGTTTACGGCCGGTGGCGCGCGCCCGGCGCCTCGCCCGGTCGCGCCCGGTTCGGCCTCGTCGGAGGCGTGGTGCTGCTCGCGCTGGGCGCCTGGACCGGCTGGCCGCGGCCGCCCTCGCCTACTGAGGTTGTGTGGGAGCCCTGGAGCGCCGAACGCGTGGCCCAGTTGCGGGCGGAGGGCCGGCCCATCTATGTCGATTTCACGGCGCGCTGGTGCGCCACCTGCCAGGCCAACAAGAAACTCGTCTTCGGCTCGGATGAAGTGCGGCGCGTGTTCGCCGACCGGAAATTTGCCACGCTCCGGGGCGACTGGACCAACCGCGATCCGAAGATCACCGCCGAGCTGGAACGGTGGGGCCGCAGCGCGGTGCCGTTTGACCTGCTCTATCTGCCCGGCCGGTCCGACCCGGTCGAGTTGCCCGAGCTGCTCACCGCCGGCCTCGTCCTGGAAGCCGTGCGAAAATAGGACTCCCCGGGCCAACTCCAGAGCGGAGCCGGCGGGGGTGCATCTCAGCTTTGAGCGGCCGTAGCGGCACGGCTTCCCGTTCCGCGCGGAGCCGAAAGCGGCTCCGCACAATGGGCGCATGCCCCCAGAAATTGAGCTGCGCCCGCTGGCGGCAAATTTACGGTTGAGTCCATGTCGCGCCGGATTATGCGAGGTATTGTCGTATTCTGCCCGCCGGTAATGGCGCGCAGTTCACCCCATGAAGCCTCTCACCATCCTGCTGGCCGATGATCACACCGTGTTGCGCGAGGGACTGCGGGCCTTCCTCAAGACGGTGGAGGACTTTGAGGTGGTCGGGGAAGCGACGACGGGCCGGGAGGCGGTGGAGCTGGCCCGGACACTGCGCCCGGATGTCGTGGTCATGGACGTCGCCATGCCGAAGCTGAATGGCTGCGAAGCCACCCGGCAGATCGTCCTCGATAATCCCGCCGCCAAAGTGCTGGTGCTTTCGGCGAGCAGCGACGAAGCGTATGTCACCCGGCTGATTGCGGCGGGTGCGACGGGATTCCTGGAAAAACAAAGCTCCGGCCAGGTTCTGCTCCGGGCCATCCGGGAAGTCGCGGCGGGAAAAACCTCTTTCGGCCCGGTCATCACCAAACGCCTGCTGGTGGTCGGCCGGAAAGCGCGCGAGCAGGGGCTTGCTGCCGGGCAGCCCTCGCCGGCCCTGACCTCGCGGGAGGAGGAGGTGCTGCAGCTGGTGGCCGAGGGCGCGCCCAACAAACAAATCGCGGCGGAACTCGGCATCTCCATCAAGACCGTCGACAAACACCGTCAGCAACTGATGAACAAGCTGAACATTCACGACATCGCCGGACTCACCCGGTATGCCATTTCGTCGGGGGTCATCGAACGTCCCAGCTAGGCAACGAACGCCTTCGCCCGACGTCTTGAGCGGCACCCAACCGTTCCTGCCCTCGCACCGGCCGACCGACCCATGAAGAAAAATCCGGCCAACGAGCGCGCCCCGGCGGGCCCAGCGCCGTCTTTCCCGGGCATTTCCGCCCGGCCGTTTGCCCGCTATGCGCTGGCGGTCCTGGTGGCCCTCGCGGCCTTCGTATTACGCTACGAACTCTCCGCGATATTCGGCCCCCGGGTGGCGTACATCACCTTCTACCCGGCGGTGATGGTCGCGGCGGTGATCGGCGGGTTCGGACCGGGGGCCCTGGCCACCGGGCTGTCGGGACTGCTGGCGGCGATATGGATTCTCCCGCCCGAGGGACAGCTCAAGATCGAGAGCACGGCCGACCTCGTCGGTCTGGCGATGTTTTTGTTCATGGGCGTGTTCATGAGTGCGTTGGCCAGCCTCTACCGCGGAGCCCGCGAACGGGTGACGGCCTATGAAAAAACGCAGGCCGCGCGCGAGGCGGAGGCGCGCTTCCGCGAGGTGGCCGGCGCCCGGCCGGCTGCGCCGGAGTCCGCCCGGCCCCCCGGACCGATGCGCGTTTTCCAGCAACGCCTGGCGTTCGATGCCGGCCTCGCCCTCATCCTGATCCTGCTCGTGACCGTGGGCCTGCTGTCCTATCGGAACATGACGACGGCCGTGGAGGCCTACCGGTGGGAGACCCATACGTATGGAATCGTCTACGAACTGGGCGATCTGCTTTCCGCCCTCGGCGATGTGGAGAGCTGCCAGCGGGGCTACATCATCACCGGAAACCAAAGCTATCTCGACCAGTATGCCAAAGCGCTCGGCCGGGTGGATGTACACTTGAATTTACTGCGCCGGCAGACGGCGGACAATCTCCGGCAACAACAACGGTTCGCCGCCATCGACCGCCTGCAAGCGGAGCGACTGGCATTGATCAAGAATGTCCTCGAACTGCGGGTAACCAAAGGATTCGAGGCCGCGAGTGCCGCCTTGATGACCAGCCGGGGCCAGCAGTTCATGGACGACCTCCGCCAGCTGGTGGACCAGACCCGGCAGGAGGAAGGGCAGTTGTTGAAGGAACGGGGCCTGGAAATGGAGGCGAGCACCGCCCGTACGATCCATTCGGTGGTGCTGGGCGCCGCGCTGGGTGGCAGCGTGCTGGTGGTTGTGTTCATTCTCCTCCGGCTCGAGTTCGCCCGGAGACAACGGACCGAGCAGGAGCTGCGGGTGCATCAGGATCATCTCACGGAGCTGGTGGATCTGCGCACCGGGGAACTCCAGCGGGAGCAGGCGGCGTTGCAGGAGAGCGAGGCCCGGTTCAAGGTGATTGCCTCCAGCACGCCTGATCACCTGATGGTCCAAGACCGTGACCTGCGCTATGTCCTGGTGGTCAATCCCCAGCTGGGCCTGACCGAAAAAGACATGATCGGAAAAACCGACCATGATCTCATGGCAAAAGCGGACGCCGACCATCTCACCCGGATCAAGCGACAGGTGCTGGAGACCGGTCGCCCGGCTCATGTCGAAACGCCCTTGGCTACCGGCCGGGGCGCGCCCCAGTTTTTTGATGGATCCTATGTCCCGAAATTCGATGCCAACGGCCAGATCGATGGATTGATCGGGTATTTCAAAAACGTGACCGAGCGCAAGCTGCGGGAGACCGAACTCCAGAAGCTCAACCGGACCCTCAAGGCGCTCAGCAACAGCAATCAGGCCATGCTGCACGCGACGGATGAGTCCGCTTATCTGCAAAACGTCTGCCGGATCATCGCGGAAGACTGCGGGCATGTCATGGTGTGGATCGGCCTCGCCGAGGAAGATCCCGGTCGGACGGTTCGACCGGTGGCCCACGCCGGTTTTGACGAGGGTTATCTGGAAAGATTGAAGATCACCTGGGCCGATACCGACCGCGGTCGCGGTCCCACGGGGACTGCCATCCGCACCCGGAAAACGGTCCTGTGTGCGAATATGCTGAAAGACCCCAACTTTGCGCCCTGGCGCGAGGAGGCCCTGAAGCGCGGCTATGCCTCGTCGCTGGCCATTCCCTTGATCGCCGAACATCAGGCTTTGGGCTCGATCACGATCTATTCCCGGCAGACCAATCCCTTCACCTCCGAGGAGGTGAAGCTGCTCTCCGAGCTGGCCAGTGACGTTTCCTACGGCCTGACGGCCCTCCGGTTGCGCGCCGCGCACGCCCGGGCTGAACTGGCGGCGCGGGAGCGGGAGGAGGAACTGGTCGCAATTTATGAAAATGCGCCGGTGATCATGCTGCTGGTGGACGACAAGCGGCAGATTCACAAGGCGAACAAGGAGATGGAACGGTTTGCCGGCGCCAGCGCCGCCGATCTCCGGGGCCGTTCCGTCGGCGACGCGCTGCACTGCCCCCATGCCATGGATGACGCCCGCGGCTGCGGCTTCGGGCCGCACTGTCGCAGCTGCTCGTTGCGCCAGACCATCAATCACACGATTGAGACCGGGCGCAGCCATCACGGGCTCGAGGTGGCGTTTTCGACCATCGCCGCCGGAATGCAAAGGGACCATACTTTCCTGCTTTCCACTTTGCGGCTCACCGTCCGGGGGCAATCGCTGGCGCTGGCGACGATGCAGAACATCACCCGGCGCAAACGGACGGAGGAGGCGCTGCGCCGCGCCCATGCCCAGCTGGAGTTGCGCGTCGCCGAACGCACCGCCCAATTGCGCGCGCTGGCGGCGCAGCTTACCCAGTCCGAAGAGCGGGAGCGGCGGCGGATCGCACAGATCCTCCACGATGACCTGCAGCAATTGCTGGTCGCCGCCCGGTTGCGCCTGGAAGCCATCCACGGGCAAAAAAATCCGGCGCGGATGGAGGAAGATCTGCAACGCGTGCAGCAATTGATCAATGAGTCGAACGAGCTGGCCCGCAGCCTGAGTCACGAGATCAGCCCCGCAGTCCTGCACGAATATGGCCTGGTGGCGGGCTTGCAGTGGCTGGGTCGCTGGATGCACGAAAAACATGGCTTCACCGTCCGCGTTGAGGCGGAGGCCGTGGCCGACGCGCTGGCTCAGGATGTCCAGGTGCTGCTTTTCCAGTCCGTGCGCGAACTTCTCTTCAATGCGGTCAAGCACAGCGGCGTGAAACGCGCCAGTGTGCGGCTCCGCCGGATCGCCGGCGGCTGGCTCGAGATCCAGGTGAGCGACAAAGGCAAGGGCTTCAATCCGACGCAGGACGCAACGACCGGGGCGGGCTCCACCGGTTTCGGCCTGTTCAGCATCCGGGAGCGGCTGGCCTATCTCGGCGGCCACATGGAAATGGAAAGCATGCCCGGTCAGGGCTGTCGGATTCGGTTGCGCTTGCCGCCGCCGGAATCGGTCGAAGTCAAGCCGGCCGCCGGAATGGAGGCTCCGCTGGCCGAACGCCAGCGCGCGGACCAGCCGTCCGCGACTGTGCCCGGGGCGGGTAAGGCCCAGGAGGATACGCCGCGCCCGCCCACAAAGATTCGCGTGCTGCTGGCCGACGACCATCGGACCATGCGCGACGGTCTGGCCGCGTTTCTCGAACAGCAGCCGGGAATCGAGGTGGCGGGCATGGCCTCCGACGGGCAGGAAGCCGTCGATCTGGCGGCCAAACTCCAACCCCAGGTCGTAATCATGGACGTCGGCATGCCCCGCCTCGATGGCATTGAGGCCACGCGGCGGATCCGGTCGGCCTGGCCCCACGTTCAGGTGATTGGTCTGACCATGCATGCCGACGATTCCTTTCATGAGGCGATGCGCACCGCGGGCGCGATGGACTGTCTGGTCAAAAGCGGCCCGACCGAAGATCTCCTCGACGCCATCCGCACCGCCATGTCTTCGATGGATCGGGACGGCTAAACCGGAATTTTCCTGTGGCAGGATCCATACATCGGAATTTCCACGGGCGTCGATCATGGGAAAAGCCCCTATCTCCGCCGCGTAACTAGTCGGTCACCATCGGAAAGTAGCCGCACGGGTTACGGTGCGGGAGACACTGGGCGGATATCCGCGGCAGCCGTTCGACCGGGCGGCAACCACCGGCGCGGAGCGCGCCAGCCGGATGTGCACGGCGGGTAGGAGTTCTCCCCATATTCACCCCTGGCCGGAACCGGCATTCTGGCGCGGTCAAGTTAACCGTATCCACAAACAGCCAGCCCTGCCACCTCCACCCCCGGCCTTTTGTCCTTACCATGATTACGAAAAACCGAGCCACCCCCGCCGATGTTGAAACCGACGAACTCGTCCCGCCTGCCGTGATGTTCACGCCGGCTCCGCATGATGCCCCGCCCTCGTTCCTGGAAAAATCCGAGCCGGCACCGGCCGACTATGCGCCGCAGGAACGCAGCAACCTGCAGCTTTACATGCAGGAGATCGGCAAGACTCCACTGCTCAAGCTCGAGGAGGAGGTCGCGCTCGCCCGACGCATCCGCCGCGGCGACCGGGCCGCCCGTGATCAAATGATCAAGGCCAACCTGCGCCTCGTCGTGAAAATCGCGATGGATTACAAGGATTTCGGCCTGCCGTTGCTCGACTTGATCAGTGAGGGTAACATCGGCCTCATCAAGGCGGTCGAGCGCTTCGACCCGCGCAAGGGCGGCAAGCTTTCCACCTATGCCGCATGGTGGATCAAACAGTCGATTAAACGCGCCCTGGCCAACCAGTCCAAAACGATCCGCCTGCCCGTTCACCTCGTTGACAAGATATCCAAGATGCGACGTACCGCCCTCGCGCTCTCCGAGACGCTGGGCCGCGAGCCGACCGACGAGGAGCTGGCCATCGAACTCAACGTCCCGACCAGCAAGGTCGCACATCTGAAGGCGGTCAGCGTGCGCCCCGCCTCGCTCGATACCCCGATGGGTGACGAGGGCGATTCGGCCACCTTCGGCGAAATCGTGGCCGACGAGAACGCCGTCAGTCCCTTTGAGAATCTTCGCGCCAAGAATTTCAACTTCGATCTGCACTCGATGGTCGGCTCGCTCGAGCCGCGCGAGGCGGAAATCATCAAGCTGCGCTTCGGCCTCGAAGGTAACAACGAACTCACCCTCGAGGAGGTCGGCAAACGCTTCCGGGTCACCCGCGAACGCGTCCGGCAGCTCCAAAATATCGCTCTCTCCAAGATGCGCCGGGCCCTGGCCCAACACGAAATGCAACGTTCGGCGGGCGACATCGAGGAAGAAGATCGCCGGGTCCGGCGCGAGCAGGTCATCCGGGAATTCATCGAATCGAAAACCACCCGGAAAACCGCGTAATTCCGGCGGGTGACGAAAGCACCCACGCCGGCCGGCCAGACCTTCCAGGAGCGCGGACGTATTGCCATAGGCTTGCCCGCCGGAGGTGTGGCTTGCCCGCCGGAGGTGGGCGATCGTCCGCCAACCCGCGGGTGAGGCTTTGCCTACACCCGCGCTCCGCCGCATCTTGGACAATGTAGGGCGGGTCGCTCGCGGCGTGACCCTTGACATCGGCGGCCGCGTCCGAAGACTGCCGCTTCCCCATGCGTTGGCTGGTTTACATAGCGCTGAGTTCGCTCTTGCTCGGCTGCCGAACCATCAACCTGTCGGTTACCCGCCCCGAATCCCACAGCCTGGTTTCTCCGGAAACCACCAGCCTGGGCCGCCTGTACGCCGAAGCCCAGGCCCGTCATCCCGACCAGTCCGGATTCCGTCTGCTCGAATACGGGCCGGAGGCGTTGATGGCGCGGGCGGCCATGGTGGACCGCGCCGAGCGAACCCTCGATCTCCAGTACTACATCTACGATCCCGGCAAGGTCGGGCACACGTTGACCCAGCGTCTGCTGGAAGCGGCCGACCGCGGCGTCCGCGTGCGCCTGCTGCTGGATGACAACAATCAGGGCGACGACCGCCCCCTGATCGTGCTCGCGTCGCATCCCAACATCGAGGTGCGCATCTTCAATCCATTCCGGTACCGCGCGCGCTGGATGCGGATTCCCCAATACCTCACCGATCTCAACCGGATCAACCGGCGCATGCACAACAAGATCATCGTCGCCGACAACCAGCTCGCCATCCTCGGCGGCCGTAACATTGGCGATTCCTATTTCGACATCAGCGAAGAGGGCAATGTCCGCGACTTCGACGTGCTGATCGCCGGGGCGCTCGTCCGGCAGGCTTCGATGGCGTTCGACGAATTCTGGAACAGCCCGTGGGCCCTGCCCGCCCAGGCGCTCTCCTCTCAACCGGTCGCGCCCGACGAACTGGCCGAATTACGCCGCAGTCTCCAGACCTGGGTCTTCGGCGTACCGGGCAACCGCGAGAAATATAATGCGCTGCGCGATGAATATATCCGCGAAGTGCTCGAAAATCCCGCTCACCTGGTGTGGGCCCACGGCGAAGTGATCTGGGATTCACCGGACAAAATGACCAAAACCTCGCCGGAAACCACCCGCGTCGCGCGGCGCATCGAGCAGGAGTTCGATGCCTGCCAGCAGGAGCTGCTGATCGAGTCGGGCTATTTCATCCCGGGGCAGGAAGGTTTGAAACAGTTGGAAACGCTCGAGTCGGAGGGCGTGCAGGTCAAAGTGCTGACGAGCGCGCTGGAAGCCACCGACCAGCCCCTCGTGTACTCGGCCTACCGGCGGTACCGCAAGGACCTGCTGCGGGCGGGCATTGAGATCCATGAGTACAAAATGCAGACGCGGTTGCCGCCGGGCACGCGGCGGTGGTTCGCTCCCCGTTCGGCGCTCACATCGCTCCATGCGAAGGTCATGGTGTTTGACCACCGCCGCGTCTGGATCGGCAGCTTCAACCTGGACGCGCGCTCCGTGTGGTACAACACGGAGATCGCCGCGCTTATCGATAGTCCGGAGCTGGCGGCGCAACTGGAACGCCACGTCTTCGACGATTTCACCGCGGAACGCAGCTGGCATGTGGTGCTGCAATCTCCGCCCCCCGGTTCGGCGGACGCGCGGGAACGTTTGAAATGGATCGGCGAACGCCATGGCGTCGCGCTGACGCTCGACCATGAACCGGCGCGCAACTGGTGGCAACGCTTCCGGACCGACCTCTACTCGCTGTTTCCCGGCGTCGAAAAGCTGCTGTGAGGAGTTTGTCGGGCTTGGGATAAAAGCTCGGGAGGCCCTCATGGTTTCGTCGCGATGCAATCCGCCCCGACCGACCAACTCCTTAAGCCCTTCGTTCTCTTGGTTACCTTTGTAAAACCAGATTCCGGGTTGGCCTGCGCTCCCCATCCGCATTTATCCGCGTAATCCGCGGGAAAGTCATTCCGCTGTGACGAGATCGGTCTGTGGAATTCAGGTTAAACCACCCCCCGCGCCCGGCGCTTGCCTTCCGCCGCCGCCTGCGGCAAATTCTCCGGTCCTGTTCTTTGATTGGCTGCGCTCGTGCCGATCCGTTCGGCACTCCCCGATCGAAAATCGCCGACCGTCGTACGGGTTCCGAGTTTCGCGTTCCGGGTTCCGCGTTTCG
>Ga0335071_10002437_pt1 | contig 19910 bp, 16 predicted proteins | sample Lox_Sample_15_FD_206724 | JGI IMG/M metagenome (GOLD analysis project Ga0335071, IMG submission 206724) | Soil microbial communities from Loxahatchee National Wildlife Refuge, Florida, United States - Lox_Sample_1.5 | ecosystem: Environmental > Terrestrial > Soil > Wetlands | place: USA...
TGCTCCACAACGTTCAAGCAGATGACCGTGTCAAATGTTTCCTCCGGGAACGTTTCGCCGGCCGACGCGTCCGTGTACCCCACTTGCAGATACGGCCGAGTCAGCTGCATCTTCTTCAGCTTCTCCAGATAATGCGGGTTGATGTCGCTGGCCCAATATTCTCGTCGCGGCACCAGGTTCGAAGTCAGGTTTCCTATCCCTGCGCCGATTTCCAGTATCCGTTCGCCCAGGTACGGCCGGATGGTGTCGGCCATCCACTTCGTGAAACGGGGGGCGCGGTTGAGCCGGGCCAGTATTTCGCTGCCATGCTCATCCGCCACATAAATCCGGTCGGAAATCTTGTACTTGATCAGCGCTCCGAGCGCGTTAATGCCGTCTTTCCAGGTGATCTTTTTCCCTTCGGTGTACGTTCGGCCCGAGTACCGGATTGGTATTTCAAAAATCCGGGCTTCCCGCTTTGACAGCTTGATCGTGATTTCCGGTTCAAATCCGAAGCGCTTGCTCTCCAGGGGGATGCTCTTAAGCATGTCGGCCCGGATCATCTTGTAGCAGGTTTCCATGTCCGTCAGGTTCAGGTCGGTCACCAGGTTCGTTAGCAGCGTCAGTACCTTGTTTCCCAGCGTGTGGCGGAAAAACAGCACGCGCCGGTACTCGCTGGCCAAAAAACGCGACCCATACACCGCGTCGGCGTCCTCGTTCACAAATAGAGGAATCATCTTCAGCAGGTCGTCTGGGTGATACTCCAGGTCCGCGTCGTGAATCACTGCCAAGTCTGTATCTACATACTGAATCGCCGTTTGGATCGCCGATCCTTTTCCCAAATTCTTTTCGTGATCGACGAACACCCATTCGAACGCGGACAGCCCCGTTCCACCCAGTCGCTCCCGGAATTTCTGCAACACTTCGGCGGTCTGGTCCGTCGACGCATCATTCACCACAACCACTTTGACGCGGTTCAGCCATGGCGATTCCCGCAGTGCCTCGAGTCGATGCAGGCTCGCCTCCACCAGGTACTGCTCGTTGTATACTGGCACCAGAACGGCCAGGCTCAGTTTGCGTCCCATACCCTCGCTGCCGCGTTTTCCGCTTCTTCCAGCTTTTCGCAGTTTACGCGCCTTCGCCACGCCTTGCCATGCGAACCTTGTTCTCTCTTTGCGAATCTATTATCTCTTCGGCTCGGCCTGCCTTGCTCTCCGTCTTTCACCTTAATATACTGGCCACCCGGCCTTGTGAACGGTCTCGTGGGTGGGTAGCCCACCGTTTCTTTTCTCCAGGCCGCTTTTTCGCGCCTGCTCGTCTCTCCCAGGCCCGAATGTTGCTGCGCCGCCAACCGATTTAGGGTCTGTCCGCGCAAAGGAGTCTTCTTCATGCCCGTCACTGCCGTTCCTGAAGAAATGAATGTCTATCAAAACGCCGAGGCGCGTTTTGAAGTTGCGGCCAACAAGCTTGGCCTTGAGCAAGGCGTGTATCGCTATCTGAAATACCCCGACAAGGAAATCACCCTCTATATTCCCGTCGGCATGGATAACGGCCAACTGGAGGTCTTTACCGGCTATCGCGTCCTCCACTCTACAGTCCGCGGCCCGGGCAAGGGCGGGATCCGCTTCGCTCCTGACGTTTCCCTTGACGAAGTCCGCGCCCTTTCGGCGTGGATGACCTGGAAGTGCGCTGTAGTTGACATCCCGTTCGGTGGCGCTAAGGGCGGCATCATCTGCGACCCACGGAAAATGTCCCGCGGCGAAATCGAACGCCTGACTCGCCGTTACACTGCTGAACTTGCCGATTGGCTTGGCCCGGAACGTGACATCCCCGCGCCGGACGTCGGCACCAACGAGCAAACCATGGCCTGGGTTATGGACACCTACTCCATGCACACTCGTCAGGCCACCACCGCCGTTGTTACCGGCAAGCCCATCGATCTGGGTGGATCTCGTGGCCGCCGCGAGGCCACGGGTCGCGGCGTCATGATCTGCGTCGATAAAGCCATCGCCAAGCTGGGCATGCGCAAGGAAGGCACCCGGGTCGTTGTTCAAGGTTTTGGCAATGTCGGCTCTTTGGCCGCCGAACTCATGCAGAAGTCCGGCTACAAAATCATCGGTCTCGCCGATATTGGCGGCGGTCTCTACAACGAATCTGGCCTGGACGTTCCCCAGGTTATCCACTGGGTCTACACTCAGAAGAAGCCTCTTCAGGAATTCCCTGGTGGTGGCACCAAGATGAGCGCCCGCGACGTCCTGTTCCAGCCTTGCGACGTGCTCATTCCCGCGGCGATCGAAAACCAGATCACCGAGCAAAATGCCCACCAGGTTCAGGCCAAAATTCTCTGTGAAGGCGCCAACGGCCCGACCACTTGGCAGGCTGACGCCATTATCGATTCCAAGGGCATCTTCACCGTGCCGGATATTCTCGGCAATGCTGGCGGTGTCACTGTTTCTTATTTCGAATGGGTTCAAGACCGTCAGGGTTTTTTCTGGCGCGAATCTGAAGTCAACGAGCGCCTCCTCGACATCATGGAGCGCGCTTTCGACGAGGTCGTTCGCTACGCTGAACTCCACCGTGTCAACAACCGCATCGCCGCCTACATGCTGTCGATCGATCGCGTGGCCACGGCGTTGAAACTTCGCGGCATTTACGCCTGATTTTGCTTGGCATCCTGTGCTCTACGTCGTAGCCTTTGTTTAGGCTTTGGCGTACAATTCGCCTTCGAATTAACCGCGGGACCCCCCGCAGTCCCGGGAAGGACGCTATCGTGCCCTCGGATCTGACGCCTGATCTCCGCCTTGTCTCGGAAGAGCAGTACCGGCGAGACATTTGCCAGACCGGTCGCTGGCTTTACGAACGCGGTCACATCGTTGCTGCGGAAGGGAACATCTCCGTCCGTCTGGATGCCGAGCGCGTCCTCACCACTCCGACTTGTCTCAACAAGGGCATGTTGTCCCCCGCCGACTTGGTCATTATTGATCTCGAAGGCCGCCACATTCACGGTGAGCGTCGCGTCTCCTCCGAAGTGGGTATGCATCTCCTCTTCTATCGCATGCGCCCGGATGTAAATGCCATTTGCCACGCGCATCCCGCTACTGCGACTGGTTTCGCCGTTGCTGGTCAAGGCCTCGACCAGGCCCTACTGCCCGAAGTGGTTGTCTCCCTGGGCAAGGTGCCGCTCGTGCGTTACGCGACGCCCGGCACGCCCGATCTCAGCGCCGTGCTTGAGCCGTATGTTCCTCACTACGACGCCATGCTGCTTGCCAATCATGGCGCGGTCACTTGCGGTCCAGATTTGTTGACTGCCTTCTATCGCATGGAAACCGTGGAGCACTTCGCGAAGATCGCGCTCAATGCCCATCTCGCCGGCGAGCCGCAGCTCCTCTCCACGCGAGAGGTCGCCAAGCTCATGGCCGCTCGTTCACGATATAACGTGACCCCTCCCCCGGGGGGCGGGGCGGAATTGCCCGAAACGTGCGACGCCGGTGAAAACACCACCGAGGAAATCACGCTGACGCGCTCGGAACTCGACGCCCTCGTCGACGAAGCCGTCCGCAAAGACCGCTCTCGCCGCTAAGCACAGCCTCTCGAACCACACAGTAAGCCGGAAGTATTGGGTTCATCCCAGCCGCGAGGACATCGTCGCAGCACCCTTCAACCGTCACGTTGACGCGCGTGATTTGTGTCACATCGCCACAACGGCCCGCCCGAGCATGCTCGTTCTTGCAAATGATTATCAATTGCATCTAGGAAAACCATGACCCACTCCCGCATCGCCCCGATTCTCCTCCTCTTCCTCACGCTTCTAGCCATGGCTTCGTTCTCGTTCGCGCAGGCTCTCGTCTCCTTGTCTGGCTCGGTTCTCGATCCAAGCGGTGCGCCAATCCCATCGGCCACTGTGACTCTGCGGAACGCCGAACAATCGTTCCACCAGACGACCACTACGGATGCTGAGGGCCACTACGCCTTTGCCTCGACTCCCTCGGGCCGTTATTTCATCGAGATCGAATCACCTAGCTTTCAGATCTTCCGTCAGCCGGTAGTCGAATTGACTTCTGCGGCATCGGTCGTTTTGGACGCGCATCTGCTCTTGAACCAGGCTTCCACGGTCGTAGAGGTGTCTGCCGATGTGCTTCGCCTGGATCTCTCCAGCACGCAAACGGGAGAAACACTGTCCGGCAAAGATGCCATGAGCATTCCGCTCAACGGGCGTAGCGTCACGAATCTTCTAGCCGTTCAGGCTGGCGTCGTTCCCGCCAGTTCGCAACAGCCCAACGCCGTCGTCATGGCTGGTGCTGCCAGCACGCCGCCTTCGGGCGATCTCGATCCGGGCAATCTCTCTGTAAGCGGTCAGCGTGAAACGACCAACGGTTTTCAGTTGAACGGCAGCACCATTCAGGAAGCCTTCAACATGGGTACGGCCATCGTTCCCAATCTCGATTCCGTCCAGGAACTCCGCGTCCTCACCAACAATTTCGATTCGGAATACGGCAACTACAGCGGCGGCCAGGTCATTCTCGTCACCAAGTCAGGAACGGACGCCTTCCACGGCAGCGCCTTCGAGTTTCTTCGCAATACCAGTCTCGACGCGAAAAACTACTTCTCCACAGAGCGCGCCAAATTCGATCGCCACCAGTATGGCGGAACTCTCGGCGGCCCGGTTCGCCCGCAGCAAACCTACTTCTTCCTGGACTACCAGGGAACGCAGATGACCCAGGGCGTCGAGTCTGGCCTTATCTCCGTTCCTTCAACTCTCGAACGCTCCGGCAATTTCTCGAATATCTCTGATGTGCTCACCGGTACGGTCAAAGGACCGGCCTGGGCGGACTCGCTCGCACAGAAACTCGGTTATCCCGTCGCCCCGAACGAACCCTATTACGTCACCGGTTGCGCCACTTCCACGCAATGCGTCTTTCCGAACGTCATCATTCCGCAATCCGTGTGGTCTGCGCCGGCCAGGAATCTCCTTCAATACATTCCTTCGCCCAATAAAGGGATCAACGGCTTTTCGACTTCCGCGCAGAACGAAATTGTCAGCGACAACAAGGGCGGCGCCCGCTTCGATGCCAACACGCACCTCGGTTCGTTCTCGGCCTACTACTCTATCGACGACTACACCCTCGACAATCCTTACCCCACAGGCCAGGGCGGAGCAAATGTTCCCGGTTTTAACGCCGTCTCCCTCGGGCGCGCGCAACTGCTGAGCCTGGGCTATACAACGTATTTCGGCTCGAACGCCATCAACGAATTCCACTTCAGCGCGATGCGGTTCGCCAACGATGTCGGTCAGCCTGTTGGTGGCGTTGGCCCAACGCTCGCTTCGCAAGGATTCGTGTCAGGTGCCGGCACTTTGGGAATTGTGCCGCTCGCTCCCAGCATTGAGGGAATCGAAAACGTAGTCCTCAACGACCTCACGTTTGGCGTCAATGTTACCGGCGAAACGCAAGTCAACAACACGTTTCAGTGGACCGACAATGTTACGCGCATCTTTCATAAGCACACGCTGAAGGCCGGCGTAAGCTTGCATCTCGATCAGATCAACATCGATCCCGACGCGGTTTACAACGGCTCGTTCCAGTTCGAGGGCACCGAGACCGGCTCCGATTTTGCCGACTTCCTTCTTGGCGTCGCCAGTTACTATCGCCAGGGCGATTCCAAAAGCTTTTATCTGCGCAACAAGTATTTCGGTGTTTTCGCCCAGGACAGTTGGCAGGTTAAGCCGAGTCTCACCTTCAACTACGGTGTCCGTTGGGACCTTCTTCCCCCCTGGTATGAGAAATACAACCAACTGCAGACCCTCGTCCTTGGCCAGCAATCCATCGTTTATCCCAACGCGCCGCAAGGACTCGTGTTTCCCGGCGATCCTGGTGTTCCACAAACACTTGCGCCGACGCAATACAAGAACTTCGCGCCACGATTCGGCGTTTCCTACTCGCCTGCTTTCCAGGATGGCGTGCTCCAGAAGGTCTTTGGCGCTGCGGGCGCGACGAACATCCGCGCCGGCTACGGCATCTTCTACACCGCCTTCGAAGGCCTTTCCGCCGGTATCATGAGCGCCAACCCGCCCTACGGATACGACTACGACAGCAGCACGCTTGGTCCGCCGCTCTTTTCGACGCCATTCGTCGCTGCGGCCACCGGCAACACGCTCGGCCAGCCGTTTCCCTCGCCCATTCCTGCGTACGGTGCGTCGGCCACGAATCCCAACACCACCGTCGACTGGTCGAAGTACCTCCCGATCACCGGTGTCCCTTCGTTCTTCCACCAGAATGTCTCGCCGTACACGGAAAGCTTCACCCTTTCAGTGCAGCGGCAATTGACCCGGGATTCCGTTCTCAGCGTGAGTTATGTTGGCAGTCAGGCCCATCACCTTCTTGTTCTTCTCTCGGCGAATCCTGGCAACCCGGACCTTTGCCTCGCCACTCCTGGCTGCGGCCCATTTAGCGAATCTGGCGCGCGTGGGCCGTTTAGTGGCCAATTTGATGCAGTCTCGTATCAAAAGACGATCGGCAATTCCAACTACAACTCCCTCGAAGTGAACTTCCGCCATTCTTCTGGCCCGCTCCAATTCCTTATCGGCTACACCTACGGCAAATCCATCGACCAGTCCTCCAGCCTCTCCGAACCCGTCAACCCTGTCGATCCCAGTCTCAGCCGGGCCATTTCCGCGTTCGACATGCGCCACAATTTCGTCGCGAGCTACGACTACGAGTTACCTTTCCACTGGCTCACCGCGAATCACGATCGCTTGACCCGCGGTTGGAGCGTTTCCGGCATCACCCGCTTCTCCTCCGGATTTCCTGTCACGCTCTTCAACAATAAGGACACCTCGCTGCTCGGCACCATTCCCAACGGCATTAACAACAATGGCGTCGACACGCCCAACTTCACTCCCGGCCTGCTTCAGATCAACACCGATCCCCGCAACGGTCGGCTCGCCTTCAATACCTCGCTCTTCAGTCTCCCCGCTCTTGGAGAAATGGGCACGGCCGGTCGTCGGATTTTTTATGGGCCCGGTATCAGCAACTTCGATGTGGCCCTTGTGAAGCATCTTCCCCTGACGGAGCGCAAGTCGCTCGAATTTCGCGTCGAGGCGTTCAACGTTTTCAATCACGCCCAGTTCTACGGTCCCGCCGCTGTCAACGGCGACGTGAACAGCCAGAAATTCGGTGAAATTGTCAGCGCCGCCGCTCCCCGGTTACTGCAGCTCGCTGTCCGCTTTCAGTTCTGATTCGCACACTCGCCCTTTCACAACTGCCGCTTCCCCTTGTGATAAGCTCGCGGCGTTTTCCTCGCCCTTGAAGAGAGGCCGCCATGCCTGATACCAAGTCCTTCTTTGATGCCATACGCTCCGGCGATCTCGCCCAGGTCCGCTCCCTGCTCAATGCGGATCCCTCTCTCGGCAGCGCCAGGAACGAGTCGGGTGCCTCCGCGTTGCTCCTGTCGATCTACACAGGCCGCGGCGAAGTTCGCGAGCTGTTGCTCTCCTGCGGCTTGCGGATGGATCTGGCTGAAGCGTCGGCGGCGGGCGATCTCCCGCGCGTCAAACAACTCGTCGAGGCCGATCCGGCCGCCGCCCGCTCGATTTCTCCGGATGGCTTTCCCGTTTTCTCCCTCGCCTGCTTTTTCGGCCACCTCGACACCGCTCGCTACTTGGCCGGCAAGGGCGCGGATATTCACGCTGCTGCCACCAATGGCTCGGGATACAACGCGCTCACCGCCTCCGTAACCGCCGGCCATGTCGAAATCGTCAAATATCTCCTCGAAAATGGCCTCGACGCGAATGACCGTTACGGGCCCGGCTACACTCCGTTCCTCAGCGCCGCCGCGAATGGCCATCTCGAAATCATCAAACTTCTCCTGGCTCACGGAGCGGACCCCGCCGCCGTAGCCAGCGACGGAAAGTCCGCTCTGGCGCTTGCCTCTGAGCGTAACCATCCGCACATTGTCGAGTTCCTGCGCTCCCGCGCCGCCTCGGCTTCTTGACTCCCTCTCTCACGGGAATAGACTCTCGGCTAGAGGGTCTGCCATGTCCTCCCGGCTTTCCTCGCTCGCAATACTTCTCGGTTTCGCTACGTGTCTTTCCTTCGGTGCGGCTCACGTTCCTGACGGAGGTGATCCCATGTCATTCGAATTGAAAAGCCTCGACTTCGGTAATGGTTCCACGGTTCCCCTGCAGTTCACTTGCGTTGGTACCGATGTTTCTCCCGCCCTCGAATGGAAAGCGCCTCCCGCCAACACACAATCCTTCGCTTTGATCGCCGACGATCCCGATGCTCCCGCCGGCACCTGGGTCCATTGGGTGCTCTACAACCTGCCCCCCAACGTCCATGCTCTCCCGCAGAATTTCCCTAAGGTCGAAAAAACCAAAGACGGCACTCTGCAGGGCCGCAACGATTTCGGAAGGATTGGCTATAGTGGCCCGTGTCCGCCCCCGGGCAAAGCGCATCGCTATTTCTTCAAGCTCTATGCCCTCGACACGCATCTCTCTCTGGAGGCCGGTGCTACCAAGAAGGATCTCGAACGCGCCATGAAGTCCCACATTCTCGAGCAAACAGAGATGATGGGCCGTTTTTCCCGATAGCTTCTCCCCACACGGCTTCCACAGGCGACCGGCGACGGTGATAGAATGCCTCGCGCCAAGGATACGGGAGGGAACATGTCGCATCGCAGTTCTTTGCTACGCGCTGTCGCGCTTCTGTTTGCTTTCGCCTGCTTGGGTGCCGCTGCCCTCGCCCAGAATCAGGATTTCTCCAAGGTCCAGATCAAAGTCACCAAAGTCTCCGGCAATATCTACATGCTCCAGGGCGCCGGTGGCAACATTGCCGCTTCCGTTGGCGACGACGGCATCGTCATCGTCGACGATCAGTACGCCCCGCTTGCCGACAAAATTCAGGCCGCACTGAAAAGCCTCGGCATCACCGATAAACCTGTTCGCTTTGTGATCAACACGCATTTCCACGGTGATCACACCGGCGGTAACGCTCCTTTTGCCAACACCGGCTCCACCGTCATCGCTCAAGATAACGTTCGCAAGCGACTCGAATCCGGCGGCACGGCCGGCAACGGCGGTTCCATCAAGATGGAAGTGAAGCCTGCGGACAAGGCCGCCCTGCCCATCATCACGTTCGACCACGACGTCACCGTGCACCTCAACGGCGAAGATATTCGCGCGCTCCATTTTCCCGCCGGACACACTGACGGCGATGCCGTGATCTTCTTCCCGAAGAACAATGTCGTGCACATGGGCGACGATTTCGTTCGCTACGGCTTTCCGTTCATCGACGTCTCGAGCGGCGGCAGCGTCCAGGGCATGATCGCCGCTATGGACAAGGTCAGCGGCGAGCTCCCCAAAGACGCTAAGGTCATCCCCGGCCACGGCGACCTTTCGAATCTCGACGACGTTCGTGCTTTTGTTCAAATGTTGAAAGAGACTTCCGCGGTCGTGCAGAAAGCCATCGACGAACATAAGACCGTCGAGCAAATGAAGCAGGAGAAGATCCTGGAACCTTGGAAGAAGTGGTCCGGCGATTTCATCAACTCCGACCAATTCATCGAGACCCTTTACAACTCGCTGACCAATCATCCCGGCGATTTCATGAAGCACAACTGAGCCCGGTTCGGTCTCAGCATGAGGGGCGACGTTGTTTGTAGAATCACAGACTGGGCAGACTTGTCGTCCCGAGCGCAAACGCATCCGCTAGAACAGTCGAGGCTGTCTTTTCGGTAGCTCCCGGCCAAAATACTCGTACGCCCGTTGGGTTGCCACCCGCCCGCGCGGAGTGCGGTCCAGCATTCCGATCTGCATCAAATACGGTTCATACATCTCTTCAATCGCGTCTTCTTCCTCACTCAAAGACGCCGCCAGCGTTCCCAAACCCACCGGCCCGCCGGCGTATTTGTCCAGCAACGCCATCATCAGGTTGCGGTCCACTTCGTCCAGCCCGTGCGTATCGACTCCCAGCATATGCAGCGCTTCCTCGGCCACTTCACGCGTGATTCGCCCGTCCGCGCGAACCTGTGCAAAGTCTCGTGCCCGCCGTAACAGCCGATTCGCAATTCGCGGTGTTCCCCGGCATCGCTTCGCAATCTCTTCCGCGCCCGCTTCGTCCATCTGAATATTCAGGATCTTCGCCGATCGGTGCAGGATGATTAGCAATTCCTCCGGCGAATAAAAGTCCAGCCGGTGAACGATTCCGAATCGCGAGCGCAGCGGTGCCGTAATCAGGCCGGCCCGTGTCGTCGCTCCCACCAAGGTGAAATGATTCAGATGGAACGGATGAATGCGCGCGCCGGGTCCTTGGCCGATCACCAGGTCCACGCGAAAATCTTCCATTGCCGGATACAGAACCTCTTCTACGGCAGGCTGCAGACGGTGAATTTCATCCAGGAAAAACACCTCGCGCTGTTCGAGCGACGTCAGAATCGCGGTCAGGTCGCCTTTGCGTTCCAGCAGCGGTCCCGCGCTCGTCTTGATCGGCACATTCAATTCATTCGCGATGATTTGTGCCAGCGTCGTTTTGCCCAGTCCCGGTGGCCCGTACAGCAGCACATGGTCCAGCGCTTCTTCGCGATTCCGCGCCGCTTCCAGCGCAATTGCGATGTTTTCCTTCACCCGTTGCTGTCCGATGTACTCGGCGAGCGTCTTCGGCCGCACGCTCGCATCCAGCCGCGCGTCGTCGTCCCACGCTGCTCCCGACACCATGCGCGCGTGTGCTTCCCCATCATCCCCACTGCGTCGCTCAAATGTTTTTTTCTGGCCGAAGTCAGGCATGTTGTCCTAAGGATATCAGGTATCTCGCTTTCCCTCGCGCTCGAGGGTGCCCCGTTCTCTACCGCTTTGGCGCGCTCACTGCACTCAACGACGCCCGCAACAACTTCTCGAAACTCGCCGTTCCCGTCTCGCTCTTTCCTTCTTTCACCGCCGCTTCCGCTGTTCGCTCGTCGTATCCCAGGTTGATCAGCGCTGACTTCACGTCTGCTTCCACGCCCGCTGGTGATGCGGCCGCCGGCTTTTCCGCCTCCGCCGCTACCGCCTCTAACTTGTCCTTTAACTCCACGACCATCCGCTCCGCGGTCTTCCGGCCCACGCCCGGAATTTTCGTCAACCGCGCCAGATCGCCCGTCCGGATCGCCGGCACCAACTCTTCCACGTTCATCCCCGACAGGATCTTCAGCGCCAATGTCGGTCCGACACCGGAAGCCCCAAGCAGCAACTCAAACAAATGCTTCTCGCGCGCCGACAAGAATCCATAGAGCGCCAGCGCGTCTTCGCGCACATGGGTGTGAATCAGCAGCGTCACTTCTGTGTGCAGTTCGCCCAGCGACGCAAACGTCGAAAGCGGCACGGCGACCAGATAACCTACGCCGCCCACATCCAAAATCACCTGGTTCGGTCTTTTCTCGAGCAGTCGTCCGCGCAACAGTCCAATCATCGTTTCTGAGTATTGCCGCCCCCCGTACCTGTGTCAATTCCGTCCCTGCGACAACTACTTCACCGCCTTTTCGATCGCCGCTTGTGCCACTGGCGCCATCAACGCATAGCCTTTCGCATTCGGGTGCAGCCCATCCTCCGAATACCCCTCTTTCAACATTCCATTCCCGTCCGCAACCGCCGAAAAATAGTCTGCATAGATCGCTCCGGCGCTGGCCGCATAGCTTTTGATCCATTCGTTCAACTGCACGATCTGCGAGGGCGGCCTGTGCGTGCTCTGGATCAGTTTCCGCGGTGGCCCATCCGCTGTCTGCGGCGGTTCACCCCACCCCACCGGCAATGGCGCGTAATCACTGATCGGCGTCAGCGAGCAGAGAATCACTTTGATTCCGTGCTTCTGTGCCAATTCCGTGATGGCCATCAGATTCTCTTGCACCATCGTGATGGTTTCCGGCCCGGTATTTTGTGAAATGTCGTTCGTTCCGGCAAGAATGATTACTGCTGCGGGTTCCAGGTCGACCACGTCGGGATATGTGCGAACCAGCATCTGCGCCGTGGTTTGCCCGCTGATTCCCCGGTTCACATAGGGTTTCCCGGGGAACGACTCTGCCAGCTTCCATCCATCGGTGATGGAGTCGCCCAGGAATACGACCCGTTTCGCGTCTCCCGGCTGTTTCTTCAACTCCTCGTTTGCGTCATGATACCGCCCCAGCTGGTTCCAATCTTGCAGTTGATCCGCTAGCCGCTTTGCCTGCGATGCCAGGCAACATCCCGCCTTCGGCGGCTGATAGGTATCCACCAGTTGCCCCCTGACTGGAATACACACCGCTAATCCGGCCGTCAGCACCCACGCTGCTTTTCGAAGCATGTTCTTCTCCCATTCCGGCTCAAGCTGCTCTGCGGAACATATCATTGCACAGGTGCATTGCGGGATTCTTCTGTCTCCGCTGATCACCCTAGCGGCCAAACAATCACATCACATTTGACGGCGGGTCTTCTCTTCCGACAAACGCCGGTCTAAAATCGCCCGCCGGAATTCGGCGTCGCATCGCTCACTCCGAGGTGCTGTATGTCTTTACTCTTATCCGCAAGCCGCGCGTTCCGGCTTCTCAGCGCCGTCCTCACCTGTGCGTTCTGCATAACCGCCCTTGGACAGACCTGCGGCCGGCAGGGCGTTGCCGTGCAGGTGCTCGGTTCCGGCGGGCCCGAATTGCAGGACAAGCGTGCCTCGAGCAGCTACCTCATCTGGTTAGACGGTCGCCCGCGTGTGCTCATCGACGCGGGTGGCGGCAGCGCCCTCCGTTTTGGCGAAAGCGGCGCGCAAATGTCAAAGCTCGACGTGATTCTTTTTACTCATTTTCACGTCGATCACAGCGCCGACTTCTCCGCGCTCATCAAATCGTCTTGGTTCGAAGATCGCGACCGTCCCTTGCCCGTTTACGGCCCCGTGGGCAACGACTTTATGCCCTCCACCACTGAATTCGTTGCTGATTTCTTTGGCGAGCCACGCGGTGCATATCGCTATCTCAGCGAATTGCTCGTGCCCAGCGGGCAGAGCAGTTACAAGCTGCAGCCTCACAACGTCGCTGGCTCCGACAAACCTGCAGTCGTCTTTCGTGGCGGTGACTTGATCATCTCTTCCGTGCGCGTCGTTCACGGACAGGTTCCCGCCCTCGCCTGGCGCATCGACTTGGCTAGCAAATCGATCGTCTTCAGCGGAGACACCAACGGTGAAGGCGGCCTGCCTCAACTTGCCTCTAACGCCGACCTCCTCGTAGCCCACAATGCCGTGCCCGAAGGCGCCATTGGCGTCGAACGCCGCCTGCACATGCCTCCTTCCGTGATTGGCCAGATCGCCGCCGGCGCCCACGTTAAGCAACTCGTCTTGTCTCACCGCATGCTGCGCACTTTGGGCAAGGAAGCCGAGACCCAATCCGAAATCCAAAAGCGCTACTCCGGCCTCATCCACTTTGCCAATGACCTCGACTGCTTCCCTGCGAATTAGTCAAGCTTTGCGCCGTCATCTTGGTTTCTCTTCTTCCTCCGCCTTCAGGACTCGCTCGCCAGACCGGTACACTCCGCCAGTTACTTCGAACGTAATAGGCTTCTCCTCTACCCCGTTTTCTTTCTTACTGGTGTCGATGACCCAGGTACCGTCAAACGGGCTTTGCGCCCGGCACTCGCCCGGAGCGAGCGGAAATAGCAGCAAGAGCAGAGCCGCGGTTTTCAGGGTCGTGCTCCTCAGCCGCCGCACCCAATCGCGGCGCTTTCCCCCAAGATTCACTCGCCCGCGGTTTGGTTGCCCTAGGTGCTCCCCAAGAACCAGTCTGTTCGAACCTCCAGCGGCCGTTGGCCCCGATAAGGTATCTTCAAACTTACCGATTCTTCGGACCGTTTCGTGACCGCATCGACGACAACGCCCAATCCCGCGAAGCCCGCCAGTTCGCGCCGCTTCGCCGCACTCGTTGCCGCCGGCATCTTCCTGTCCCGCGTCGCCGGACTCATCCGCGACCGCGTTTTCGCTCACTACTTCGGCAATTCCGATGCCGCCGACGTCTTCAAAGCCGCATTCCGCATCCCCAATTTCCTCCAAAATCTCTTCGGCGAAGGCGTTCTTTCCGCTTCCTTCATTCCCGTCTACGCCAATCTCCTTGCCCGCGACGACAAGGAAGAAGCCCGCAAAACCGCCGGTGCCGTCGCTGCCCTTCTTGCACTATCGACCTCACTTCTCGTTCTCATCGGCATTCTCGCCGCGCCTTGGCTGATTGACGCCATCGCCCCTGGCTTCCATGGCGAAAAGCGCGAACTCACCGTCCTCCTCGTCCGCATCCTTTTCCCCGGTGCCGGCCTGCTTGTGGCGTCCGCGTGGTGTCTTGGCGTCCTCAATAGCCACCGCAAATTCTTCCTCTCCTACACCGCGCCCGTGCTCTGGAACGTCGCGATGATCGTCGGCATGATTGCCTTCGGCGCTGGCCGTGCGCAAAACTCGCTGGTCGTCGTCACCGCCTGGGCCTCCGTTGTGGGCAGCGCGCTGCAGGTCCTCATTCAACTTCCTACCGTGCACAAACTTCTCGGTGGCCTCAAACTCTCGTTCGCCTACCGCGCCGAAAACGTCCGCACGGTCATTCAGAACTTTATCCCCGTATTCATCGGTCGCGGCGTCGTCCAGATCAGTGCCTACATCGACGCCTTCCTCGCCAGCTGGCTGCCCACCGGCGCGGTCTCCGCTCTCGCCTATGCGCAGACCCTCTACACGCTTCCTGTCAGCCTCTTCGGCATGTCCGTTTCTGCCGCCGAACTTCCGGTGATGAGTGGCGCGCTTGGCGCTGCGGAAGAAGTCGCGCAACTTCTTCGCACGCGTCTCAACAGCGGTCTCCGTCAAATCGCGTTCCTGGTCGTCCCCTCCGTCGTCGGCTTTCTCGTCCTCGGCGACGTCATCGTCGCCGCCATCTACCAGTCCGGCCGCTTCCTCCACGACGACGTCATCTATGTATGGGGCATCCTCGCCGGTTCCACCGTCGGCCTTCTTGCTTCCACCCTTGGTCGCCTCTATTCTTCCGGTTACTACGCGCTGCGCGACACGCGCACCCCGCTCCGCTTTGCGATTCTTCGCGTCGTCCTTACCACTGCCCTCGGCTATCTCGCCGCCCTCCCCCTCCCCCGCCTCCTCGGCATCGAGCCGCGCTGGGGCGTCGCCGGGCTCACCATCTCCGCCGGCATCGCGTCGTGGGTCGAGTTCAGTCTCCTTCAGCGCGGGCTCCGCGGTCGCATCGGCCGTGTTGGGCTGCCCCCCTCGTTTCTCGCTCAAGTGTGGATGGCGGCGCTACTGGCGGGCGGCGTTTCCCGTGGACTGAACCACCTGCTTGCTCCGCACTCGATCTTCCGCGGTTCGCACGGGCCCATCTTCATTGCCATTCCCGATCTCGCCGCGTATGGCGCGATCTTCTTTGCCGTCGCCCTTCTGCTGAGACTGCCCGAGGCCAATTCCATGCTCGCGCTTGTGCGCCGTCGTGCGGGCTTACAATAATTCCTGCATGGCCACCGTCTATATCGCGCTTGGCTCCAACGTCGGCGATCGCGAAGCCAATTTCCTCCGTGCGATTCAGCTGATCACGCAATCCGGCGTGGCGGTTACCAAAGTCTCGAGCTTCTACGAGACCGAGCCCGTTGGCTACCTTGACCAGCCCTGGTTCCTCAACGCTGCCCTCGAAGCCACAACCGGCTCTCTCCCCGACCAACTGCTCTCCACCCTTCGGGGCATCGAATCGCACATGGGCAGCAGCAAGCCCTTCCGCAACGGCCCGCGCCTGATTGACCTCGACATCCTTCTATACGGCGACGCCGTTATCGACACGCCCGCCCTGCAGGTGCCTCACCCTCGCATGCTGCAACGCAATTTCGTTCTGGCTCCCCTGGCGGAAATCGCTCCGCACCTCCGGCATCCGTCGTGGTCCGCAGCGATCGCGGATATTTACGCGCACTCGCCCGACCGCAGCACGATCCGCAAACTGCCACCGCTGAACGAAACGTAGCTTGCCATCTCGCCGGACGGATCGTGCTCGCGGTAGACCTGCCTTTCAGCTCGTCCTTCTTACCATCAGCCGATGCAGCGTCATCACCTTCGGCTCCAGCACGTCCAGCTCGATCTGGGACAGTTTCCCCTCGTTGATTTCCCGCCAGCGATACACGCCGGGTTCACTCTCGGTCTTCTCTCGCCCGTTCAGTCGCTGCAGGAATTCCTGCGCTTCATCCTTCGCCGCCACTTCGCGCAACGTCGGCCGCGCCACCGCTTCCACCGCATAGCTCCGCAGCAGCTTGCCCCAATACTGCTCAAACAACTCCGCCGATGCGAAGATGTCGCTCCACGCCACTTCGCCCCCGTACGCCACCACCACGCCCACCACGCGCTCGCCCTTCAGCCCGGCGGTCTGCCTCTTAAATCGCCGCTCCACCTCGCTCACCATCGCGTCCACAGAGGGCGCCACCCGTCTCGAGTCATACAGCTTCGCGTAAGACTGCGTCGGCGCCTCCGCCTCCACGGCCACACTCAGCGCGTCTTGCGACACAACCGGCGGCGGGGCTGCCGCTGCCCGTGGAGCCGTCGATCCCGCCGTCACGGAAGCCCACACGTCGCTCTGGCTTTTGTTCATCGCCGCCTGCTCGCGCACGCTCGGGTGCACAATCGTCTTCGCCGATGTGAAGTTCGCCCCTTGCGACCACCGCCCGTGCTCTACGCAGAACACGTCCAGCGGCAGCGGCTCCGATCCCGGCGCCACGATGCGATCCTTAGCAATCACCCGGTCCTGTTTTCCTCCGCTCACCAGCTCCCCCGCCAGCAGGATCAGCGGCTGCTTGCTGCGATTCACCAGTACAAGTTGGTTCACGGATGGGCCGCCGTAGCCGGGTGCCACCGGGCGGATCACGCCTCCGCGATCGCGCATCATGGTGTCCGCGCCTTGTTCCCGTACCACCACATCCCCGCGCGACAGCCCTTCCTCCAGGGTCAGGAATTCCCGGGTGTCGTAGCCCACCGAGCTCACCACCGGAAACACGGTGAGGTTTTCGTAGCTGATCGGGTCGAGCAGGCGCCAGTTGCCCTCGTTCTTACCCGGCGGCGGATCGCCGGGGACCGGCCAGATAAATCCCAGCGCGGCCACGCCGAATGCGGCTGCGCCCAACAACCCGTTGCTCATGAGTGTGAATAGTGAACGTTCCATCGCCATCCTCCCGGCGCGCACGGAGAGCGCGCCCTGGCGTTAGAACGGCGTGATCGATTTTTCTTGCACGATTGCGTGCAGGCGGATTCGTGTTTTTTTTTTGCGTTCCTGGTTCGCTTTTTAGTTGCGCGGGTCGCCCAGGTTGGTGCGGGGCTTGTTTCTGCGGGTCTTGCTCAGTTCGCTTTCCTGCCGCTCGTATTCGGCAAGTTCTTCTTCCGTATACGAATACGAGTCGCGCGAAGCGAACATGGACGAGGTGCGGCTGGACTGCTTCTTCTTTTTCCGCGCCTCGCCAAATTCGTAGCGAGTCATGCGCAACGGGCCTTCGATGGCCTTCACTTCCACCAGCAGGTCGCTGACCTTCTCCAGAAAGTCGTGCAAGTGGAACGGCCGGGTCACATACGGCACCCTAGCGGCTTCCAAATCGCTCACGTACTGCGCGCCGGTCAGTTCCGGCACCACGAACAGCACGCGGATGCGGCCGCCTTCCTCGTAACTCACCGTCGTCAGCTCGCGCAGCACCTGAAAGGTGGCGGAGTTGGCGCCCACCTGCGCGATATTCGCGATCAGCAGCGAATATTCCGCCGTCTTCAGCTCCATGTGGAGCAGCGGCAGATCCGGCACAATCCGGACGCGCCAGCCTTCCGAATCGAGGATCTGTTTCAGCGCCGATGCGTTGGTCGGATCGCTTTCGAGCACCAGCAGACCGACCTGACGCGGAGTTGCCGTGGGAGAGGAAGCCATGCGTAAAGTATAGGCGCGGGGTTGCGCAAGGACACCCAACCAAACCGCGGGGCCGCGTATGCGCTACCTGTCCGAACGACCGGGCCTTTGTTCCGTTCCGGATTAGGTTCATGGCTTCGCCGGCACCGCCTTCACCACAATCTCCACCCCGGACGAGCCGGCGCCGCCGGCCAGCACCGGGTAGGCCTTGTCGCTGATAAAGCGGAGCTGGTCGCCGACCAGGATCCGCGCGCTTACGGTATAGCGATGCTTCGGCTCGATTTTTGCGGGGTCGAATTTCAGCTCGAAGGGAATCGGCACCTGCTTGCCCTCGGCGGTAATTTTCTGTTCGGCGATCAGTGTGGCCGGCGCGTCGGCCCTGGACACGTCCTGGAGCTTCACCTCGATCACGGCGGTGGGCGGCAGAGCGACGCGCTGCAGATAGGTTACCGCGCCGCTCACCACGCCGGGAGCCGCCGGAGCGGGTTTCACGAGGTTGCAATCCTTCACCAGCATTGCGCCATTGCCGTCCGGCGCGTCTTCCTGCAGGAAACCGCCGTTGCCCTTGCCCCACCACACCACTTTGCCGTCGGAATAGCGATTGCCGTCGGCGGAAACGGTCTGCTTCATCAAATACATTTTGTCTTTGTAGAGGACCTTGGCGGTGTCCTCGCGCAGGTACACGGTGAGCTTGGCGTCGGCCGCGCAAGCGTAGTCGAAGCGCTTCCATACGATGGCCTTGCGGATCGCCGCGTTGGGCGGTGGCGTGGTGGAGGGAGGGGGAGTCTGCTGCGCAGAAGCCGCTGCGCCAAGGAGAAAAATTCCAGCGGCCAGCGCCGCGAAGTTCGTTGCCGTTCTCATGTGGTGCACCTCGGGGCCATTCTAGCCCACCGGGGTTCACCGCGCTGCGCACGCGTTCTGCGATACACTTTCGTGATATGTTTGAAGGCAAAATGGTCATCTTCCTGATCAATCATCCCGTTATTTTTTTCCTTGTCAGCTTCGCGGTGATGTGGAGCGCGGCGTACCTGGGCGCTGTCATGCGCCGGCGGCGCCATCCGGAGGCGCTCGACGACAGCGACGACTACAGCCTGATTCTCGGCTCCACGCTTACGCTGCTCGGGCTGCTGATCGGCTTCACCTTTTCCATGGCGGCGGGCCGCTACGATCAGCGCAAGAACTACGAAGAGGAGGAGGCCAACGCCATCGGCACGGAATACGTCCGTGCGGACTACCTGCCGGCGGCCGATGCGGCCAAAGTGCGCGCGCTGTTGAAGGATTACCTCGCGCTGCGGATTCAGTACTACATGCGGATTAGTGCAGAGCAAGTTCAGCAGAACAATGTCCACACCGCGGAACTGCAGTCGAAGTTGTGGGCCGCCGTCATTCCCCCCGCGAGCGCGCAGCCCGATCCGGTGCGCGCCCTGGTGGTTTCGGGCATGAACGACGTGCTGAACCGGCAGGGCTACACACAAGCCGCGTTTCTGAACCGCGTGCCGGTTGCCGCGTGGCTGCTGATGATCGCCATCGCGATGTTTTGCAACTTTCTGCTGGGCTATCGCGCCCAGGGCAAAGCCAGGGTCATGTTCCTGATTCTGCCTGTGGCGATTGCCATTTCCTTCTTCCTCATCTCGGATATCGACTCGCCCCGCCGCGGGGTGATCATGGTCCACCCGCAGAACCTGGAAATCCTGCAGCAGTCTTTGCAGTAGCGAGGACCGTTCCGATTTGGAATGGGATAGCATTAGGTTACCCCCCTACCCCCCCTCTGTATTTCCGTACGGTGTTGGTAAGTGGTTGAAAACACGGTGAGAAAGCCGAAGTGGCGTACCGTACGTGCAGAGATTTTCGCACAAGCCCCCCTCCCCTTTTTTCGGAGATCTATCAAAGGAAAGAAGTTGTGAGGGCGTTGCGTTGGAGATCTGTGCAAAAGAAAGAAGATGGAGATGCGTTTTTGTTGAGGGATTGGTGGTTGCGATGGGGAATTGCTACGGCTGGGATGGAAGATGGGTGAAGGTGGCGGCGGAGAGTTGAGTTGGCGACAGGCACGGAGT
>Ga0335071_10002438_pt1 | contig 19907 bp, 14 predicted proteins | sample Lox_Sample_15_FD_206724 | JGI IMG/M metagenome (GOLD analysis project Ga0335071, IMG submission 206724) | Soil microbial communities from Loxahatchee National Wildlife Refuge, Florida, United States - Lox_Sample_1.5 | ecosystem: Environmental > Terrestrial > Soil > Wetlands | place: USA...
CTGGTCGAGCTCATAGAGGAACCCAAAAGTGCGCGCCGGCGCGATTTCATCTGCATACCGGTCGGGCGTTACCTCCATTTCGAGCGACTGCTGTCCCACCAGCGGATGGTCATAGCAGATTTCACAGGTCAGCCGGAAACTGTCGTCCGGCAAAATGCTGATTCTCTTACTGCGATCTTCCACCGTGATCGGCCGGCGGATGCGAAGATAGCGGCGCTTCCGCCGGTAATGCCGCACCCCTGCTTCTTTGATCAATTCGAGAAACGGCAGCCCGCTGCCGTCCAAAATGGGCACTTCCAAGTTGTTGATCTCGATGTAGGCGTTGTCGATGCCGCAGCTATAAAACACGCTCAGGAGGTGCTCGGTGGTCGAAATCAGAACGCCCTGCCGCATCAGGCTGGTGGCATAACTCACGCGCGCCACGTGCCGCCAACTCGCGGAAATGGGAAAGTTGTCCAGATCTGTCCGCAGGAAGACAATACCGGTCGAAACCGGCGCCGGCAGAACGCGAATCGCGACCGGCACTCCGCTATGGAGGCCGATTCCTCGAGCTTCTACTGGGCGTTGAATGGTAGTTTCAAAGCGCATGAACTATCGTTAACAGCAATCGCCAAACCTAATTGTAACTGATTGATTCGTAAAGATTCTCACATTTGTTACTGGTGCGAGAAAGCCACACATTGCCGAGAATGCTGTGGTTGGAATACCTCTATAGTTGCCACGGGAGATATGATGGAGGCTCGTGCCGCATCCACGTCTCTTCCTCATTGACAGCTACGGCTTTATCTTCCGTGCATACCATGCCCGCGCTCGCTCGAATGTGCCGCCCATGCGCACAACGACGGGCATTTCGACCGAAGCGGTTTTCATTTTTACGAACATGCTGAGGAAGCTGGCTAAGACGTACAAGCCAGAGTACATAGCGGCTGTTTTTGAGAGCATTGGCCCTACGCTTCGGGAGCAGGAATTCGCCGAATACAAAGCCAACCGCACCGAGGCGCCGCCGGATCTTGGCGAGCAGATCGTGTACATTCGACGGCTCTTAGAAGCCTTGCGGATTCCGATTCTCGAATTCCGCGGATTCGAGGCCGATGATGTCATCGGCACCATCGCCCGCCGGGCGGAGCAAGCAAATTTCGATGTCGTGATCGTTTCGAGCGACAAAGACATGCTGCAACTGGTGACAGACCGCGTTTCCATGCTCAATCCAGCCAAGGACGATGCGGTCTACGATCCGGCAAAAGTCGAAGAATTCATGGGGGTTAAGCCCTCTCAGGTGGCGGATCTGTTGGCGCTCAAGGGCGACGCCATCGACAACATACCGGGCGCGCCGGGAATCGGGGATAAAGGCGCCAAAGACCTGATTTTGCAGTTCGGCTCGGTGGAAGCGGCGCTCGATCGCGCGGCGGAAGTGGAGCGCAAGATGTATCGCGAAAGCCTGCAGAACAATCGCGAGCGCGTTCTGCTGAGCAAGCGCCTCGCGACCATCGAAACCGCGGTGCCGATTGAGTTTTCGACGGAAATAGTGAAAGCGCAGGAGCCGAATGTCGAGGCGCTGAAGCAGATCTACAAAGAGCTGGAGTTTCACAGTCATCTGAAAGAGCTCGGGCCGAGCGAGGATACGCGCGCCAGAGATTACCAGGCGCTCGGCACGCCGGAAGCGGTCGACGCGTGGTTAGCGGGAATTCCCGCGGGGGCTCCGGTGGCGGTGGCGATTGCGAAGTCCGCAGAAGGTGAATTCGCGCTCGATACGGTCGGCCTTGCATGGAAGCCCGGAGAAGCGCGGGCAGTGCCGCTCGAACTGATCGACCGGCTGCGGCCGTTAATCGAAGATGCGGGGCGGTCGAAAGTCGCGTGCGATGTGAAATCGGCACTGCTGGCGTTCGCGAAATTGGGAATCGAAGCCCGGGCCTTCGCTCACGACGTGATGCTCTACGCGTTTCTGCTCGAGGCTGACCCGGGGAGTTGTGCGCTCGAGGAACTGGCGCATCGCCGCATGGATCTGAAACTGGGGGCGGCGCCGGAGCAGCACGCGGATTATGCGCTCGAGTTGTACGAGCGAATGAGCGCGGAGATCGATGCGCGGGGGTTGCGCAAGCTGTACGAAACCATCGAGCTGCCGCTGGCGGGAGTGCTGGCGCGCATGGAAATGACCGGCGTCCTGATCGACACCAACGAGCTGAAGCGGCTCTCGGACTTGATGGAGACCGAAATCGCGCGGCTGACGTCAGAGATCCACGAGATGGCGGGGAAGCCGTTCAACATCAGCTCGCCGCAGCAATTGGGGCGGGTGTTGTTCGAGGATTTGAAACTGCCGGCGCCGGTGAAATACGGGAAGGGCAAAACGATTTCCACCGCCGCGGACGTGCTGGAAGAGCTGGCCGAGGAGCACGAGGTGGTGCGCAAGGTACTCGACTACCGGCAGCTCACTAAGTTGAAGGGCACTTATGTGGATGCGCTGCCGGCGCTGATCGACGGGCGCACGGGACGGCTGCACACGAGCTTCAACCAGACGGGTGCGGCGACGGGGCGGCTTTCGTCATCGAATCCGAACCTGCAAAACATTCCGATTCGCACGGAGCTGGGGCGGGAGATTCGCGCGGCATTCATTCCGCGGCCCGGATGGAAGCTCGTCGTCGCGGATTATTCGCAGATCGAGCTGCGGCTGCTGGCGCACATGTCGCGCGACGCGGTGCTGGTGGAGGCATTCCGCAACGGTGAAGACATCCACACGCGCACGGCGGCGGAGGTGATGGGGATTCCGCCGCTGATGGTGGGGCCGGAAGACAGGCGGCGGGCGAAGGCGGTGAATTTCGGGATCGTGTACGGGATCAGTCCGTTCGGGCTGTCGCAGCAGATCGGGATTTCGCGCGGCGAGGCGGAGTTGTACATTCGCAGCTATTTCGAGAGGTACACGGGAGTGAGGAAGTTCATCGACGCGACGATTGCGGAAGTGCGGCGGACGGGAGTGACGAAGACGCTGCTGGGGCGGGAGCGGCCGATCCCGGACATGAACAGCCGGAACCCGAGCTCACGCGGATTCGCGGAGCGCACGGCAGTGAATTCGCCGCTGCAAGGGACGGCGGCGGATTTGATCAAGCTGGCCATGGTGCACATCGACCGCCGCTTGCACGAGGAGAAATATCAGGCCGCGATGCTTCTGCAGGTGCACGATGAGCTGGTCTTTGAAGCGCCGCCGGACGAGACACAGAAGCTAGCGGCGATGGTCAAGCAGGAAATGGAGCAAGTCTACCCGCTCGAAGTGCCGCTGGTGGCGGATCTGGGGGTGGGGGAGAACTGGAGAGATGCGAAGTGAAAGACTAGGTCGCCCCTGTTTCGTCTCGACCGGCCCGCGCCCGTCTCCCCACGAAGAGGAACTTTGGCTTAAATCGCGCGCGCTGCCGTTACATCGCGTTAATCAGGGGTGTCGCGTCGAACCCAAGAAAATTGGCGCTTCCGGAGTCTCCACTGTCATTTACGTCGATGAGCCGCTCTCCACTCGAGGTTTTGATTAGGCCGGTATCCCGTCTAAGATGGGTGCAGAACCGGCAAGGGCTGGCATATGACTGTTAACCCCGAAATCCTCATGTGGGCAAGGAACACCGCCGGATTGACGGCAGAACAGGCCGCCCACGCCCTGGGTTTCAAGGATACCCGCGACCGTTCAGCAACCGAGCGCTTAATGGCTTTGGAGGCAGGAGCAGAGGAGCCTTCGCGTACCGTTCTGGTGCGTATGTCGAAAGCATACAGGCGGGGACTGATTGTGTTTTACCTTGCAGAGCCACCGCGAACTGGCGACAGAGGCCAAGATTTCCGCACCGTTCCCGGCGGGACGACTCCTCTCTACAACCCCCTTGTTGACGCGCTGATCCGTGATATTCGCGGACGCCAAACAACCGTCCGCGCCCTGCTTGAAGAGACGGACCCGCAACCGGTAAATTTCACCGGTTCTGCCTCGATGAATAATCCGACAGGCGATTTAGCAAACCGGATCCAAGAGCGTTTAGGGTTTTCGTTAGATCGATTCCGCAGACAGGCGACCGTCGAACTCGCATTCAGCTACCTTCGGGAAACAATCGAAACTGCGGGCGTTTATGTGTTGCTTTTTGGCAATCTCGGCAGCTACCACACAAATATTTCCGTCGATGTTTTCCGGGGCTTCGCCATTGCCGATCCGATTGCGCCTTTCATTGTTATCAACGATCAGGACGCTCGGCAAGCGTGGTCTTTTACCGCGCTTCATGAAATGGCGCATCTTTGGCTTGGAGCCACCGGACTCAGCGGCGCGAGCGTCGAGGCGCGCATCGAAAGATACTGCAACGATGTGGCTGGAGAAATCCTGCTGCCAATAGCCGAAATCCAGACGCTTGCTCACGTTCGCAGAGCGCCGATTGATAACGTCATCGCGGCGGTTTCGACATTCGCCGATGCTCGAAAAATTAGCCGGGTTATGGTGGCATACAAACTTTTGCGGGCCAACCTGATCAACGAACCCACATGGCGACAGGTTGCCGACCATCTCAGACAAGAGTGGCTGGCAAGCCGCAAAAGGCAGGAGCAGGAAGGAGACAGCGGTGACAGCGGAGGCCCGAGCTATTACGTTGTTAAGAGGCATCGGCTTGGCAACGCGCTGTTGGACATCATAAGACGTTCACTTGGCGAAGGGATTATCACGTATACAAAAGCTGCCCAAGTGTTAGGCGTCAAGCCCAGAAATGTTGATCCGCTTGTTTACGGCACTCTCTTAGAAGGCGGGCGCTGATGCTGTATCTCCTCGATGCCAACGTCCTGATCACCGCATGCAACTCGTATTACCCCATAGATCAGGTGCCAGAATTTTGGAGTTGGTTGCAGCATCAAGCCGAATCCGGCAACGTAAAAGTTCCGGTGGAGATCATGGACGAGGTCCGCGAAGGCCGGAGAGACAACGACCCTTTACTTGACTGGATTTCACAGGAAGACAACGCAGACGCTCTTTTGCTGGAAGAGGTGGTTGACGCCACTTTGGTGCAGCAGGTCGTTTCGACCGGCTACGCTGTCGATCTCAGCGACGACGAGGTTGAAAAGATTGGCCGCGATCCGTTCTTAATCGCTTACGCGCTTTCCAATCCGCCCGACCGTTGCGTCGTGACGACTGAAGTGTCGAGGCCATCGGCTCAGCGGCAAAACCGAAAAATCCCTGATGTCTGTACCGCTGTCGGCGTCCAATGTTGCGGGCCCTTTGTTCTGAATCGAAATCTCGGCTTTCATACAGGCTGGAGAGACTCCGGCGGGGATTAACTCCTTCAGCACAACGAGCCAATGGCGAATCTGCTTTGAATGGCCCGCCGGCACGCCGGGACTGTCGCGAGTTGAAATTGTTGATTATCACTAGGAGCGCTGTATGAGCCTGACCGCAATCCATCCGGGCGAACACCTGGCCGAAGAACTCAACGAACTGGGGGTGAGTGTGGCCGAAATGGCGCGGCGGCTGGATGTGCCGACGAATCGCATCACGGGCATCCTCAATGGTCAGCGGGCGGTTACCGGAGACACGGCATTACGCTTGGGTCATTTCTTCGGGACCAGCCCGCAGTTCTGGCTCAACCTACAGAGCCTTTATGAGCTGCGCATCGCCCAGAGCAAGGCGGGGAAATCAATAAAGGCACTTCCGAGATTGACGCACTCTGAGCGGAGTCGCGGCGGATCGCAGGAATGGCGAGTCAACCATGTCCGGCAAGGATTGCGCGAGGCTGAGTCTGGTATATTCGCAAGTCAACGAAATGTAAAGAGAGTGACCGACCGGTTGCGGCGGAAGTAGGTTTGCTCCCGCTTTCAAACGCCGCTCGCCGTACCACCGGGCATGCTGTTGTTTCAGCCGTGCGACGTCATGCTCGAACCAACCAGGAAATAAACGGCGAAATAGAAAGCACGGTTGCGGGTCGTATACCGAAATCTGCGTTAGCACGACACCCTTCTTGTAGCGCGGGCATACCGCGGGGTTGGCGGGACGCCCGCGGTTTTTCGATCCCGGTGGAGCGAAAGGCCGCAGGTACCCGCAAAAGGCGCGTGTCCCTGCGCTACAGTTCCCACAGTTCCGCTGCGATCGAGGCTATTCGACCGTGGTCACTTTGGTGATCAATTGAAACTTGCCGGGCTCGCGGTTGGCGCGGGCGGCGAGGGCGAGCGACAGCATTTGCACGGGCAGAATTTCGAGGACCGGGGTCGCGAGGCTCCAGGGGCCGGGCAGGCGGCAGGCAGCAAGGCCGGCTGCGGGTCCGATCAACTCTGCGTGGCCGCCGGCTTTGCGGAAGTCGTCGGCGAGTCCCTTGTTCAAAGTTGCGGCGATGCGGTCTCCTTCCATGATCAGGAGGGACACTCCGGGACCGGTCATTTCGAAAGGGCCGTGGCGAAAGGCGGCGCTGCTCATGCCTTCGGCGTGAAAATGCGCGGACTCCTTGAGGATGAGGCCGCCGGTGCCGACCGAGGCGAGCGAATCGCCGCGCCCGACGAGAAACAGATCCTTCATATCCTGCGTTGCGGACGAGAGTTCCTCGACGTGATGGCGCCAGTTTTTCAAATAAGCTTCCGTCGCGGGCGCGGCCTGGTGTAATTCATCGGCAACGCGGCCGCGGTCTTCCGTGCAAAGCACGCCGCGCAGCCATTGCAAAGCGAGAACGGATGCGACGAAGGTTTTGCAGGAGACTGAGGCTTCCTCGCCCGCCTGGGTGAGCACCACAGCGTCGGCTTGCTGGGGCAGCGGCGCATCCGCGTGATTGGTGACGGCGATGACCGGCGCGCCGCCGCGCATTTCGAGCAGCCGGAGCGCTTCCACGCTGCGCCCGGACTGCGACAGGATGATCAGCAGCGTGCCGGCGTCGATCGCTTGCGGCATGGAATGAATCAGCTCGGAAGTTTCCACCAGCAACGTGGTGACACATCGGCGGTTCAGACTGAAATAGAGCGGTAAAAAAGAATGGTATGACGCGCCCATGCCCGTGAGCACGACTCGCCGGAAGCGGCCGCGATCGAGATCGCGCGCCAACTCTGTGAGCCTTTCGGACTCCTGGAGCCCGGCAAGTGTCTGTTCCAGGACTCGGGGCTGATCGAGTAAATCGCGGAGATATCCGCCTTCTAAAAGAGAGAAGTCAATGTTCATGTCGTCTCTATGATACCGGTGTTATACTCCGCTCACGGACGACGTTTATGCGGATCGTAAACCTTGTTTGTTTCGTAAGCCTGGGCTGCGTCTGTGCCGCGCGTGAAAAAGACCAGGGGCTCATGTGGTCGTTCGAGCGCACCGATGAGGTGCGGAGCATTGCAACGTCGCACACGCGTGTTATGCAACTGCATAACTTCGCTACCGAAGGTCATTACGCGCTGCAAGTGGATTTTGAGGCGGTGGAGCGGCCGCAGATCGAGCTGGACGCTTCGGGCAGGGCGGATTGGCATGCTTATGGAACGCTGGGGCTGGATGTGGCGAATCCGTCGACCGAGCCGTTGGGATTCTCGGTCGAAGTCGAAGACGCGAGCGGGGCGAAGACCGTGGGGCACACGGCGACGGATCTGGAGCCGCACGAAACAGGCAGCTATGCGCTCGCGCTGAATTCACCGGCTCCGACCGAAATGGGAATGCGCGGCGAGCCGCCGGTGACGCACTTTACGATGCTGGCGGAGGATCATCACCCGGTTGATCTGAGCCATATCGCGAAAGTGCGCGTCTTCCTGACCAAGCCCACGCGGCCGCGCACACTGGTTTTCGATAACATTCGCCTGGCGCCGGCGGTGTCGTATGACAAGATTGTGGATCCATTCGGCCAATATGCGCGCACGGACTGGAAAGGAAAGCTGAAGAACGAAGCTGCGTTTGCGACCGAACTGGCGAAAGAAGAAGCCGAGCTGAAAGCGCACCCGACGCTGCCGGATCGCGATGAGTACGGCGGATGGGCGGCGGGACCGCAGCTCGAAGCCACGGGGTACTTCCGAACGGCGCGGCAGGATGGCAAATGGTGGCTGGTTACTCCGAGCGGTCATCTTTTCTTCTCGCTCGGATTCAATTCGGTCAATACAGGCGAGGGCGGCACGGTGGTGGAGGGCAGGGAACAAATGTTCGAATGGCTTCCCGCGGCGGGCGATGCGCTGGCGAAGCACTACGGAACATCGGGCTGGGAATCGCCAGTCGGGCTCGCGATCAAGTTCGCACAGGGCCGCATATTCCAGTTCTACACGGCCGATCTGGAGCGCAAGTATGGCGCCGACTGGTTCGAGAAGTGGAAGTCGATCACGCTTCAGAGGCTGCCGGCTTGGGGTTTCAACACGATCGGCAATTGGTCAGATCCGCGATTGTACGAAGCCAAGCGTGTGCCCTACACGGCAACGCTGGCAGTGGAAGGCAGGTTTGCCGAAGTGGCGAGCGGTTCGGACTACTGGAGGCGCATGTCCGATCCGTTTGACCCGGCCTTCGTGGAAGCGGCCGATGCCAGCGCGCGCCAGGCCGCCGAGAAGCGGGTCCGAGACCCCTGGTGCATCGGTTACTTTGTGGACAACGAACTGTCTTGGGGAAACCCGCGCGACGAGAAGGGGCGCTACGGACTGGCGCTGGGAGCGCTTTCGCTAGATGGCACATCACCCGCGAAGCATGCCTTCATCGAGCAGCTTCGCAGAAGGTACGCCGGTATTGAACATTTGAATGCCGAGTGGGGAACACAGTTTGCGGATTGGCCCGCGCTTCTGGAAAAGCCTTTCCGGCCGGCCGCTGAGATGAGCGCCAGCATGCGCGAGGATCTGGGCGCTTTCGTCAAGGCGTTCGCCGAAGAGTACTTTCGCACCGTCCGCGACGCGCTCAAGAAATATGACGCGAACCATCTCTATCTCGGTACTCGGTTCGCATGGTACACGCGAGAGGGCGTGGAAGCGTGCGCGGAATTCTGCGATGTGCTGAGCTTCAACATCTACCGCCCGCGAGTCGACGCCGCCCAGTGGAGTTTCTTGAATGAGCTCGGCAAGCCGGCGATGGTTGGAGAGTTCCATATGGGGGCGGTGGACCGCGGCATGTTCCATCCAGGCTTGGTGAATACGCACGACCAGGACAAGAGGGCGGAGATGTTCACCGACTATGTGCGCAGCGTGGTGGACAATCCAACATTCGTCGGCTGCCATTACTTCAAGTACGCCGACGAACCGCTCACTGGACGGCCCGGTGACGGCGAGAACTACAGCATCGGCTTCACGACCGTGGTGGACGGCTTGTACCCGGAGATGATTCAGGCGGCGAAGAATGTCGGGGCCGAAATGTATACGCGGCGCAGCCGGCCGAGTCAAAACACCAAGTGATTGCTGCCGGCCAGCAGCTCTTTCTTAACTCCGTGCCAGTCAAACTGTCCTGTTGTGCCCGCGGGCAGTGTGACGTCGGCAGTCAATTGACTCCCGTTGAGTGCCAACTTGACGCGAATCTCGCCTTTCGGATGCGGGATCGACCCTGCCGCACTGGTCAGCTTCCCTAAGAACGGTTGAATCAAAACCCGGCGAAAAGTCGGCGCCGCTGAGTGGATGCCGAGCACGGTGCGAAACAGCTCGTAGTTCGGACTCGCGCCCCAGGCGTGACAATCGGAACGCGAAGGGTCTTCAGTCTCCGCCCACGTCGTGAGACCTCGTTCCAGCATGGTGCGCCAGGGGCCGAGCATATCGAGATAGCGGTCACCCGCGCCGGCTTTGTTCAGCGCGGAATGCAGGTAGTGGCGGAAGTAGATGGAGCATTGCACCAGCGATTTGTCGGCGATGATGCGATCGATTAAATCTTTCGCTTCGTCACCGGTGGTTACGTCGGCCAGAATCGCCAGCGCGTTGGTGTGCTGCGAGAACTGATCGCCGCCGGGGGTATCGGCGAAGAGCTTGCGGCCATTCGACCAATAAAGCGTGCGGATGGCTTCGCGGAGCTGATCCTCGGCGTCGCGGTCGTCTTCGGCGATGGATTCCGACCCCAACACTTCCTCCATCTCGGCGGCCCAACGGTACGCCAGCAGAAGTTGCAAATCGAGCGGCGCGGAACTGCCTTCGGCGGGCGTGGGCGGTACGCCATCGGCCCATTGCCTGGTCCAATCGATGAAGTTCCACCACGGCACTCTGCGCAGCGATCCGTTTTCTTTCTGGCGCGCGGCGAAGAAGTCGAGCACGGCTCGGACGCCGGGCAACATGCGGCGGACGAAGGCCTGGTCGTCCTGGTACATCCAGTAATCGTGGAGCATGCCGATCCACCAGAGGGAAAACGGCGGGATGTACTGTTGCAGACGCGATGGCGCGCGGCTGTAAGTCGCGCCTTCGGCAGTGCGCGACGAGTCGATCAACTCTATAGCGTTGCGCATCAGCCGGGCATCGCCCGTCGTGTAAAGGGAAACCAGCGCCTGCACGCGTGTGTCGCCCACGTATTGCAACTGCTCGTAGTAGGGGCAATCCATGTAGGTCTCGTGCGCGCAGAGTCGCGCGGTGCGCCAACCCACGTCGAGAATCGTCTGCAACTCCTCCGGGCCGCCCTCGAAGCGCGATTTTCGCTCGAACGGATAGCCGGTGTAGATACCGCGCAGATCTTCAATGAGGAGCGGCTCAGACGCAGTTTCGATCTTTAACTCAACATAGCGATAGGTTCGCCAGTAGAGCGGGCGGAACAGTCGGTGTGCGCCGCCATCAGGTAGGAAGAGGTCGCCGTAACCTCGGAACTGTTTCCCTTCGACTTCGTTGCGGTTTCCTTTGTCGCGCTTGTGGGGAAGAAACAACGACTCGGCGTAGCGAAGTGAAACTGTGGCGCCTTTGCCTTGACTGACCAGGAGCTCAGGATAAGCGGTGGTCAGATGATTTTGATCCAGCAGAAGCCGGACTTTGGAGTGCGCTGGAATTTCCAGATGCGCCGACCTCGCAGGAAACCCTTCGGGCGGATGAATGCCATCGGCCTGCCGTATGCGCGCCAGGCGCAGCGGCGTTTCTTCCATCGCGGGAATCGAACGCGCCACGAGCATCCAGCGGCTCGGCGCATCCTGGGCGTCGCGCGGCGCTCCTGGCGGGCCAACTTTTACCGCGAGCCATCGGCCATCATCGAAACCGGGCTGCTCCCATCCCCAGGGATATTTTGCGCCGTCGATCTTGTCACCGGGTCCAACGGCAAAGTACTCCTCGAGTTCCTGGCGAGGAATCGGTGCGGTGCTGAAGGCTCTGTCGGCGACGGCTTTCCACGATTTACCCGTGTCGACCATGCGTTCGGCATCGCCATCGCCTTGCAGAAGGAAACCGGTTTGATTCGTGATCTGCGCTTCCGGTGCGTCGGAAGAATAATTCCACACCACCGCGGCAAGAACATTCCTGCCGGCTTTCAGATGAGGCGCGAGATCCACGGTGTCGTAACGCCAGTGGTTCAAGTCACCGCGCGCCGGCCCTTCGCTGATGCGCTCCCCGTTCAGGTAGAGCTGATACCGGTTGTCCGCCGTTACGTGAACGACAAATGACACAGGCTTCGAAGCGAGCTCGAAAGTGCGGCGGAAATGATAGACGCCGTAGTCGAATGGCGAAGTGTTAGGAACCGAAATCCAATGTGCCGTCCATGCCTGCGTGAGGAGTTTGGGGTTGGTCGATGCGAAGATGGAACCACAGAAAAAAGGGAGGACGAGCCTCAACCACGAATTGCGTTTCATAGAATTTCCAGTGGGAGCTGCCTTATTGTAACCCCGGCGGGCGGCTAGGTATTCCTATGTAAACCGCTCAAATAAAGAGGTAGCACAGGACTGCTGAAGGGAAGGGTACCGTACCTGGCGCGATCGGCCGATTCAATCAGTTGGCGGGCTTCCGTTTCCAGTCGCCGAAGATTGCGATCACCGTCACATGAAATCCGGAGAAGTGACAAGTCGGTCCCGGTTTACCGCTGTGTTCCGCCGGTCGCCCGAGATGGCGGCAGCCGCGGCGCTGTGGCTCGCCGAAGTGGCGGTGATTACGGCTTTAGGACGTAGGCCCATTGGCATAGCGGCTTCTAACCTTATCCAGACCACGCTCGGTGGAGTCTGTTTGATCGCCGCGTGGCGGGCGTCGCGGCGCTCGGGCAGCATGGGAAAGTACTTCTGGGGCCTGATCGCGGCGACATTCGTCGTGTGGATCATCGGGCAATTGGTCGGGGGTGCGGCCGAATCCTTCGGCGCGGATTCTCTCACGTCCGTCAGCGATCTTCTATTTGTCTTCTCGACGGTGCCGTTCGGCATGGCGCTCTTCCTGGACCCGGACCACGAACCCAATCAATTTGACCGCTTGCACATCCTCGATTTCATTCAGGCTTTCCTCTTCTGGAGCGCGGTTTATCTATACTTCCGCTCGCTCGCGGGCCTGCCGGCTCCTGTCGACATGGCTTGGAAGCGGAACCTGGTTTTCGACGCGGTGCAGACAACCGGATGTTTATTGCGGTTCGTGCTCACACGTTCCCCGATCGTGCGAGGGCTCTTTGGCCGGATGCTGGTCTTCCTGAGCCTCTCTACCATGGGCGATGCCTACGCGAACTATCCCGGAAGAAACTATCGCACGGGAGACTGGTTCGATCTGTACTGGAGCGGACTTGTGGTTGTGGCCATCTTTATTGCTGCGTCATGGCACAAGCGCGAGCCGGATCATCCGGAGACCGGCGCGCCCACACGCGCGCACAACATTGTCGTGCAACATCTGTTTCCGATTCTCTATCCAACCTTGATTCTGCTCGTGGCGAGTCTGGCCTTGCGCCAGATGTGGTGGGCGCCGGTGATCATCCTCAGCTCCTTTGCGTGCTCGAAGGCGCGTTTGCTAATCACACAACGGCGCCTGCAGTTGAGCGAAGCGAGACTTATCGTGGCGAAAGAAGCGGCGGAAAGCGCGAACGTCGCCAAGAGCGCTTTCCTGGCGAACATGAGTCACGAAATCCGCACGCCCATGAACGGCATCATGGGGATGACGGCGCTGGCCATGGAGACCACCGACCCCGCGGAGCAGAAAGAATATTTACGTGATCTCTCCGATTCCGCAACGGCTCTGCTTTCTCTGCTCAACGACATTCTCGATCTTTCGAAGATCGAAGCCGGGCGGCTGGATCTCGACCCCATTCCGGTCTCGATGAGCGAACTGCTGGATGAGGCCACGCGATTTGTGCGTGCAGCCGCGGCGCAGAAAGGCCTGGCATTAACCTGGCGCAAGGCATCGAGTGTTCCCGAACGCTTGCTGGCTGACCCGTTGCGGTTGCGGCAGGTGTTATTGAATCTGATCGGCAACGCGATCAAATTCACCGAGCGCGGATCGGTGGCCGTTGAGGTCGAGCTCGAAGAAGCGGTAGCCGATGCCGTGGTGCTCAAGTTTGCCGTCCGCGACACCGGGCCAGGTATCCCTCCGGACAAGCAGGAATTGATCTTTCAAGCCTTTTGCCAGGCCGACAATTCGATTACCAGGAAACACGGAGGCACCGGGTTAGGGCTAACGATTTCCTCGCGGCTGGTGGCAATGATGAGCGGCCGCCTCTGGGTGGAGAGTAAACCCGGCAGAGGCAGCACCTTCTACTTCACGGGACGGTTCAGGCGGGAGCCGGCGAATCCCTCCGAGATCCATCCGAATACGGCAGGTACGAAGCGGACGCCAGTTCCCACCTGCCGCTAAATAAGAAAGCCGCGCCCCCTTTCGGAAGCGCGGCTTGTAACTTCAGTTTCAGCGAGACTGCTTCTTAGTAATCCATCCCCTCAGGTCCGCCGTGTCCGCCACCAGGCATCGGAGCCGGCTTCTTTTCGGGAATCTCGGCAACCATGGCTTCGGTGGTCAGCATCAGGGAAGCGATGGACGCCGCGTTCTGCAGCGCCGTACGAGTCACCTTCGTCGGATCGATGACGCCCGAGGCAACGAGGTCTTCGTACTTGTCGGTGGCCGCATTGTAGCCGTAGTTGGGGTTGCTGTTCGTACGGACCGTATCCACTACGATGGCGCCTTCCGTGCCCGAGTTGACCACGATCTGCCGCAACGGCTCTTCGCTCGCCCGCTTCACGATGTTGACGCCGATCTGCTCGTCATCATGCAGCTTGAGGTCAGACAGCGCCTTGGACGCGCGCAGCAGAGCCACGCCGCCGCCGGGAACGATACCTTCCTCAACCGCGGCGCGAGTGGCATGCAGCGCATCTTCCACGCGGGCTTTCTTCTCCTTCATCTCGGTCTCGGTGGCTGCGCCGACCTTGATCACCGCCACGCCGCCCGCCAGCTTCGCCAGCCGCTCCTGCAGCTTCTCGCGATCGTAGTCGGAGGTCGTTTCATCGATCTGCGTACGGAGCTGCTTGATGCGGCCTTCGATGCTCTTCTGGCTGCCGGCGCCGTCGACGATGGTCGTGTTGTCCTTGTCCACGGTCACGCGCTTGGCACGGCCGAGATCATCGAGACGCACGCCCTCGAGCTTGATGCCCGTCTCTTCCATGATGGCCTTGCCGCCGGTCAGGATGCCGATGTCCTCGAGCATCGCTTTGCGGCGATCGCCGAAGCCCGGAGCCTTTACGGCTACCGCGTTCAGCGTGCCGCGCAGTTTGTTGACCACCAGCGTGGCCAGCGCTTCGCCTTCCACTTCCTCGGCGATCACCAGCAGCGGCTTGCCGCTACGCGCGATCTGCTCGAGCAGCGGGAGCAGGTCCTTCATGTTGCTGATCTTCTTCTCGTGGATCAGGATGTAGGGATCTTCGAGGACCGATTCCATCCGCTCGGCATCCGTGACGAAATAGGGTGACAGATACCCGCGGTCAAACTGCATGCCGTCGACGGTCTGCAGTTCGGTGTTCATGGTCTTCGATTCTTCGACCGTGATGACGCCGTCCTTGCCGACCTTCTTCATCGCCTCGGCAATGATGTTGCCGATGGTGTGATCGCCATTGGCGGAAATCGTGCCAACCTGCGCGATCATCTCGCCGGAAACCGGCTTGGAGAGCTTCTTCACTTCCTCGACGGCCACTTCCACCGACTTCTCGATGCCGCGCTTCAGAGCCATCGGGTTCGCGCCCGCGGCAACTGCCTTCACGCCCTCGCGGAAAATCGACTGCGCCAGAATCGTCGCGGTCGTTGTGCCGTCACCGGCCACATCCGAGGTCTTCGATGCCACTTCGCGCACCATCTGCGCGCCCATGTTCTCGAGCGGATCCTTCAGCTCGATCTCTTTGGCTACCGTCACACCGTCCTTGGTGATGTTCGGGCCGCCGAATTTCTTTTCCAGCACCACGTTGCGGCCCTTGGGGCCGAGAGTGACTTTTACGGCATCGGCCAGTTGGTTCACACCACGAAGAATGGCCTGCCGGGAATTTTCTGCGTAAATAATCTGTTTTGCCATGTGGATTCTTGTTTCTCCTTAGCTAGCCTTCTTCGCAACCTTGGGCTGATCTTCCAAAATGCCGAGAACCTCGTCCTCGCGCATGATCATGTACTCGTCGCCATCGATCTTGATGTCGCTGCCGGAGTACTTGCCAAATAGAATGCGGTTGCCCACTTCCACGTCGAGCGGAACCAGCTTGCCATCTTCCAGGCGCTTGCCCTTTCCGACGGCCACGACTTCGCCTTCCTGCGGCTTCTCTTTTGCGGAGTCGGGAATATACAACCCGCCCTGCATCGTTTCTTTCTGTTCAATTCGCTTGACCACAATGCGGTCGTAGAGCGGACGAATCTTCATGCTTCAACCTCCAGACAGTAATTAAGATATTTGGTCAGGTTTGGGGATCGAGGCCACTCGACCCCGAAGCATAGTATTAGCACACTCGGGGCGAGAGTGACAACATATCAATGTAAGCAATTGAAAAAAAAGGATATTTTTGATTTGACATCCGTACGAAAAAGAACGTTTCGCGCCTGCGTTATGCTGGAAGACGTGCGAATCCTGAAGCTTACGTTTTCACTTGCGGCGCTCGCCGCTCTGTGCCTCTGCCAAGGTTCCGGCGATCCCTGGCCCAAAGCCAATCTGATGGAACCCGCGCAGCTTGCACAGGAAATCCAGTCCGCCAAACCACCCGTCATTATTTCCGTGGCGTTCCCAGTTCTGTATCGCAGCAAACACATTCTCCATGCCGTCGCTGCCGGGCCCGGAAACAAGCCCGAAGGTCTCGACGCCTTGAAGCAAGCCGTGGCGAAGCTGCCCAAGAATGCGGACATCGTGATCTACTGCGGTTGCTGCCCGATGGTGCGGTGCCCTAACATCCGTCCTGCCTACAGCACGCTGCAGGATCTGGGCTTCACGCACGTTCGTGTGCTCGACGTTCCGACCAACATGCACACCGATTGGTACGAGAAGAATTACCCCTCCGAATCCGGCTCGGAACAAAAATAAAGGGCCGCGCTTTTGTTGCGCGACCCTTGTCAGTACGGTTCGATCGGCTATGCTTTAACGGCGTCCGCCGCCGCCAAACCCTCCGCCACCGTGAAATCCGCCTCCGCCGAATCCGCCGCCATGGAATCCGCCCATGCCGACCGCTCCGCCAGACCGGAATCCACCGGACCGGAATCCGCTAGCCGCGGGTGCGGCCGAGTGACGCTCGAATCCGGGCGTGCTCCGGAAGCCATGGGTTCCCGCGACATGTCCCGCCACACCGTAACGATAGTGTCCGGGGCCCCACAGGTACGGATGCCCCCAAACATACCAGGGTGAATAGAAGCCCCAGCCGAACGGATTGTAGAAGAATCCATCTCCAGGGATGAAGGAATAGAAATCCCAGAACGGATCCCAATACCAGCCCGGCCCGTACCATCCGCCATACGCCGCCACCGAGTAGGCCATGTTCACATTCGCATCGGCCTCATACTGGCCGCGCAGCTTGCTCCAGCGATACAGCGGGTCCGTCTCAACCGCTTCCTTGTTCAGGTCGTGCGCTTTGAGCGGCGCCGCGTTCGCCACGATGACCTCATGGCCTTTCTTCACGTTGGTGTGAGCGTCTCCCTCATAAACCGTCGCTTTGCCGTCGATCACGCGAACCGTCGCCGGCTGCGCTAGAAAATTGTACAAGCCTTCTTTTTCGATCCTGGTCGTCGTTCCATCCATCACTACCGAGAGATTGTTCTCCTTGTAGAGCTGGTCGACTTCCAGCATTCCCGAGCCTTTCACCAGCTCGACCTGTGTATCCGCCAGGCCCGGCGACACCATGCGGGCTTCGCTGTTGTCTCCTAACCGGAAATACACCCCGGGCGTCAGCAACAGTTCCGCCTTGCCCTGTCCCGTATCCAAAACTTGATTTGTTTCGAGCAACGTTGAACCGTTCTGCTTTGCGGGTAGACTCTGCCCATCGAGAGCTGCTTGCCCCTCAACATAGTTGACCGTACCCGGCACCGGCATCGGCCTTGTGTCGGCCATGGCCAGCGATGCCCCCGCGAGAAGAACGATCGTTGCCAATCCGCTTGCCCAAAGGGTTCTCATTACCTGCCTCATTTCCACTTCCAACTAATGAGATGCGGGTGACTGAATCTCGTTGCCCTCCCGGCACATGACTTACAAATCTTTACAGCGCGGGCGCGGAGTAGAATGCTTACGACATGCGGATTCTATTGAGCTTTCTCTGCCTCTTGTTTCTTGGAACCCAATGCGGGACCGCCGCCGAGCCCATTCCGATCATCTTCGACACCGATATCGGCGACGACATCGACGATGCTTTGGCGCTCGCTCTCGCGCTGCAATCGCCCGAACTGGACGTCCGCGCGGTCACCACCGTCACCGACGATACCGAAGGCCGCTCACGCCTTGCCTGGAAAGAGCTCGGGCTCTACGGACGCCACGACGTACCCGTGGGCACCGGTGCACGGGAGCCACTGCTTGATCCCATGCATACCGGCCGCGCGCCTCAGTTCACCGTGCTCACCGATGCCGATACGCTGCCGCCCGCCGCTCACCGCCGGGCCTCTGAGCTGATCATCGAGACGCTCCTGCAATCGCCGCGAAAGATCACGCTGGTTCCTGTCGGCCCCTTGACCAACATCGCGCTCGCTTTGAAGGGGGAGCCGCGCATCAAGGACAAAATCGAGCGCATCGTCCTCATGGGCGGGGCATTTCATTTGCTAACCCCGGAGTACAACATCATGCGCGACCGCATCGCCGCCGAGATCGTCTTCCGCTCCGGCATCCCCATCACTGCGGTCGGCCTCGACGTCACCCTGCAATGCCGGCTCACGGCGCCCGATATGAAGCGCCTGCGCGACGCCGGCAATCCCGCCTCACAGTTTCTGGTACGGTTGATCGAGCTTTGGCAGAACGGCCATCCCGACCAATACCCGATCCTTCACGATCCGCTGGCTGTCGCCGTGACGCTGAATCCGCATCTGGTGGAAACGCAATTCGGAAGTGTGGAGGTCGAAACAGCCAGCCCGCTCACGCACGGCATGACCATGTTTACTCCCGCGGAAGAGCTCTCGGCAGGTGCTCATGCGACCGCGAGCGTCGCCCGCCAGGTCGATGCGCATGGCTTTGTCGAGATGTTTCTGGAGCGCTTGTCGTCGGTTCCGCGCGCGAGTCGCAACTGAACCGCGCGCAAAGCAAGCGGTGTCTTTATAAGTGCGCAAACCCATTGGCCGGCGGTAGAATCTCCACCACCTGCGCCAGCGTGCGGCGGGCACCATCCAGAATCAGGTTCCGGCGCCCATAGAGAACGCACGCGTCCTTCAGGCGCAGGGCCTTGCGGATGAGCGGATCGGCGTTTACCTGAAAATACGGGTTGGGGTGGCTCGAGTGCGCAATGGCTTGGCTTCTCAAAATGGCCCCCAGCGGCTCTTGTCCCTCGAGTACCAATGCTCGCGCCGGTTCCGAAAAATGTTCCAGGTTGATCTTGATGATGCCGAACGCCACCGGCGCTGAACTCCCCTCCGGCACCAGGACCACCTCCCGGGAAAGCACGTTGCCCGCCAGCGTTCGTTCCAGCACACGGAGGTGGATGTTCCGCCCGTACGCGCTTTCGAGCGTCGGCGTCATATCGCGAGAATGAACCAGCAAACCGCGGTACGGCTCCGGAACCTCATGCCCGCCCACCGCAGTCATCGGCGGCAGCGGAAGCCCCGCCCTTTGGTAAAACTCGTCCAAGGGATAGATCAGCGTCGGCTCCGGGGTCGCCTGCATTCTAATAGGACGTTCGGGAAGCCCGCATCGTCACCACGGTTACAGCCTTTTTGGCGAGCCAGACGGAGCATTGAAGCGCGGAGAGCCGTTCGGTGTGAACCAACTTCCGGTCGGTCGATACTACCATGAGAAGGGATTGTTCCTATGGTGATCCCCGCCGCTATAATTAACTCATGACCGTTAAGAAGGCTGGGGCAAAGTTCGTTGAAGTCAAGGCGTCCGTGGCCAAACAACGGGGCTGGCGGATTCTAAGCTTCGTCCTGGACTCGAATACTTTCGATCGTATCGCGTTCGTAAGCCGCCGCGATGATGACAAAGACGCCGGATATCAGCGCAATCTTTCTAAGCAGCGGGCGGCTGACATCGCCCGTTATATCGATAAGGAAAACGGCTGCATCCCGAACAGCATCCTCGTCAATCTGGAAGAGGGTGCTACATACGACGAAAAAACTGAAACCCTGCGAATCCCGGATCAGCCGAAGGCTGCATGGGTGATCGATGGACAGCACCGCATGTTTGGTCTGAGGCAGGCCAGGACGGCTTACGATCTCGTGATTACTGCCTTCCTCGGTCTGGACGTCGCCGAGCAAGCAAAACAATTCAAAACCATCAATTCGAAGCAGAAGGGAGTGCCAACCTCCCTTCTGTACGATCTGCTTGACCTGACAAAAGACGGGACATACGTCCAGCAGCGGGGGCATGAACTCGCGACCAGATTAAACGACGATCCAGAGTCGCCCTGGTATGGTCACATCGACTTGACCGGGTCAGGTGACGGTCTCATTACCCAAACACGGGTGGTAGCGGCTGTAGAAGGCTTAATCTCTGACCGTGG
>Ga0335071_10002439_pt1 | contig 19905 bp, 14 predicted proteins | sample Lox_Sample_15_FD_206724 | JGI IMG/M metagenome (GOLD analysis project Ga0335071, IMG submission 206724) | Soil microbial communities from Loxahatchee National Wildlife Refuge, Florida, United States - Lox_Sample_1.5 | ecosystem: Environmental > Terrestrial > Soil > Wetlands | place: USA...
CTGGGTCTGTAACCGGTTGGAATCCAAATATTACGAGCTATGGGGGCAGTGTTTATAGCATTGCCCTAAAGAACGGTTTGGCATATATAGGCGGTTCGTTCAATGCAATAGCCGGGGCCACACGCAATAACCTCGCAGCGGTAGATCTGAACACGGGTACACTCAAAGGTTGGAATCCGAACGCTGACGGAAGCGTTAAGTGGCTCACACCGGGAGGAGCCTGTCTGTACGTTGCCGGCCAATTTGCCAACATCGGGGGCTATGTGAGAAAATACTTGGCTGGATTAGATACCGCAACTGGAATCCCCAATGGGTGGAGCCCATATGCCGACTATCCAAACTACGACGGAAGTTATTCTGTCGCCGTAGCGATTCCGTACTGTTCGCGGGCGGAGATTTCAACACCCTTCAGAATGGCACGATAATCCAAGACAACTTCGCCCAATTTGGTACCGTGAAAGGCAATCCTCTGCCCTCGATTGCAGGTGTTTCACCTTCAACACTGAACCGGCTACAGACGGCTAATGTAACTCTCACAGGGAGCGGGTTCATCAGCGGGATCACGACGGCGAGTTTTGGCTCGGACGTCGCAATCAATTCCGTTACAGTGAGCAGCACCACTCAGCTCGTGGTGAACGTCACCGTGTCGGCCTCCGCAGCGACGGGCACTAGAACAATCTCTGTGACAAACGACGCTCCCGGCGGTGGCACAGGATCGCTGTCCAATGGCATCACAATAAGCAATCCTGCCCCAACCCTGACAGGTATTGTTCCGGCTGCTGGCAATCGCCTACAAACGCTCACCGTATCATTTGCGGGGACCAATTTCATAAGCGGCGTCACAAGCATTGTGCTTGGGACCGGAATTACGCTCAACTCAATCACGCTCAACAGCTCCACCAGCCTTAGCGCAAACATCACAATAGCGGCGGGCGCACCCACGGGTTCGCAGACCTTCACCGTTACAAATTCGGCGCCAGGCGGCGGAACGTCCGGTTCGCAGTCCTTTACAGTCAACAACCCTGTTCCAACCTTGACCAATCTTTCCCCTGCCACGGGAAACAGGCTGCAAACACTCACTGTTACTTTGACCGGCACAAACTTTATTGGCGGCGTGACCACAATAAATGTTGGTCAGGGTATTGCCATCAACTCATTGACCGTGAACAGCTCAACATCTTTGTCAGCAAGCTTATTGGTCGCAGATACAGCAGCGACCGGCGCACGAGACTTTACCGTAACGAACACCTCTCCCGGCGGAGGAACATCAACGGCTCAGACATTTGCGATCAATAACCCCGTTCCGTCGTTATCACTCATTTCGCCAGCGGGGGCAACGAGGGGACAGGCTCTGGAAGTCAGAGTCAAAGGGTCAAATTTTCTTCGGGGCTTGACGAGCGCGGGATTTGGGTCGAATATTAGCGTGGACAGCAGCATCGTGTACCGCTCAGACAGTCTCGGTGCTTACATCAGGGTTGGCGCGACCGCAACCATCGGATCTCGAAACGTAACCGCCACAAATGTGGGGCCGGGTGGCGGAACAACGGTTCTCGCGAACGGATTCACCGTATTTGGTTCAGTTGTTGGAGTACCCGCAATGGTGAGCCTTGGTAGCGTCAAGTTGGGGGAGTTCAAAGATTCGAGCGTCACAATTACAAACGCCGGGAACGACACGTTGCGGGTGTCGAATACCACTTCTACCAACAACGTGTTTTCCATCCGTCCTATCTCAACAACTATTCCGCCGTCATTGACCGCATATGATACGATACGCTTTGCTCCGACTGCGATTGGACTATCGGCAGGCAATATCCTGATCTTTAGTAACTCGGCATCATCTCCCGACACAATAAAGACATCGGCCTATGCCTTCGGCAGACCCGTGTTCCAGAGCAACAAGACCAGGATTCAATTTGACACCCTAAAGATCGGAACCTTTAGAGATTCCACTATGACGATAACAAACATAGGAAATGACACGTTGAAAATTTCCAACATTACAATTTCCAACGTTGCGTTTTCTGCACGGCCGTCGACGAGAAACCTTCCTCCGAACGGATCATTTGCTGATACAATTCGGTTTTCGCCCGCAGCAGTTGGAACGATCTCCGGGAACATCCTGATCTTCAGCAATGGCGCTTCCTCTCCAGATACAATAGGCGTGGCGGGCTTCGGTTCAGGTTTACCGAGGCTGCAGACGATAACTGCAATCGTCTTTGGTGACGTAAGACTTTCGATGCATAAAGACACTTCCATTGTTTTGGCCAATGTTGGCAGCGACACACTGAGAATCGCTTCGATAGCCAGCTCGAGGAGCTGTTTCAGCTCCCGCCCTAGCACCATGGTGGTCGCCCCGGGGCGCGGCAGCATTGACACTATCCGTTTCACCCCAGATTCATCGGGGACACGAAGTGCATTCATAGTAATTTCCTCCAACGACCCAACTTCGCCTGATACGATCATGGTTAGTGGAGACGGAACGACGACGGGCATCAGAAGATACGGGACCGAAATTCCAAATTCTTTTGCACTTCTTCAGAACTTTCCAAATCCGTTTAATCCGACTACGACAATATCGTTTGATCTGCCGGAGGGGTCCCATGTGAACATCTCGATCTACGACGCAATCGGCAGGAAGGTAGAGACCCTGGCTGATGAAGAGAAATCGGCGGGACGTTACAGAATAACGTTCGATGCTTCTGCTTTTCCGAGCGGCGTTTACTTTTGTAGACTTTCGGCAGGACATTTCGTAGACACAAAAAAATTAATGTTCTTGAAATAAACGCAACAATCTACAGATGAGAATGCCGTTGGTGAACTAGCCCTTGAGAGTAGTGCTTCTGGTGGATTTTGCGTTGTTGCTTGGCAGCCGACGAGATTTGGGAAGGTCAAGCAGGATCTCGCCACAAATGTCAGCGGAACGGTTAGTGGAGCCCAGACAATTGGACGCTCTCTGCACTCTCCGCCCCCCCACCTTCATCCCCCCTGCGTTCTTTCAAGAAACTCCAGCACTTTTGCCATATCGTCCGGAAGCTCCGAGTCGAACCGCATCATCTCCTTCGTCAGCGGGTGGACGAAGCCCAGCTTCTTCGCATGAAGGGCCTGGCGAGGGATGATCTCGAGAAGGTTTGCCGCCTCCGCTCTCCGTTTCCCCGTCAGTCCCGCCGCCATGGTTTTCCCTCCTCCGTACGTCTCATCCCCAAAAACCGGATGATGGATATGGGCCAGGTGCACGCGGATCTGGTGCGTCCGCCCTGTCCGGAGATGGAGACGGATGAGCGAAAGATAATCGAACGCCCGTATGAGCTCGAATTCTGTCACCGCAAACTTCCCTCCGAAGACCACCGCTACCTTTTTCCTGTCGCTCTTGCTTCGCCCCAGCGACGCCTCCACAACACCGCTCTTTTCTTTCAGGACTCCCCAGACGATCGCCCAGTACTCTCTTTCTGATGTCTTGTTCGCGAACTGCCGCGCAAGCTTCTGATGGGTCACTTCGTCCTTCGCCACGACGAGAAGACCGGAGGTGTCTTTGTCGAGCCGATGAACGATGCCGGGGCGAAGTGGATGGGGACGCGAAAGGGAGGCGGAATGATACATGAGGGCGTTGACGAGGGTGCCGGAGTAGTTCTTGTAGGCCGGATGGGTCACCATTCCCGCCGGCTTGTTGACCACCATGAGGGAGTCGTCCTCGTAGACAATGTCGAGCGGAATATTTTCCGGAAGGACCTCCGGAGGCTCGGGACGCGCGAGGGTGACGTGGATCGTCTCGCCGGGAGAGATCTGATGGCTTGCCTTCACCTTCTTCCCGTCAACCGCCACTTCGCCGGAACGGATGGCGCTCTGAACCTTCGTGCGGGTGGCGTTCTCGACACGGGCGGTGAGGTAAGTGTCGAGCCGTTCTTTTTTTTGCCCCGCAGGCACCACGATTTCGAACTCTCGTTTCATGGGACGCGACCCTCGGGGAATTGGAAGAGAGGAGCTACGAACCGGATTTGGGAGGCGTATCGGCCGAGGCGGTCGCGGATTCGAGCGAAGGTTGATGAGCCCCTTCCTCGATGCTCATGAAACTCCGGTGAAAGATGAGGAGGATGAGGACTCCGATCGTCACCGAAGAGTCCGCGACGTTAAAGATGGGAAAACGCGAGAGATGATACCCGAACAGGTTGATGTTGAAGAAGTCGACGTCGATGAAATCGACGACCTTTCCGTAAAAGAGAGTTCCGTCGCTGAAGAGGACCCCGTAGAAGACCCTGTCGATAAGGTTCCCCACTGCGCCGCCGAGGATGAGGGCGAGCGAGAAACGGAAAAGGAAACGCTCGTTCCGCATCCGGTAAAGGTACAGGAGGATTCCGATGCTTGCGATGACCGAGAAGAGGGAAAAGAAGAGCTTTCCCCCCAGGTCGATACCGAAGGCCATCCCGGGGTTTTCAATATAGGTGAGGCGGGCAAAATCGCCGAGCACCGGTACCGACGACCCGAGCGGAATGCCGGGGACGTTAAGTCCCAGCGAAGGGATCGAAAAACCTCTCACCATCAGTTTCGTGGCCTGATCTCCGAGGACCACGGCGAGCGTCACAAACAGAATTCTCACGGACTTGCTTCCTGGATATGAAGACGACGACCTGCTACCTTCCCTTTTTTACTTTACACCGGATGCAAAGTTGCGCGTGAGGAACTGCTTCGAGACGTTCTTTTTCGATCAGCTTGCCGCAATCGGTGCAAAATCCGTACGTCCCCTTGTCGATCCTCTTGAGGGCGTCCTCGAGATAGTTGAGGAACTTGCCCTCCCGGGAGGCGAACATGAATGTCTTTTCTCGCTCCATGGCGTCGGTTCCCTGCTCCATGTGCATCGAGTAGGTGGAATTCTCGTTCGCGTACTCCCCTGTCGTCACATCCATCATGCTCTCTTTGAGAATCTGGAGCTCGTCGAGGATCTCCTTCCTCTTGTCCATGATGATCGACTTGAAGCGCGCCAGGTCTTTTGCGCCGTAGCCTTTCACCTTTACCGGCCGTTTTTCGCCCGCCGCTTTGATCAGCGTCTTGTCGGCCGCCTTCGGGGCAGCCTTCTTCCGCTTCGACTTTGTCGTCATAGTCCCAGCTCCTTTTTTATCTCCTGCGTTCTTTTTCTTCAGCGAAACTCCCTTGGCCATGAATGATCCTTCGGTGTGATTGAAAGGTGACTTGAAATCCGGAATTCCTTATGATCGCGCCCGTTCGATGCTGATTTCACACTCCTCCCCGTTCACGACATCCTTTGCCGAAAACTCGCCCGCATGAAGCGTCGGGATGACGCCGACCGCGAGCGTTTCCCTGGAGATGTAGTCACGGAGACCCTCGAGGGCGGAGAGAAGTTTCTCTGTCCCCGTATAGTAGACCGAGATCCTGTCGGTGACGTCGAAGCCCGCGTCCTTCCTCATGTTCTGAACCCGGTTGACGAACTCTCTCGCGAACCCTTCCCGCCTCAACTCTTCGGTGATCTCCGTGTCGAGGGCGACGGTCATCCCGCCGTCCGATTCGACCATCCATCCGTGGAGATCTTCGTGAAGCACCTCGACGTCTTCTTTCGTGATCGCGAAGGTCTCGCCGTTCACAGGGATTGAAAACGCTCCGGTTCTTTGGAGGAGGGAGATATCGGCGGAACTCATCTCCCGCACCTTTGCCGCCACCACCTGCACCTGCTTGCCGTACTTTTGACCCAGCGACCTGAAGTTTGGTTTGGCCTTCTTCTTGACGATGTCCGATTCGTCGTGGACATACTCGATCGACTTGACGTTGATCTCGTCGAGGATGACATCCTCCATCCTTCCGATCGAAGCCTTCTGAGCCTCGTCCGAGATCGGGACGATGATCTTCTTTAACGGCTGGCGCACCTTGAGGTTCGATTTCATCCTCATTGCCCGGACAAGCCCGACGATGCGGATCGCACGTTCCATCCTCTCTTCCAGCTCCGTGTCGATGGCCCCCGCCTCGGCGCCCGGGAGGTAGGAAAGGTGAACCGACTCGCATTCCTCTTTCTTCGTTACGCCGTTGAGACCCCGATAGAGCTCCTCTGCGAGGAACGGCGCTATCGGCGCCATCATCTTCGTCAGGGCGACGAGGCATTCATAGAGCGTCTGATACGCCGAGGTCTTGTCCTTCCCTTTTTCGCTCTTCCAGAAGCGCCGGCGATTCCTCCGAACGTACCAGTTCGAAAGTTGATCTATTGTGAAGTCGCTCACGCTCCGGGCCGCCCTGGTAATGTCGTAGCCGTCGAGGTGCCGCGCATAAGCGGCAACGAGGGAGTTTAGCGCCGAAAGGATCCAGCGGTCGATCTCGGGCCTCTCCGCAACGGGGATGCGCTCTTCGGCGTAGGTAAACTTGTCGATGTTCGCGTAGAGGGCGAAGAAGGAATAGGTGTTGACGATCGTACTGAAGAACTTCCGCTGCACCTCCGCGATGCCGTCTTCGTCGAACAGGGTCGGCCGCCAGACCGGACTGTTCCCGATGAGATACCACCGGGTCGCGTCCGCGCCGTACTTGCCGATGAGGACGAACGGGTCGACGGTGTTTTTCTTCGACTTCGACATCTTCTGCCCCTGCTTGTCGAGGATCAGCTCGTTGACAAGGCAGTTCCTGAAAGCCGGAGCGTTGAAAAGGTACGTCCCGATCGAGTGAAGCGTGTAGAACCACCCGCGCGTCTGGTCGATCCCCTCGGAGATGAAGTCTGCCGGATAGGCTTTCTCGAAGGTCTCCTTGTTCTCAAACGGGTAATGCCATTGGGCGAACGGCATTGCCCCCGAGTCGAACCAGACGTCGATGAGTTCGGGTGTCCGCCGCATCGTGCCGCCGCATTTCTCACAGTCGAACGTCACCGGATCGACCGAGGGCTTGTGAAGGTCGACCGGGCTCGGGAAGTTCTTTCCCTTCCGCAACTCTTCGATGCTTCCGATGCATTTCTGCGCTCCGCACTTATCGCAGACCCAGATCGGGAGCGGAGTCCCCCAGTACCGGTCGCGCGAGAGGGCCCAGTCCTTGTTCTCCTCCAGCCAGTTGCCGAAGCGTCCGGCTCCCGTCTCGGCGGGGATCCAGTTGATTCCCTTGTTGAGCTCGATCATCCGGGAGGCGTATTTCGTCGTGCTGATGTACCACGAATCCCTGGCATAATAAAGAAGCGGCGAAGAACAGCGCCAGCAATGCGGGTAGCTGTGGAGATGCGCTTCCTTTCTGTAGAGGATGTTCCGCGACTTCAGGTCCTGGATGATGTCGGCGTCGGCGTCCTTGACAAATTTCCCCTTGTAGTCGGTCACCGAATCGTCGAAGGCGCCGGACTTGTTGACCGGGTGGATCGTCGGGAGGCCGTACTTTTTCCCAGTCTGGTAATCGTCCTCTCCGTACGCCGGGGCCATGTGGACGATGCCGGAACCGTCTTCCGTCGTCACGAAGTCGGCTTCGACAACATACCATCCTCTTTCTTTGGTCTGATGGTAATTGAAGAGCCTTTCGTACTCTTTTCCGGCGAGCTCTTTCCCCTTCATTTCTGCGGCGATCCTGTACTTTTCCTTCAGGACGGAGAGCCGTGCTTTTGCAAGGATGAGGTATTCGCCCGTCGGTTTCTCCTCTCCCTCCTGGCCGGCGAGAAGCTCGACCTTCACATACTCAATCTCTGGATGGACGGCAAGAGCGACGTTGGAGATGAGGGTCCAGGGGGTCGTCGTCCAGACGAGGAAGGAAGTATGTTCGTCTCCTTTCACTTTCATCTTCACGTAAACGCTCGGGTCCTTGACGTCTTTATAGCCGAGCGCAACTTCGTGGGACGAGAGGGGCGTTTCGCAGCGGGGACAGTACGGCTGAATCTTGTACCCCTTGTAGATCATCCCCCCGTCGAAGTACTTCTTCAGCGCCCACCAGACCGACTCCATGTACTCGTTCGTGAAGGTGATGTACGGGTGAGCGAGGTCGACCCAGTACCCCATCTTCCGCGTCATCGTTTCCCAGTCGGTCTTGTACTTCCAGACCGACTTCCGGCACTCCTCGTTGAACTTCTCCACCCCGTACTCGAGGATCTCGTCCTTGTGCTTCATCCCGAGCATCTTTTCGACCTCGATCTCCACGGGGAGACCGTGCGTGTCCCAGCCGGCTTTCCGGTGGACCTGAAACCCCGACATCGTTTTGTAGCGGCAGATAATATCCTTCAGCGATCGGGCCATGACATGGTGGATGCCGGGGAGACCGTTTGCCGTCGGGGGTCCTTCATAGAAGGTGAACCGGGGTTTCCCGTCTCGTGAGGCGATGCTCTTCTCGAAGATCTTGTTCGATTCCCAGTACGCGAGGATTTCTTTCTCGAGCTCGGAATAGCTTAATTTGTCGGTCAGTTCTTTGAACATCGGCGATTTCGTAATGGGAAGGGAATCATGAGGCGAAAACCCACGCTCACAACTCCTGAGGACACAACCAATTGGACCATCTACAACTGTTTGACAACTTCCTTCATGATCGAAGTGAGCTTTGGCTCGGCCGCCATCGCAGTCGCCACAATCTCTTCAAGCTTCGCCGGCTTCAGCGTATCGGGGAAGCATTCGTCGGTGATGATCGAGAATCCGAGCACGCGCATTGACATGTGGACGGCGACGATGCATTCGGGAACCGTCGACATCCCCACGACATCCGCTCCGATCCCCCGGAGAAATCTGTATTCCGCCCGCGTCTCGAGGTTCGGACCTGGGACCGCGACGAAGATTCCCTTTCTGATTCCGATCTTCGCATCGGCTGCAATTTTCTCCGCGAGAGCGATGAGCGCCTTCGTGTACGGCTCCGACATATCCGGGAACCGCGGCCCGAGGTTGTTATCGTTCGGACCGATGAGGGGATTGTCCCCAAGAAGGTTGATGTGATCGGTGATGAGCATGACATCTCCCCGCCTGAAGTCGGGGTTCATCCCTCCTGCGGCGTTGGAGACGAGGAGTGTTCCGACGCCGAGGAACTTCATGACGCGGACCGGGAAGGTGATCTGCTGCATCGTGTAGCCTTCGTAGTAATGAAAGCGTCCCTGCATCGCCACGACACTCTTCCCGCTCAGCGTCCCGAAGATCAGCTTCCCGTGATGCGACTCGACCGTCGACAACGGAAAATGAGGGATCTCGCCGTAGTCGATCACCACCTCGGCCTTGATCTCTTTCGCAAGTCCTCCCAGTCCCGTCCCGAGAATGATCCCCACCGCCGGCGTGGCAGAGGTCTTCGTCCGGAGGAAGTTGATAGCTTCGTCAATCTGTTCGCGGAGGCGGGGCATGGCTGATTTCGGAGACGAGTAGAAAGAACAAAGTAGAAAGTAGACAGACAGGCCTAGCATTCAGAACTTTCTTTGCTTACTACTTTCTTCTGTCTCCTTTATTCTTTTAGAGTTTTTTGATAATCTCATCAATCTCAATCCCCTCCCGGCCGCTCCCCTTGGAGAGGTCTTTCGCAAGCTCGTCGTCATCGATTTCGAGAGCCTTGATGAGCTCGACCTCCGAGTTGAGAAGCACCTTGAGACGGCTCACGATCGACTCCTTTCGCGAACGAAGGGTCGAGATCTCCTCCTTGATCTTCATGAGATCCATCCTGGCCCTGTCGAGGAGCTGGTTTCCTTTCAACTCCGCCTCCTGGATGATGAGCTGAGCCTCTTTCCTGGAGTTCTCGATCGACCTCCCGCTCGCCTCCTGTGCCTGCATGAGGGTTTGCTGGAGGGTCTTTTCCATCTGCCGGTAGTCGCGAAGTTGTGTGTCGAACTCGACGAGTTGGTCGTTCATGTCCTTGCATTGCTTCAGGAGATCGGCGAACTCGTTCGACATCATCTCAAGGAACGAGTCGACCTCGACCGGGTCGTAACCGCGAAGGACCTTCTTGAACTCCTGCTTCTTGATGTCGAGAGGGGTCAGTTTCATCGATGCCTCCTTCAGTTGACGTGAGATGCAGCCCTGGCTCCGAATATCGCCGTCCCGATGCGGATGATTGTCGCTCCTTCGGCGATCGCTGTCGGGAAGTCGTGCGACATTCCCATCGAAAGATGCGTCATCGCGCGTGGTAGAATCCCCGCGGAATTGACCTCATCAAAGATCTTTTTGAGCAACCTGAACGAGCGGCGCGACTCGTCCGCGTCGTCGGTGAACGGTCCGACCGTCATCAACCCCTGGATCTCGAGGTGCGGATGCCCGGCAATCCGCCGCAACAGACCGCCGGCTTCCGCCGGTCTGACCCCGAATTTCGTCGCCTCGGCCGACGTATTCACTTCCACCAGCACCTTGATGGTCCGTCCCAGCCTCGATCCATGCTTCTCGATCTCGGAGGCGACCCCATCATTGTCCACCGAATGGATCATCGTAATCCAATCGGCGATGTACTTTACCTTGTTGGATTGCAGGTGGCCGATAAAATGCCACCGGATCTTCTCGTCGCGGAGTTTTTCCCGTTTCGCGGTCAACTCCTGAACATAGTTCTCGCCGAAATCGAAGATTCCGGCTCCGATCGCATCCCTGATCTTCCCTTCGCCGAAGGTTTTGGTCACTGCGAGGAGGGAGACCGAGTCCGGAGTCCTGCTGGCCGCGAGGCAGGCGTTGGCAATCCTTTCCTTCAAATTTTTGACGTTTTCGGCAATCATTCGCGGCTTGAACATTGAATATAGCTGATTACCCCCTCAAAAACAATACGCAAGAGGGCCAAACGTCCTTCACTTGGGATTGAAGTTTAGCGATTTCTTCGATATGGCTTGCGAATTAGCGGTTTGGGTGCCGGGTGCTTGACTTAACTCCCCTTTTTTGTTTTATTGCACCTAGCTAACCCCCCACGAACCCACAGCACCGGCATGTCCCACTTGGACTCCGAAAACTTCGACGACGAGCTAGGCGGCCAGCCACCCCGGCGAAACGACCGCAGCGAGGAGATCGAGCGCTACAAGGATATCCTGAAAAAGGGGGGTAACGGGATCCGTACGATCGAAGCTCTCGAAGAGATCGTCGATTTCTACTTCGAGCAGGAGAAGTTCGATGAGGCGCTCCATTTTGCCGACCAGTTGATCGAGTTTGTCCCCTACAGCTCCGACGCGTGGGTACGAAGGGGGATGATCCTCAACAACATGTACCGCTACGACGAGGCGATCGAGTGCTACGAACACGCTATCAGCCTCAACCCGAACGAGGCGGAGATCTACATCAACCTCGGCATCACCCAGGACAATGCCAATAGGGTGGACGAGGCGCTGGAAAGTTTCGAAAAGGCGCTCACGATCGAGCCGGGAAGCGAGGAGGCGCTCTTCAACAAAGCGGTGACGCTGGAGAAGATCGAGCAGTACAAGGAGGCGGCGGAGATCTTTGAGTTTCTCATCAGGGAGAACAAGGAAAACGGAGACGCGCTCTTCGAGCTCGGGTTCTGTTACGATTTCATGGACCGGCTCGCGGAGTCGCTCAAGTGCTACGACGAGCACCTCGACCTCGACCCGTACAATTACAACGCCTGGTACAACCGGGGGATCGTCCTCAATCGGATGGGAGAGTACGAGAAGTCGATCGACAGCTACGACATGTGCATCGCCATCAAGGAGGATTTTGGCGCCGCATGGTACAACAGGGGGAATGCCTTCGCAAACATGGGGAAGTTCAAGGATGCGATCGAGTGCTACTCGCAGACCCTCCGTTACGAATCGAAAGACGTTCCGGCCTGGCACAACATGGGGAACGCCCACGAAGAGCTCGGCAACTACCAGGACGCCATCAAGTGTTTCTCCCAGGCCATCAAGTACGATAACGAGCACTACGAGTCGTTCTTCGGACGCGGAAGCTGCTACGACACTCTCGAGCAATACAAGAAGGCTCTGCAGGACTACAACAGGGCGCTTGAGATCTGCCGGGATTACCCCGAGCTCTGGTACGCCAAGGGGGATGTCGAATACAATCTCGGGAAATACCGGGAATGCCTCATCAGCTACAAGATGGTAGTCCAGCTCGACAAGAAGAACTACGAAGCATGGTTCGACTACGGAGACACCCTCTTCGAGCTCGGCTACCTGAAGGAGGCCCACAAAGCACTCAACCGGTGTATCGAGATCAACCCTCAGTTCGCGGAGGCTTTTTACACCCGCGCCAAAGTCCTTTTTGTGATGAAGAAGATGCTCGACGCGGTCGACTCCCTCAAATCCGCATTCTCGCTCGAGGCCGACCTGCGAAAGCGGTTCGAAACGGAATTTCTGGGAGTGAAATCGATCAAGGAATTCTCCTCGCTGCTTCAGCGCTAAATAGTTTCCACGGAGCGGTTGTTTCATCCAAACCTAATCCCTGAACTGCGAGATTAGGTTTTTTCATTTCACGGCAACGACATCATGGACTCTCACTCGGAGCGACTCTTCGGCGTTCTGGGCCATCCCCTCGGGCATTCCCTCTCCCCCGCAATGCACACGGCGGTCTTCGAGCATCTCCGCCTCCCTTACAAGTACGGCCTGTTCGACATCGCCGGGGAATTCCTTCCCTCCTTCATTGCCTCTCTCAGGAGAGGAGGGATCGCCGGTGTCAACATTACGATCCCCTACAAGGAACTCGTGATCCCGCTCCTCGACTCCGTTCATGAGGATGCTTCCGCCCTTGGTGCGGTCAATACTATTGCGATCCGGGAAGGAAGGCTGGAGGGATTCAACACCGATGTTGAGGGGATCCGTGCGATGCTTTCCCCCGCAGCCGAAAAGATCGCCGGCGCGTCGGCGCTCGTCCTCGGAGCGGGCGGAGCGGCCCGGGCGCTTGTCTACACACTTGCCAGAAACTTTGCCGCAAAATCCATTCGCGTCTTCAATCGATCTTCGGAGAAGGGAAACCGGCTCGTCGCCGACTTCCAGAAAAAATTCCCGAAGGGAGACTTTCAGGCTCTCGGCGAGAGGAGCGACCTCGCCAAGGTTGTGGCCCAATCCTCACTCATCGTCAACGCCACTTCGGTCGGAATGTCGCCGAAGGACGATGCCTCCCCTCTTCCTGACGAAATCCGATTTTCAAATCATCAAATAATTGTGGATATTGTGTATAATCCTGTGGAAACTGTCCTCCTTGGGAGGGCGAAGCGGGACGGGGCACAGACGATCGGCGGTGTCGAGATGTTCGTTCACCAGGGAGCCGGAGCATTCGCACTATGGACCGGGCGAGAATTCCCGCTGGATGTTGCGCGGAAAGCTGTGTTGAACGGGTTGAAGCAATGATGAGAGAGTGCCTGTTCGTGGTAAACCAGGTTCGAGAAGGATGACAAGGCGCCGAGGGACGTTGATGGCTGCCGATCGTTCAACTCCTCCTTTGTCTTCAGGGCGGAATTCGAACCGGCAGACGGGTATCCGACCTACCGGGGACTGTATCAGGAATCCCCGTCGACCGATTTCGTGATCGGGCACAGCTCGTGGGGCTTCACGCCGGATCCGGATCGATGAGCCGGAAAGTTTTCGACAAACCATTTGAGAGAAAGACGATGCTTTCAGAGCAAACGAGCGAGAAGTACGAGAGACTCCGGACCATCCTCAGGGAGATGGGCTCGGTGGTCATAGGATATTCGGGAGGAGTGGACAGCACGCTGCTTCTGAAAGTTGCCACCGATATCCTGGGAGAGAAGGCCCTCGCCGTCATTGGCAAATCAGAGACCTATCCGACCGCCGAGTACGAAGAAGCGGTAAGCCTGGCGAGCAGTTTTGGAGCCCGGTTTATCGATGTGGCGACGGAGGAGACGGACGTTCTCAAATTCCAGGAGAATCCCCCCGACCGCTGCTATTTCTGCAAGACCGAGCTCTTCGGAAAACTCACCGGGATAGCGGAGAGCGAAGGAATTCCCTGGATTGCCGACGGCTCGATCACCGACGATAGCGGAGACTTCAGGCCGGGAATGAGAGCCAAATCGGAGAACAACGTTCGCTCCCCTCTCCTTGAGGCAGGGATGTCGAAGAACGATGTGAGGGAACTCTCGCGTCACCTCGAACTCCCGACATGGGACAAGCCCTCGTTCGCCTGCCTCTCCTCCAGGTTCCCATACGGTTTCGGTATCACAAAAGAGAACCTGACGAAAGTGGACCGGGCCGAGACGCTCCTCCGGCGGGCCGGGTTCAGAAATTTCAGAGTGAGGCATCACGACGACAAGACCGCCCGGATCGAGATCGGCACCGAGGAATTCCACCGGATCCTCGAGCCGGAGTTTCGCGCCTCGCTCGTCGGGCAGCTGAAAGAATTCGGATACATTTACGTCACTCTCGACCTGCAGGGGTACAGAACGGGCAGCATGAACGAGGTCCTCTCCCCCGAGATCAAGAAATCGTACCTGGAGGCGAAGCCCTGAGGTTCTCTCCCCTCCCGGCGGGGTTTGTCAAAACTCTTCGCTTACGGAGTCGAAGAGCCGTGCGGAGTGTCACTCTGCCGAAGCTGGCTCTCAGTGCTTTGCTCTTCGCCGGTTCGATCGCCGGAATAAGCGGTTGCCGTGAAGTCTACTCCGGGAAACGGGAGGCCCGGGGTGTCTGGGTTTCGAGGTTCGAGTACGCAGGGGTCGATTCGGCCCGATCAAAGGCCCGAATCACCGAGCTCTTTGAAAAAGCGCATGCGGCGAAGCTGAACATGGTCTTCTTCCAGGTACGCGGGTCTGGGGATGCCCTCTACCGCTCTCACTTCGAGCCCTGGTCGGAGCTCCTCACCGGGACGCTCGGAAAGGACCCGGGATGGGATCCACTTGAGTACGCGCTCCGCGAGGCTCATCGCCTCGGACTCGAGCTCCACGCCTGGATCAATACCTTCCCGGTTTGGTCGGGGAAAAAACCGCCGATCGAAACGACGCCCCGTTCGCTTTACCTCACTCACCCGGATTGGCTCGTCTGCGACGCAAACGGAAAGCCGATGCCGCTCAACGATCACTACGTGAACATCTCCCCCGGCATCCCGGCGGCGAGGCAGTTCATCATCAACGTGGCGCTCGACATCGTCGAGCGGTACGACGTGGATGGGATCCAGTTCGACTATGTCCGCTATCCTGAGGATGCACCGAAGCTCGGCTACTCTCACGACCCGGTCAGTGTCGCCCGCTTCAGCAGTTTTGAAGGAAACCCCAATCGCCTCGACTGGGAGAACTGGCAGCGAGAGCAGGTCAATCTCTTCGTGTACGGCGCCTACAACGCGATCACGACGATGAAGCCGTGGGTGAAGGTTTCCGCGTCGGTGATCGGAAAGTACTCAGGGAGCGGATGGACCGCCTACAGCAGCGTCTATCAGGATGTCCGGAGATGGATGGAACTCGGGAAAATGGACTTTGTCGTCCCGATGGTCTACTGGGACATGGACCACGAAACGCATCCGTTCGGTCCTCTCGTGAGCGAGTGGACTTCCCGCGTCGCGTACGACAGGCCTGTCTTCCCGGGAATTCTCATGGGACTCGAGGAGAAGTTCGGGTGGTCGGAGATTGATGAAGAGATCGAAGCGGCGCGCGAGCGGGGAGCGGTCGGGATGGTCTTCTTCTCCGCCTCGGAGATGGAAAAGGAGCCGGAAGGGTTCGGCTCCGCGGAGTTTCCCTATTGGGCGCTCGTCCCGCCGATGAGATGGAAGGATACGACAACCCCCCAGCAGCCGATCCTTCGATCGGCAGAAGAGCGGGACGGGGATGTCGTCCTGGCGTGGAAACCGGTCCCGGCGGACGAGGAGGACCTTTCGTTCACGCTTTATCGTTCATCGATTGCCGGGATCGACCCGGCCGATGCGAAGAGTATCCTCGGGATCGTCGGGAGGGGGACGACGGTGTTTCGCGACACGTCCGCCGGAGGGGGAAGGTGGTACTATGGGGTCACCGCCGTGAACCGTGCGGGAAACGAGAGCCGGTTGTCGAACATTCTCGCGCCGGGACCGGCCTTCGCTGAAGGGGGTAGAAAGTAACGGCATCTTTCGATTTCGTTTTTCATGACGATTGAGACAGACAGCAATCGGCGCGCGATCAGCGAGCTGCTGAAATCGGCCGACCGGGCGATCAAGGAAAATAACCTCGACGGAGCCCTCGGGTTCATCGACAAGGTCTTCGGTATCGAGCAGAGGAACGTCTACGCCCGGGCCTACCGCGAACGCATTCTCGCCCTTAAAGAGGCCGAGGCGAAAGAGCGGGCGATGGCGGAGAAGCAGGCACAGGCAGCGCCTCCTCCGAAACCTACGCCGGTAGCCGAAAAGAAGAAGAGCCACGAGACCGCCGAAGTCGTCGCTGAAAAGAAAACGCCCCCCGTTGCGCCTCCCCCCGCTCCGGGAACGAAGCCGAGGAGTGCCTCCGCTCTTCATCTCCCTCATTCTCCCGCCGCGCTCGAGGCGTACCGTACACTCCTTACCGAGATCTGGGCCGACGGGAACGTGACGGTCGACGAGCAGTCGCAGATCGACTCGATGACGGAGACCTTTGCCATCACGGAGAAGGAACACACGGAGATCGAGCGGCAGGTGCGGATCGAAGCATACCTCAACGCCATCAGGGAGGCGTGGAGGCTCGGCATCACTTCCTTCGTCGATATCCGCAAGCGCTTCAGGATCAGCGACCAGGAGCATCTCAGCGTTGAAGAGAAGATCAACCAGTTCCTCCAATCGCTGAAGGTGAAGGGGACGGTCCTTCTCCTCGACGACGACAACGCCTTCCTCAGCGTTGTCAAAGACCTTCTCTCCGATTCCGGCTTCACCTGCGTCGCGGTCAATTCCGGGGAGGACGGCCTCAAGGTGCTCGAGAGCGTCACCCCGGACATCGTCGTCTGCGACATCGACTTCGTGAAGCCGAAGATGAACGGGTTCACCTTCTTCGAGAAATTCAGGGCCATCGACAGGCTCATCGACGTCCCCTTCATCTTCATGAGCGGGCTCGACCAGGACATCGTCATCCGCGCGGGGAAGCAGATGGGGGTCGACGACTACCTTACGAAACCGTTCGACGCCGAGATGCTCATCGCGACGATCGAGGGGAAACTGAAACGCTCCCGCGAGATCAAGAGGATCAAGCAGGTTCCGAAGATCTGACCCAGCACCAATGCCGGTGACTCGATGAAGAATTTCTTCAAGCGACTCAGGACCTTCACGCAGAGCCTCGGGCTCGTCGAGCAGGCGCAGATGGTTGCGTCGACGGCCGTCGTCGTCATCATGGTGACGATCATCACCGCCAACATCGTCCTGAAGCTCACCCTCACCCCCTTCGATTTCATCAGCATCATCACCGTCGGCATCATCGGGTTCGCGAGCGTCTATTTCTCGCTGAAGTACGGCCGCCAGCTCGAGGCGCAGAAGCACGAGCTCGAGGCGCTCAACCGGGCGGCGGAGTCGGTGAACCAGTCGATCGACCTCGACTACCTCCTCAGCACGATGCTCCAGAAAGTCGTCGAGCTCGCGCGAACCGAGTACGGCTGGCTCTACACCGTCGACGGAAAGAAGCTGGAACTCCGCAACTCCACCGGCGGATCGTTCAATTTCTTCAATGCCGGCGCCCTGGCAAACATCGAGACGATCCCGTGGATCCAGAAGATCCATACGCAGAAGGAAGGAGTCGCCACCGACGCCCCGTTCATCGACCCGGAGGTGGCGAGGGCTGGAATCCTCTCGTGGGTCTCGGTACCGCTCCGGGCCGCCGACCAGTTTGCCGGGGTGCTTCTTCTGGCAACGACAGTCCAGGGATTTTTCTCCGAGCGTCAGGTCGACCTCATCGCCGCTTTCGGGAACCATATCAACGTCGCCCTCAACAACGCCCACCTGTTCGACCGGCTGAGAAAATCGGAACAGCAGTACGCCGACCTCTTCGAGCACTCGCCGGACATGTATCATCTCGTCAACCGGGAGGGAATGATCATCTCCTGCAATCAGACGGAGGCGGAGACGCTCGGCTACCAGAAGCACGAGATCACCGGTCACCCGCTGACGCGCCTCTATCCACAGGAATACCGGCTCAATGTCCTCGAGACCCTCCTCAAGGCGTTCGAGAACGGGCACGAGTTCAGAGGGATGGAGGAGCAGATGGTGAAGAAGGACGGGGTCGTCATCGACGTCAGCGTCAACACCTCCCTCGTCTACGACGACAACCACGTGCCGATCCTCATGCGCTGCGTAGTCCGGGATATCACCGAGAAGAAAAAGCTCGAGCAGAAGATCATGCAGGCGCAGAAGATCGACAGCATCGGCAACCTCGCCGGGGGAGTCGCGCACGATTTCAACAACATCCTCGCCTCGATCCTCGGATCGTCCTCCATCATGCGGCGACGGATGAGCGAAAGCGACAAGTGGTTTCCCTTCGTCGAGATCATCGAGACCGCCGCAAAGCGGGGCGCATCCCTCACCCGTCAGCTCCTCACGTTCGCCCGGAGGAGCAGCGTCGAGATCCACCCGGTCGATATCCATGCCATCCTCGACGAGACGATCCATCTCTTCGAGCGGAGCGTCAACCCGAACATCTCGATCGTCAAGAACCTTACCAGAAATCTCGTCGTCGTCAACGGAGACGAGGGGCAGATCCAGCAGGCCCTCCTCAACATTTTCATCAACGCGCGCGACGCGATGCCCGAGGGGGGCACGCTCACGATCGAGACGTCGACGGTTCAGTATTCCGACCACGATCGCGGAACGGTTCCCGGGGAAACACGGAGCGGCAGCTACGTTTCGATCAGGGTCGTCGACAGCGGAGCCGGCATGAGCCGGGAGGTGCAGCAGAGGATGTTCGAGCCATTCTTCACAACGAAGGAGCAGGGGAAGGGAACCGGGCTGGGTCTTTCGGTCGTCTACGGCGTCGTTAACGGGCATGGGGGCTACATTTCGGTCCAGAGTGAACTGCAGAAGGGTACGGCGTTCACGATCCTCCTCCCCCGCCTCCCCGAATCGTTCGTTGCGAGGCCTTCGAACGTCGACAAGCGGATCGTCGGGGGGAAGGAAAACATCCTCGTCGTCGACGACGAAGAGATTGTCCGCTCGACGATCAGCGCGATGCTCATCGACCTTGGATACTCGGTCCAGTCGACGAAAAGCGGGAAGGAGGCCCTCGACATCCTCGCGAAAAAGAAGAAATTCGACCTTGTCCTTCTCGATATGACGATGCCCGAGATGGGGGGAAAGGAAGTCTTCGAGAGGATCCGACACCTCAAGACGAAGGCGAAGGTCATCATCTCCAGCGGCTACAGCGACACCATCCTCGGCGAAGACTCGTTCGCAAGAAAGGTCGACGGGTTCCTGCAGAAACCGTATCAGATCGAGGATCTCTCCCGGAAGATCCGGGAGGTTCTCGATGAGAACGGGAAGGAATAGGCCTTCAAGCCCCTTCGCGCTTCCCAAAGAGCTACGCTGAATCCAGGCGATTGCTTCGCCCCGACAACAACGTCGGGATTCGCAATGACCTTCATCCCGGAGACTTCGAGCCAAAGGTCCTTCTTCCCTCTTGCAATCCTTCTCATCTCTCATTATGTTGTATCCAGAAATTGCCGTTTCCACTTTACATTTTGACCTTTGCACTAGAGCTATAGCTCCCGTCCTCCACTATTTCCGTACACGATGAACACCTTCTCCGAGGAACTCCGAAAGGAGCGGGTCGCGAAAGATATCTCCCTCGCCGACATCTCGCGCAAGACCCACATCAACGTGAAGTACCTCGAAGCGATCGAACAAGGCTCCTTCGAGATCCTCCCGCAGACTTACATCAGGGCCTTCATCCGGGAATACGCCCTCATCGTGGGACTTCAGCCGGACGCGGTGCTGAGAAAATTTGACGTCATGGTGGGAGGGAAGTACTCGGTCGAACAGGGAGCGATGATCGGCTCCGGATACAGCGGACCGGCTACTCCGGCGATACCCGAAGCTCCGGCTTCGCCTCCGTCGCCCGGCGGTAAGCCCGACTTCATCCGACAGAACGACAAGCGGACGGTCGGCGTCGTCGTGGCGACCGCCTTCGCCGCCGTCGCCCTCATTT
>Ga0335071_10002442_pt1 | contig 19893 bp, 13 predicted proteins | sample Lox_Sample_15_FD_206724 | JGI IMG/M metagenome (GOLD analysis project Ga0335071, IMG submission 206724) | Soil microbial communities from Loxahatchee National Wildlife Refuge, Florida, United States - Lox_Sample_1.5 | ecosystem: Environmental > Terrestrial > Soil > Wetlands | place: USA...
GAAACGGATATGGCATGTAGTTCGAACGCGGAATGCCCGCCATGTAGCACTTTACTTCGGGGTCGGCAGACCAACGATTCTTAAAATTCTCTTGCTTCTGTTTCAGGGCTTCGGGCTTGTAGGGAATGACGCCACCTTCGACGACGCCCTGCCCGGAAGGAATCGCGCCGACCGCGCCTAATTGGAAATAAGGACCGGCGGCCGCAGGATGATCCTGCAGATCCCAATTCGCTGTGCTCGTGGTTTGCCAGATCCCGCTCAGGTCCGGGTGGCCGTCGAAGGTGCGGCCCGCCTCGGCCGCCAGTCCGGCACAAGCGGGAAGCATCACCAAAACAATCGCACCCAGACTGCTTCTCATAACCGGCACAATTCTATCGCACTGCTTCGGGTTTAGCAGTATCTTTCGATTCGTTGATAGCCATCAATTGACGCAGCAGATTGGCGGTGCCTTCCCGCACCGTAGGCGGCCCACCGGCGTGCCCGTGCAGTCCAACGCCTAACGCCATTTCCACCGGCGTGCGGCCCTGCTTGTCTTTCACGTCGAGTTTGGCCCCATTGGACGCCAGAAACTTCACGATGTCGTCCGACGCTTGCGCGCCATAATGCAGCGGCGTCTCCCCGGCGTCGCTGACCGCGTTGACATCGGCGCCCGCTGCCACCAGCACCTTCACCGACTCCAGCAACTCGGCTTCGGTGGCATAGTCTTTCGTGAACGCACCGGTTCCGCGGCCCAGCCCGGCAGCGAACATCAGAGCCGTCGTGTGATTTCTTTGCTGCGCGTTGGGATCGGCGCCGTGCTCCAACAACAATCGAATCGTCGCCGAGTCTCCATTCTTGGCGGCGCGCATCAGGGGCGTCGCGCCTTCGCCCAAAGTGAACTCTCCCGGCGTGTGCGCGCGCTGCAGCGTGGCCGTCTTCAACGCCGCGTTCGGATTCGCGCCATGCGTCAGCAGGATTTTCATTAGCTCCAGCGCTGTCAGCTTGCTCGTGGAAGGCCGTTCGGGATGCCCGAAGACTTCACCGAGCGTGTTCATGTCCACTACGCAGTACAGCGCAGCCATTCCTGCTGAATCGACGACGTTCGGATTGGCGCCTTTGTCTACCAGCAACGCTGCCGTGTCGTAGTGCCCGTTCATGATCGCGTACATGAGCGCTGTCGTGCCATCAGGATCGGCGGTGTTGAGCTCCGCGCCGCGATCCACCAGCACTCGCGCCGCCTCGGTCGATCCCTGCCGCGCTGCGTACATCAGCGGCGTCCAGCTCCCATGCGGCAGAATGGTCAGCACTCCTTCCAGGCCAAAGCGATCCTTCTCGCGCTGCAAAGCGCTCGACCGCGCGTTCACTTCGGCCCCGTGCGCAATCAATACTTCGGCCGCGCCCGGATGATTCTCCGCAACGGCCCACACCAGCGCAGTCTCGCCATAATCCTTGCCCCTGGCCTTTACGTCGGCGCCATGATCGATGAGCAGGCGGACGACTTCAGGATTGCCTGTGCGCGCCGCGTTCATCAGGACGGTTGTGCCGTCGGGAAGCTTCGCGTTCGGATCAGCTCCGGCTTTCAGCAGCGCTTCCGTCATCGCCGCGTTGCGGTTTGTGGCAGCCAGATGAAGCGGCGTGATGCCATACCGATTGGCCGCCTTGGCATCTGCGCCCGTGCGAAGCAGGCGCTGCGCGGCGGCGAGATCGTCGTTGTAGACCGCCACCGCAAGCGGAGTCGTGCCATCGGCCTGGCCAGGTTCGTCGGCATAGAGCACGCCGAACGAAGTCGCCGCGAGTGCCGCGATTCTAAACCAAAACATCGGTTTTTCCCGTGCTGTCGCCGAAGCGATCCATCGGCTTGCCGAACTTTTCCGCGACGTTCAGCCAGAAATTGCCCACGGGCGTCCGCACGGGCAGTTCAACATGCCGGTGCCCGGTGCCCACGCCGCCGCCGATCGCCACCATCGGAAGCGGGTCCGTAGCATGCACGTTGGAATCCGCCATCCCCGCGCCGTAGATGATCAGCGAATGATCCAGCACGGAACCGTCCCCATCCGGCGTGGCTTTCAGTTTCTCCAGGAACTTCGCGTACATGCCCGCGTAGTAGGCATTGATCTTCACCACCTGCGCGATTTTCTCCGGCTTGTTCTGGTGATGCGAAACAGAATGATGTTGCTCGGTGACGCCGATCTGAGGATAAGTGCGCTGGCTTAACTCGCGCGACATCATGAACGTGAACACCCGCGTGATATCAGCCTGGTAGGCTACCGCCAGCAGGTCGAACAAGATCGCCACATGCTCATCGAATGAATCCGGCACGCCGATGGGAGCGTCGGGCGCTTCCACTTGAGATGCGCCGTGCTTTTCCTGCCGCTGGATGCGACGCTCGATTTCGCGGAGGTTGTCCAGGTAGTCGTTCAAACGTCCGCGATCGCGCGCGCCCAGGCCAACGCCAAGGCCGCTGGCTTCGTCCACTACCGAATCCAGAATGCTGCGCTCTTTGTCAATGCGCACCTGACGGTCGGCAGCCGTGCCCGCAGCGCCGAAGAGCCGCTCAAACACCGCACGCGGATTGATCTCCATCGGCAGCGGCGTCGTCGGCGTGCTCCAGGAAATCGTATTCAGATACGAGCAGCTAAACCCGGGCGAGCATCCTCCGACATAACCGGTGAAATCTTCTGTCGCGACTTCCAACGACGGCAGCGGCGTATCCTGCCCGATCTGCCGAGCAACCACCTGATCGATGGTCGTGTTCGCTAGCACGTCTTCCGCTTCGGTGCGTTTCGGCCAGACCCCGGTTAGGAACCCGGCGGCGCTCACCGCATGATCGCCAAACTGGCTTCCCGGGTGCGACCGCGTCAAGTTCGTCACCACCAGCAGTGAATCCTTGAACGGCTCCAAAGGCTTCAGAATCGGCGTAAACTCGAAGCCGGTGCCCACAGTCTTGGGCGTGAGTTCCTGCATGATTGCCCCGTTCGGAGTGTAGACGGCGCCAAATCGCATCCGTGGCGCGGAGGCAGCTTTGGCCATTGGCACAAATGCCGGCATCATCGCGTCCAACAGCGGCAATGCCACCGCGGCGCCCGCTCCGCGTAGCATCGTCCTCCGCGAAAGGGGTTTCTTCGTCAGAAACACGTTTACCTCGCCTCCCTGTTTTGCGCCGACTGCACTGCGCCGTCGCCCTCCCCCGACGCCGTTCGCATTTGAAACGACGCGCTGTGGACCACCCCGCGAATTAACGCCGAGAACCGGTAGTTGTCGTGCGCCGCGTCGCGCAGGATCGCCCGCACCGCTGGCATATCGCGATAGTCCAGTCCGCGGCCCAGCGCGTAGACCAGCAGCTTGCGCGTCATGGTCCCGGTAAACAGCTCCGGCCGGCTCACCAGCGCGCTCCGCAACGTGACGATCCCGTCCACCTTGGCGCCGTCTCCGAGTTGGCCCGACACGTCGATGGGATTGCCCGAATCCAACGTTCGCCACGCGCCGACGGCATCGAAATTCTCCATCGCGAAGCCGATCGAATCCATGGCCTTGTGGCAGCTCGCACAGACCGGATTCGCGCGATGCTCGGCCATCTGCTCGCGCATCGTCTTTGGCTTCTGGCCTTCCTGATTACCCTTCAGAGGCGGCACATCCGGAGGTGGCGGGGGCACCGGCGTCCCCAAGATGTTCTCCAGAATCCACTTCCCGCGCACCACGGGCGACGTCCGTTCGGCGTGCGATGTCAGCGCCAGAATGCTTCCCTGCCCCAGCAGTCCCCGGCGAGTGTCGTTGGTCACCGGGACGCGGCGGAACCGGCTCCCATAGATGTCGGGGATGCCATAATGACGCGCCAGCCGCTCGTTGACGAAGGTGTAATCCGCGGTCATCAAATCCAACACACTGCGGTCTTCCTGCACGATACTTTCAAACAGCAGCTCCGTTTCGCGCCGGAACGATTGCCGCAGGTTATCGTCGAAATCAGGAAAAAGGTCCGTATTGGGCTGGAAATTGCGGAGATTGCGCAGCTGCAGCCACTGCCCGGCGAAGTTATCCACCAGTGCGTGCGCTTTCGGATCGGAGATCATACGCCGCACCTGGTGGTCAAACACGGCTGGATTCTTCAACTTACCGTCGCCGGCCAGTCGCAGCAGTTCGTCATCCGGGATGCTGCTCCACAAAAAGAACGACAGCCGCGAGGCGAGTTCCAGGTCGCTAAGACGATAGCTCGTGCCGGGGGCCACGCCCACAGGGTCGCGCTCGACGCGGAACAGGAATTTCGGGCTTGCAAGAATCCGCTCCAGTGCCAGTTCAATGCCGCCTTCAAAACTGGAGTCACGCCGCCCGGATTGATAAAAGCCCATCAGAATCTGCAGATCCAGGTCGCTCACTGGTTCGCGATATGCGCGTCGCGTTAAAGTAGACAGAATCTGCCGCGCGCAAGCGTCCTCGTTGATGTGATTCGCCGGCCGGCAACTGAAAATGCGCCGCCGGCTCGGCGTATCGCTGGCCCCTGCCGGATGAAACGGACCGGTAATCGTCAGCGACTGCAGGTGCGGCGAACCGGACCAGTCGAAATTGTCCACGGAACTGCGGATATAGGGTTGAAGCCGCGCGGGTTCCACGGCATCCGGGTCGGCCAGGAAAGCCACTGTAACCACATGCGGACCGGCTCTTACAGGCACGCGTACACGCAACCTCGCTTCCACCGCATCGCCTGTATCCGTCGGCTTTTCAAATAGATTGGCCAGGTCCTCGCTGCCGCCGATCGAGGCGATGTGAACGCGCCGGCCATCCACGGCAAACTCCACCTGGTGCGGCGATTCCAGCCCGCGCATGATGTTGAGATTCGTCCGGTATAACCGTGCTTGGAACGTATATTCACCGTCCAGCGGAAAATTGTAGTGAACCAATGTTCCGCCGAAAGTCCCTAGAGGCAAACCGTTTACGTGCTCGTCCTGAGACAGGTCCTGCCGGATCCGCCAGGTTTCACTTCCGGGGGCTATGTTGGGATCTCCCACCGCCAAGGCGCCGATTTTCAGCGCGGCATCCAGATAGTGCTCTTGTAAGGAAGGCGACACACCCAGAGCGTCGGAAACATTGTCAAAGCCGAACGCGGAATCGTCCGGAGGGAGCAGGGCGGGTGCATCGATGTCCAGGGCCAGCAAGTCACGGATTGCATTGGCGTATTCGGCGCGGTTCAGCCGGTGCAGAATCGGCCGGCCAGGATAGGGGGCAGCGGTCTGGTCAATCTGGCCCTCCAGCCAGGCCGCGAATTGGCTATAGGTTGCCGCATCCGGCCGGGGCAACCCCACGGGCGGCATCAAGCCCGCGCGAAGCTTGAGGATCACTTTTTCCCAGACCTCGGCCTGGGCCGGAACCTTGGCCAAATCCAGGTTATCCAGCGTGAGTCCGCCGGTCTTGAGGCGCTGGTTGTGGCAGGAAACGCAGTACTTATCGAGGACGGCGCGGTAGGAGGGATCGGCAGCGGCGGTGCATACCAGAAGCAGCAAACCGCCGATTGCCCAGATGAGCCTCATCATCTATACAAGCAGTCTACCCCAATTGCATGCAATCCAGAATTTGAGGATTGCGCTACTTCTTTACCATCGCAGTCGCGGTCCGGATGGCCTTGGCCAGTTCGTCAGGACGCGACGAACCGACCACCATGATGTCCCCGGCGCGGAGCTGAACACGCACTCCGCTGCTCCCGGCGGCGATGTAAGCCTTTCCGTTGCGAATCGACCGAATCCCATATCCGCCGTAGTCGCGCTCCGCGTCGAACGTCACGGTTTCCACGGAAGCAACGCCGGAGAGCGGCACACGCCGTCGAAGCGGAAGACCGGTCATCCCAACGACGAGCATTCCATCGCGAACCTGGGTGGACAACCGAACCGTCAGCAGCCGGAAATAAAGCAGCCATAAGAATACGGTCCAGCCAATAATGCTCGAATTGGACATGGGGTCCTTGCCCCAGGGATGGCCCAGCACCACTTGCCAAACCAGCACGATCAGCATGGCGCCGGGAGGCAAGGCCAACAGAATGGCAGTGCGCCGTCTCGGGAAGTTTTGTACCTCGCGAAAAGACTCCGCCATCGCACTCGCCGCCGCGGCTATCGCAGCAGGCCCATCACGTACTGAAGCATAGCGTACTGAGTCTGGTAGTCGTATTTCGCGCTGAGGTTCTCGATTTCCGCCTGGGTCAGGTTCAGTTGGGCCTGGGTCAGCTCCACGATCGACGACAGCCCGAGGTTGTAGCGGCCCTGCGCCAGATCGAGCGCGAGTGAAGCCTGCCGCAGAAATTCCGCCGTCACATCGATGCGCTGGTATGCGTCCTTCGTGCCCGCCCAGGCAACGCGCACGTCGCGGGCGACGATTTCCTGTTCGTCGCGGAGCTTTTGGTCAGCTTCCAGAGCGCGTTGGTACGCGGCCTCGCGGCGGGCCGAAAACAAGTGGCCGTTGAATACGGGGATGCTCACATTGGCGCCAATGCCTTCGTATTCGGCGGGTACGGGAGCGTTGGCCGGCGTGTTGATGAAGGGGAGGAATCCGCCCACAGCCACGGCGCTCACGGTGGGACGCGACAAGTCCTTCTCCGCTTCGTAGAACTTGTACGCCGCATCGCGGGCATACTTCAGGCTGGCGATCTCGGGCCGGTTCGCAAAGGCTTGCGTGACCAACGTATCGGCCGCCGCCGGAGGAGCCTCGGGCAGAGGTTGATCGGCGAGCTGGTAGTTCGCTTCCTGATCGGTGCCGAGCGCGCGCCCGAGCACCGCCAAAGCTTGCTGGACGCCGTCCTGCGCTCGTAGCAAGAGAAGTTTGGCTTCGGATACATTGACGGCGGCGAAACTCACGTCGAGCTGCGACTTGAGGCTGTTGCGGGCCAGCTCAGTGACCTGGTCGTCTAGAAGCTGGCGTGCGGCAACGGTTTCCTGGGCGACCTTCACGGTGGCCTGCGCGCGTAAAACGTCGAAATAGGAACGGTTCACGTCCAGGAGCACGTCGTAGCGAGTGGCCTGCGAAGTCTGCGCGACCGATTGCGCGGTAAGACGCGAGCTGGCCACCAGGCTGGGCGTCCTGCCGGAGTCCGTGATCAACTGGTCGATGAGAATGCCTTGTCCAAATCGGTTGAACAGGCGTGATGAGGGCAGGTCGCCCGCGCCGATGCGCGCCAGGTTGTTGCCCTGCGATCCGGTCAGGTCTCCGGTGATCGTCGGATAATACGCCGCGCGCCTCGCAATGATCTGTTGATTGGCGAAATTGATTTCGTTTTGTGCCGCGGCGATTTGCGGATGATTGCGGATGGCCATCGCCTCGGCCTCTTGGAGCGTCAAGCGTTGCGGAGTCTGACCCGGAGCGTTCTGGGCGTGAGCGGCCGCGGCAACCGCCAGGAGGACGGCGTTACTAATTCTGCGGAGCATTGCGTTGCTTTCTCCCATAAACGAGGACGTAGGCGGCAGGGACGATGAACACAGTAAGAATTACCGAGGAAGTCAGACCGCCGATGATGGCGCGGGCCATCGGAGTGTATTGTTCGCCGCCGGTTCCGAGCTTCATGGCCATGGGCATCATGCCAATAATGGTTGCCAGCGATGTCATCAGGATCGGCCGCAGGCGAACGCGGCACGCGGTAATCACGGCGTCCGTGACCGACATGCCCTGGCTTTCCAGCTTGTGCGCGAAATCGACGATCAGAATGCTGTTGGAGTCCGCAATGCCGATGAGCATCAGCACCCCCATCAGCGACATCACGTTCAGGGTGGTGTGCGTCAACGGCAGAATGATCAGGACGCCCACGAAACCCATCGGGATGGCAAGCATGATCAGAAACGGGTCGATGAACGAACGGAACTGCGCGATGAGGATGAGGAACAAAAGAATGAAGGAGATTCCGAACCCGATCGCGAAGCTCTTGAACGAAGCGTTCATGCCTTCCACCATGCCGCGCAGGTTCACACGGATGTTGGAAGGCAGCTTGGCATCCGCAATGGTCTGGTGGATCGCGCTGGTCAGCCTGGCCAGGTCCTCCCCGGCCGGCGTAACGTAGATGTCGACGATCCGCTGGATCTGGTAGTGATCGATTTCCGTGGGCGACTGAAGGTTGGCGAGCTTCACGACGGAATCGAGGGTGGTGGGCGTTTTCAAATTCGGGGCTCGCAGGGGAATCTGCTTCAAGTCCACGAGATTGTGAATGGCGGCCTTGCCGTGCTCGGCGTACTGCACAGTCAGGAAGTAATCGTTACCCGTCTGATAATCCACCCAATAGTTCGGGGCAATCATGGTATTGGAGTTCAGGGCGGTGATGACATTATTGACGATGTCCTTCTGCGTGAGGCCGAGTTCACCAGCGTGAACGCGATCGACGTCGAGGCGGATCGCCGGATAATTCATGTCCTGAGGAATGTAAATCTCACCGACGCCGGGCAACTGGCGTATCCGGCGCGCCAGTTCCTGGGCGGTGTCGTAGGTGGTGTTCAGGTCGCGCGTGTTGACCTGAACATCGATCGGCGCTGGCATTCCCGAGTTGAGAATCGCGTCCACCATCGAACCGCTTTGGAAGAAAGCCCGCACTTCCGGAAATTTCGCACTCAGCTGGTCTCTCACGCGGTCCATGTAGTCCAGGCTGCTGACAGCGTGGTCATCGTTCAGAGCTACCTGGATGGTAGCCGTGTATTGTCCTGCATTGGTGGTGTACAGCGATGAAAAATCGTTCACAACTCCAATATTCGAGACGATCATCTTCAGATCCGAAGCAGAAACGACGTGCCGGATCAAGTCTTCGATCTTGGCCGCATATTGGTCCGTGACTTCGATCCGAGTCCCGGTTGGGACTTTGACGTTGATGGTGAACTGACCGGCGTCAGTCTGTGGAAAGAATGCACGGCCCAAGAACGGGTAAATGGCCAAGCTCGCGACGAAAATGCCGACGAGCAACGCCAGCGTCCAAGCCGGGCGTCTCAGAGCGCGCCGCACCCATCGCTCGTAGAAATCCAGAAGATGATTGAAATTCCGGTTGAACCAGGCGTTGAAGCGACCCCCGGAGATGGCGCCAGCCTCTGCGCCATGTTCACCGTTTTGCTGGTGAACTCCTTTGAGGAATTTCGAGCAAAACAGAGGAATCACGGTCATCGCCACCACAAACGAGGCCAAGAGCGACAAGCAAAACGCCAGGGCCAGGGCGGAGAACAAGAATTTGCTGACACCGATAAGAAGAGTGACGGGGAAGAAGTCGACGACGTCCACCAGGGTTGCAGCCAGGACGGCGAGGTTCACTTCTGCGCCGCCTTCTTCGGCGGCAATTCTGGGCGAAGAGCCCATTTCCAGGTGGCGGTAGATGTTCTCCAGGGAGATGACCGAATTGTCGATGACGCGCGAGAACGCCAGCGCCAGGCCGCCCAGGATCATGGTATTGATCGTGCTGCCCAGCAAATAAAGGATCACGAAGGTGGCCAACGCGGAAATCGGGATGGACAGCAGTACGGCGAAGGTCGCCCGCATGCTCCCCAGGAAGATCAGGATCATGAGGCTGGTGAGCACCAATCCGATGACACCTTCGTGCAGCACGGTGTTGAGCGCTTCCTTCACGAACACCGACTGGTCGAAGACGATAGCGGTCCTCAGTTGCTTGGGGATGTCGAAAAGATGGCTGGTCAGCTTGCGGACGTCATCGACTACCTGGACCGTATTGGTGTCGCCGCCCTGCTTCATGATGGGAATGTAGGCGGACTTCTGGCCGTCGATGCGGACGATGTTGTATTGCAGTTGGCTGGCGTCTTTCGCCTCGCCCACGTCGCCCACGGAAACCCAGCGCGTGCCGACGGTTTTGATCGGCACCTGATCCAGGTCTTTCACCTGGTTCACCAAACTGTTGGAGTACAGGTAGTAGTCGTTCGCGCCAACCTTCACATCACCGGCGGGAAGAATGAGGTTGCTGTCGTTCACCGCGTCGACCACGTCCATCACGCTCAGCTGACGGGAGAGGAGTTTGTAGGGGTCGACATAGATCATCGCCTGGCGGTACTTGCCTCCGAACACGCCAGGGATTTCGGCTCCCTTGACGACCGCGATCTGATTGCGGATCTGAAATTGAGACAGGTCGTGAAGCTGTGTTTCGTTCAGACCTTCGCCCTTCACCGTCACCAGGCAGACCGGCAGACTGGACGCGTCGAACTTCAGCACCACGGGAGGCAGGGTGCCGGGCGGCAGACGTTTCAAGTCCGCAAGCGCAAGATTGGAGAGTTCGGTGACGTCGGCATCGGCGCTGGTACCGGGCTGGAAGAATACCTTGATGATGCTGACGCCCAGCAGCGAGCGCGATTCCATGTGATCGATGCCGGAGGCGAGCGTGAAGAAGCGCTCCAGTGGATTGGTGATGTCGGTCTCGATATCCTCGGGCGGCATGCCCGAGTAGAAGGTCGCCACGACGACCTCCGGCAGATTGATCACCGGGAACAGGTCCACCGGCATGCGCGCCACGCTGGTTACGCCAATCACGGCCAGCGCCAGGCAGACAACGATAATGAAGTACGGATTGCGAATGGAGAAGCGTGGCATGGGCGTTTACGTTCCTAGCGGGACGTCCTTGTTGCGGTACACGAGTAAATAAGCGGCGGGCACGATGAAGACGGTCAGCAACACCGAGACCGTCAGTCCGCCGATAATCGCGCGCGCGAGCGGAGCGTACTGCTCGCTGCCGGTGCCGATCTTGAGAGCCATAGGAACCATGCCAATGATGGTGGCCAGGGAGGTCATCAGGATGGGCCGGAGCCGAACGCGGCAGGAGGTGATCACCGCGTCCTTCACGGATTTCCCCTGCTCTTCCAGGCGATGGGCGAACTCAACGATCAAGATGCTGTTGGACGCCGAGATTCCTACCAGCATCAACACGCCCATGAGGGACATCACATTCAGCGTCGTGTGAGTCAGGGGGAGCACCACCAGCACGCCGATGAATCCCATGGGAATCGCCAGCATGATGAGAAACGGATCTTTGAACGAGCGGAACTGCGCCACCAGAATGAGGAAAAGAAGCACTACCGACAGCGACAGCCCGATGGCAAAGCTCCGGAAGGAGTCGTTCATCTGTTGCACCATCCCGCGCAGCGTGATGCGGATGTTGTCGGAATAGTGCTGCTCCTTCAGGAGCGCCGTGATCTGGGAAGCGACCTTGCCGAGGTCCTCACCCAGTGGCGTTACATACACGTCGGCGATGCGTTGAATCTGGTAATGGTCGATTTCCGTCGGAGATTGAGAGAATTCCAGATTGGCCACGCTGCCCAGCACCGTCATGGGCCGCACAGAGCCCGCTGTAAGCGCAGGAGCAGGCAAGCGGACTCCGTCGATGGCGCCCCGCTTGGGCGGATCCGCCGTACCGCGCAAAGGAATTTGCCGCAGGTCAACGAAGTTGTGAATGGCGGGCTTGCCGCTCTCGTAATACTGCACCGTTAGAAAGTAATCGTTACCGGTCTGGTGGTCCACCCAGTAGTTGGGAGCGATCATGGTATTGGAGTTCAGCGAAGTGATGACGTTGTTGACGATCTCCTTCTGGCTGAGCCCCAACTCGGCGGCATGCACCCGGTCGATGTTCAGGCGGACCGCCGGGTAGTTCAAGTCCTGTGGGATGTAGACCTCGCCCACGCTCGCCAACTTTCGAATGCGCACCGCCAAATCCTGCGCCACGCCGTAGGCCTTGTCGAGATCCCGGCTGCTGACCTGAACGTCGATCGGGGCCGGCGCGCCCATGTTCAGGATGGCATCCACCATCGATCCGCTCGAAAAGAAGGTTCGAAGTTCGGGGTATTTGGTTTGGATTGCACGGCGCATCCGGTCCATATATTCGAAGCTGCTGGCCTTATGGGAATCGCTGAGCGCGACTTGGATGGTGGCTGTATACGGTCCGGCGTTGGTGGTGTATAGCGCCGAGAAGTCGGGCACGATGCCGATGTTGGAGACGATCATCTTGAAGTCCGCGGGATCCACCGTCTGCCGGGTCAAGTCTTCGACCTTGCCCACGTACTCTTCGCTATTCTCGATACGCGCGCCGGTCGGCACCTTCAGGTTGATGGTGAACTGGCCGGCGTCGGTACGAGGGAAGAAGGCCAGGCCCAATGCGGGGTAAATCGCCAGGCTCGCCAGGAACACACCGGACAAAAGCAGAATGGTTAACGCCGGGTAGCGCAGCGCGCCGCTCACTAAGCGCTCGTAACCGCTGAGCAGCCCCTGGAAGCCTCGATTGAACCAGGTATTGAATCCGCCGCCGGCGCCTTCGGGCTCCCGGTGAACTCTCTTGAGGAAGCGGGCGCAAAACAGCGGAATCACCGTCATCGCGACGAAATAGGATGCGAACAACGAGATGACGACGGCCAGAGCGAGCGCGGAGAAAAGAAACTTGCTCACTCCGTAGAGAAAGGTGACGGGAAAGAACACCACCACGGTGGTGAGTGTCGCAGCCAGAACCGCCAGGCTCACCTCGGCGCCACCTTGTTCCGACGCGACCTCCGGCGCCGCGCCCATTTCCAGGTGCCGGTATATGTTTTCGAGCGAGATGACCGAATTGTCAATCACGCGGGAGAACGCCAGCGCCAGACCGCCGAGAATCATCGTATTCACGGTGCTGCCCAGCAGATAGAGGATCACAAAAGTGGCTACCGCGGAGAGCGGAATCGACAGGAACACGGCAAACGTGGCCCGCAAGCTACCCAGGAAGATCAGAATCATCAGGCTGGTCAGCGCCAGGCCGATCATACCCTCGTCGAGCAGCGTGCGGATTGCTTCTTTTACGTAGGCGGATTGATCGAATACGACGTTGGCCTGTAGCTGCTTGGGAATATCAAACAGGTTCGGAATCATGTCTCGGATGCCGTTTACCACCTGGATGGTATTCGTGTCGCCGCCTTGCTTCATGATGGGCAGATAAACGGAACGCTGGCCGTCGACCCGAACGATGTTGTATTGAATCTGATGCGAATCCCGGGCCTCGCCGATGTCGCTGATCCTCACCCAACGCTGACCGACGGTCCTGACCGGTACGTCGTTGAGGTCGTCCACCTTCTTTACCAGGCTGTTGGAGTAGACGTAGTAATCGTAGGGCCCCATCTTCACGTCGCCCGCCGGAAGAATCAGGTTGCTGTTGTTCAGCGCTTTGACGACGTCCATCGGGCTCAATTGCCGCGACAGCATTTTAAAAGGATCCACGTACACCATCACCTGGCGGTACTCCCCGCCGAACGGGGGAGGAATTTCGGCGCCTTTCACCACGGCGATCTGATTGCGGATGGTGAACTGGCCTACGTCGTGGAGTTGAGTCTGCGTCAGTCCGTCGCCTCTCAACGTGACCAGACACACCGGCAGGCTGGAGGCGTCAAACTTCAAGACCACGGGGGGCAAAGTTCCCGGGGGAAGGCGCTTCAAATCCGCCAGGGCGAGATTAGAAAGCTCAGTGACATCCGCGTCGGCGTCGGTACCGGGCTGAAAATACACCTTGATCATGCTCACGCCCAACATGGAGCGCGATTCCATGTGATCGATCCCGCTGGCAAGAGTAAAAAAGCGCTCCAGGGGATTGGTGATGTCGGTCTCGATATCCACGGGCGGCATCCCCGAGTAGAAAGTCGCCACTACGACCTCCGGCAGATTGATGCTCGGAAATAAATCTACCGGCATGCGCGCCACACTGGTACCCCCGATTACCATCAGCGCCAGGCAGATCACGACGATGAAGTACGGATTGCGTATGGAGAAACGAGACACGGCTGATTGCCTCTCGTGCGCTAATTGCCCGCTTCCTGGTCGGGGGCTCCGACCAGTTGGATGGTCTTGGGCTGGACGAGCTGGCCTGCCTTTAGACCGCTGCGGTCGCTCACCACCACCTGCTCACCTTCGCTCAATCCTGAGACGACCTCGGCGTCGTTGGCCGTTTGAATGCCAAGGGTCACGGGCCGAACTTCGATCTTGTTGGCCGGGGTGACCACATCCACGGTGCTGTGTTCTCCCTGATTGACGGCCTGAACCGGAACCGCGACTGCGTTCGGCTTGTTCTCGAGCGTAATCGTGGCCTCGGCATACACGCCGGGGAGCAAGACCAGGTCGGGATTCGCCACATCCACCTCGGTGTGCATGGTGCGCGTATCCTCCTGAACGTCGACGGAGAAACGCGCCACCTTGCCGGGAAAGCGCCGGTTCAATGACGGGACCAACACGCTGACCGGATCGCCGATGTGAATGTAGCGGACGTATGACTCCGGAACGGGAATCACCAGGCGGAAAAGATCGTCTTGCGAGAGGCGGACCAGGGGCAATGCCTGCGTGCTGGAATTCGTACCGGCCTGCATCAGCGTGCCCTTATTGGCATACCGTTGTGTGACGACGCCCGCGAACGGCGCCGTGATCTTGGCGTAATCGAACAACACCTGGTCGTGCTCTTTCTTGGCTTCGGCCTCGGACAGCTTGCTCCGTGCGGACTCCAGGTTCGATTTGGCTTCCTCAATTTGCGCCGAAGACGCCAGCGCCCGGCCTTCGGCATCGTCCACTTCCTGCTGCGCCACCAAGCCTGGCTTCGATTTAGCCACTCCATCCAGCCGGTCGAACTGTAACTGTAATACTTTGTGTTGCGCCTGGACGCGAGCCAAAGCGTTCTGCGCAAACGTGATTTGATCGGAAGCATTGCGGATGGCAGCGTCGTCCTGCTTCAATTGCGCTTGCAGTTCCGGAATCTCGAGCGTTGCCATGACCTGCCCCGCGCGTACGCGGCTTCCATAATCCACGTTCAAATCCTTCACGAACCCGGCTTCTTTCGCGTAAACGTCGATCTCCTGGAACGGAACCAGTTCCGAGGACAATACCAGCGTCCGCTCTAACGCTTTCCGTCCGACCTTCGTCACACCCACGGATACGGCTCCGTACATGGAATCCGCTTGGCCTGGGTCCTTGGCCTGAACCTTCTCGCCGGTGCTGCACGCAGCGAGGAAGCACCCGAGAATCGCGACCGTACTGACACCGAGGCAGGCGTAGAAGGGGGAACGCGTTCCGGATTGCCTCATTGTTGACTCCACGGCAGATCGCAGTTTGCGCTGGCGTTCTGAATCCGTTCCGATAGTTCTTCCAGCGAAAATCTCCGGGACCTGCAATACTCGATCAGTTCCTGTTCCTGGCATTGGATCTTAAAAGCTGCCTCGGGTACCTGAGCGGCGATCGAGTGCGGAATGCCCAATACGCCGTGCCGGTCGCCGTGCAACAGATCGCCGGATTCAATCCTCAACCCTCCGATCTCCACCGGCTCACCGAATTCGATCACGTGTGCATACGCATGGGACACCGAGACCGAGCCGGCGAACAGGTGAAAGCCGGCGGCTTCCACCGCGGGCAGATCCCTAACCGCTCCGTTAGTAACACAGCCGATGCAACGCAACGCTTGACCAATCATGGCGTGTATTTCGCCGACAAATGCGCCCAAGCCGGGGCTGTGATCGACATCCTGCAATACCATGATCCGAGGCTCTGGGACCGAAGCCACATAGTTCCACCAATCAATGCGGTCGTAGTAGCAGCGAAAGGTCATCGGGGGAGACGCCGTGCGGATCCGTCCCGTGGCGGCATAGCCTACCATCGGGGGAAGGTGCGGAAATTGGCACTGCACCGCGCCAGCAATAAACCCCTCGTTCCGCAGCCGCACTTCCAGCCGTTCAATCGCGTTGGAGACCGTACAGGAGTCAATGGCGCGCAGCTTTTGAAGGTCGGCCTCCGTCAGGGCGCTTGGATGATTCATGGGTGGCAAAGGTGTGGATAGACCAGCGACAGGCCGGGCGGAAACATTCTAAAGTATTCTACGGAAACCAGAATACGTCCCTTGGCGCGCGCATCCCATACCAGAGGACCGGTATTTTCGCCTGGAAAGCTTGGTAGTTCCGTACGCTAGGACCCAAATCTCGGTTGCCCGCCGGGATCTCGGCGAGATCCAGGTATTCATGGCGAATCCGCCGTTCTTGAGGCGCTGGTTGTGGCTGGAAACACAGCACTTATCGAGGACCGCGGCAGGGTCGAATGAGGCGCCAGTCTGCTCCAATTGCATCCAGTTCGGGCTGCGAGCAGTGGCGCGGCCAATCTTGACGCCGGAACGCGGCATTGGCGACGATAAACCCGACTAAGCGGAAGCCGCCAAGGAGCCTGCTGTTGCTGCACTGGAGAAGTTGTGCCGTAGCTGTCTTGAGTTGTGCCTGCGCGCTGCTGGTATTCGGCGATGCACTGGCCAAGCTCTCGCGCGACGATGCCCAAAAGCTGAAGGATCCGGTGCCTTTTTCCAGGAAATCGATCGATCGCGGACGCGTGCTCTTTTTCCAGAACTGCACCAGTTGCCACGGAGAGAACGGCAAGGCCGAAGGATCGTTAATCGCCGATGCGACCGATCTCACAACGCCGGACCTCTATAAGAGCGGCACCACCGACGGCGAGATTTTCCGCAGCATCCGCGACGGCGCGGGCGACCAGATGCCGGCGTTCAAGTCGCAGATCGACAAAGAGACCGACATCTGGAACCTGGTGAACTTCATTCACAGCCTGTGGCCGGAATCCAAGCGGCCCGCATTGCAGGACGACTCCAAGTAAGAGGTTGGACATGAGCGAAAACACGAAGCAGAAAGCAGAAAGCAGCGGGCAGAAGGCCGAAAGCAATTCGCAGCCTTCGCGCCGCGGGATATTTTCGTCGATCGGGGCAGCCGCCGCGGCCGCCGCTATCGTGAATCCCGGCAAGATGTTTGCAGCGACCACGCCGATACCGTCCATCCGCATTCCCAAGGACATCACGGACTCTCTCGCCGAACCCACCCGCCTGGGCGCCTTCGACGCCAAGGGCGGCATGACCGGCGCGGAGCTGTTTGCCAAGTCCTGCAAGGGCGAAGACTTGGCCGCTCTATTCTGCTGCCCGGGAAATTATCAGATCATCAACGCCATTTCGGCCGCAGGAATTCCGGCATTCGGCGGGCGCTCGGAAGGATCGATGGCGTCCGCGGCGGACGGCTTCTCGCGCTGCACCGGCGAGGTGACCGCCTGCTCGGGCACCGAAGGCCCGGGTTTCACCAACATGATCATGAACATCGCGGTGGCGCATCGCGCGCGCACGCCCCTGCTCGTTCTGGCCAGTAACGTGACGATCGCCACCGACGATCGCGAGTTCTTCATTCAAACCGGGTATCAGCAGCCAACCACCGAAGGGCTGAAGAAATACGGCAAGCGCCTGATCGCGGCCGATCGACTCCATGAATACACGGCGTATGCGTTCCGCTACTTGAAGACGGGCGTGCCCGGGCCCGTCCACCTCGACTTCCCCGGCGAAATCTACAACCATCGCTTCTCGGCGGAGTCCGAAGTCAAGGAGTATTACAGCAAGGAGAAATATCGCGCGGATGCACGGCCGCATCCGGCGCCCGCCGAACTCGCCAAGGCGGTGGACATGATTAACCGCGCCGAGCGGCCGGTGATTGTCGCCGGGCACGGCGTTTTCTTCCGCAAGGCCTGGGAGCCGCTCATGGCGGCAGCCGAGAAGAACGAGGTTGCCGTGGTAACCGCGGGTCCGATGCGCGGACACTTCCCGGACGAGCACCGTCTGTCCGCCAGCCTGTCGCCCGACGCGTTCATGAGCGCCGACCTGGTAGTCTTCGTCGGCCAGTACAGCATGCCGACCAAGCAGGAACGCTGGCGCTTCAATCCCGAAGCCAAGGCGATTCGCGTCAACCCGACCGGCGAGGATCTGGGCCGCAACTGGCCGCTCGATCTCGGCATCATCGCCGACGAAGGTGCCTTCCTGGAAGGCCTGGCCAGTAACTTGCCGCGCAAGAAGCGCGACGCCTGGGTGGCTGAACTGGCATCCGCCCGCCAGAAGTACGAGAAGCAACTCCTCGATGAGTATGAGCAGGGAGTGAAACACAGCCAGGCCACCAACACCGTTCATCATGCGGTCGTCTGCAAAGAGGTTCACGACTTCCTCTATAAAGGCAGCATCGATCCCAAGCTCACGGTCACGGGCTGGGGCGGTTGGACCATCGGCAACGCGGGCGCGCGCTGGTTGCGAGCCTACCGGCCGGGCCAGGAAGTGAACTGCCCGTATCAATACTCGGCTGTTGGCCCGGATCTGGCGATGATGATCGGCGCGGGCGCAGCCGTGCAGTTGGGCGTCGGCCCTCAGGCCGCCTACAAAGGCGCGCCGGTTCTGGTCCTCACCAGCGACGCCGGCATCGCGTACAGCATGTTCGAGCTGGACACCGCTGCCAAGTATAAGATCCCCGTCATCTGCGTCGTCTATAACAACAACTCCTGGGGCATGTGGCCGAGCGCTGTAGGAACGCCGCGGTCCATGCACATGTACCTGTTCCAGGAAAACCTTCGCTACGACAAGATGGCCGAGGGCCTGGGTGCGCGCGGTGAATACGTCCGCACGCAGGAGGACTTCCGCAAGGCGCTGAAGACCAGCTACGAAGTGGCCGCCAAAGAGCGCGTATCCACCCTGATCAACGTGCAGGCGCTGAAGGAATTCACGTCCGGCAAGGATTACCCGCCGGGCAACATCATCAATCCCGAGCCGGGTGTGGGAGCGCTTGCCCACTAAGCGGCAAACGCCCGCGGCCACGGTCGCCGCGATTCTCGAGGGCTATGCGGAGCGAGCCGTTTTTCGGGGCTTCAGCGCGCATTTCCAACGCGGCGGCAACGCCGTTTTTCAGATGGTCTGGCATTACGACAGGCCTTTTGAGCTGCTGCTCGACGCTCCAAACAAGACCCTGACATTTCCCACGGTGCTGCCCGGCGTACCCGCGCGCTCCCAGATGTATCGCGAGCTGCGGGCGTTTCTGAAGTCCCGAACTTCGGCCGAGACATTGGAGCACCGCCGCATCGACCCCGCCAAAGCCCGGCTGAGTTCAGCCAACAAAGCCGGCGCGGTTTCGATCACGCTGAAGGCGAAGAACGGCGACTTCGATTACGCCACGCGCAAGATCATCCAAATCGTCCACGAGATCTTCATGGTATTTCTTGTGGATGGCCCGTACTACGAATACATGGTGGAGCAACTCGGCCTGGATCCGGACCGTTTCTAACACCTGAGTTATGAAGATGGACAACGCCAAGCTCGCTTGGGTAATTGTACTTGCCGGGCTGCTCACGCCGGTCCACGCCCAGTGGCTCCATCCGGATCCAGCCGCGCCGCGCGCTCCTGATGGCAAACCAATCCTGACGGCGCCCGCGCCCCGAATCAACGGTAAGCCGGACCTTTCTGGAGTTTGGGAGGCCGAGCGGCCGTCGCCGGACGCGACCCGGTCCTTCACTGGAGGCGCCACTCCAGCCGTCAATTTGCAAATCGACCAGCAAGACGTTTCCGACATCCATAGGAACGTCTTTTTCGGAATGAAGCGCGAAGACGAGCCATTGAAGCTTGAGGCCATCGCCATCCTTTCCAAACGGCGCAACGAGCAGCCGCCCCAGGTGCGCTGTCTGCCGCAGGGCGTACCCGGCCTCATGATGGTGTATGCATTTAAGATGATCCAAACGCCGAGCGAACTCATCGTGATTGGCGAAAGCCAGGAGCCGCCGCGGCAGATTTACCTGGACGGCCGCGACTTGCCAAAAGATCCCGATCCTTCGTGGATGGGATATTCGACCGGAACATGGGAAGGCGACACCCTCGTTGTGCAAACCACGGGCTTCAATGAGGAAGGCTGGCTGGACAATGTCGGACATCCGCGCGGCCAGTCGATGCTGATCACGGAGCGTTTCCATCGCCGCGATTTTGGGCACATCGACCTCGAAATCCGCTACGACGATCCGAAATACTACACGCGGCCATTCACCAACAAGACAACGCTGAACTTGATTCCCGATTCGGACATCATTGAGTTCGTCTGCACGGAGAACGAAAAGGACCTGCAGCACTTAGGCCAGCCGTAGCTATAGATT
>Ga0335071_10002444_pt1 | contig 19883 bp, 17 predicted proteins | sample Lox_Sample_15_FD_206724 | JGI IMG/M metagenome (GOLD analysis project Ga0335071, IMG submission 206724) | Soil microbial communities from Loxahatchee National Wildlife Refuge, Florida, United States - Lox_Sample_1.5 | ecosystem: Environmental > Terrestrial > Soil > Wetlands | place: USA...
CCCGGGGCACGCGGCCGCAGTGATCTGGAAGGCCTCGCAGAGCGTCGCGGCGCCCAGGGCGGGCGGCGGGGTCGACACGGCTTCGGCGGCGGACTGCTCGATCGTCATCTCGCCGCGCATCCTCTCCCCCGCGGGCCCCAGCCGCAAGCGGGGTGCTATTGCGGGTCGACGTCAACGCTGAGGCTCACCCCGGGGGCGACGCGTCCGGCCGCCAGCGCCTCGACCGCCGCCCCGACCTGCGCGACCGCCGCGGCACGGTCCTGGGCCTTGACGACGAGCTGCGAGCGCTCGCGTCCTCGCAGGCGAAACAGCGGCGCCGGCCCGAGCGCCTGCGGCAGGCGCTCGTGCAGCGCGGCAGCGGCCGCGTGTGCGGCGCCCGGACGGCCGGAGGCGCAGACGATTCGGATGAGCGTCGAGAACGGCGGATAGGACAGCGCACGGCGCCGCTCGAGCTCACCCTCGAGGAACGCCGCCGCGTCGTGGCGTGCGGCGAGCACGATCGCGGGCGCGTCGGGCACCAGCGTCTGCACCAGCACCCGTCCCCGGCGCGCGCCGCGGCCGGCGCGGCCGGCGAGCTGCGCCACCAGCGCGAACGTGCGCTCCTCGGCGCGGAAGTCGGGGAAGCGCAGCGTCTGGTCGGCGTCCACCACGACGCCCAGCTCGACATCCGGGAAGTCGTGGCCCTTGGCGACCATCTGGGTGCCGAGCAGGATCCCCCGCTCGGCCTGCTCGAACGCCGCCAGGACGGTGGCGGGCGGGCCTGCGTCCCCGTCGAGGCGAAAGACGGGACCGGGGAGCTCAGTCTCCAGGCGCTCGGTTCCCGTCCCGTGACGGGCGATCGACACGGACCGGCACGCCGGGCAGCGCGTCGGCACCGGTTCGCGGTGGCCGCAGTGGTGGCAGGCGATCGTCCCGCTCGAGCGGTGCAGGACGAGCGTCACGTCGCACGACGGGCACTCCCAGGCGTGGCCGCAGCCCTGGCAGGTCAGGTAGTTCGACCAGCCGCGGCGGTTCAGCAGCACGATCGCCTTGGACGCGTCGACGAGCGCCTCGTGGGTGCGGGGGTGCAGCGCGCCGCGGAGCCCGAGCAGATCCACGATCTCGACGGCCGGCAGGCGTGCGCCGTCCACGCGCTCGGGGAGGCTGATCCGCTCGAGCGCGTGCCAGCTCTCGGCGCGCGGCGTGGCGCTGCCGGCCACGAGCACGGCGCCGTGGTCGCGCGCGCGGCGCTCGGCGACGTGGCGCGCGTCGTAGCGCGGGTCGCCCTCGTGCTTGTAGGACGCGTCGTGCTCCTCGTCGACGACGATCAGCCCGATGTCCGCCAGCGGCGCGAAGACGGCCGAGCGCGGCCCGACGCAGACCCGCGCCTCACCGCGGCGCAGGCGCTGCCACTCGTCGTGGCGCTCGCCGGGCGTAAGGCGCGAGTGCAGCACGGCGACCGTGCCGCCGAAGCGCGCCTCGAAGCGCGCGACGATCTGCGGTGTGAGGGCGATCTCGGGTACGAGCACGAGCACGGTGCGCCCCCGCTGCAGCGCGCCCGCGGCGGCCTGCAGGTAGACCTCGGTCTTGCCCGAGCCGGTCACGCCGTGCAGCAGCAGCCGCTCGCCGGGCGCGGCCTCGGCGACCCGGGCGAGCGCGGTGCGCTGGGCGTCCGTCAGCGCCGGGGGCCGCGCCCCGGCGCGCGCGCCCACGGCAGTGGTGGCCGGAGAGCGGCGCACGCGCTGCGCCTCGATCGCGACGAGGCCGCGCGCCTCGAGGCGCCGCAGCGCGGCGAGGTCGCCGCCGGCGGCGCGCGGCAGCGCGCGCAGCAGGTCCCGCTGAGCGGCGGTGAGCCGCTCGCCGGGGTCGGGCTCGCGCAGCACGCGGGCATGCAGCGCCGTGCGCGCCGTCACGCCTTTGGGCGGCAGCATCAGCGAGAAGGCGCGCGCGGGCGTGGAGCAGTACTCGGCCGCCAGCCACGGCGCCAGCGCGACGAGGTCGGGCGGCAGCGCCTGCTCGAGCACGCGGCTGGGCGCCGCCAGCTCATGCTCGGAGTCCTCGGCGAGCGCGGTGACGACCCCGAGGACCTCGCGCCGGCCGAATGGCACCATCATCACCGAGCCGATGCCGACCCCCTCGGGGCGCTCGTAGTCGAACGGCCCGCGCAGCGCCCGGGCCGTCGTGATCGGCTCGACCCGCGCGACACCCGGCACCCCGCCCAGGGTAGGTCCCGGCGCGGCGGTAGCCTGCCGCGCGATGGCACTCGAACTGCATCCCGGCGAGCAGGTGATCTACGACGGCCACCCGAGCTGGCGCTCGGTGATGGCGCTCTATGTGCAGGGGGCGATCGCCGGGCTGGTGCTCGGCGCGATCGTCTGGCTGGCCGCCTCGCCGGCCTGGGGCGTGCTCGTGTTCGTCGTCTGCCTGGCGCTGGCGATCCTCACCGGCTTCATCCGGCGGGTGTTCGTGCGCTTCACGATCACCGACCAGCGGCTGCGCATCCAGCGCGGGATCCTCTCGCGCCGTGTCCAGCAGACGCGGATCGACCGCGTTCAGAACGTCAACACCCGTCAGCGCCCGCTCGAGCGGCTCCTGCACGTCGGCGCGGTCGACTTCGACACCGCCGGGACCGACGACTCGGACTTCACCTTCGACGGCGTGAACAACCCGAACGGCGTGGCGGCCGCCGTCGACCGCGCGCAGCGGATCGCCGCCGAGTCCCGCAGCGGCGGCGAGATCGCCGGCGGGCTCTGACGGCCGTCACCGCCATCCCGGTCGAGTTGTTCCCGCTATCCGTGCACAACTCGACCAGGAGGCCGGCGTGGCGGGTGGAGCGGTGGCTCGCACGTGACGAGTGCCGCACGACGCTCGTGAACAGCTAAACGGCCAGGGCCGCTCGCCAGCTGGGTCGAGTTCTTCCCGCTATCCGTGCAGAACTCGACCCGGCCATCAGCGTCCGACCGCGGCTCGGCTTCCCTCGATGCCGGCGGTCAGCGTCGCGCGGGGCAGCGGGCGCCCGCGGACGATCGTCCGCGCCCGAGCCGGGTCGAGCTGTTCCCGCTATCCGTGCACAACTCGACCAGGCCGGCGCGAGCGGGCGCGAAGACCCGCGCCGCTCGACCGCCGCTCGATGCCGCGGTCGGCGCCGCGCGGGGCTACGGGCGCGCGCGGATGACCCGCAACGCGCCCGACGCCCGACGCCAGCGACCGCTACGCCGTCGCCACCGGCGCGCCGAGCCCGGCGGCCTCGGCCAGCGCGGCCGCCTTGTCCGTGCGCTCCCACGTGAAGTCGTGGTCGTCGCGGCCGAAGTGCCCGTAGGCGGCGGTCTTCTGGTAGATCGGGCGATGCAGGTTCAGCGCGGCGCGGAAGGCGCCGGGGCGCAGGTCGAAGTGTTCGCGCACGAGCTCCTCGATGAGCGCGCGGCCGATCTTCTCGGTGCCGAACGTCTCGACCATCACTGAGACGGGGTGCGCGACGCCGATCGCGTAGGCGACCTGCACCTCGGCGCGGTCGGCCAGCCCGGCCGCGACGATGTTCTTCGCGACATACCTGGTGGCGTAGGCGGCCGAGCGGTCGACCTTCGACGGGTCCTTGCCGGAGAACGCCCCGCCGCCGTGGCGTGCCATGCCGCCGTAGGTGTCGACGATGATCTTGCGACCCGTCAGGCCGCAGTCGCCGACAGGCCCGCCGATCACGAACCGACCAGTCGGGTTCACGAGGAACACCCGCCGCAGCTCGGCCTCGTCGTAGAGGTTCTTCGGCAGCACGGGCTCGACGACGTGCTCCCAGAGGTCGTCCTTGATCCCCCCTTCGGCACCCTCGGCGTGCTGGGTGGAGATCAGCAGCTGCTCGATCCCCACCGGCCGCCCGTCGGAGTAGCGCACCGAGACCTGCGTCTTGCCGTCCGGGCGCAGGTACGGCAGGTCGTTCGCATGGCGCACGTCGGCCAGGCGCTTGGAGAGCTTGTGCGCGAGCGAGATCGGCAGCGGCATGAGCTCCGGCGTCTCGTTCGTGGCGTAGCCGAACATCATCCCCTGGTCGCCCGCCCCCGCGACGTCGAGGACGTCGTCGTCGTTGGGGTCGGTGCGCGCCTCGTATGCCTGATCGACGCCCTGCGCGATGTCGGGGGACTGCTTGTCGATCGCGTTCATGACGGCGCACGAGTCGGCCGAGAACCCGAGATCGGCGTCGATGTAGCCGATCTTGCGGATCGTGGCGCGCGCGATCTCCTGGATGTCGACGTAGGTCGAGGTGGAGATCTCGCCCGAGACGACGACCAGGCCGGTGTTCACGAGGGTCTCGCAGGCGACGCGGCCCTCGGGGTCCTCGGCGAGGACGGCGTCGAGCACGCCGTCCGAGATCTGGTCGGCGATCTTGTCGGGGTGACCCTCGGTCACCGACTCGGATGTGAACAGGAAGCTGCTGTCTTGGCTCATGGGATCGAGAAGGAGAGGTCGACGGTTGAGACGTCCCCGGCCCCCGCGCTGTACGCGCCGACGGCGCGGATGCGGTCGAGGTCGCCACGGACGCCCTGCAGTGCGGCACCCGGCCCGATGCCGGTCTGCTCGCTGAGCTGCAGGAGGTTCTTCGGGTCGAGAAAGACTAGCGACCGGATCGGATTTGGGACATTTCCGGCGACGGCGCGGTAGGCCGGGGTGGCGGTCAGGCGGCCGACGTGCGAGCGCGCGTCGGCGACCGCGGCGGGGGTGGTGCCCACGATCAGCGTGGTCCCGTCGATCGCCCAGGTGAGCCCGGTCGTCGCCGCGCCGGCGAGCGTGCGCGCGGGCTTTCCGCCGGGGGCGGCGTCGGCGAACGACGTCGCCGCGGGCGCCCCTGCGAGCGTCGCGAGGGCGGGCTCGAGCGCGCGCATCGCCGCCTGCGCTCGCGCAGGCTGCTGCACGCGCGCGAGCAGCGTCAGGCTCGGCCCGCTCTCCCCCGGCGCGATCACGACGGCGGACTCGCGCCCCAACCGCCCGAGCGTGTCGAGCGGCACGCCGCCCTGGGCGAGCAGCCGCGGGAGCGCCCTGCCTGCGCCCGGGCCGGCGAGGACGACCAGGCGTTGCAGCGTGCTCGCCAGGTCCCCGGAGGCGACGTACGCCAGGGTGTCGGCGGGCGCAAGGCGATGGAGCGTCGCCCGGAACGGCGCGCCGCCCGAGCCGCGAGCCACCACGCGCCGCACGGCGACGCGGGCGCCCGCATCAGTCGGCACCAGCGCGGCCGCGACACCACGCAGGCCGCGCGCGTCGAGCAGCGAGCCGATCAGGCCCAGCGCGCCCCCCAGCGGCGTCAGCAGCCGCCGCGCGCCCTGCGGCGACACCCAGGCGTCGGCGACGCGGTCGGAGGGCAGGCCGCTCGCAGCGCGCCGGTAGACCGGGCTGTTCGCGAGCGACGTCGCACGGCCATCGGCGGCGGACTGGGCTGCGAGCACCCCGGCCGGCTGCCCGATGACGACGAGGCCGTCGACGCGGCGCGCGACGAGCGCCCCGCATGGTCGCGACACGTCGCCGAGACCCTTGGCCGGCGCGTCGGTGACGATCAGCGGCGAGGCCACACCGCCTGCGCCTGGCAGCAGCGCGAAGACGGTCTCGCGTCCCGGGCGGCGCCGCAGGTCGATCCCGCAGCCGCGCGCCGTGAGCCGCCGCAGCACGCTCGCCTGCAGCCGCGGCCAGGAGGGCAGCCGTTGTGCGAGCCGTGCCGCCGCCGCCGCGGTGGCGGTGCGGCCGCGGTCGGTCGACACGTGGACGGCCACCAGCGCGTCGGCGGGCACCAGGCGGAGCGTCGCGCTCGCGGGCGGCCCGCCCGATCCGGCGCCGCGCCCCGCGAGCAGGCCCGCGCCGAGCGCGACAAGCGCCAGCACCACGAGGAGCAGCGCCGTCCGGCGCCGGCGGCGGACCGGCGTCACGGGCGTTCGGAGCGCTGGCGCCGGCGCTCCTTGACGTCGATGATCACGGGGACCCCGTCGAGCCCGAAGCGCTTGCGCAGCTGGTTCTCGAGGTAGAAGGCGTAGTCGCGCGTCATCCTGCTACGGCTGTTCACCTGCAGGGCGTAGCGCGGGGGGCGCGTCTGGATCTGGGCGAGGTAGAGGAGTTTCAGGCGGTGGCCCTGGCGAGCAGGCGGCTGGCGACGCTCGACGGCCTCGGCCAGGAAGCGGTTGAGCTCGGGCGTGGGGATGCGCGTGCGCATGCGATCACCCAGGGCGATCGCCTCCTGCATGACGCGCTGCACGCCGCGGCCGCTCTGCGCGCTGGCGGTCACGACCTTCGGGCGCAGGCGCAGCTTGCGCAGCACCTTCGCGCGCTCGTGCTCGAGGCCGGTCTCGTCCATCGCCCGCAGGTCCCACTTGTTCAGCACGAGCAGCGTGGCGCAGCCGGCCTGCATGGCAAGCTCGGCGATCCGCAGGTCCTGACTCGTGATGCCGTCGCCGGCGTCGCACACGACGACCGCCACGTCGGCGCGCTCGACCGCCCGCTGCGAGCGCAGCGCGGTGTAGTACTCGACGCTGTCAGCGACCTTCGACTGGCGGCGCATGCCCGCGGTGTCGACGAGCAGGACGCTGCGGCCGTCGACCTCGATCGGCAGGTCGATCGCGTCGCGCGTGGTGCCGGCGACGTCGCTGACGATCACACGCTCCTCGCCGAGGATCCGGTTCACGAGCGTCGACTTGCCGACGTTCGGGCGCCCGACGATCGCCATCCGGATCCGCTCCTCGTCCTCCTCCTCGAGCTCGCCCTCGCCGGGGAGCAGCTCGACGATCCGGTCGAGCAGGTCGCCGGTGCCGAGGCCCTGGGCCCCCGAGACCGGAACCGGGTCCCCCAGGCCAAGCCGGTGGAACTCGTGCGCGGAGGCGAGCTCGCCGGCGACGTCGACCTTGTTGGCGGCGACGACCACCGGAACGCGCTCGCGGCGCAGCAGGTCGGCCATGTCCTCGTCGCCGGGGCGCAGGCCCGCCTTCGCGTCGACGACGAGCACGGCGACGGCCCCCTCGCGGATCGCGGCGCGGGCCTGGTCGCGGATCGAGCCTGCGATCGGGCTCGGGTCGAGCTCGTCCATGCCACCCGTGTCGATCAGCGTGAAGACGCGCCCGTTCCACTCGCATCGCACCTCCTTGCGGTCGCGCGTGACCCCGGCGCGTTCGTGCACGACGGACTCGCGCGTACCGGCGAGGCGGTTGACGAGCGTGCTCTTGCCGACGTTGGGGTAGCCGACGACCGCGACCTTCGGGCCGCTCATCGCGCCGTTTCCGCCGTCCGACGTTCGTCCGCGAGGTGGACGATGCGCGCCACCACGTCTTGTAGGGTCAGGCCCGTCGTGTCCAGCATCAGAGCGTCAGGCGCCGCGGCCAGGGGGGATGCTGCCCGATCGCGATCGCGATCGTCGCGGCGTGCCTGCTCTGCGAGCACCTCGTCGACGGGCCGGCCGGTCTGCAGCGCGCGCCGGCGCGCGCGCTCCTCGGGCGTCGCGGTGAGGAAGACCTTGAGCTCGGCCCCCGGTGCGACGACGGTGCCGATGTCGCGCCCCTCGGCCACCCAGTCGCCGGCCGCGAGCAGGGCTCGCTGGCGGTCCACCATGGCGGCACGGACGGCCTGCTCGGCCGCGATCCGCGAGGCCGCCTCGCCGACCTCCGCCGCCCGGATCGCGTCGGTCACGTCCTCGCCGTCGAGCCGCACGCGCTCGCCGACCTCGATGCGCAGCGCGCGCGGGTCGGCCCCGGGGTCGCGCAGGCGCGCCAACGCGACGGCGCGGTACATCGCGCCCGTGTCCAGGTACGTGAAGCCGAGCGCCTCGGCGGCCGCGCGGGCCACCGTCGACTTGCCGGCGCCGGCGGGGCCGTCGATCGCCACGAGCATCGCGCAAGACGATAGGGGCCGAGCCGCGTGAAGATCCTGCGCCCGCTGCGCGAGCGCGACTTCGCGTTCCTGTGGGGTGGGCTCACCGTTTCGCTGATCGGCGACGGGATCTATCTCGTCGCGGTCGCGTGGCAGGTCTACGACCTGTCGGACATGCCCTCCGCGCTGGCGCTCGTCGGCCTGGCGTGGTCGGCGGGCATGGCCCTCTTCCTCCTGACCGGCGGCGTGGTGAGCGACCGCATCGAGCGCCGGAGGGTGATGATCGGCGCCGACCTCGTCCGCGCCGCCGTGCTCGCCCTCATCGGCGTCTTGGCGCTCACCGGCAACCTCGAGCTCTGGCAGCTCGTGGCGCTCGTCGTCGTCTACGCGGGCGGCGAAGCGTTCTTCGGGCCCGCGATGGGAGCGCTCGTCCCCGACATCCTCTCCGGCGAGCTGCTCGTCGAGGCCAACTCGCTGGAGCAGTTCGTGCGCCAGGCCTGCCGCCTGCTCATCGGGCCCGCGATCGGCGGCATCGTGGTCGCGGCCCTGGGCGCCGGCGACGCCTTCCTGATCGACGCGGGCACGTTCCTCATCTCGGCGGCGATGGTGACGCTGATCCGCACGCGCTCGGTCGCGGCGAGGGTCGCCGGCTCGACTCTCGGCCGCGAGCTGCGCGAGGGGTTCGCCTATGTGCGCTCGCAGCGCTTCATCTGGGTGACGCTGACGGCGTCGTCGTTCGCGATGCTCCTGTTCTTCGGGCCGATGCAGGTGCTCCTCCCCTACATCATCCGCAACGACCTGGGCGGCGGCGCGGGAGCCTATGGCGTGGTCCTCGCGGCCGACGGCATCGGGGCGATCCTCGCGTCGCTGGCGATGAGCCAGCGCGGGCGGCTTCCGCGGCGCTACCTGACGCTGATGTTCGGCGCCTGGGCGCTGGCGACGCTGCCGATCGCCGGCTACGCGATCGCGGCGGACGAGTGGCAGCTAGCGGTCCTCAGCTGCGTCTACGGCGCATTGATGTCCGTCGGGATGATCGTCTGGGGCACGCTGACGCAGACCCGCGTGCCGGGCGCGATGCGCGGGCGGGTGCACAGCGTCGACTGGTTCGTCTCGATCGGCCTTGCGCCGCTGTCGTTCGCGCTCACCGGTCCGGTCTCCGGCGCGCTCGGCGTCGACACGACCCTGATCATCGCGGGCGTGGTTCCGGCGATCTCGACGACGCTGCTGTTCCTCGTGTTCCGGCTCGATCGCGAGGAGACGCCGCTCCCCGAGCCGGCAGCGGGGCTCGAGGAGCCCGCGCTCTTCCCCGGCGACGTCGCGAGCGAGCTCGAGGCCGTGCCCGAGGCGCTCGGCCACTGACCCGGCCCGCGTAGAACCGGTTTCGGAATGAGACGGGGCGCGTCGGGCGCGGGGATCGCGGATGCCGGGCGCCGGTCGATGGCGCCGACGATGCTGGTTGCATCGGCAAGGCCTCGGACGGTGATCCGGCGCCGCGAGCCCGCGAACCGACGGGCACCGGCTTTCTGAAACCGGTTCTTAGGCATCCAGCGCGCCGGTGGCGGTGTCCTGCTGCCGCGCGGCTTCGGCGCGCGAGGCGGCTGCGAGGCGCTCGGCGGGGCGCTGACCGGGCTCCGGCGCCGCGGGCATCGGCACGCCCGCGACCTCGTAGGCCTCGTCCTGATCGAGCGTCTCGCGGTCGAGCAGCCGGGCGGCCAGCGCGTCCAGGCGCGGGCGTTCGCGCTCGAGCAGCGCGATCGTGTCCTGCTCGGCCGACTCGATGATCTTGCGGACCTCCGCGTCGATCACCTCCTGCGTCTGCGCGGAGGCCTCCGCCACCCCCGGGAGGAACGGCCCCTGGCCGTCGGCGGGCGCGACCGCGACCGGACCGATGGCCTCGCTCATGCCCCAGCGCGTGACCATGCTGCGCGCGATGCGCGTCAGCTGCTGGATGTCGGACTCCGCGCCGGTGGTCGTCTCGCCGTAGACGACCTGCTCGGCGGCACGGCCGCCGAGCATCACGCGGATGCGTCCGAGCAGCTCCTGCTTCTCGTAGCCGTACTTGTCGGCCTCCGGCGTGGACAGCGTCACACCGAGCGCCTGTCCCCGCGGGATGATCGACACCTTGCGCACGGGGTCGGCGCCCGGCGTGAGCATGCCGACGAGCGCATGCCCGGCCTCGTGGTAGGCGGTGCGCTCGCGGTCCGCGCGCGTCATGACGACCTGGCGCTCGGCGCCGAGAACGATCTTCTCGATCGAATCGGTGAAGTCCGCGGTCGTGATCGTCTGGTGTCCGCGGCGCGCGGCGAACAGCGCCGCCTCGTTCACGAGCAGCGCGAGGTCCGCGCCGGTCATGCCAGGGGTGCTCGCCGCGATGCGCGCGAGGTCCACGCTGTCGTCGAGCGGCATCCCGCGAGTGTGGATGCGCAGGATCGCCTCCCGACCGACGCGGTCCGGCGGCTGCACGGCGACACGGCGATCGAAACGGCCGGGCCGCAGCAGCGCCGGGTCGAGGGCGTCCGGTCGGTTCGTGGCGGCGATGACGATCACGCCCTGCCCGCTCTCGAAGCCGTCCATCTCGGTGAGAATCTGGTTGAGCGTCTGCTCGCGCTCATCGTGGCCGCCGCTGAACCCGCCGGCGGCGCTGCGAACCCGGCCGATCGCGTCGAGCTCGTCGATGAAGATGATCGCCGGCGCCGCCTCCTTGGCCTGCTTGAAGAGGTCACGCACGCGGCTCGCGCCGACGCCGACGATCGCCTCGACGAACTCGGATGCCGACGCCGAGAAGAACGGCACGTTGGCTTCGCCGGCGACGGCGCGCGCCAGCAGCGTCTTGCCGGTGCCAGGCGGGCCGTAGAGCATGACGCCGCGCGGGATGCGCGCCCCCAGCTTCGCGTACTTCTGCGGCGACTTCAGGAAGTCGACGATCTCGGTGAGCTCCTCCTCGGCCTCGTCGATCCCCGCGACGTCGGCGAACGTGACCCGCGTCTGCGACTGGTCGGCGCGCCGGGCGCTGGAGCGCATGAACTGGCCCAGGCCGCCCGTCCCGGCGGCCGCAGCGCGGCGCATGAGCCACAGCAGCCCGACGACGATCAGGATCGTCGGCCCGAACGCGAGGATGAAGGTCCACAGCGTGCTGCGACCTGTGTCGACGGGCTTCGCGTTGAGGATGACGCCCTCGGACTCGAGCGTCTTCGTCAGCTCGTCGGTGTTGACGAACGTCGGAACCTGCGTCTTGAAGTGCTCGACGCTGACCGCCTTCTTGGCACCCTCGGCCTGGTACTGCACCGCCGACTTCAGCGTGCCGTCGATCGTCTCCGCCTGCGAGGAGATCTCCTTGACGTTTCCCGCGTCGACCTGCTGCAGGAAGAACGGGCTGTAGGGCACCTGCGTGGCGCTCTGGGGGCGCCCCGTGACCAGCGCGAAGATGATGTTCACGGCGAGCAGTGCCAGCAGCAACAGGCCGAGTGTCCGCCGGCCGCGGCGCGGCACCATGCCCGGCTTCTGCGGCGGCGCCCCGCGGCCGTCCGAGGACGGCTCGATGCGCGGCCAGGGCGGCGGCTCCTCCCCGCGGCCGCCGGGCGGACGATCCGGCGACGAGCGCCCCGGCCGGTCGGGGGTGCTCGTGCGAATGTTCCTGGGCGGAGCCGGCATCGGCGTGCTCGTGATCTCCCCGCCGCGCCCCCTCAGCGCAGCGCGTCGATGTCGTCGAGGAACCCAGGGTAGGACACTGCGGCAGCGTCCATCCCGCGCACCTCGACGCCCTCCTCGGAGGCGAGCCCCGCGATCGCACCGAGCATCGCCATCCGGTGGTCGCCGCCGGAGTCGATCGCCCCGCCGCGCAGTCCGTCGGTGCCACGCACCACGAAGCCGTCCGCGGTCGCCTCGAGGTCGCCGCCGAGGGCGCCGAGTCCCTCCACCACGGCCGCGATCCGGTCGGACTCCTTCACGCGCAACTCCTGGGCGCCGCGCACGACGGTCTCCCCCTCGGCAAAGCAGCCCAGGAGCGCCACGAGCGGCAGCTCGTCGATCGCCAGCGGCACCTCGTGCGGCTCGACGGTCGTCCCGACGAGGGGCCCGGCGGTCACGTCGAGGTCGCTCGTCGGCTCGGCGTGCGCAATCGCGTCGCCGGCCGGCTCCTCGAGGTCGCCCAGGACGATGCCACCCATCCGCTGCGCGATCCGGATGAACCCGGTGCGCGTCCAGTTCACGCCGCAGTCCGTGATCACCAGGCGCGAGCCCGCGACCAGCAGCCCGGCGGCGATCAGAAACGCCGCCGACGAGGGGTCGGCCGGCACGCTCAGCGTCGAAGGCAACGTGAGCTCGTCGACGCTCCCCACGGTGAGCGCGGCCCCGGTGCGCTCGATCGGCACGCCCGCAGCGGCCAGCAGGCGCTCGGTGTGGTCGCGACTCGGCTCGGGCTCGCGGATGGTCGTCTCCCCCGTCGCCAGCAGCGCCGCGAGCAGCAGGCAGGACTTGACCTGCGCGCTGGCCACCGGCAGCGCGTAGTCGATCCCTTGCAGCGATGCGCCGGTGATCGTGAACGGCGGGAAGCGGCCGTCGCGCGCCTCGATCCGCGCGCCCATCCGGCGCAATGGCTCGGCCACCCGGTCGACCGGTCGGCGGCGGATCGACGCGTCGCCGTCGAGCGTGAACGCACAGTCCTGCTGGCCGGCGAGCCACCCGGGCAGAAGCCGCATGAGCGTGCCGGCGTTCCCCACGTCGATCACCGCGTCCGGCTCGCGCGCGCCGCGCAGGCCGGTGCCGCGGATCACGAGCTCGTCCGGGCGGCGCTCGACGAGCGCCCCGAGCGCCTCGATCGCGTGGAGCGTCGAGTTCGTGTCGGCCGCGTCGAGGTAGTTGCACACGTGCAGCGGGATGTCCGACATCGCGCCGAGCAGCGCGAGGCGATGCGAGATCGACTTGTCCGCCGGCGGGACGACGGAGCCCTTGAGCGGCGGGGAGGGGTCGAAGCGGGCGATCACGAGACCGGGATGCCGAGCCCGGCGATCAGGCCGATCGCGCGGTCGGCGTGGCCCTCCGGCACCCACAGGGCGACCACGCCGCTGCTGTTGTCCGGTGAGGGGCTGAGCGCCATGTCGGTGATGTTGACCCCCTCGCGCCCGAGCGTCAGCGCGATGTCGGCGATCACGCCGGGGCGGTTGGGGACGGCGGCGCGCAGCTCGCGCACCGGCCCACCGGCGAGGCCCGCCTCGAGCAGGGCGCGGCGCCGCTCGCCGGCCTCGCGCTGCCAGCGCTCGAGCGCCTGGGCGTCGTCGGCCGCGAGCGCCGCGCGCACCGCCTGCAGGTGCTCGATCGTGCCGTCCAGCTCGCCCATGAGCGCATCGCTGTTGGCCCGGTAGATCCCCGTCCAGATGTCCGGATTCGCGCCGGCGACGCGCGTTGCGTCGCGGAAGCTCGGCCCGGTGGCGGGCATGCGCTCGCCGCCCAGTGCGCCGGCGGCCTGCGCGACGAGCGCGTTGGCGAGCACGTGGGGCAGGTGCGACACCGCGGCCATCATGCGGTCGTGGTCGGCGGGATCGACGACGTGCGGACGCGCGCCGATGCCCGTGAGCAGCCGGTGCACGCGCTCCAGGAGCACCCCGCTCGTGGTCGGCTGCGGCGTGAGGTACCACGTCGCGCCGTCGAAGAGATCCTCGCGCGCGTGCTCCACGCCGGAGACCTCCGCCCCCGCAAGCGGGTGTCCGCCGACGAAGCGCTCGTCCCCGCCCGCCGCTGCGACGACACCGCGCTTCGTGGAGCCCACGTCGGTGACTGCGCAGGCCTGCGGCGCGGCGGCGAGCACGTCGCGCGTGACCTCGGGCAGGACGTCCACCGGCGCGCAGACGACGGCGACGTCCGCGCCGTCGAGCGCGGTGCCGGCGTCCGCGCAGGCCTGATCGAGCGCTCCGAGCTCGACACCCTGCGGCGCCCGGCGCCCGGTCCCCCGCACCCGCGCGCCCAGCCGGCGGCGGGCGGCCATGCCGACCGACCCGCCGATCAGCCCGGTGCCGATGACCGCGACGGTCAGGCGCTCGCTCAAGCCGCCTGCGCCGCCCGCAGGAAGGGCCGCTTGCCGGCGATCTGCGCGACCTGCTCGACCTTGCGCGCGTAGGCGGCGAACTCGGAGGCGCGCAGCGCCTGGGGCCCGTCGCAGATCGCCTCCTCGGGATGGGGATGCACCTCGACGATGATGCCGTCCGCACCGGCGGCTGCCGCGGCGAGCGACAGCGACTCGACCAGGTCGCGGCGCCCGGCGGCGTGGCTCGGGTCGACGACGACCGGCAGATGGGTCATCTGCTTGAGCACCGGGACGGCCATCAGGTCGAGCGTGAAGCGGTAGGCGGTCTCGAACGTGCGGATGCCGCGCTCGCAGAGCATGACCGCCTCGTTGCCCTCCTTGAGGATGTACTCCGCGGCCATCACGAGCTCCTCGAGCGTGCTGGCCAAGCCGCGCTTGAGCAGGACGGGCCGGCCCGCGCGCCCGAGCTCGGAGAGCAGGCCGTAGTTCTGCATGTTGCGCGCGCCCACCTGGATGACGTCGGCCACCTCGAGCACGGGCTCGACGTCGCGCGCGTCCATCAGCTCCGTGACGATCGGCAGGCCGGTCTGCGCCTTGGCCTCGGCGAGCAGGCCGAGCCCCTCGACGCCCAGCCCTTGGAACGAATAGGGCGAGGTGCGCGGCTTGTAGGCCCCGCCCCGCAGCATCGTCGCGCCGCCGTCGCGAACGGCCTCGGCGGTCGCCAGCAGCTGGTCGCGCGACTCGACGGTGCACGGGCCCGCGATCAGCGCGAAGTGCTCGCCGCCGATCTTCGCGCCGGCGATGTCGAACACGGACGCCTCGCGATGCTGGGCCTTGGAGGCGAGCTTGTAGGGCTTGAGGATCGGGACGACCTTGTCGACGCCGGGCAAGCCGTCCAGCTCGAGCTGGCCGACGCGCACCTCGGTGTCGGTGTCGCCGATCGCGCCGATCAGCGTGACCTCGGCGCCGCGGCTGGGGTGGGCGGTGCCGCCGACCGACTCGATGCGGTCGATGACGGCCCGCACCTCGGAGTCGGTGGCCTCGGGACTCATGACGATCAACATTCCTTCGTTCAGTTCCTTCTCGCGTACATGGCGATCTCGACAGGGATACGACCGGGGTTCCGGTCAGGAGCAGGGCGCTCCGGTGGTTCGGCGCTCGACCCGGGGGCCATGGTGCGGCGGCCCCGCGCGGGACCGGCCGAGCGCCTAGCTAAATCGCCAGGAGGCGGGATAGGCGTAGCCGAAGGAGGACAGCGCTGCGCTGATCGCGGACGTCGTTGCGCTGTGGGCCTCGCGGCTCATCACGCGCCATTGAAGCACATCGCCGCGCCGCTGTGAACCGGCGATGCGCCCGGGTTCTCAGACCAGGTCGCGCATGCCGGCCAGGAAGCGCGCGTTCTGGGCCGGCGTCCCGAAGGAGACGCGCAGCCAGCCGGGCCGTCCGAGCGCGCCGCCGGCGCGCACGCGCACGCCCCCCGCGGCGAGCCCGTCGACGACGCGGCGCTCGGCCTCCTCGGGGGTCTCGTTACCGCGCGCGGGCACCTGAAGCCAGCTGAAGTTGGCCTGCGAGGCCGCCGCCTCGATGCCCAGCTCGGCGAGCCCGTCCTCGATCTCGACGCGCGCCAGCACCGCGCGCTCCACGCGCTCGGCGACGGCGTCCTGGTGGCGCAGCGCCTCGACGGCCGCCGCCTGCGCCGCCGCGTTGCAGAAGAACGGCTGGCGCACCTGGTTGACCGCGGTGACGAGCTCGGGTGACCCGCACAGCGCGAAGCCGACGCGCAGGCCCGCCAGGCCGTAGACCTTGCTGAAGGTGCGCAGCAGCACGAGGTTCGCGTGCGCGTCGAGCAGGTCGAGTGTCGCGTCCGGGTCGTCGAGCGTGTTGAACTCGCAGTAGGCCTCGTCGACGAGCACGCAGACGTGGCGCGGCACGCGCGCGACGAAGTCGGCGATCCGCTCGCGCGTCACGGCGGTGCCCGTCGGGTTGTTCGGGTTGCAGAGGATCACCATGCGCGTGGCGACCGTGATCTCCGCGAGCATCGCCTCGAGGTCGTGGCAGTCGTCCTGGTCGAGCGGGACGCGCACACCGGTCGCGCCGGCGGCGGCCTCGAGGTGCGGGTAGACCGAGAACGACGGCCAGGCGTAGACGAGCTCCGCCCCGGGCTCGAGCAGCGCTTCGCCGAGCGCGAGCAGCACGTCGCAGGATCCGTTGCCGATCGCGATCCGCGCGGCGGGCACCCCGTAGCGATCCGAGAGCGCGCCGCGCAGCTGGGCGTTCGTCGGGTCCGGATAGCGGTTCAGGCCGCCCAGGACTCGCGTGATCGCCTCGATGACCTGTGGCAGCGGCGGGTCCGGCGACTCGTTGGAGGCCAGCAGCGCGACGTCCTCGGGGAGCGCGTAGGCGGACGCCGCGGGGTAAGACGGGATGCGCCGCACGCGCGCGGAGTACTCGATGCTCACGCTCCGATTGTGCCCTACGCCTCAGTCGATCGGCCCGCCGGCGCGCTGTTCGCCCTCGGGCAGGTGCGCGTCCCGGCCGACGTAGCCGCCCTTGCCGCCTACGACCAGCACGACGGCGTCCTCGTGGGCGACGTTGCGCAGGCGGCGGATCGTCGTCGCGGCGACGCGCGCGAGGCCGCCGGGCGCCAGGCGCTGCACCGTGCCGTCGCCGAACTCGAGCTCGACGAGTCCGGCGTGCACGAAGTACAGCTCCTCCTGCTCGTCGTGAAAGTGAGCCCCGGCCTGGTAGCGCGGGGGCAGGACGATGGCGTTCACGCCGAAGGCCTCGACGCCGAGCGCACGGCGGATCTTGCGAAAGCCGTAGCCCTCCCCCAGGGCATCGAGTGAGCCGACGGTGTAGCCGGCGCCCTCGATGACGGTGTCGACCACGGGCGGCTCACTCATTGGGCACTCTCCAGATCGGTGCGCAGGGCCCGGGCCTCGCGCAGGTAGACGTGCCGTGGCTGATGTGCCGCCTCGGCGTGGTACTGCATCAGCACCCGGATCACGCGCGGCATCGCCCCGGGGACATCGATCTCGCGCACGCACAGCAGCGGGACGCGCTCGAAGCCGATCGCCCGCGCGGCGACCGCCGGGAACTCGGCGTCGAGATCCTCGGTCATCGTGAAGATGCAGCTGACCACGTCCTGGGGCTGCAGCGCGTTGCGATCCAGGAGCTCGCGCATGAGCTCGGTCGTCGCCGCGAGGATCGCCTCGCGCTCGTTGTCATCGACGGTGATCGCGCCGCGCAGGGCGAACAGACGCATGGCGCGCGGCATCATCGCACTCGCCGGAGGCGGCGCGCAGCGCCGCGATCTCCTTCGCCGTCAGGCGGCGCGAGGCGCCCTCGCGCAGGGTGCCGAGCTCCAGCGGACCGAAGCGAACGCGGCGCAGCTCGCGGACCGGGTGGCCGATCGCCTCGCACATGCGCCGCACCTGGCGCTTGCGGCCCTCGCGCACGGTGATCTCCAGCTCGTGGTTCCCGAGGCGGCGGACGGCGGCCGGCGCTGTACGACCGTCATCGAGCACCACGCCTTCGCGCAGGCGCCGCAGCGCTGACTCGCGCAGCGCGGGCCCGCCGACGGTCGCGCGGTAGGTCTTCGACACCTCGAAGCGGGGGTGCGTGAGCCGGTGGGCGAGCTCGCCGTCGTCGGTGAGGAGGATCAGGCCGGTCGAGTCGGCGTCGAGGCGCCCGACGGGGTAGAGGCGACGTGCGCCGGGCGGGCGCACGAGCTCGACGACGGTGGGGCGCCCGTGCGTGTCGGCAGCGGTCGACACGACGCCATGCGGCTTGTTCAGCACGTAGACAACACGCACCGCGGATGCCGGGGCAACGCGTTCGCCGTCGAGCTCGATCCGCTCAGTGCCGCTGACGTCGCGCGCGGGGTCGGTGACGAGCGCCCCGTCGACCGTCACGCGGCCCGCCCGGATGAGCTCCTCGGCGGCGCGGCGCGAGGCCACGCCGGCGTGGGCGAGGTGCTTGGCCAGGCGCATGACCCTGCCACCATAGGTGACGTCATGGACCTCGACCTGCTGCAGCGCACGCTCGACGCGCAGGGTCAGCCGCCGTACCGCGCTCGCCAGGCCTGGGCATGGCAGGCGCGCGGCGCGCGCGAGTGGGAGGCGATGTCCGACCTGCCGGGGGCGCTGCGCGCGCAGCTCGCCGAGCGCGTCCCGTTCTCGACGCTCACGCTGGAGCACGAGGCCACGGGCCGCGACGGCACGGTCAAGGCGCTCTTCCGCACGCACGACGACCGGCCGGTCGAGGCGGTGCTGATGCGCTATCGCGACGGCCGGCGCTCGCTGTGCCTCTCCTCGCAGTCGGGCTGCCCGCTCACCTGCACGTTCTGCGCGACGGGCGCGATGCGCTTCGGGCGCAACCTGACGGCCTGGGAGATCCTCGACCAGGCGCTGCACTTCCGGCGCATGTCGCGCGTCGATCACTGCGTGTTCATGGGCATGGGCGAGCCGCTGATGAACCTCGAGCAGGTGCTCGGCGCCTGCCGGCGGCTCCCAGACCTGGGGATCGCGAGCCGGCGCACCGCGATCTCGACGGTCGGCTGGCTGCCGGGCATCGACGCGCTTGCTGCGCAGGACCTGCCGCTGCGGCTCGCGCTCTCGCTGCACGCCCCGGAGGACGCGCTGCGCAGCCGGATCATGCCGGTCAACGAGCGCTGGCCGCTGGCCGACGTGCTGGCCGCCTGCGAGCGCTACTACGACGCCAAGCGCCGGATGATCTTCATCGAGTACGTGATGCTGTCCGGCGTCAACGACCGCTACGAGCAGGCGCTGGCGCTCGCCGAGCTGCTCGACCGCCGCAAGTTCAAGGTCAACCTCATCCCCTACAACCCGACGGACTCGGTGTACCGCGGCTCGAGCCGCGAGGCGATCGCGGCGTTCAAGGCGGTCCTTGAGCAGCATGGCCTGAACGCGACAGTCCGGCTCACGCGCGGACGCGACATCGACGCGGCCTGCGGCCAGCTCGCCGCCAAGGCGCTCGCCGGGACGCGCACCTGAGGCGCCCGCTTCGTCACAGATCTGCAACGAGATTGCGCCAGCGCCCGCGCGATCAGCCGTGTGCGGCGCAACCGGTGCGAGAAATGCCCGGTATGCGGGAGGAACTCGACCCGGACGCACCGCCGCCGGCGCGGCATGACCCCGCGGCGCGTGAGCGATCGATCGCGGCGCTGGCGGCCAGGCAGCATGGGCTCGTTACCATCGCGCAGCTCTCGGCGCTGGGGTTCGGTCGCTCGGCGGTCGGCCGCCGGGTCGACGCCGGTCGGCTGCATCGAGTGCACCGCGGCGTCTACGCCGTCGGCCACCCCGTGCTGACGACGCCGGGACGGCGGCTGGCGGCGGTGCTGGCGTGCGGCCCCTCGGCCGTGCTCAGCCATACGAGCGCCGCGGCGATCTGGGAGCTGCGGGTGGACGATGGCGGGATCACGCATGTGACCGTGGCGCGCGCGCTGCGCGCCACGCCGCGCGCCGGCACCAGGGTCCACACCACCCGGCGGCTCCCATTGGAGGAACGCGCCATGGTCGACGCGATGCCGCTGACGAGCGTCGCCCGCACGCTGGTCGACCTCGGTGACGTTCTCAGCGCCCGCCGGGTACGCGGCGCGTTCGTCCGCGCCGAGCAGCTGCGCCTGATCGACATGCGCGCGGTGCACGCTGCGCTCGCGGGCGCGCGGCACCGCCCGGGCGCCGCGATCCTGCGCGAGGTCCTGCGCGGATACGACCCGCGCTGGCAGGACACGCTCTCACGACTCGAGCTCCTGACGCTCGACGTCCTGGCGGCCCACGACCTCCCCGAGCCGGAGGTCAACGCCTGGATCGAGAACCGGTACCTCGCAGACTTCCTGTGGCGCGAGCAACGCGTGATCCTCGAGAGCGATGGCGACGCGGTGCACGCCACGCCCGGGGCCCGGCGCGCCGACGCCCGTCGCGATCGCGACCTCGCCCGTCGCGGCTACCGCACGCTCCGCGCAACGACCGAGGAGCTCCACCACCGCCCGCACGAGCTCGCCCGGCGGCTGCGCGGCGCCCTCAGAGCCCGCTGA